>Ga0335085_10009123_pt1 | contig 15013 bp, 9 predicted proteins | sample Lox_Sample_45_FD_206712 | JGI IMG/M metagenome (GOLD analysis project Ga0335085, IMG submission 206712) | Soil microbial communities from Loxahatchee National Wildlife Refuge, Florida, United States - Lox_Sample_4.5 | ecosystem: Environmental > Terrestrial > Soil > Wetlands | place: USA: Florida... | reverse complement strand
GCGCTCGATCCCAAGGACATTGAGGAAGTGCAAATCAATCGCGGCGGCTACGGCGCGCAGAGCGGCGACCGCACCTTCGGGCAAGTGAATGTGCTGACGCGTTCCGGCTTCGAGTTCAACAACGATGCGGACCTAACCATCACTTACGGCAGCCATAACCAGACGAACGACCAGATCGGCTTCGGCGGGCACACCGCGAAATTCGCATACTACGCGAGCGTGAGCGCTAATCGCACCGACTTAGGGCTCGAGCCGCCAACCGAACAGATCATCCACAACATGGGCAGCGGCGAGGGATTCATCACCTCGATGAACTACAATCTGGATACCTCCAACGAGCTGCGGTGGACTGCGTCGGTACGCAACGATCACTACCAGATCCCTAATTTCCCCGAGCAGCAGGCACAGGGATACCGCGACACGGATCAGGAACTCGATTCGTTCGCCACGTTTTCCTGGGTGCACACTTTCAACGAAAGCACGCTGCTCACGGTCTCGCCGTTTTTTCACTACAACAACGGGCAGTACAAGGCTGGACCCACCGATCCGCTGATGGCTTCCACGCAGAACACGTCGAATTACGTGGGTAGCCAGATCGAACTGAATTATGTGCATGGCGCGCACAACCTTGACCTGGGCACGTACGGGTTCTTTCAGCACGACAATGTGAATTTCACGCTGGCGACGGGCACAGAATCGGCGTCGGTGGCGCAGGTGCCGGACGGAGGCGTAGGCTCGGTTTTTGCCAACGAGCAGTACAAACCGTGGAAGTGGCTCACGCTGAACGGTGGATTGCGCTTCACGCATTTTTCGGGCTCGACGATTGAGAATTCCACAAACCCGCGCGTGGGCGCTTCGGTGCAAATCCCAAAACTGAATTGGGTGTTGCGCAGCTTTTACGGTACCTATTACCAAGCGCCTCCGCTTTACACGGTGGGTGGCCCGCTTTTTGGTTTTGAAGCGCTGAAGGGAGGCTTTACCTTTCTTCCGTTGCACGGCGAACGCGATATTCAGCGCGAATTCGGGCTGACGATTCCGTTTCGCGGATGGATTCTGGACTTCGACCACTTCGCGACCAGCGCGGTGAATTTCCTCGATCACGACGTGCTAGGCAATTCGAACATCCTCTTGCCGCTGACGACGCCCAACGCGCGCATCAACGGCACCGAAGCGGCGCTGCGATCGCCGGCGGTGGCGCGGCGCATCCGCTTCCATCTTGCATTCTCGAATATGACCGCCGAATACAGGGGCGCGCCGACGGGAGGAATGATTGAACCGGTTCCGGCCGCCTGCTTGAGTTACTACTGCTACATCGATCACGACCAGCGAAACACGCTGACAACCGGAGCCGAGTTTCAACTGCCGCGGAACGCCTGGTTCTCAACGAACATGGTGTACGGCTCGGGCTTTCTGAAGATCGACGGACCGGCGCACTTGCCGCAGCACGTGACCGGCGACATTTCGTTCGGCAAATCGATCCGGGAGCGCTGGTCGGTCGAGGTAACGGCGCTGAATATTTCCAACACGCGCTATCTGCTGGGCCTGGACAGCACGTTCGGCGGCACGCACTACAACGATCCGCGCGAGCTGATCGGTTCGGTGCGCTATCGCTTACACTTCTAAATACTCGCGAGCTTTTTGATGACGGGCAGCCGCGGCGATCAGGTTGCAATGTTCGCCGCCGGGCTGCCCGTTCGCATTTGTTAACGCTTATTTTTCGTCTTGTTACAGAGGCGTAATGCTGCGAATGCGGCGTGGTGTTAGCGTGCGGAGCTGTCCCCGTACATGCAAAAGGAGAAGCACGTGCCAATCGCCCGGCAAATTTCTGCAAAAACACTGTTGAGTTCGATCTCGAAGAAACTGGCTGGAAAATCCAGATACTTGCTTACAGTGGTGTTCGCGGTGCTTGTGCTTTCGATTCCTTCGTTCGCGGATACCTATAGCATGACTTTCACGCCGATGTTGGGTTCCACAGGCGCTTCCATCACCGCGGCGAGCACGTTTACCGCGGGGCCGGTGAGCATCGACTGGGGAACAGATGTCTTCACTCTTTCTGCGACCGACATATCGGACATTCTTAGCGACTGCGCGCCGCTAAGCGCGGCGGCAAAGGTTTGCGGCAGCTACAGCGCTTCCGACGCGGGCATTTTCAACGCCAAGTTGAATGTGGGGCCGCTGCTTGGGATCAACGATAACGGCGGTCTTCAGTCCTCGTTCGACCTGATGGCTTCCTCGGCAGACGGGAGCTGTGTTTTTCAGGGATGTTCCTCGTTCGGAACGCTCTCCATCACGGACCTTTCCCTCGGCACGCCAGCGAATACGCCTGAGCCGGGTTCGCTCGGGATGTTGCTGCCCGGATTGCTGTCGCTCGGGATCTGGCGCAGCAGGCGGCCCGAACGCGGCAAGTTGGACTGACCCGGGCGCTCTGTCGACGTAAGGCGCCAGCCCTCGGTATCAGTGAGGAATGATCTGGGATGGAATAGAGTCCATCTTTTTCATCCACAGTTGGCGTCCATCGGAAAAGAAGACGCGAATGATCGAGTGTCCAGCGTCGTTCGTGTCGAGAGTGTAGATGTCCGGCCCGTTCGCGGAGGGAACTGCGCTTACGATCTTCGATGCTTTGTAGCCCGGAATGGCCGGAGCGGACCAGCGCACCGTCCCAATCTTTAAAGAATTTCCGGCGTAAACCGTTATATTCGACTCCGCCGATTCTCCACCCACGCGCGCCCGGAGCGTGACCGTGCCATGATCCTTCGCAGTAATGGCCGGTGGAGCGGTACTGCCCAGATCGGCCACGTAGGAATTCGTGAGTGACCATTCGGCTTCGGATGTGCGGTTTTTCCCGTCGATATCGAAAACGGTGAAGGCTTGCACATCGCCTACGAGCATTCCCACCTTTGCGGGTGACACAAACAGAGTCGCCGCCGGATCGGCAGGCACAGAATCGTTTGCGCCGTCACCACTTTCGAGACGAGCGCGTTCTTCCTCGAAAGCCTTGCGGCGGGCTGCCTTGGCGGCATCCGAAGTATCAGACGAATTCTGGGCGCGGCTTGCGACGGGCACCGTAGCTAGCACGGAAATGCAAAACAGCGCGGCAAAAATTACCGCTGTGACTAGGCGTTTTGAATTATTAGGATCGTGAGAACTCATAGGTTAATAGTTTACGAAGATCCAGCCCAGGCTCACGTCAATCACATGACTGGCGTATCGAGTTGGTAAAGAGGCTGCGGTTCAGGAGTTTTGTCGCAGGCGTCGATTCTGGAAGCTTTGATCGGCGGTGGCGATAGGGCGGCGAGTTTTGGACGAGCGGAAAAAATCGAAGGCGTCGCGAACCTGCGAGCGCACCAGTTCACGCCAGTAGACGCCGGCTTGCCCGATGTTGCGATACTTCTCGTATCGTTGTTCTAGCAGGCGCCGCGTGGGAATCTGCGAAATTTCGCGCAGCGCGGCAACAAGATAACCCTTCAGCACGTCCGCTACAGCAGCGGGATCGAGATGGCCGCCGCCCGCCGGTTCTGGCACAACCGTATCGATGATGCCGAGTTTGTGCAGGTCGTGCGCGGTGAGCTTCAGGCCGGCGGAAACAAGTTCCGCCTGCTTCGCGTCGCGGTAAAGAATCGCTGCCGCGCCTTCGGGCGAAATCACAGAATAAATCGCGTGCTCCAGCATCAACACGCGATCGGCGACGCCTAAGGCCAAAGCGCCGCCGCTGCCGCCCTGGCCGATAATCACGGAAACGATGGGAGTGGGCAGGTTGGACATGCCCGCCAAGTTCCGCGCCAGGGCATGTGCGATGCCGTGGTGCTCCGCTTCGAAGCTGGATTGCGCATTGGGGCAATCCACTAAAGTAACCACAGGAATATCGAACTTGGCCGCGAGCTGCATCAGCCGCAGCGACTTCCGGTAGCCCTCGGCAAAAGCCATGCCGTTGTTTACAGCAGCGCGCTCTTCGGGAGTGCTGCCGCGCTCCTGGCCGATGATCATCACCGTGCGGCCATCGAGTTTTCCAAGTCCGCCGATGATGGCCGGATCGTCGCCATTCCAGCGATCGCCGTGCAATTCGAGAAAGCGGTTGGTCATGCGCGAAATGAAATAGCGTGTGGAAGGCCGCTCTGGATGGCGCGCCAGCGTGACCTGCTGCCAGGCCGGCAAGCGCTCGCCGGCGGGTTCGGCAACCGATGCCTCTTTTTCGCCACGCGTGGTCTTTTGTTTCCGCAAATGATTGATCAGCAGCCCCACAACGCGAGGCAGATTCTCGCGCTTCACGACGAGGTCGATGAGTCCGGCGCGCAAAAGTGTTTCGGCGTGATGCGAATCCTTGGGCGGCGCGACGCCGGTGGTCTGCTCGATGACGCGCGGGCCGACGAAACCGATTTGCGCGCCGGGCTCGGCGAGAATCACGTCGCCAAGAGAGGCGAAGCTGGCCGTGACGCCGCCAAACGTGGGATCGGTGAGCACGGAGATGAAAGCCAGGCGTTCGCGATCGTGCCGGGAAACGGCCGCGGAAACCTTGGCCATCTGCATCAGGGAAAGCATGCCTTCCTGCACGCGCGCGCCGCCGCTGGCGGCGATACTGACCACTGGAACGCGGCGCCGGATAGCCTCTTCAAAGGCGTTGGCGATCTTTTCGCCCACCACGGAGCCCATGGTGCCGCCGAGGAATTCGAAATCGAATACGATGAGCACCGCCGGTTGCCCAGCTATGCGGCATATACCCGTGGTGACCGCTTCACGCACGCCTGTCTGGCGCCGGGCCTCTTCCAGACGGTCGCGATAGGATTTCAGGTCGGCAAATTCAAGAGGATCGACGGAAACGAGCTTGCGGTCGAGTTCGCGAAAGGTGCCTGCATCGACGAGCGTGGCGATACGCGCCGGCGAGGGCATCGAAAAATAGTGATTACACGAAGGGCAAACGTAGAGCTTTTCCTGCAAAGCGGCCCGGGAGTGCTGCTGTCCGCAGGCAGGACATTTCAATAAGGGGCTGGAATCCTTATTGGGCATATCGGCTCAATCGTAATCGGGCCCGGTAATAAACGGCGATTCGCAATCCGGCTCTGAAATCACTTGCAACGGCACGAATAGTATTGCGGGGCGTTCCGGTCAGCATATGAATCGAAGATGAAATTTCCAATAGTACCGTAGGCCAGGAACGCGGGTTGGGCAAGGCAAACGGTGATTCGATTATGCGCCCGGGTTTGCCGAAATCGCAAATTCGCCGGAAAGAGCCAGGAAAAGGGCCTCGCCTAGACGTGCGCCAATTGGGCCAAGCGGAAAGGATCGCCGACTTTCTCGTGCAGCTCCAGCCAAATACGGTCCGGCTGGCCCAAAAATACCTTGACCACTTGCGGATCGAACTGCGTTCCGGAGTACCGCTCGATTTCGGCGCGGGCCGCGGAAATAGGCAGCGCTTTGCGATAGGGACGATCGGAGATCATCGCGTCCAATGTGTCGGCCACGGCGAAAATCCGCGCTCCCAGTGGAATCTGCTCGCCTTTGAGCCCACGAGGATAACCGGAACCGTCGTAGCATTCTTGGTGGGTCAGGACGATTTCCGCAGCTTCCTTGAGGAAGGGAATTCGCTCCAGCACGGCGAAGCCGATTTCGCAATGGCGGCGCATGATTTCGCGCTCTTCGGTTGTGAGCGGCCCCGGTTTGCGGAGAATCTGATCGGGAACGCCCATTTTGCCAATGTCGTGGAGAAAAGCGCCGCGCGCGATTTGGCGCAGCAAGCTCTTATCGACATTCATAGAGCGCGCAATGGTAATGGTGAAAGCGGTGACGCGCTGGCAGTGCCCTTCGGTTTCCGCGTCCTTCGCATCTAGCGCGCCGCCCAGAGCTTCGAGCGTGTAATCGTAGGATTGTTCCAGATCCTGCAGCGCGATGGAGAGCTGCTGCGTGCGTTCCGCGACAAGGTGCTCCAGATCGGCTTGATAGGTGCGATTCTCGATGACCAATTGCCGGTGTTCGAGAGCGCGCCGCACGCTCAAATGGAGTTGATCGCGTTCGAACGGTTTGAGGATGTAATCGTAGGCGCCGGCGCGAATAGCTTCCAGCGCAATGGAGATGTCGTGCATGGCGGTGACCATGATCACCGGCACGTCCGGATCGTCTTGACGAAGCTCCGCGAGAAGTTTCAGCCCATCCATTTCGGGCATGACGATGTCGCTCAGCACCAAGTCGAAAGTATCTTTACGAAACGCTTCCAGCCCAAGGCGGCCGTTCGCACAAACGGTGCAGCGATAGCCTTGCGCTTCCAGGAGCGTGGAGATGACTTCGCGGATTGCTTCTTCGTCATCGACGACGAGAATTTTCTCTTTAGTCATAATGGCTCAGATGAAGCCATTGTAACGCACAGCACACCCTCGTAAGGGGCAGGTTGCCCTATGAGATACGTGCGTTATAGTCTGCATTTTGGGAGCCCACCACCCGACAAATTCCGGCTTGTCATAGACTTTTGAAGCGAGAGGCGAAGGGTAAAGGTGTCGCCTGAAGCTGAATTGAAATGACCTCTGTCTCCAATCCGGTGCTGCTGGCCATCACGTTTATTGAAGGTTCGGCGGTACTCATCGTCCTGATTGTCAACGCCTTACTAACCACTTCTTTTTCCGCAAGATACTTCCGCTACTGGCTGGCCGGCTGGGCATGCTTCTTCGCGCTGGAAGCTTCAAAAATCGCAGCGGTGCTGCGTGGAGGAAACGGCGTTGAGGTGAACGCCTATTACCTGGCAGCGGTGTTGATGGCGGCGATGTTTTTTGCAGCGGCCGTGGAATTCGTGGGGTTGGGGCAGAAGCAAAAGTACTACGTGTCCTGGGAAATCCTTGCTTTTGCTGGGATCGCCGGACTGCGGTTGGCGAAGCTCACGATTCAGGCCCACTGGGCCGCATCGCTGCTGGTGGCAAGCCTCTTGTTCGGGGCGGGGGCGCTGCTGTGGAAACCAAGAGGGCATCATCGCGGACTTCCCGGGAAGCTGCTGTCAATTGCGCTGGCACTGAGCGGACTGCACGTGATCGATCGTGCCCTTTGGATCAACGAAAAACTGGGTTTGTTGCGGATTTCGCTGCAAGGGTTGCTGCTCATCACTGCCGGAGTGGCCATGGCAGTGTTGGTGCTGGAAGCCGGGCGCGCGCGGCACGAGGAACTCAACGAAAAGCTGCGGCGGCTTTCTTTCATCACGGCGCGAGCTACGCAATCCTTGCGCGTAGGAGAAGCTCTGCACCGCATTTTGGGGCACTTGCTCGAAAGTCTGGATGCGACCCATGGACTGGTGCTGCTACGCGATGAGAACCGCGATGCGCAGTACCTTTACCTGGTCGCGTCGGTTGGGGTGAGCGAGGAATGCCGCGGCAGACTGGCACAAGTTTCGCTTTCGGCAGCATGGGTTGAGAGGCTTTTGCAGCAATCGGAGCCAGTCTATTTCGATAGAAAATTGGAAAGTTCGATCCGGGAAGGGTGCTTCGGCACGGATCAGGTAACGACCGGGGTAGCGCTGCGGCTACCCGGAAAAGACGCTTCTTTGGGTTTGCTGGCCATTGGCAGCGACAGCAATCGCAAATTTCAGAGCGACGAAAAGCATTTTCTCGCCAATGTCGTCAACCTGTTGGGTCTCACCGTCCAGAACATCAGCCTGCTCGAAGCGGCGGCGGATTCGCGCCGGCAGTGGCGTGATACGTTCGATTCCATCGACGACATGATTCTGGCGCATTCCACCGACGGCGCCATCATCCGCACGAATCGCGCTTTCGGCCAGCGTGTACACATGGAACCGGTGGCGCTGGTGGGAAAGCAAGTGCGGGATGTTCTTCGGCGCGGCACGACGCAGTGGAACCGGTGTCCTTACTGCGAAGGGGTGGCGGGGAAGCCGGATCAGGCCGACCCGTCGTTTGGCGGATATTTTTTGGTTTCCGATTCCGCGCTGCACAGTTCCGAGGGCGGCGAAATGGGCACGATTCACGTGCTCAAGGATTTCACCAGCATGCGGTTGGCGGAGAACAAATTCCGCAACCTGTTCGAGCGCGCCCAGGAAGGAGTTTTCATCGCCACACCTGATGGCAAGCTGCTGGACTGCAACAGCGCGCTGGTGCGGCTGTATGGCTGCGAGAGTCGTGAAGATTTGCTGCGGACCTATACGACGGCGCAATTCTACGCGGACGTGGCGGACCGGCGTCGCCTGGAATCCCTGCTCGACGAGCATGGACAAGTGGCCGATTTTGAATTCCAGTTCCGGCGCAGGGATGGCGAAATCCGCACCGCGCACCTGTCCGCTTTCGTTACCCGCGATGAGGCTGGATCACCGATCGTGTATCAGGGATTCGTGCTGGACATTACCGAGCGCAAGTATGCGGAAAGCGAAATCCGCCGCCGTAACCAGGAACTGTTAGCGCTCAATACCATCGGCGAACTCCTGCGCCATTCCAAGCTGAATGAGGGGCTGACTGAAGCGCTGCGAAAAGTGATCGACCTGGTGGCGTTGGATGTCGGCGCGGTGTTCATGTTCAACGACCGCGCGAAAACGCTGAAGCCTTCGGTGGCCGTGGGTTTTTGGGCCGACCAGTTTCAGCGCTCCGCGCCCATTGAAATCACAGCCGAGCTATTTGAACAGTTGCGTCACGTGCACCCAACGCTTTTGCCAGGGTCGGCGCCTTCTTTGCCCGCGGCACTCCGGGCCGTTCAACAACAAGAGCGCATCGTGAGTTGCCAGTTGATCGTGCTGTGGTCTCAGGACCGGCTGATGGGCATGATTCTGGTGGGCTGCCGTCAGGCGCGATCGTTCTCGGCGGCCGAGATGAACTTGTTCGCCGCGGTGGGCAACCAGATCGCCACTTCCATCGACAAGTCCGTGCTGCTGGATCAAACGCGGGAAGCGTACGAAACCTTGCGGCACACGCAGGAACAATTACTGCAGAGCGAAAAGATGGCGGCGGTAGGACAGCTTATCTCCGGCGTGGCGCATGAACTTAATAATCCGCTAACGGCCATTCTGGGCTACAGCCAGCTTTTGCAGTCGCGCGAATTTCCCGAAGACCGCCGCGGCGATTATGTTGACAAGCTGGTGAAGCAAGCCCAGCGCACGCATCGCATCGTGCAAAACCTGTTGAGTTTCGCGCGCCAGCACAAGCCCGAGCGCACCGCGGTGCACGTCAACAAGATTGTGGAAGATACGCTGATTCTGCGCGAATACGACATGCAGCTCGCGAACGTACTCATCCATCGTGAGCTCGATACCAACCTTCCCGACACCGCGGGCGATTCACACCAGTTGCAGCAGGTGTTTCTGAACATCCTGAACAACGCGGTGGACGCCGTTTCCGAAAAGAGCCAAGGCATCGGCGAAATCTGGATTCGCACCAGAAAGATCGGCGACCGGATTTCCGTGGATTTTACCAACAACGGGCCGCCGGTACAGAATCCGCACCGAATTTTCGATCCCTTCTACACCACCAAGCCTGTGGGTAAGGGTACCGGGCTGGGACTGAGTATCTGCTACGGGATTGTGAAGGAGCATGGAGGAGAGATTCAGGTGCGCAATCTTCCGCGCGGCGTGACCTTCACCGTTACCATTCCGCTGATTTCCCCCGCAGCGCTGGCCTCGTCGGAGCAAACCAAGCTGGCTTATGACGCCACGTCCTTCCGGGTCCTGTTGGTCGAAAGCGATGAGTCGGTACTCGAAGTGGCCACCGAGGCGTTGGGCAGGAAGGGAATGTCCGCACAGGCAGCGCGCAATGGATTTGACGCCATCGAAATCCTCAAGCAGGAATCATTCGACGCCGCCATTTTGGACGTGAAATTGACGGGTGAAACTTCCACGTCTGCCCTTTATAGCTGGATTGAGCAGAATCGCTCCGAGCTTGCGTCTCGCGTGATCTTTACCGCCTCCAGCCGGCAAGATCCCGATGCTATCGACCTGCCAACACGCTGTGGCTGCGCTTTGTTGACCAAGCCCTTTCGTCCCGAGGATCTGTTGAGCGCGCTGCAAAAAGTGCTGGCCGCAGAGGTTTCCGGCTCGCTGAAACCGTAGACGCGGAAGTGGCGTGGCGCGCACGCGGATCCGGGGTATCCCGGAAGAAACCTGTTATCCTGCTGGTGCCATCCAAGTTTCAGGAGCTTATTCGGATGAAACGGTGCGCTGTGGTTGGCCTTCTGGTGGGATTCGCCTTTGCTGCATTCGCGCAGCGAATTGCTGCTCCGCTTCCGTCCGCCGCAAGCTCTTCTGCAGCGTCGAGCGCGCCAGATTCCGCCAATGCGCCGAGTGTGCCGCGCGCGCCCGGCGAGATTGACACGCCGGCCGCACAAGTTGCGCCCGGTTCAAACGCGGACTTCCTGAAAGCCGCCGACGAAGTGCTCGGGCAGATGAGCGAGCTTCTCGATCTGCCGGTAAAGGAATCTTTGAAGAAAACGCTGCGCTCGAAGAAGGAAATTCGCGACTACCTGATTCGCGAGGAAAAAGAAGACAAGGACGAAGCCGAACGGGACGCGGACACCAAAACGCTGGAAGCTTTCGGCCTGATTCCGAAAGGATTTCCGCTCGATTCCTTCATGCTGGATGTGCTGACCGACCAGATCGCCGGGCTTTACGATCCCAAGGCGCGGGAATTTTACATCGCGGATTGGATTCCGCTGGACGAGCAGAAAGCGGTAATGGCGCACGAGCTTACTCATGCGCTGGAAGATCAATCCTTCCACATCGATCCGTGGATCAAGGCGGCGCGACCGAACGACGATGCCGAACTGGCACGCGAGTCGGTAAGTGAAGGCAGCGCGATGGCGGCGATGGTCGACTACACGCTGCGCGACCAGAAGATGAGCGTCCGCGATCTGCCGGATGTGACCTTGTTGATTCGTTCTGGCGCGGTCAGTGAGATGGACAAGGACCCGAATCTGTCTAAAGCGCCGCCTTATCTGCGCGATGATTTGCTGTTTCCGTATCTTGCGGGCACTACCTTTTCGCAGCAGTTCCTGAAAGCGCATACCGGTTGGGGCGATCTGAAGATTCTTTTCGCGAATCCGCCGGTTTCCACGCAGCAGATCATGCACCCGGACATGTATCTCGCGGGCGTGGTTCCGGAGAAAGTTACCTTTCCGGAATGGAAGGGTATTGTTCCCTCGGACTGGAAGCTGCTTGAGGAAAACGTGCTGGGCGAGTTCAATCTCGACGAAGTGCTGAAACAATATCTGGGGCAGCAAAGAGCCGATCAGTTGGCCGCGGCCTGGCGAGGAGATCGCTACGTCTCTTTCGAGGATCAGAAAACCAAGAACGTGCCACTGGTGGTTCTGCTCGCTCTAGATAATGTCGAGGATGCCGGGCGCTTTGCGGGCCAATACAGCGAAGCGCTGGAAAAGAAATATGCGAGCCGCACGCAGCTTTTCCGGCGGCCGAATTATTTTCAGTTCAATACCGATAGCGGTGGGGTGTATTTGCGCTGCGTGGCTACGCGTTGCTTGACGGTGGAAGGCGCCAGCCGCGAAACATTCGATAAGATTGACGCGGCCATAGGCTGGAACGCCGCGCCAGCGCCCGCTACGACGGAAAGCAACGAATCCGTCGCGCAACTTCGTTGATGGCCATACCGCGGCCGAGCGAGCATCGGGAACACGAGCGGGGGAGCGATATCGAAGTCGAGCGATCTGCATTTTCCCTGCGTCTGCTCTGCCGATAAAGCCGATTTTCACCCTATTGTCAGTTCATTCCGCTGCGAATAGGCTTAGAAAAGAGGCTTCCCTCCATGGGCCTGTTCGATCTGGCACGCGTTCCCGAACCAGAAGTAATGGACGATTCATCAGAAGTACAAGCCTACGCCTCCGCGTCTGCCCAGGAATTCCTCGATAGGATCGACGATACTTTTGTCGATCATGCCTTGCGCCTGATCGCTGGAAAAGAGCGCGGACGCGCGCTCGATATCGGCTGCGGTCCGGGACAGATCGTGCTGAAGTTGGCGCACCGGCTGAAACTTTGGAAATTCGTGGGTGTGGACCGCGCGACGAACATGATCGCGCAGGCCCGCACGAACCTGGCCGAGGTGAAGGAAGCGGCCGGCCGTGTGGAATTCCACGAAGACAACGGCAATCAATTGGCCTTCGCCGACGAGACTTTCGATTTCGTAATGTGTAATTCCGTGCTGCACCATTTTGTCGAGCCTCGGAATTTGTTCACTGAAATGGCGCGCGTGGCGAAACCGGGCGCGGCCATACTTCTGCGGGACTTGCGCCGCCCCGGCGCGCTGGCCTATCCATTTCATGTGCGCTGGCACGGCCGCAGGTATTCCGGCACCATGTACCAACTCTACAGACAGTCGGTTCGCGCAGCATACACGGTGCCGGAGCTGCAGGCGATGCTGGCTGCCTCGCCACTTAAAAATGCGCACGTTTTCACGCACCACTCCACGCACCTGGGCATCGAGCGGCGCATAAGCACTGCGGGCAACTAACGGGAATTGTCAGGCAATCTGCGCGCTTCGGCGTGATTCGGCGCGGCGGATAAGCATGAGCGTTTGATCGTCGGCTTGCGGCACGCCTGAGGAAAAGAGCTGAACTTCGTTCAAACAATCGGTCACGAATCGCGCCGATTCCTGTGCTCGCTTTCCCTGGGTCCATTTCGAAATGCCCTCGATGCCGTATTCGTTGCCGCGCCCGTCGCGAGCCTCGGAGATTCCATCGGTGAAAAGCAGGAGGCTGTCGCCAGGCTCCAGATCGACGCGTTCCATGGAGTAGTGGCCGCTTGTGAACATGCCCAAGGGCAAGCCGGTCGCGTCTATTCTCTTCACGCCGTGCTGTGAAACTGCCAGCGCTGGACAATGACCTGCATTCGCAATTTGAATTGAGCCATCGCGTCCCGCACGGCCGCAGACGAGCGTGGCGAATTGGCCGGCCATGGTGCTTTCGCCGAAAAGGCGGTTGGCCGCTTCGAGAAGTTTATGAACATCCATTCGCGCGCCTGCCAGGCTGCGAAACGTCGCGCGCAGGTAGGACATCAACAGAGATGCGGCCACGCCTTTTCCCGAAACATCGCCGATGAGAAAAACGAGGCCGTCATCTGAATCGGCCGGCAAAATCACATCGCAATAATCGCCGCTCACCAGTCCGGCCGGTTTGTACTCATACTCGATCTGCCAGCCGAGGGATTGCACGTGCGTGGGAGGGAGCAAACTGCGCTGCACGCCCGCAGCGAGCTCCAGATCGCCTTCGAGCGCCCGCCGCTGCTCCGCATTCAAGTGGTCGAGACAGACGCGCACGAGGGGATCTTCGATGAGGCGGTCGCGCTCAATGGTGTCGTTACAGACATCGCAAATGCCATAGGTTCCGGCGTCCATTCGCTGCAGAGCGGAATCCACTTCGGAAAGAAGCTCCTCGAAGCGAGCCATCTGGCTGGCCGGCGCCGAAGCAATCGCTGTGTTCAGGCGTGTGCGGCGCGTTTCGAGCTGCTGGCGGATGTAAGTGTCTGTCGTTTCTGGCATGGTTACGACCCGCTCGTCCGAGTGTGCCACTCGTTGTACCGCAGTGCTATTCGATTCGGACATAGAAGTTCTCCTGCAATTTGCTTCCCGATTGGATTCCGCGGAACCTCGCGCGGACTCTGAGAAGTTATATGAGCAAGTTATTGTCTGCCTTGCGTTTAAGACGGGCGAGGCGGCGGTCGAAGCTCGCGCGCTTCTGGGCGTAAGCATTGGCGGAGATCAGCCCAAGGCGATTGGCGCGGCGAAGGTCGATCAAGGCCTTGGACATGAGCTCGGCGGCACGTTGAGGGGCGCGAGCGCGACGCTCGTAGTGAATGGCAAGCTGTTCGTAGGCCTCGAATGCTTCGCGTGAAGTACTTGCCGTTTTTTCGGCGATTAATTTCTCCCACAATTCGCAGGCCAGCGCGTGGTCGCCTTCGCGCTTGGCGATGCGCGCGAGAAATCGGTGCGCCGCAAGAGAAGTGTCCTCTGGTAATTCGGCGGCGATGGAACGCGCGTAGAGCTTTTTGGCTCGCGCGGTTTCGCCGCGGCGCTCGCAGATGCGCGACACGCCGAAAAGCTCGAGCGCGTCCTGCCCGTGCTGCTCGGGATTGGAAAGAATCGCGAGCGTGCGGCTGGCCAGACCGGCCAGACCGCGCAGGTCCATCTGGTTGTGATAAAAGATCGGCACCAGCGGATCGGGCGAACCACCGCGCAGATAATCGAAATAAATCTGCGGAATAAATTCGGAAATAATGTCCGCGCCGCGATTCCATCCGAGCACGTGCCGCTCGAGTTCGGGCAGGCGCGCGGAACCGAGCCGCAAGCGCCAGAGATTTCGCGCGGGATGTAGAAAATCGAGATGCGCCCGCGGTGATGGGACACGGATCTTACGCGTCATGTTGTAGCGCGTTTCGAGCAGGGGCCAGTCGAATGATTTGCCGTTGAAGGTGACCAGCACGCGGCGTTCGGCCATGCGCTCGGCGAGAGCGGTTAAGACGGGATGCTCTTCGCTGTGCTCCCGCATGAAAAACTGTTCGACTTCGAGGCCCCCGGCGTCATACCACGCAATGCCGATTAAGAACGGGTATGTGCCGGTGCCGCCGGAGATGCCGGTGGTTTCGGTATCGAGGAAAAGCCATTGCCGCGGATCACAGGCGCAATCGGGCGCGCCGGGAACGAGCAAGCGCAATGCATCACGATCGAGGAGACCATCGGGATTCTCGCAGCCGATGGCTTCGGAAAACCATCGGCGCAGCGCCAGATGTTCACCGTACTGATTGCTGCGTGGGGTTGCCGCGAGTAACTCGGCGAGCCGATCCGCGCCAGCGGGGAGTTCGGGAGACCATCCTATGGGAGGGCCGTATCGGGCATCTTCCGCCCTGCTTACCGCGGCAGAAGGACGCTCGAGCGCTTTGAGTCGAGAGAGCCGGTCTGGAATTGTTGCGCTCATTTCAATTTGTCTTCATCAATTTGTCGTCATGAAGAAAATGCAGATCCCTCGACTGCGCCGTGGCGACCTGAAGGGTCGCCACGATACGCTCCGCTCGGGATGACAAGGGCAGCGGTCGGGGGGCGCATGGTGA
>Ga0335085_10009121_pt1 | contig 15014 bp, 12 predicted proteins | sample Lox_Sample_45_FD_206712 | JGI IMG/M metagenome (GOLD analysis project Ga0335085, IMG submission 206712) | Soil microbial communities from Loxahatchee National Wildlife Refuge, Florida, United States - Lox_Sample_4.5 | ecosystem: Environmental > Terrestrial > Soil > Wetlands | place: USA... | reverse complement strand
CAACTATGTGGCCGGCACGTTCCGCAGCGTCCCTTATGCCTCGTATGACCAAGCCTATACGGCGGCGAACGTCATGGATGCGGAGACCTTCTACGACGCCAAGGGCAACGTGGTGGCGTCGGAGACCTTCGCGGCCAACGGCGGCTTCACGATCCTGATTGGCGGGGCGGTGCTCGAGCAGGAGACCGTCAACCCCGACGGCAGCTATGACTTCCGCGTCTATGTGCCAGGCACCTTCCACGGCGTGCCCTACGCGTCGTACGACCAAACTTATACGGCGGCGAAAGTCTTAAGCGCAGAGACCTTCTACAGCGGCAGCGGCGAGGTCGTGGCATCGGAGACCTTTGCGGCCAATGGTGACGATGCCGTCACGATGGACGCGTCTCTCGACGTCGATGACCCAGTCCAAGACGTGAATTCTGCGATTCAGCTTGCAGGCGCTACCACTGCCAGCGATGATTCTAGCGATAGCTCAGGGCAAAATTCGTCAGATATCGACCTCAGAAACGATGGCCAACAGACGGAATACGCGGCAATCTCCGTCGATGCACTCACGCTCGGCGCCGATCACCTCGCCACGCCGAGTGACGTTGCGCTCAATACAATGATAGGACCGCCCCCAACGTGGGACTCGCTGGTGCAGGCATTGCTCGTGGGCGGGATCGCCGTGCCAGCCGCGGTTGTCGTGGCCAACAGAACATCGGGTTCAAAACGGCCAAACGATCGCACACGGCCGTCGCTTTCGACCTTCGATTTGCTTGCCGATCGCTTCGAATCCATCGATCAGGAGGAGATGCCTTTCGATCTACCCAGCGCCATGCATTCGGGGGACGACGCCGTCGATTGGGAGGTCCTAAACTAAAGGAGGCCAGCGAAGGCGCAGCGGCCTGCCATGTTTGCGTCTCGGAGCCACGCTTGTTCACTTGAGCAGCGGTCATATGCTAACGACGCCAGCTTGGGACTGCGCTTAGTTCTGGTCTTGCCTGTCTCGCCATGGACGTTCTGTTCATCCATCAGAACTTTCCCGCCCAGTTCATCCACGTCGCGCGGGCGCTGGAGCGGATGCCGGATATCCGTGCTGCCGTCGTCACCGATATGAAAAACGAGCAGCCTGATTTCCTGCCCAACGCGCGCTACCGGTGGGAGGCGAAAAAGGCCGGTTCGACCGATCAGTTATCGACAAATTTTGCGATACGGGTTTCGCGCGGCCGGATGGCGGGCAAGGCGATGGCGGCGCTGCGCAAACGCGGCTTTAATCCCGCCGTTGTGTTCGGCCATTTGGGCTGGGGCGAAACGCTGTTCGTCAAGGACGTGTTTCCCGACGCAAGGCTCGTTGTCCATGCCGAGTTCTTCTACACGCCGGAAGGCGCGGATGTCGGGTTCGATCCCGAGTTCATCGGCGATTGGGGTCTCGAAAAGCGGTTCGAATTGCGGGCGAAGAACGCCGCGATCCTGTCGGCGATGAACGATGCCGATGTAGCGGTTGCGCCGACCAAATGGCAGGCCAGCCGGTTTCCCGCGTATTTTCAGTCCAAGCTCGCCATCATTCACGAAGGCATCGACACGCGTTCGATCAGGCCCAATCCCGCTGCGGTTTTCCGCATTCCCGGCAATAGTCTGGTGCTAGGCTCGAATGACGAGGTGATTACCTTCGTCAATCGCAATCTCGAGCCTTACCGAGGCTATCACATTTTTATGCGGGCTTTGCCGGCGATTCTGGCCGAACGGCCTCGGGCACAGGTCGTCATCGTCGGAGACGCCGGCGTGTCGTACGGTCCGGCGCCGAGCGACGGACGATCCTGGAAGGAGATTTTTCTTGCCGAGGTTCGCGACCGCCTCCCGCTGGACCGCGTCCATTTCGTTTCGCAAATCCCATTTGTGGATTTCGTGTCGCTGATGCAGGTTTCTTCCGCCCACGTTTATCTGACCTATCCGTTCGTATTGTCCTGGTCGGTGCTGCAGGCCATGAGCGCGGGGGCGCCGGTGATCGCCTCGCGTACCGCGCCCGTAGTCGAGGTGATCGACGACGGCATTACGGGTATCCTGGTCGATTTTTTCGCCGTCGAGGAACTGGCCGAGAAGGTGATCGACATGCTTGCGCACCCGGACGATTATCGCGCCATGCGGGAAGCGGCGCGGCGCTCGGTTGTGGAGCGCTACGACCTCGACGATGTTTGTCTGCCGCGCTGGCTCGAATTGATCGACCCGCGGGCCTGAGCCGACTTCAGCCACCGAGCAGGAAACGCACTGGCGGTTGTGGATTTTGAAACAGCTTGAAAGCCACCCCGACAACTTCCAGCGTTGACGAACTGATTTCCGGCTTGAGGTGCCCACTGCGGCCGATTTCGAGCGCAACATGCGCCATCTGCAATGACGCAAATTGCATGCTGCGTTCGAGTTCGAGCCGCGACGTTGCGGCGTCAAATCTGCGCGCGCGGGCGTAGGCTGTCCAGAACGCGAGTGTCAAGGCGCGCATAGTTTCAATGGGCGGCGGCCCTGAGCCGGCCTGGATATTACGGCAAACGAAGCTTTCCCGGTTGGCTAAAAGCCAGGCGGACAAAAAACTGCGCAATATCGCACCAGCGTCCCATGCGGGGTCGCCGACGTCGGCCATTTCCCAGTCGACAATCAACACGTCGGATTGCTGCGCAGGCTTCATGAAGACAAGCACGTTCTCCCAACTGACGTCGCCGTGGATCAGACAGTCCTGCCGCCACTCCATGCGAAACTTGTCGAGGAGGCGGCCGAGCTCCGGCTGATTCCGCATTACCTCGCTGAATTGCGACGCCAAGGGCCCGATGTGAACCCATTCCCGCAGGGCAGCCTCGCCGGCATCGAGGATATAGGGCGTCCGGCGCGGGAACGGCGTGCGGGCCTCCATTCGCTCGAATGCGGAAACCGGGAGCGCCTGATAGCGCGCGACCGCCTCGCCCAGAATCTCGCCCAGTTCGGGCGGGATTCCCACGCCGCGCATGTGGCGGTCCGCCACGCTTTCCGCGTCCCGAGCCAATCTGGTGACGAGAATGTTGGCCGATGAATCGTACATGACCAGCGCCGGCATGAGACGCGACAGGATCGCGTCGGATCGCGCCATGTCATAGCAATAGGCTTCCCGTCGCAGCATCAGGATGTCGGACCTGCTTGCCGCGAGTGTTTGCTTGATCATGAAGCCGGCGTCGCCCGCCAAAAGCCGAAAATTCTTGTTGCGCCGGCTGACGTCCTTTACGAGGACATCGCTGTCCGCCGAGAGAACTCCACGCTCGACCAGGTAGGCAGCGACATTTTTGGTATCGAGGTTCATGACAAGGCGATTTATGCTCAATCGGGCCAACGTTTAAAAAACAAGGCAGGAGGAGTTAGGTGGGAGAAACCGTGCACAAAAATTTGCTTTGAATATAACTCATCGCGCCGATGAGCGCACCAAATGCACGATTGGCGGGCGGCCGTTCAAAAATCAGGAGATTGCAAAAACGTCGCTCGTGCGGTGGTGCTTTGGTTAAAATCGGCGGCGGTCGATCCGGAGGCAGCGCGAAGATAAGCCAATATTCCAGCTGCGTGGCCGGATATCGGCGTTGAACTCGCGGTAGCCTTTCGGGTTTGGATAGTCCTACGGGAACATCGTCGCGGCCAGCGCGAGCGACCCTGCAAGGGATGAGAAGCGGAGATGCGACCGGCCAAAGCGTCTCGAAAGGGTTCGTCCGCGATATTATCGCGTGTCGCACCCACACCTGTACCGTCCTTCGCCCCAAGGTTGCCGGCCGCTCCGTCTCGATAGCCGTCCGACGATCTTGGCCGAGGCGAAAGAACGCGACCAGGGCGCCAGCGGCAAAGTTTCGTGGAACTTCGCCGATTTATCAGCAGCCTGACACACTCACCAACGGCAGCGCCATAAGCGATTGAATTGACTTAATTCCCGTCCCATCGCTGCGAGCGCGAACTAACCGTGACCATAGCTTAGCTGCGGCGCAACATAACTTGGTTCGTCACACATTTGTCACCTGCCAGACGATATGGCGGCTGATAGTCTCGTCATGTACGGTAGCAGGAGCGACTTTAGGCGGCGGTAGAGTACACGAACGAGTTGAGGAGCGGCTATCGCGCCAAAAATCAGCCGAGACGATTTTCATATTTGCCGGTTCTACGCTGATTTTTGAAAGATACCCGGCGCGACCGAGACGAAGACCAAGCGCGTTTATTACGAGTAGCCGATGGGCGATGTTGGAATTGCGTCGGGTATGGAAACCTCGCACGAGGTGACTCACCCGAACATGATCTCTATTCCCGGCGGCACGTTCCGCATGGGATCGGACAAGCATTATCCCGAAGAGGCGCCGGTTCACCGCGTCACGGTCGACGGCTTCTGGATCGACCGCGCGCCGGTGACCAACCGCCAATTCAAAGAATTCGTCCGCGCCACGGGTCATGTCACTTTCGCTGAGGTCCCGCCCGATCCGAAGAACTATCCGGGTGCACTGCCGGAAATGCTATACGCCGGCTCGCTCGTGTTCACGCCGCCGCGTCATCCGGTCGATCTGAAAAACTGGAGCCAATGGTGGACGTTCCTGAAAGGCGCCGACTGGCGGCATCCTTACGGGCCGAAGAGCAACATCAACGCGCTCGATAATCATCCGGTGGTGCACGTCGCCTATAGCGACGCGCTCGCTTACGCCAACTGGGCCGGCAAGGGACTGCCCACCGAAGCGGAATGGGAATTCGCCGCTCGCGGCGGGCTTGACGGCGCCGAGTTCGCCTGGGGCGACGAGCTTACGCCGGGGGGAAAGCATCGCGCCAATACCTGGCAGGGCAATTTTCCCCATGAAAACAAGTGCGAGGACGGCTTTGAGCGCACCTCGCCGGTGTTGTCGTTTCCGGCCAACGGCTACGGCGTCTACGACATGATCGGCAATGTCTGGGAATGGACGTCCGATTGGTATTCACCGCAGCACCAAACCGACCTGCCGAAGTCGTGCTGCATACCGGAAAATCCGCGCGGCGGGGGCGAGGAGGAGAGTTACGATCCCTGCCAGCCCGCGATCAAGATTCCGCGCAAGGTCATAAAAGGCGGCTCGCATTTGTGCGCACCGAACTACTGCCGCCGCTACCGCCCGGCCGCGCGCCATGCGGAAGCGGTGGATACGTCGACAAGCCATGTTGGTTTCAGGTGTGTCATCAGAGCCCGGGAATGAGAAATCCCGAGCGACGGAAGCCAAGATGAACGGGCTCCAAGGACCGCGCACTCGACTGGCGGCGCGCGCTGCATGGGGCATCGGGGAGATGAAATAGCAAAGTAGAGTTTGCGATGCGTGCGGATCAAAGGCAGCATCGGCCGTGGAATGCGGCTTAGACAATCTTTCAATGTCGACAGGAGGGAGCAATGCGAAGACTAGCGATCGGGTTGACGGCGGTGGCGTTAATCTGGGCGTCGCCCCAAATCGGCATTGCCCAGACGCAACCGCAGCCGGCGGCGACGAGCGCTCCCAATCAACAGCTCCTGGGAGCCGATCAGCTCGACGCGCTGGTGTCGCCGATCGCGCTTTATCCGGACACCTTGCTTTCCGAAATTCTGATGGCGTCGACTTATCCGCTTGAGGTCGTCGAAGCCGACCGCTGGGCGGATGCCAACAAGAACCTCAAGGGCGACCAGCTCAAGGCGGCAGTCGATCAGCAGGGTTGGGACGACAGCGTCAAGTCGCTGGTGGCGACGCCGGATGTGCTCGATATGATGAGCAATAAGCTCGACTGGATGCAGAAGCTCGGCGATGCCGTGCTGGCGCAGCAGCCCGACGTCATGGACGCGATCCAGCGCCTGCGGCAGATGGCGCAAGCCAACAACAAGCTGACCTCGACCAAGCAGCAGACCGTGTCGACGCAGCAGCAGGGCGGCAAGCAAGTCATCGTCATCGCCCCGACCGACCCGGATACGATTTATGTCCCTTATTACGATCCTGCGGTCGTCTACGGTCCGTGGCCCTATCCAGCCTATCCGCCGTACTACTGGCCGGCGCCCGGCTATATCGCCGCCGGCGTTGTCGCGACCGGTCTCGCTTTCGGCGCCGGATATGCCCTCGGCCGTTGGGGTTCGAACGGCTATCGCTGGGGCGGGGGCGTCAACTGGGGCGGCGGCAATATCAACGTCAACCGCCCGGTCAATATCAACAACGTCAATATCAATAGCAACAACTGGACGCACAATCCGGCGCATCGGCAGGGCGTGCGTTATTCCAACGCCAACGTCGCGGCGAAGTTTGGCGGCGGCAATGCTATCGCCGGGGGCGCCCAAAATCGCATGGATTTTCGTGGCCGAAACGGCCAACAAGTGCTTCAGCCGGGCGGCGGTGCCAACCGGCCGAACATCAGCGGCGGCACTAATCGGGCCGATTTGGGCGGCGGTGGACGACCCAACGCGGGCAATCGCGACGGCGGCAATCGCGGCGGCGGCAACCGGCCCAATGCAGGCGGCGGCAGCCGGCCAAATGTCAGCGGCGGCAGTCGCCCGGGCGGTGGCAATGCGCTCGGCAATATCAGTTCCGGACGGACAGCGACTCTTGAAGGTAATCGCGGCCGGGCCAGTCTCGGCGGCGGTGGCGCTCCACATTTGGGCGGTGGCGGCGGAGCAGCCCGCGGCGGAGGCGGCGGATTTCATGGTGGTGGTGGTGGTGGTGGTGGTGGCGGTGGCGGAGGCGGCGGTCGTGGCGGCGGTGGTGGACGCCGATCCGACATCAGGCTCAAGCACGACATCGCGCTGCTTGGCCGTCTCGACAACGGCATCGGCTTCTATCGTTTTGTCTATAACGGCGACGATAAGGCCTATGTCGGGGTCATGGCGCAAGAAGTGCAGGCCATCATGCCCGGCGCGGTCACGCGCGGCCGCGACGGCTACTTGCGTGTCTATTACGACAAGCTCGGCGTGAAGTTTCAGACCTACGACAAATGGATCGCGTCGGGCGCAATTGTGCCGGCGGCCGTTCACGTCACCCACTGACCTGGGGTGGGGCCTGCGGCATGCTCGCCCGCCCCGCAACGGGACTGAGACAACGCAACAGTGAATCGATTCGAGGATGTCATGACACTCACATCACGCTTTCAAGTGCGCCGGCAGCCAACGTCTGGACTGCTAGCCTTAATGATGACCGCAACAATAATATTCTTGGCGACGGCGTCCGTCGCCTTTGCCCAGCAGGACTATAAGTCGCCCCAGGACGCCGTCGATGCGCTCGTCGCCACCGCACGAAGCGGCGACCAGAAAGCCGCGATCGTTGTGCTTGGCCGCGACGGCGAGGACATCATTTCATCAGGCGATAAAGTGTCCGACGATGCAGTGCGGCAGCGCTTTGTCGCCTCCTACAACGCTAAGCACAAGATCGATATGCCGAGCGAGAGCAAAGCGATCCTGGTGATCGGCGACAACGACTATCCATTCCCGATTCCGCTGATACGCAACAAGAACGGCACCTGGTCGTTCGACACCGAGGCCGGCCGCCGCGAAATTCTTTATCGGCGGATCGGACACAACGAGCTCGATGCGATCCAGACCTGTCTGGCCTACGTCGATGCACAGAACGAATATGCCGACAAGGACCGCACCGGCGCGGGCGCGGGCATTTACGCGCAGCGCTTCATCAGCGAGGCCGGCAAGAAGGACGGCCTCTACTGGCCGACGACGCAGGGCGAGGAGGAGAGCCCACTCGGCGAACTCTTCGCGGCAGCCTCGCGCCAAGGCTATCGGGCCGGCTCCGGCCGTTCACCGTATCACGGCTACTACTACAAGATCCTGACCAAGCAGGGCGAGGCGGCCGCCGGCGGCGCCGCTGATTACATCGTGCACGGCAAGATGATCGGGGGCTTCGCGCTGGTGGCTTATCCGGCCCAATATCGCAACTCGGGCGTGATGACGTTCATCGTCAACTATGCCGGCACCGTGTTTCAGAAGGACCTGGGTCCGGACACCGCGAGCGTCGCCGAAGCGATAACGTCGTTCAATCCCGATAAGACTTGGACCAAGGTCGACGTCGCCGAGCCGGCTAAATAAACATCGAAGAATACGTCGGCCGAGCGCCAAGGAGGAGGCATGCTCGACATCTTTGCCTGGATCGTGCTCGCCATTCTGGTGGCGAGCGCGGTCGCGATGGTCTTCATCGCCGGATCGCTCCCCGGACACGCAACAGCGAGGCGCCGCGATGATCGCCGCGATCGTCAACGTCTATCTGGCAATCTTCTTCCTGCTGGTGAAGCTCAAGATCGTCCGCTTCACCCTGTTCTGGAAAGTCTCGCCGGCGATCGTCCTCGTCCTACTGCTGTTCGGGCTGTTTATTCCATGGGCTGGGGCGCGCCCCAAGGGGCCACGCTGGCGGTCCGCAACTCCGTGCCGATTGTCCCCAACGTCGCCGGCGAGGTGATCGAGGTGCCAGTCGAGCCCAACGTGCCGTTCAAGGCCGGTGATGTGCTGTTCAAGATCGACCCGAAGCCATTTCAGGCCCGGGTCGATCCGTCCTAGGTAGGCACAAAAGACAAAGTGCGGTGAACAATGAGGATCGATATGAACGCCAGGAAGCTTGCGGCCGAAGCAATAGGGACATTTTGGTTGACATTCGGTGGCTGTGGCAGCGCCGTGATCGCTGCCGGTTTCCCCCACGTCGGCATTGGCCTGCTCGGCGTGGCTTTGGCATTCGGTCTCACCGTGCTCACAATGGCCTATGCCATCGGTCATGTCTCAGGCTGCCACCTCAATCCGGCGGTGACGGTCGGATTGACATGCGGCGGACGGTTTCCGCCCGGCCAAGTGTTGCCGTACATCGTCGCGCAAGTCATTGGCGCGATCGTCGCTGCCGCGGTGTTGTATGCCATCGCCAGCGGTTCGCCGGACTTCAGCCTTGCCGGCGGCTTTGCGGCCAACGGCTATGGCGATCACTCGCCGGGCAAGTATAGCCTGGGCGCCTGTTTGCTCACTGAAGTCGTACTGACGATGATGTTTCTCTTCGTCATCATGGGCGCGACCCATGGCAAGGCGCCAGCCGGCTTTGCGCCGATCGCGATCGGCCTGGCGCTGACGCTCATTCATCTGATCAGCATCCCGGTCACCAACACGTCGGTCAATCCGGCCCGCAGCACCGGTCCGGCCCTTTTCGTCGGCGGCTGGGCGCTGGCGCAGCTTTGGCTGTTCTGGGTGGCGCCCTTGATCGGCGGCGCCGCCGGAGGGCTGCTGTATCGATGGCTCAGCGCCGAACCGGAAGGCGAGGTGACAGGGTAGACGCGCGCGGCGAGCTCGTGAAATCGGGCACGAACGCTACCGAACCAAGTGAAGGGCCTGGAGAAGCAAAATGAGACGGATTGCTCCCATAGCCGCATTGGCTCTTGCGCTTGGCGCTGGCATCGCGCCGGCGGCGCAGGCGCAAACCGTGACGGCCAACGAAGTCCGTGCCATCGCCAAGGAGGCCGTGATATGGGGCTTCCCGCTGGTCGACAATTATCGCATCCAGTACTCGTATTTCGTCGATCGCGGCGGTCCCGAATACAAGGCACCGTGGAACACGCTCTTCAACAATGCGCGCGTCTACACGCCCGAAGACAAGGCGGTGCAGACGCCCAATTCCGACACGCCTTACTCGTTCGTCGGCGCCGATCTGCGCGCCGAGCCGCTGGTGATCACGGTGCCGCCGGTCGAGCGCGGGCGTTACTACTCGGTGCAATTCATCGACATGTACACGTTCAACTACGCCTATGTGGGCAGCCGGGCGACCGGCAACGGCGCCGGCAGCTTCATCCTCGCAGGGCCGTATTGGAACGGAAACAAGCCGCCGAACGTGAAAGCGGTAATCAAATCGGAGACGGAGTTCGCGTCCGGCATTATCCGCACGCAGCTCTTCAGCCCGGCCGACATCGACAACGTCAAGAAGGTGCAGGCCGGCTACAAGGTGCAGGCGCTCTCGCAGTTTCTCGGCAAGCCGGCGCCGTCACCCGCGCCGGTCATCAACTTCGTCAAGCCGCTGGCGGCGGAGGAGGAACGCAGCTCGCTCGATTTCTTCGGCGAGCTCAACTTCATCCTGCAATTCTGCCCGACCAATCCGGCCGAGGCGGCGCTGCGGGCGCGCTTTGCCAAGATTGGCATCAGCCCCGGCAAGAAGTTTGATCCCAACGCGCTCACGCCCGGAATGCATCAAGCCTATCAAGACGGCATGGCGGACGCCTGGAAGGCTTTCGCCGACTACAAGGCCGATGAACTGGACACCGGGAAGTTGTCGAGCGCGGACGGCTTCGGCACGCGCGCGCATTTGAAGGGCAATGCCATGGCCCGCATGGCCTCCGCCGTATTGGGCATTTACGGCAACTCGAAGGAGGAAGCGATTTACCCGGTTTACTTCACCGATTCCGCCAGGCAGAAGCTCGATGGCGCACACCGCTACATCATGCACTTGGCGGCGGATCAATTGCCGCCCGTCAACGCCTTCTGGTCGCTGACCATGTATCAGTTGCCGGCAAGTCTCCTCTACGCCAATCCGCTCAACCGCTATCTGATCAATTCGCCGATGCTGCCGAGCCTCAAGCGCGACGCCGACAACGGCATCACGCTCTACGTCCAGCACGACTCACCCGGCGCCGACAAGGAATCCAACTGGCTGCCGGCGCCGGGCGGGGCATTCCTCGTGGCGATGCGGCTTTATTGGCCGAAGCCCGACGCCCTCAACGGCAAATGGAGCGCGCCGCCGTTGCAGCGACTGGATTGATAGAGGACAATCCAACATTGGCGGAAGGGGTGAGATTCGAACTCACGAGGGAGCGTAAACCCCCTGGCGGTTTTCAAGACCGCTGCCTTAAACCACTCGGCCACCCTTCCGTGTCGGCAACATCCAACATGATCATTAGTGAAGCGCGTTTTCCTTTAGTCCTTCCTTCGCTCGCCGAAGCGGGCTTCGCGAAGGCGGAAACCGGTTTCTACTTCCGGAACATGCTTTGGGGTTGCCAAATTGAGGATGAGTTGGCAACCCCGGTCACCTTGGACACAAGTTGGACAGATCGCCCCCTCATCGCAATGCGCCTTTCGGTCCCGTCCTTATTTCGACCGCAGCCGACGCGACCTCTTCAATCCCGGATGTCCTGCAGGAACCATTCGGTGGGAATTTCCCGGCCGAGACCAGCCGTTTTCGCCAATTCGTAAACCTTGCCGCAGACCGCATAGAATTGCGCGCCTTGCAGGTTACCGCGTTCCGAATAGGTAATCTGATCGCGGCTGGTGCGGCCCTTGCTGACACCCATAACGAGATCGGCCAGAGTGACGCGCTTGTCGGGCAGGGCATTGCCGTGTACGCGGGCGCCGCGGCGGCCGTCGCCGAATTTCGGCTGATCGGGCCTTGCTTCCCATCCGAGAAATTCGTCGTCGATACCGAGTTCCGGCTTGCCGACCGGCGCCGGCGCGTCGCCGAAGCGGAGGTAGACATCGACCCGGCGAAGGCTCTCGGCGTCGGGTTTGCCGCTGCCGCCGACGTTGACGATGTGGGCTCCCTTCTCGAGCAGAGTGCCGTCGATCACCGGCACGGCGGAATCGGTCAGGCCGGCGACGATGTCTGCGCCTTTGTAGATATCTTCGGGACGGTCACAGACCACGACCTCAATGTTATAGGTCGCCGCCATTTCGCGGCCGAATTTTTCGCGATTCTCCTGTGTCGGGCTGAAGACTTGCAATCTCTTGATATCGCGGACGGCGGTGAAGGCCCGCATGTGGGCGCGCGACATCCCGCCGGTGCCCAGCATGCCAATGACCGCGGCATCGACGTTCGCCATGTATTTCACGCCAATGCCGCCGTCAGCGCCGACGCGCATATGCTGAAGGTGGCCGTCGTTGATAAAGGCGAGCGGCTCGCCGGTCTCGGTCGAGGTCAGCAGAATGAGGCCGCAGAAAAGGCCGGGGCGCGTGCAATATTTTTCCTGTGTGACCACGCCGCGTGATTGTGTCTCATAGATCACGTCGGATTTCATCCTGATCGCGAAGTAGCCCGCGGTCGAGCCACCCTCCATGGTACCCCATTGATAATTCTTGGCCGGGTCGCTGGTCGGGATGCGGATGTCGATGCGCGGCCTGCACACCGCCTCCCGTCTCGCCAGCGCAAGATAGGCCTCCTCAAGCGCCGCCATCGTGGTGTCCATCGTCAAGACCTTGGCGACGTCGGCATTGTTGATGATGAGCGTCATGCAGCGAGCGTCCAGTCCCAAATTCGCATCGGGGAAATCCGAGCGACCTGGTGGAATATGCCATACTTCTGGTCATGCGCGTTTGCCCTTCGGCACCGCGCGTTTCTTGCCGCCATGGTGGCGGAAACGGCGACGCGTTCGCGCTCGAAGCGCTATAATCACCCATAGACTTTTGAGTTCGCTGCCATTTCCGAAGCGTTTTGTCGCAGCGCCCAGCCGACAAGCCAGTCGTAAACTGGTCGCCCCGGACGTTGTTTTTCGGTACCAATAGGCGCGGTCTCAAATAATATGCCGTAGCATCCCGACTGAGTTTGCCGCGAGAACACCTTGATGCGAATGAACCGAACGTCTCTCCTCCTGGTCCTACCGGCCTTTGCGCTCGCAGCCGCGGCGCCGGCGCGGGCCGATGATTTCTATAAGGGGAAGGTTTTCACCATCGTGGTCGGCTTCTCGCCCGCGGGCGGCTACGACAACTACGCCCGCGATCTCGCCCGCTATATCGGCAACCACATCCCCGGCGATCCGACCGTCATCGTGCAGAACATGCCCGGCGCCGGCAGCCTCACTGCGGTGCGCTATCTCAATCTCACCGCGCCGAAGGACGGCACGGTGATGACCATCTTCAATCCCGGCCTCGTCACCCAGTCCGTGGTACAACCCGAAAAGGTCAATCTCGATTTCCGGAAATATGCCTGGGTCGGCGTCGTCACGCCGGATTATCGGGTCTGCTACGGCTATGGGCCGAACGGCGTGAAGAGCTGGGATGACATGATGCACCGCAAGGAGTTCGTGCTCGGCTCGACCGGCAAGGGCTCTGGCAATTACATCAACGGCGCTGTCTTGCGCACTGTCTTTCATGCGCCGGTCAAACAGGTGTTGGGCTTCCCGGGCAGCGCCGAGCAGCGGCTGGCGATCGAGCGCGGCGAACTCGACGGCGATTGCGGCTCCTACAGCAGCATTCCGCTGGAATGGATCAAGGACGGTTTGGCGCATTCTTTCGTGCGTTTCAGCCGTAACCGGCCACCGGAGATTCCCGAGAGCGCAGTCTTTATCAACAGCTTTGCCAAGAGCGACGAGCAAAAGCAGCTCTTGAACTTGCTCAATGGCGGTGATGAAGTCGGCCGACCCTTCATCATGTCGAAGGACGCACCGCCGGATCGTATCGCCGTCATCCGCAAGGCCTTCAATGACACGATGCAGGACCCGGCGTTCCTCGCCGACATGCAAAAGCAGCAGCTTCCGGTGCATCCGTTGACCGGCGAAGAGTCGGATACGATCATTAACGAGCTACTTAAGGTCCCGGCGGCGATCGTCGCCGAAGCCAAGCCGATTTACGAATAGGTGAGGCGGGGACGCGACGCTGACCCGGCTGCCGCGGCAAGCTTCCGTTCACTATGGCGGCCGGCGCAGACATTTTTGCCACATTCTGACCACGCTGGAATCCGATACCCTTGGGACAGGGACAGGGGACGATGCGGGGCCGGCCTCACGCGAAAATGCGGTATTTTGCGTCGGCCGGGACATGCGTCGTCCTGTGCTTCGTGCTCGCCGCTTGCTCTAATTCCAGGCGAGTCGATCCGCTTTACGGCGTGTCGGCGAGTCCCCGTGTTGTCGATTCCGGCGAACCCGTTCCCAAGGGCGGCGGCGTCTATCGCCTCGGCCAGCCCTATACGGTCGCCGGCCAAGTCTACGTGCCGGAGGAAAATTCGCATTATTCGGCGGTTGGTCTTGCCTCCTGGTACGGCGACGATTTCCATGGCCGTCAAACGGCTAACGGGGAAGTCTTCGACCTGAATGGCATCTCGGCCGCGCATCCGACGCTGCCGTTGCCCTGTTACGTCCGCGTGACCAATCTCAATAACGGCCGCTCGCTGATCGTACGGGTCAACGATCGCGGGCCCTACCGCAGCGGTCGCATCATCGATGTCTCGGTGCGGGCGGCGCAGCTTCTGGGATTTCGCAGCCGCGGCACCGCTCAGGTCCGGGTCGAATATGTCGGCCGCGCGCCGATCGAAGGCTCCGACGACCGCATCCTTGAGGCAACCTTGAGGGAGAACCAGCCGGCGCCGCCGCCTTGGACCGTGCGGCTGGCATCCGCGAATGCGCCGCTCGTTTTGCCGCCACAGCCGCCGCCGATCCGCGAAGTCTCCCTTCCGGCACAGCCCCCGGCGCACGCCATGTCGTATGCGGACTCCTTCGGCGGCCGCGACGGCACCGACCAATTTCTCAACGGCCGCGGGCTTTACTGAAATTCACGGACTGGAATTGGCGTCTCCTGCGGCACATTGGCGTTTGCCCATGCAAAGTCGTGGGCGCCCTATTGCGCACCGGATTTTTGAGTGAGAATTTGGCCGCGGCGGGTGGAGGCGCTCTTGTTGGTGCGGCATTGCGGAGGGCCGTTTTCGGCGAACGCGCTGCGCGTGGTCGCGGCCGTTTTCCTGTTCGTCATGATGGCGTCCGCATTGACCGGCGCGCGCGCGGCGCCGACGGCTGCGCCGGCGAAAAAGGACGAGGGATTCCAGACCAACATTCCCGCCGCCATCGTGCTCGATCCCGATAGCAACAGCGTGCTGTTCGAGAAGAACGGCGATCAGCCAGTCGCGCCGGCAAGTCTCGCCAAGCTGATGACCCTCGAATACGTCTTTCACGAGATCAAGCAAGGGCACATCAAACTCGACGACGAATACGTCATCAGCGAAAACGCCTGGCGAAAGGGCGGGGCGCCTTCGCACGGCTCCACGATGTTCGCTGCGATCCACAGCCGGGTGCCGCTCGACGATCTCATCCACGGCATCATCGTCGACTCCGCCAACGACGCCTGCATCGCGATC
>Ga0335085_10009119_pt1 | contig 15014 bp, 20 predicted proteins | sample Lox_Sample_45_FD_206712 | JGI IMG/M metagenome (GOLD analysis project Ga0335085, IMG submission 206712) | Soil microbial communities from Loxahatchee National Wildlife Refuge, Florida, United States - Lox_Sample_4.5 | ecosystem: Environmental > Terrestrial > Soil > Wetlands | place: USA... | reverse complement strand
GAATGAATGTCCAGGTCGAGCGCGAAATTGATTACTACTCCAAGCAATCGACCGCGATGACGCGGCTCATCACTGTTCTCGGTGGACTGGTAGCTTTCATCATGGCAATCGGTGCGGTGTTCGGAGCACTCAACACGATGTATTCGGCCGTCTCGGAACGCGGGCGCGAAATCGCGACCATGCTGGCGCTTGGGTTTGGGAGTGCCGCGGTGATTTCTTCGTTTCTCGTCGAGGCGCTGTTCATTGCCGCGATCGGCGGAATTGTTGGATGCATCGCCGTGCTGCCATTGAACGGACTCACGACCGGAACCATGAACTGGCAGACTTTTTCCCAGTTGGCGTTTGCATTTCGAATCAGTCCCCAGTTGCTTGGGGCGGGAATTGCTTTCGCCCTTGCGATGGGTTTGGTCGGAGGTCTACTCCCGGCATTACGGGCGGCGCGGATGCCGGTAGCGACGGCGCTGCGGGAACTTTAGCGGGTGTGCGCTCCTTCCCGCTGCAGGACAATCTGGCAAACCCCCATCTGCTCAACCGCGATGAGAAATTCATTCACTTGGGGATTACCGACGAAATGAGCGTGGCCGCATTTCGCGTGGGGTGATTCACGCAATGTCAAAATAACTGGCTGAAGAGTTCAGAACGTCGTAAGGGGAACTTGCATGCATGCTGCGGTGTTGCACACGATTGGAACTGTGCCTCAATACGAAGAATTCCCAGAACCGGTCATTGGTGACAAAGACCGCGAAGTGCTAGTACATGTTCACGCCGCATCGCTGAAGCCTGTTGACAAGCAGATAGCCAGCGGATCGCATTATGCTAGCAGCGGCGAGCTACCCCGCGTCTGCGGCTTGGATGGAGTCGGACACCTAGACGACGGGCAACGGGTCTTCTTCGGTGGTCCTCGACCACCCCACGGTGCTATGGCACAGCGTACAGTTGTGCCGCGCGCATTCACCTTCCCAATCCCTGAAAATGTGAATGACGAAACTGCCGCCGCTTTGCCCAACCCTGGTATCTCGGCCTGGCTTTCACTAGCCTACACTGCAAAGTTGGTGCGCGGTGAGAACGTCCTCGTCCTTGGGGCGACGGGTGTGACGGGCAAGTTGGCGATAAAGATCGCGAAGCTTCTTGGGGCTGCTCGGGTCGTTGCTGCCGGTCGCGATGAACAGGCCCTGAACACGCTCCATCATCTAGGCGCCGACGCGACCATTTCCCTTGCCCTGCCTGCGACTGAAACGATCGAGGCATTTGTGCGGGAAGCGGGCCAGTCTGGATTCCAAGTCGTGCTCGATTACGTCTGGGGACGCCCTGCGGAGGCTTTTCTGGCTGCGATAACACGAAGAGAATTCGCTGTTATCCAATATGAGATCCGCTACGTACAGATTGGAGAGGCCGCTGCGCCGACTATTACACTTCCAGCAGCCGTGCTACGAAGTACAGCACTGACAATTCGGGGCACAGCGGGGGTTCCACCTCGCGACGTTCTCCTCGAAGCGTTCCGGGAAGTGATGGGTTACGCCGCCAAAGGGGACCTCCACATAGACACTGAAAACGTACCGCTCGCGGATATTGAGAATGCTTGGCAGCGCGACCCGAGTCGGCGCCGATTGGTGATCATACCCTAACCGCTACCTGATCCAAACCACGGCGCCTGAATGGTCAGCAATCCGGAAGTAACTCTACCAATCATCGCCGACCAGGCGCTGCGCGCTTGACTGTTACACCGCATCTCTTTAGTTCCTAATCCGGAGCCTACCCGACACATAGTCGAACCCAACTTACGCCTCTAAGGATCACCTCAAGCCGGGCTGTCAATGGACGTGTGACAGTTTTGACAGTCAACGGTGCTTCTTCCAATTCCACGTTGAGAATTCATCACTTTCCGTGCGTTGGCCCTTGGACCTTGCATTGCCTTCCTCACCGCAGGAGTCACACCAAGCTTTCTTACGTGGAGGAAAACAAATGCACTACACATTTTCAACTTCTGCCAACCGTTTGTTGCTGGCAATGGGATTGGCTGTAATTCTTACTTCCGGTGCATCGGGACAGCAAAGCAATCAGACTGCGCAATCACAGCCTACGCCACCGCCGCAGGCCCAGCCCTCGAGTGCTCCAGTCGAAGCACCGGCGCCGCGTCGAGTTGTGCTTGAGGATTATGCCAAGCCATTCGGATATTTTCCCAATCCGGTCGCGCCGTACCTCGCACATCACGTGCCCGCGCCCAATTTGACGAACAGCTCCAGGATTAATGATTTGCTTCGAGACGGGAAGCTCTACATCTCCATGGATGACGCGGTGACTCTTGCGCTGGAGAACAACCTCGACATCGACATACAGCGATATAACCTCAGCATTGCCGACACTGACATTTTGCGTGCCAAAGCCGGGTCCAGCACTCTTGGCATCAATAGCGGAGTCGTTCAGAACACGCCGGGCGGCGGTGTGGGAGCCATTGGCAATCAGGTCGGATCAGGGCAGGGCGGAACATCTGTAGCAGCGGGCGGTGCTGGTTCTGGAACCGGCGGCCTCGTTTTATCCACGCTCGGTAGCGGGCCTGCGATTACCAGTTTTGATCCCGTCCTGAGCGGAACATTGTCGCTCGACCGTCAACGCACGATCTGCACAAGCCCATTTTGTGGCAACGACACGAACACAGGAACGATGAACTTTTCTTATTTGCAAGGCTTCCATTGGGGGACCAATTTGCAGGTAAGTTTTGACAACACCCGCCAGACGACAAACAGTCCATTCACGATTTTGAGTCCGACGCTGAACTCAAGTCTTCGTGTTCAGCTGACGCAACACTTGATGCAGGGTTTCGGTTTTGCTCCGAATGATCGATTCATTCGCATTGCCAAGAACAATCGCGAGATTTCCGACATCGCGTTTCGCCTCCAGATCATTACGACCGTCGATCAGATCGAGAACATCTACTGGGATCTGGTGTACGCCTACGAGAATGCACAACTGGCAAAGGAAAACCTGAACTTCGCAGAAAGAGCGCTATCTGATACACAGAAGCAGCTGCAGGCCGGAACCGCCTCGTCCCTTGATGAAGTGAGGGCGCAGAGTACGATTGCCAGCGACCAGCAGCTACTCACGGTCGCCGAGACCAACCTTCAATTGCAGCAACTTTTGATGAAGAATGCGCTCAGCCGGAGCCTGGTTGATCCGCGGCTTGCTGATGCCGAAGTGATTCCTACTTCTACGATGGAAGTCCCGGCCACAGAGCCGGTGGTGCCGACCCAGGACCTGGTCCAAGACGCTCTGAGCCATCGTGCTGACTTGGCGGAGGCCCGCATCAACTTGACTAACACAGAAATCAGCAACAAGGCAGTCCGGAATTCGTTGCGGCCTTCGCTCGATCTGTCGGCGTATTACACCGGGACCGGAACCGGCGGTGCACAGAACGCGAACTACATCTGCAATCAAAATCCAAGCGGAGTCTTTTGCGGGTCGGGGTATACCCCGTCACCGAGTGTGGGGTACGGTTCCACTCTGAATGATCTGGTGAACTCCACCGCACCCGACAAAGGCGTCCAGCTCACGCTGACCATTCCGATCCGCAACCGCACTGCTCAGGCCACTCAGATCCGCTCGGAACTTGAGCTGCGGCAGTCGCAGGTGCATGTGCAGCAGTTGGAAAATCAAGTTCGGATCGAGGTTCGCAACGCGCAGTTCTCGGTCCAGCAGAACCGTGCGAGCGTCGCAGCGGCGCAGGCGGCGGTGAAGCTAGCCCGCAAGTCACTTGATGCCGAGCAGCAAAGGTTCTCCCTGGGCGCATCGACGTCCACCCTCGTCCTGCAGAACCAAACGGCGCTCACCCAAGCCGAAACTACGCTTCTCTCCGCCATGGCAGCATACGAAAAGTCGCAGGTGGAGCTGGAGCGGTCGACCGGACTGCTGCTGGAACATTCCGGTATCCGGATTGCGGATGCGGAACGAGGTGAGGTGACGCATAAGCCGACCACGCCATATGTTGCTGCGCGCAAAGATCTCGATTTGTCGATGGTGGCACCGAGTTCGCAGCCGTAGCACCCAACACGAGTACTCATTGGGACATCTGGCACCTTAGCTGCAAGCAACTTTAGTAGTTCGGGATATGGCATGACGGGCGCACGTTGACCAAATGCTGTGCGAGGTCTTGGAACGCGCAACGCCGGACTCAAGTGTCGAAAAGCCATTGGCACTTTTAACCTTCAACATCTCTCCCCGGAATGACGCCGCCGATCTCCCTTGAAATCCGCGTACTTACCCGGACGTTTGTTCTGGCAAAGCAGTTGCCTTTCCCAGACAAAGACCCGGCAATCGCAGGCAGTGAGAAGCGCGCACTGCGGCGATGGAATTCGTTAGCTGTCGTATGAGGTGGATCGCGGCGCGAGCTCTCCGGCCCTCCCCACCGGAGTGGAGAGCCGTCGCGGTCACCTCGCCAGTTCTGCAGTATGTGAGTCTGTCAGGAGAGAGTCATGGCCAATTGGTTCGGGCGCGTGGAGACTATTGTTGTTGGCATCTTGTCGTGTGTCTTCGGTGCAATTCTGTTCTCTCGCCTCGACCGCGGATTGCCGATTTGGGCGAGCTTTTTGGTGGGGCCTGGACTATGGATCGTAGGCGGCTCGATCACGATGTCGTGGCTCTTCAATCGAATGTTTCAAAGCGCACAACGCCCACCACACCTGGAAGCGACGACAGGGGCTAATCAAGCGCACATGGCGGAAATGCCGAACACTTCGCGAGTCCCACTTCCGGCATCGTCGGCAATGGAAGCAGAACAACTGAAACCCGAACCGGGCGGCTCGACACCCGCTGATACGATCCCTCGATCCATGTCAGAGGATGAGGAACACACACCCGACTACTTCTGGGTCGTGACCTGTAAGAACCATCGCTTTCACCAGAAAGAGAATCCCTTCTACCATCATCACATTCTGCTAGGAGAAACAGATCCTTACTCTTCACTCCCGATGTTGCCTGTGGAGTTCAAAGTTCGTTGTGATAGCTGCGGAGAGGAGTATTCCTACCAAAGAAAGGAAGTGCTCCGGGCTGAGGTTCAGGTTCTCCAGACCTTCACACCGCACCCACTGTTTTCAACGTAGTACCGCGTTTCTTGCGAATTAACGGCAGAGTGACACTACTCGAAAAGTAATGCGACATTGTGATTACCTGGTGAACAATCAGACGCTCATCCGCTCACACGGGGTATCTTGTAGGCAGCCAACGGGGCAGGGATTAGGGTAATGCCAGCCAGCGGTATCGAGACACCGATGTATTGCTGCGAAGTCCGTTGGAAGGAGCTTCGTAGACTGCCATCTTCTGGATCCCAGAAACCCAGAATCGAAGCGGCGGTCCGGCCGGTACCGCCACAAAGCCTAGAACGATTGCGAGAATCGAGCCTCTAGGAACTCACCCAGTTTGGCCGTCACCCTGAACTGCGGAATAGGCTCCAATTCCTTGAACGCAGACGTGAATGCGTTCGAGAGACTCCAGATCGTCCGCGATTTGAACTCTTCGTACTTCGGTTCGAAGTACAGGTCATGCACGGTCCGCGCCAGATGTTTTGGAGCGTCAAGCTTGCCTTCCACGAACGCCTCGTAGATCACTACTTTGGCAGTGACGTCTGTCAATTCACTCCGCTGCCACGCTTCCACCTGCTTGCGCATGGGCTCAAAATTCCGCTGCATCCGGTCGACGCCAACCGAGACGCAATCGATGAGAGAGAACGACTTCGAGTGCTTCGCCAGCACCGGCGTGAAGTCTCCCGAGAACGCCATGTTCGAGCACACGAAGACCCGGTACCCGCAGGTCATCGCCAGGCGCATGCTCTTATCATGGGAATTGCGCAATCCAATGGAGAAGCGGCAGCCCTCCATTTCGGTTGCGAGATCGAGCACGCCGAACATCTTCATGCCGTCCGGGGATACCGCGTATTCGTCGTGGACGACGCCGATGTGGCGAAACCCGAGAGTTTCAATTAATGCCCCGACGATCTCCTGATGCGGGATCGGGCGGTGCGTTTCGGTCGCGGGTGGTGTGGGCACCAGCGCTAGTTCTTCGCGGCCAACCGTTCGGCCGCTGTAGCCAATGAGCGTACTTGTTTCGGACATACTGCTTTCCTCCTTTACTTCTACTTCGCACTGAAATGCGAACTCCATTTACGAAATCCGAACGCCCGCCCCCCGGACATTGAGGCGCCGTCACAAGCCGGTAGACTTGAATGTGGGTTTGGTCGAAAAGAAAACTGGGGCGCGGCGGGGCACTCGAATCCCTTGCGAGATTCCGATTACTCTCGTCAGTCCCGATCCGGCTGAACCGCTTTCTGAGACATGCGTGGTGATTCTGGTAAACCCTCAGGGGTGTGTAGTTCGATTCGGTCACCCACTGGCGGTTGGGACGACAGTGCACTTGGAGCGACTTCCCACAGGCGGGAACGTCACTGCGCGAGTCGTGAATTGTATCTCGGTGGGGCAGTACGAAAAGCTCTGGCTTCTGGGATTGGCGCTAGATGAACCGGGCAATGTCTGGGGCATCCCGTCGCCTCCGCAAGACTGGACGCTGTAGAGTTCAAAAACGTAGACCTCTCAGATTGATACCGCCGGCGATCGGCTGACGAAGTCGATTGAATGCAGGTCCCCTGCCGCAACCAGAACGAGCATTGATCCCAGTCTAGTATTCGGCGGGTAGAAGCAGAGTCGTTACAGATCGGTCTGCCTCGCTAATGATCCACAGCTTCTCGGTCTCGCTGACCTGATAGCTGCTGAAGATGCGGAATCCATACTTCAGGCTCAATTCGTTTTCGGTCTTGTCTTCCTGGCAGAGATCTCCCCAATCCCCACGGAAATGCCGGGACAAGAATTCGACCGGGGACCGTTTGGCCTGCTCGAGCAGTTGGAGTGCGCCTGGTGTTGCGACGATCTGACCAGTCGGGAAAAGCGGAATGGTCGGTAGAGAGTACATGATTCACTCCTGTTGAAACTGCCGGTTGTGGTGGGAAGACCGCGATCCTCGGCTCTTCGTTTTGCAATCCGGACGTACAGATAAATCACCGAGAGAGACGCCCAGCCTTCGCATTCGCCGTGTTCTGGTCGTCCGTCGCGCGGTGGGTCATAGCGAGGATGGAGATTGCTTTTTACCAGCGAACGAAACTGGTTTTTTGACTAATATCGGAAGCTCACCAGTCTCCGCGGAACCTGTGGTTCCCCTTGAGCGCCTGAGCCACGACTTCAGCGACCAGGTCTCGCTCCGCTGACTCTTCGACAGCAATGAAGGAGCAGAGCCCGTTCACTGGCATCGGCTGCTCGTCTTCGATTCGGTAGCCTCGCTGAATATGCTCTCGCTTTCGTTCTTCAAACAGGTCGGCCCTCGTGCTCACACGAATTCTCATGGCCATCCTCATTTCTATCGGCTTGAATTGGGGAGATAGACTTCAGGAAATTGAGCTTGGACGACGTGCGACGAAGACGACTTCAGTCAGTGCGTCGTGAGGAATTGCGAGGAGCACCGGCAGAATTCGCGGGGACATACATCTGAGAGAGAAATTAAGATCGATTCTTTGACATAGCCCGCACCGGACGACGCAGAAGGGTTACTGGCGATGGAGCGATCGGGAGGCTCGGCGAGCCTTCTTGGGGAATAATCGAACGACCTTTCCGTTGCGCCAGACATGGATAGGCAAATTCAAGCGGGCATGCTCGTCGATGACCTCTTCCACAGCTTCCTTGAACGCCATCTCGGCGCGCTTCTCCATCGGTAGGCGGAGGATATTTTTGTTGGAATTTGTCTTCATTCGTCACCGTACTTCGCAATCAGCTCTTGGTATTGTCCTGCGTTTATTATACGGAGCCTGTGTTTCCCTTGGATGGCGATCAGGAACGGAGTTTCGTCGGAGTTGTCAAAGAGATACCAAGCATCAGCCAATGGGCGATACTCAGCCAGGAAGTTGCGGATGGAGCGTTCGAACCGTCGCCGGACAAAAGCTTCCGGCACACCGTGCCCTCCCTTGACCACTCGGTCTCTGATTCTGGCGAGGGCTACGTCCACATCCTTGACCCACAGGAAGAAAAAGTGCACCTTGTATCCGCGTTCCTTGAGGTGTCGAATCAATCTCAGATAACTCTTCCCTGACAATGTCGTCTCAAAACCGAACGAAACGCCGCGCCTGGCGAAAGATCGGATCTCACCCAGCATCAGCCTGCCCGCTCGTATCCCTGCGGCTTCCGGCGAAAACGGTGCCAGGCCCTGAGCAATCAAATCCGCATTGATGAAGTTCCTGCAGTTGGCATATTTCGGTAAGAACTTTCGCGCAAAGGTGGTCTTGCCCACGCCGTTCGGACCCGCGATGATGTAGACGTCCATGAAGGTCCCTATCCTATCTGATTTCGAAAGCGCTCGTCCTACGGCGTTCGGGCCCATCAACTCCGAGAATCGAGTCCAGCTTAGCCAGTCTCTTACCCCGCGAGACGCCGACCATACATCCACCGATCGGGACGGATTCGCTCAAGCCAGTCCTGGGCAGTCGGAACCCGTCCCAGGTCTTCTCTTACGTGCTGTTCTCCGATGTAGCGCACCGGAACCGGTCTGCCTTCGCTATTCGTAACGAAAACCCCGAAGATCTGTTCGGCCAGAGATATGCCTTCGGCGTGATGGCGAAGCGCCCTGTGGCGGAAATCCGCAAGGAACGCTTTTGATTCATCGAACCATTTGTGAATCGCAAGATAGTCCTCGGGTACACCGCCAAACTTTCTGGCGCTGCTTCGAGCGTGTTCGAGTGGATGGGCCATGATTACACCTCGTATGTCGTTGTCGTGTAGTCTTCGAACCGGTCATTCCGTTCGACTGTGATTTTGCGTGCACCGACATCGAGGACCACGTCGCCGAACCCGCCACAGTCGTTTTCGTAGCCGAAGGGAACCAACGCGTCGAATTCCTCCTGTAGGTATGCGGCGTCATGTGCCACTGGTTTCTGTTCTTCGTACGCGTAGTATTCCGAATCGAAACACTTCACTTCTTCCGTGACGCCGCTATCTCCACAACCGTCAAAGTGCACAGCGACGAAAGTTACGCCGGCCGCAGCCAAGTTGTCGCATTCTGCCAGGATCGCCGCCTTGGCCCGAGCTTCGTCGGGCGATAAGGGTTCAGGTCCGTTAGTTGATTCGTTTTCCATGTGCTTCGACGACTCCTTTCGCAAATCGTTTCGCGTAGCGGGGTTTGTTCGATCCGAAGATAAGGTCCTACGGTTGCACCTGTTCATCGACTTCCCTCTCCAGGGCAACCACCAAGGTGTGCAAAGTCTGCAGATCTTCAATCTTCGCTGGCGGCGCATTCAACGACACGATGATCCTCTGGATGACCTCTGGCGGGAGTTTCGCCTGGGCAATTTCGAGACGCCCCAAACCTCGTACCGCTCCCCGCATCTGAGCCAATACCTGCTCGAGCATCGTTATCTCGCGAATCTGTTCCGGGCTCCAGACCCTGGCGACTCTCTTCAGCAATCCACGATACAGACGCTTGCCGATCTTCGTTTCCATGGCCTTGATCTCGGCCACCAGGTTCTGCCCGTTGCCATTCACTCCGTGACTAGCACATTTGCCATTGCCCGCGTGTCCATTGGCATGAACCAGGGCATGACGGTTTCTGCGAGGCTTCGGCCGGAGTCCCGCAATCCATCCGTTCGGATTCGCCCACCGCGGCAGTCTCGGGATTCTCGTAGGTAGGCCGTTCTGGTCCAGATCCACCCACTCGCCGTCGATGTCGTACAGGTAGCGCCCCAGCCCGAAACAGGACAGCGCACGCTTAAAAGCCTGGGCTTCGGCGCCCGTCAGCGCATTCTCCCTATCCGACCATTCTTCCCCCGTGCCCGAATTGGTCCCGATACAAGCAATCGTCACTTCGCATGTAACTAAGATTTTTGCCGCCGGGCGCCCTTTGCTGCGCTGGACGGGCGCGCTTGCCTGAACTGCATATTTGCGGCTCCATCCCGCCGGAGTGAAGAGATCGTTCAGCCGGTCGCTGTACGCCCGCGGGTCCGCGTACGGGAGCATCAGCCCGCGAGTGGCATCATCGCTCCGCTCGGTAACCCGCCATTGCACGACCGTGCTATCAAAAGGAATTGCCAGCGCACGCAAGACTTCGTCTAGCGCTTCCTTCGTAACGGGTTGAGCTGAGTGACGCTCCGAGCTGCCGAACGTGAGTGGCGGATAAGGCGGCTGTTGCGGAGCATTCGACAAGGTGGAAGTCATCGCAGTCCCCTCCTCTCAGGAATCAGGCAAGCGATCCCATCTGCGCTCGCTTATCGCATTAATTTGGAGATCAATCAGATCAATCGCAGCTTCGTTGGACGGAGGTGTTCGCCAGGTCCTGTTCTTCGATCGTTTTCAGTCTTTCCCACACGATGGGATGGCGCCGGCACGGTTGGCCTCCGTCATAGAGTTCGAACAGCAGTCCATTGGAGCAGTAGAGAGCGGTCGGCAGTGGGACGACTGGCCGGAGTGCGGATAGAGATTCTTCTCCGGCCATGACATCACCCCTTTTGTCTTTTGCTATCGTCATCGTTTGCTTCTGGCAGGGATTGTTTTGCGAGTGACTGCGCTGATCGACCCTCCCCGGGCCGGGATTTCGCATCTCCAGCGACTTCCAGCGTCAATCACTCACACAACAATCAGCCGGCAGAAGTGTTCTCGAAATCGGACACCAATTGCTCACATCGCCGTGCGAGCAGGCGCGCGAGAAATTCGCAGTCGTTGGCTGCGTCAACCGGGTCGCGAAGCAGTGCCGAGCGAAGGGTGGTTCTTAGCCACAGCGAAGCCGCTGGATCGGACAACACTTCGGCAACGGTGGGCAAATCGTTCGCCATTTTCATGCTTCGTAACCACTCCGCGCTTAAGCTCTCGAGAGAGTGACTTCAAATTCTTCGGACGCCCGCGGTACACGATCAGCTACCTGGTGGGCCCCACTTGGACCGAGAAGGTGACAATGCCGGCAACCAACACAGCACACCGCCGCCGTGATCGCAGCCACCGCAGGCCGAAGCAATTCCGGCAAGGTTAAACATTCGCCAGATCGGGTGTAGAAGGCCGGGCAGACGGTGCCGCGGAACACGCTATCCTTGTCCCACAACTCCATCTCTAGGCTGCCTCGACGGCCATAAAAGAGGATGGAACTAGCCAGGTGTGGCCTCGTGCCCCTAACAGACTCCGTCAGCGAATGATGTGTAATCAGCAGGTCGTAGGTACGTTCAATTCGCAGCATCTCGAGTCGGAGCAGCACCGGCGCCACCACGATTGCATGCACTCCATTCACCGCAATGCTATCCACCCGCTGAAGCCACGCTAAAGGCTCGCCGCGCTCATCGATGAAGCTCGAGTAGGCGCCCAGAGGAGCGGCTGCGCCGCCTGATTCCACGCCGCGCAGCACATGTTTCTTAGACGCGTTCTGATACTCAATCGACAATGTGGGCTGGCAGTAGATGCCCGCATCGCGCAGACGTTTCAGCACGATTTGCGGCAGCCGCATTCCCTGTCGCGCCAACACCTCCGCCGCTTGCCCGTTGTTATGCGTTGCCGGACGAGATTGCATATTCAGCCTGCTTCCTGACTCGGATCGGGCGGCCTAGAGCCGCACGGATCATTTCCTTCGTACATCCCGCCCAGCACTTGTACTTGCGTGGGTCTGAAACAGAAATGGCCAGATTGTCTTTGCTTTGATCACGCCTCTGTTGCGCACAAGAGGGACATTGCGCCCAATAGTTCCCTGATTGTCTGCGAGTTGGCCTGACATGATCCAGGATGCGAAACTCGCGGCGCGATGGGTCGTAGGGAGGCAGCTCAACCTTTGGCTTTGGGCGGAATTCGTCTGGCATTTCGAGGCCTGTGATGAAGCGAACGATCTGGGATTCGGTGATCTTCGGCAGGCGCTCTAAGTAACGCAGTTGAGCCTCCAACTGATAATCGGCCCCGTAGAACCAGTACCGTTTCCCCGTGGCACGATGAACACCGAGCGGACCGCGGATGGCGTTGCCAAATTCGTCCGGCCCGAGTTGATCTTGCCGTGGGAAGACTTCGATCCCTTCCGCGAGTCCGGCGCCGCCTTTCACAGGAACCTTCAGGCGAAGGGCGAGATTGTAGATGTATATGCGGCAATGCCGTGCAAGCAAGGGCTCGTTAGCAAAGATCCAAAGGTGACCGCCCCGACGCGACTTCTCAAGCGCCGCTTCCACACCATCCTGATGTAGCTCCCATTGCAGCTTGAGCAGATCCTCGAGGGCATTCTCGTAGTCCGCGTCAATTGCCACCCACTTCGATCTTTGTGTCTTGGGGTTGAGCGCATACAAGCCAATCGTGAGTTGTCCGCTGAGATGTTGCCGGATGATCTGAACTGACAGCCGCCGCGCGTCTCTGGGCCGGTAGTAGTAGTGCTTGCCGTTCCGGTCTGGTTTGTTCGACTGCAGAGTGTACGCCAAGCGGTTGGTAAACACTTGAAAGTATCGCGCTGCCATTTCTGTCGTCGCTCGGACTGGTGAATGCATGGGATCACTCCGTCACGCTCTCGCAATACCGCTGACAGTCGCTGGCAGCTGTGCCGGATTCGCCGTCCACGAAACGAGGTCGTATTCCACCACGAGTTGATCAAACTCGGTAGCGGTTAGCGCGTCATTCCTCCCACTGACGAAATCGACAAAGAAGAAGATGTGGCGCTCCCGGTCGTACAGATAGATTGCGCCAGAAGCGGCCTGATCCGGCACAGACTGCAAAAGCAAGATGCCTCTTGGCATTTCGATCCAGCGCTCGGCAATGGCCTCACCAACCGTCAGGAAGACCTTCACCACGTGCTCCACGCACGCGTTTTTACGCAGGCCAATGTCGTCGCTTGTAAACAGAGGCGTGAAACTTACTGCTCCTCTACTTTGATACATGGTCAGTTCCTTTCTGTCCGTTCCCCACGGACCGTGCATGACACAAATGGTTAGCATTAACGGGCAGGACCTGCGGTTCGTTCGTTGTTGGCGTGGCTGCCGGTTGTCATCCAGGCAACCGTATAGACGGTCATCGTTGACTGGCAAAACCCTGAGGGCATTCGGTTCCCGAGGTCAGCTGATTGGCAAAGGGACTTCCAGAGCAAGACCACAAACGAGAAACGCCGCCACAAACAACTAGCAATGGACTGCGACCGGGATGACGACTCGCTACGGGCAGTCCCAGGCACAAGAGACCGGTACACACGGAAAGCCTCGCCAGCACTAGCAAAGCAAAACGAAAACGTAGTGAAATCCAGGGGGGAGTCAGGACGGAAATCACTGAACTGCCGTTGCTTACAGGCTGTTCTGAAAGGCCAATCCGAGGGCATAGCAACCGCATAACGAAGGCAAACCGAAGGCAATAGACACGGAGCAGCGCTAACAGGCGAGGAGAACCCCGGGCTCCTCATTGCAAGAGCTCCCGAAAGTTGGTGCCGGCGAGACTGCGCGTCGTAACCACCCTGGTGTCAAGCAGCATTTGCTCAAAGTCCCGCGCGTTGGCGAACGCCAGCTTGTCCGCCACAGGGTTGAGTTCGTGAACGAGATGGACCAACACTTCCATGCCTGAAGTCAGGAACAATATCCAACCGATTTGTCGCTCGGCCTCAAGCGCCGCGCGGATGCGCTGATAGTGTCTGTAGCTCTTGAGGCAACGCTCATATTCGAGGGCAAACCTTGCGGTCTTGTCTCCAATCCACACGTCAACGATGGCGTCGTAATCCTTTTCATAGGGTGCGCAGGAGATGGTGTTGAAAGACGCAACTTCGATCTCCGATTGCCAGTTTGCAAGCAGATTCTCTCTCGCCAAAGCCAAGTGGATTCGGTTCAACTCCAGCGAATGAAATACCTGCGAAGCATGCGGGAGATGTTTGGTTTTGGAATGCAAAACGGTTGTGAATTGCCCGTGGTGCTCGAGCAGTGCGATACCTTTGTAGGTGACCCGATAGACCACTGACTCGGAGCCGAATGCTCCTTCACAGATGGAAAGGAATCCTGCGTGAAGCAGTCGTCGTATCCGCCAGCCGAAGCTGTCGCGCGAGCACTCGTAGCCGCCAAGTGTCATCAACTCGAAGAGCTGATCATGGCTGGCGAATTTCGAGTTGCGGACTTGCCGCAGCAACGGTATATCGCGGTCGTTTCGGATGACGACGCTGTTCTTGGCGTAACGCATAAGCGGCTCTCGAGACGAAGTAAGCCCATCCTTCACTGCGGGATTTGACGACCAGAACTGCTAGCATGGAGGTACTCCATCAATTCCTGGTTCAGACGCTTCATCCTGGCAACCCGGTCGGGAACCGCCAGCTTTGATACCGACCGTACTTCATCGAGAATTTGCGGTGGCAGATCCATGTTCTGCTGCGAGAAGTACTGGCAAACGTCAGCGAACTGCGCGCACACCTCAGCCAGATCCTTTTCCTGAATCGGAGCACCGCCGCCGCTGGCTTCGTGTTCTCGTTTGGTGTCGTCTGCCTTCATCTTCACTCCTTCATGTCCGCAAATTCAGGCATCTTCGAGTTGGCGATTTTTGGCTGGCTCAGCGTCGAGCCGCCGATCACCAACGGCAATCCGCCGGCGCAACTGCTTGTTGTCCTCCCGCGATTGCGCGAGTTGCTGTTCCAGCGAATTGAGTTTCATGACGAAGTCCGCGTCAGGCGTGAAGAGCCGCATCTGACCGGCCGGTTCCTTCCCAGTTACTGAACGCCCATGAGCCCCGGTGGTGGGCTTGGCAGAGTTTGTTTTGGACACTACGGACGCCACAGGTGGATTGTTTGTAGGCTGACATTTGTCCGTTGACGAACCAGCAGAACGTTGGCAAGACCCTGGCGGCAGAGATGTCGATCGTAAAGCCGACTCTTTCAGTGCCGCTAATGCATCCTTCAGCTCAACGTTCTTCTTGGTGGCTTCGGCCAATTGGGCTCCGGACCGCTTGAGTGCCTGCTCCAGTTGCGAAACGATTTCGGCGGTGGTCCACTCCCGCCGGATTTGAATCTTGTGTTGATAAATGATG
>Ga0335085_10009118_pt1 | contig 15015 bp, 13 predicted proteins | sample Lox_Sample_45_FD_206712 | JGI IMG/M metagenome (GOLD analysis project Ga0335085, IMG submission 206712) | Soil microbial communities from Loxahatchee National Wildlife Refuge, Florida, United States - Lox_Sample_4.5 | ecosystem: Environmental > Terrestrial > Soil > Wetlands | place: USA... | reverse complement strand
TTAGGTGCCACAAACGGCTTTCAGCTCCGGAACTTGTTCATGTTGACGTGCATCGAAATCCAGATAAGTAACTGTAAGGAAATGAAGAGTTGTTCATTCTCTGCCCGAGTGGTTTGCAATTTGCTTTGAGGGAAGGTCGAACAGGCATGGCAAAAATTTTGAGCGCAGGTGTGCTCGTAGTCTGGAGTTTTGGTTGCAACGGCCTGACTGCACAGATCACAACATTGCAACCTTCTTTAGCCGTGACATCGAATTTCATTGCGGAGAACGGAGAGTTGCCCGATGCGCCGAAACCGGGTCAACAAACTGCCGATACAGAGTCGATGCAGACAAAGCGCATCCTTGGCGTGATTCCAAACTTCAGAGCGGTGAGCTCAACAGACAAATTGCCCCCACAGACAGAGAAAGAAAAATTCATGACCGCGACTGAAGATTCGTTCGACTATTCGTCGGTTGTTATTCCAGCGGCGCTGGCGGGCTACTCCCTTAGCGTGAATGCGACGCCGGAGTTCGGACATGGGGCATCGGGTTACGGCAAATACCTCTGGCACACCGCGCTTGATCAGACGGTCGAAAACTTCATGGTGGAGTTCGCACTGCCGGACTTGACACACGAAGATACGCGGTTCTACACGCTGGAGAACGGCAGCTTTCTGAAGCGAACAGGCTATGCCTTGAGCAGGGCGGTGATTACGCGTTCGGATTCAGGAGAAGATGTATTTAATGTAAGCGAGGTAGTGGGCGCTGGAGCGGCTGCCGGCATATCGACGCTCTACTACCCCGAGCAGGAACGCAGCTTTGGGAATACAACCCGGCAGTGGGGCCTCAATGTTGCGGTTGACGGCGCTTCGTTTGTGGCCAAGGAGTTCTGGCCCGATATTAACCGCCATGTCTTTCACCGGGCCGGAGCAGGAACTCATTCGATCAACAGTCAACACTAAGGTTTGAGGTGGCGCCTAAGCCTGGGGTTCGGCAGGCATTGCCGCGCCGCAACCCCGGCTTTTCCACACTTCACGAACCTTTTCTCGCTCTTCGGGAGTCATGTTCTCCCAGCGTTCCGCCATGCGGCCCCGCCAATCCCTGCGCCCAGAACAACTGTGCCCGCCACGCAGGCCACCGAAGAGGATCTTCGACAGGATCAGCAGACCATAGGCTTGCCAGTAGGTAATGGCGCGCAGGCCGAAGATGGGCGGCATAAGCCAGTTCCACAGGGCCATGACCACAAAGCCCAATACAAAGAAGAGCGCGATGACGATGATGCCGATTCCGATCATTTTCAGGGCGCGGTGTGTTTTCATTTCACTCCTCACAGTCTTGAGAACTCGTCGTAGATGCTCTGCAGGCGCCGGCGCAGAAACTGCACGGCATAGCGCTTGCGCGCCAGGAGAGTGTTGATGCTGGTACCTGTTTCGTCCGCCATGTCTTTAAAGCTGCGGCCTTCAAATTCGTGGGCGACGAAGACGCTGCGCTGCTCCTCGGGCAGATCTTCAATGGCATCCTGGAGCGCGTTGATCAGCAAGGTGCGCGCGTAGATTGCTTCCGGGCCCGCGTCGGGCGAGGGCAGCAGGTCGTCCAGCGCCAGCCGCTCGCCTGTTTCATCCACCGCGGGCGCGGCCCGGAGCGGATCGTGCCGCTGTCTGCGAAAGCGATCGATGATGCGGTTGCGCGCAACGCGGAACAGCCACGCGCCGGCCTGCTCAATGGGCTTCAGCAGACGATAGGTCTGGACGAACTCGTAGAAGACCTCCTGCAGAATGTCTTCCGCGTCTGCTTCGTCTGCCACGCGCTTGCGGATGAAGTTCCTGAGGCGCGCGCCCTCGGCTTTCACGACCGTGGAGATGCGCCGGTCTTGCTCAGTCATCATCCACTCCATGGTAGGCGTCTGTTCCATCTAGGAGTGAAAACGTAATGGCCAGCCGGATATTTTATGGGGAACAAGCTCTGGCTGCTTGTGGAGGGTGCATTCCGTGCAAGCAAGGTTGCAAACAGCATGAACCGCCTGTCTAACTTGGCGAGCAGTAAAAGTAACTCCGTTTTTGCCCGTATAACTCATATCTGGATGAATTTACGAGTAAGTTTTAGTACGAATTTGCACAGAAGTTAGTTCAACTTTTACGGTGTTTTCGATTTATGCACCAACACTGGTGAAATCCACAGATCAAAGCTTTTTTTGCACTTGCTTCCACAGATTAACCAGTCCTAAGCTCCTCTGCAGTTGATGAGCCAGTAGGGAATTGGAGTTACAGTTCCAGCCCGGCAAGAAGATGCAGGATGCAGTTGAGGTCGGCAGTACGCAGGCCGGTTCGCCGGCAGGTGGAAAGCCTGAGTGAGATTGAATGAATGCGTCCAGGGCCGGTGCACGGGAAGTGTGAAGCCCGATTGGATACGAAGATTCATCCGCGGTGCAAGCCGCAGATGCAAAGTTCGAGAAGAGCGGGACCAATCATCGACCCAGCCGTAGATGCAGGATTCAGGGCAACCTGAAGACGCAGGGACGGCGGAGCCGGAAGGTGCGATAACCGAGGCGACTCGGGGATCCATCAGCCGACGCCGAGGGAGAGAGTAGCCGGGGAGACCCGGAGGCTCGAACCCGAGGCAAAGCCGGAAGATGAAGCTTGACGGGGCAACCCGCGGTTTCATCGGGAGGCGCAGCCGGAAGAGCGGAGTTCGAGGGAAACCGAAGACTCAAGCTCCGGAGGCGCCGAAGGACGAGAGATTCGAGGCAACTCGAAGATCCGTTGCCGGCAAAGCCGGAAGATGCAGGCGACGGGACATACCTGGAGCCTACATCGGCAGGCGCAACTGGAAGAGCGAGGCTGCGGGGAAACTCGAAGCAGACGCGCTGGTGGCGCTGAAGGATTCGAGAATCGGGGCGACCCGAGGACCAATCGCCGGCAGGGCCGGAAGATGCAAAAACGGGGAAACCCGCAATGCATCCATAGGCGCGACGGGCGAAATAGAGTTACGGGGCAACCCGGAACTTGAAAACCGCTGGAAGCGCCGAAAGACTCGAGTTTCAAGGCAACTTGAAGTTCGAACGCCGGCAGAACCCGAAGATGCGGAGTGCGGGGCGACCTGCATCCACATCGGGAGACGCTACTCGGAAGTGCGAGATTGCGGGGTAACCCGCGAACCCAGCGTCGGCAGCGTCGAAGGATGCGAGGAGAGGAAACTCGAATCGTCATCGCGGGTGCAGACCTTGAGATGCAGGATCCAGGGAAACCTGGAGACTTAGCGCAAGGTGCTGAACGGGTCAATGCATGATCCAAGGCTCCTACTAGTTCACCCTATCGAAGATGCCAGAGACTCCGGTCTCTGGCGTTTTCGTTTTTGGCGCACTTTTTGAACATTGCCGCTCTCTGCCGCAGCGGCCTCCGCGCTTACACTGGTTGTGGAGATGATTCATGTTCTTTGCATTCATTCGTAAAGTGGGACCAATAGCCGCACTCGCGGGCTTTGTAACTCTGGGTGCGCGTGTGCAAGCGCAGATGACGCCTGGCGCGCCGAACGAGAACAGCGCCTTCTCTATTCCGGAAGCGCAGCTCATCCAACCGGCGGATTTGAGCAAAGTGCTGGCCGCGAAGTCGGGCGACAAGCCGCTGGTGTTGCAGGTCGGTTCGCGCGTGCTATTTGAGCAGGCACACATTGCCGGCTCGGAGTATGCGGGGCCCGGATCGCAATCAGCGGGGATCGATCTGTTGAAGAAGCGCGTTGACAAGCTGCCGAAAGACAAATCCATCGTGCTTTATTGCGGATGCTGCCCTTGGAACCGATGCCCAAACGTTGCTCCTTCGTACAGACTGCTCCAGAGCATGGGGTTCACACAGGTGCAGGTGCTGTACATTGCGAACAATTTCGGCAGCGATTGGGTGGAAAAGGGGTATCCGGTTGAGCGCGGGCGCTAGCAGGCAAGTCGTAAGCGTTCTTTGCGGTCTGCTGTTCGCGTGCCTTATGCCTGCCTGCCTTGCAGCTCCTCCTGCACAATCGCTCGTAAGCAAGAAGGCGCCGGAGATTGCTCGTGCGGATCTGAACGGTTTGCCTGTCAGTCTGAAGAGCCTGCGCGGCAAGGTCGTATTGCTGAATTTCTGGGCAACGTGGTGCGCGCCATGTCTGGTCGAGATGCCCGTATTCAGCGGGTGGCAGCAGCAGTACGGTCCGCAAGGCTTCCAGGTCATCGGAATCTCAATGGACGACGATGCGGCGCAAGCGCGCAAAGCGATTACCAGGCTGAAGACGTCATATCCGATCGTGATGGGTGATGCGAAGCTCGGCGCAAAGTACGGTGGTGTCATGGGCCTGCCGCTGTCGTACCTGATCGACAGGAATGGCACGGTGCGCGCACGGTATCAAGGCGAAGCGGCAGTTGGCACGATCGAGAAGCAGCTCAAGGAGATGCTGGCCCGACCTTGAGTGTCTGTTCACTCAACTCTGCGCGTGCGTTTGCGGGCAACTGGCTGGGCCTCGTCCGGCGCTGCGAGCTTACTGAGCGGCGGGCGCCGCGGAACCCGCCATCTTGCGAATGTAGATAATCAGGTTCCAAACCATGGTGTCGCTGGCGCGGCCTGAGGACTCAGGAGGCATTTTATCCTTGCCGTTACGAATAATGTCGAAGAGGTCTCCGTCGGCTTTCGCTGACATGACCTTGCCGTTGGTAAAGTCCACCATGTTCAGGCTCATGCTCTTGGCCAGATCGGTCTGGCCGTTTCCGTTGTCGCCATGGCACATGGCGCAGTCGATCTCATAAAGGCTCTTCGCCTTGGCCTGGGTTTCGGGGGTAGGCTTTACGGGATTGGGGGCACCGGCGTGAGATGCGGCAGGGGCCTGGGCGGCATCCTGCGAACCGGCAGCCTGGATCAAGGCCGGCGAGAGCGCGAACAAACCGGCTGCGGAAAGTAGCAGAAACGGCTTCAACATATACCCTCCTTAAGCGAACTGCTGAAAAGGCCCCATTTTGAGGTCTCGTAATTTTACGGCTCGAATTATAGGCCTAAATCTCTGGATGTCCAATAATGGCCATCACAGCGCACGTAACTCTTGTGCTGCATTCGTTAACACGCAAATGAGGAGAAGAGCCGGTAGGCGCGGAAGATCAGTGCACTGCCGTGGAGCCGGGTCCTGTGCCGGGCCTGTTTTTGCTCAGCAGGAAGGCGAGCGCGATGAGCCCCAACGACATCCATGAGAGCTGCATGTAGACGTCCTGGTAGCCCTGCAAAGCGGCCTGACGGTTGAGCTGGGAGTACATATTGGCAAGCGCCAATGACGCTCCGTTGGGCCCGCCGAAGTGGTTGCCAAAGAATCCGCTCAGCGTTTGTGATTGCTGCTGGAATGCAATGGAGCCCGACTGCATGGCCGCCTGAAGGTGCTGCTGATGCCACTCAGTGCGGTTGGTTACCTGCGCGTTGGTTATGGCGATGAGGATGCTGCCGCCGATGTTGCGGGCGAAGTTGATGAGGCCGGACACCTGGTTGCTCTCCTCGCGGGGCATGCCCACGTAGGCAGCTGTCGTGATGGAGATGAAGCAGAAGGGCAGGGGCAGCATCTGGATGACACGCAACCACGAAGCGGCAGAGAAGGTCATGTCGAGCGTGGTGATGTTAGCCGCGTAACGGAAGGTGAGAAAAAACATGCTGAAACCGATGACGGTCAGCGTGCGCGCGGAGACCTTGCCGGTGGCGTATCCCGCCAGCGGCATCACGATCAGGAGCGCGAATCCGCCGGCGGTGAGGGCCATGCCCGCGTTGGTGGCGGTCCAGCCAAGCAGTTGCTGCATAAATTGGGGCTGCAGCACGGTGTTCGCGTTCAGCACTCCGCCCACCAGCATCATCAGGAAACAACATATGGCGAAGTTTTTAAATCGGAAAAGCTTGAGGTTCATGAGGGGGTTCTTTTGCCGCCACTCCCAAACCACCAGCCCGATCATGCCGGCCACAAACAGGAAGCAGAAGAACTGAATGAAGCCGGAAGTGAACCAGTCGTTCTCCTCGCCTTTGTCGAGCATGATCTGAAGTCCGCCCATGGCGACGGTGAGAAAGCCAAGGCCGACGTAGTCCATGTGCCGCAGCCGCGAGGGATCGGGCTTGATCCAGGGTGGGTCTTCGACGAGCCGCGTGACCAGTACGAACGCAAGGATGCCGACCGGAATATTGATGAAGAAGATCCATCGCCATGAGAAGTTGTCGGTGATCCAGCCGCCCAGGGTAGGCCCTATGGAAGGCGCCAGAACCGTGACGAGCCCGTAAACAGAAAAGGCCTGCCCGCGCTTGTGAGGCTCGAACGAGTCGGCCATGATGGCCTGCGCCATGGGCTGCATTCCCCCACCCCCAGCTCCCTGAATGATCCGGAATACCAGCAGCAAAGGCAGCGAGGGCGCGGCGCCGCAAAGGAAACTCGCAACCGTGAAGACGATGATGCAGAAAACAAAAAAGTTGCGTCGCCCCATGAGGCTTGAGGCCCAGCCGCCGAGGGGGAGAACGATGGCGTTTGAAACCAGGTAGCTGGTCAGCACCCATGTGCCTTCGTCGGTGCTGGCGCCCAGCGTGCCGGCGATGTGAGGCAGGGCCACATTGGCGATAGAGGTGTCCAGTACCTCCATGAATGCAGCCAGCGCCACCGTCATGGCAATCAGCCACGGGTTCACTCTCGGCTTCCATGCCGTCTGATCAATCACCCCGGGGTTCTGCATGTGCCGTGGTGCGGTTGCGGCTGCGGTTTGCGTTGCCAACAGTCTTCTCCTATGTCTTTTTTATTGTTATGGTTATGCCGGGGAAGAACGGCGTCGCGCAATGGTGCTGCGAGGTGACAATACCCTCGCTCTGGTCTCTTGTCGAGGTAGTTACCCCAGTCCTATAGATTCGCTTGCCGGGCGCTGCGGTTCATCGGTTTTCTTAATGGGCCATTTCCGCCATATTCGGTGCCTTTGGCGCGCGCCAGCCGATGAGGGCGATGATGAGCGCGACGATCTGCATGGAAACAATGAAGGCGACGCAGGCCGGCCATCCGCCGATGGCCCAGAAGGCTCCCGGCAACACCCCGGAGGTTGCACCGCCCAGGTAATAGCAGGTTACATAGAGCCCGGCGGCGGTTACGCGCGCTCCGGCAGGGGCGGCGACGCGCAGGTGGCTGCTGGAGGCGGTTTGTGCAATAAAGACGCCGGACGACAGCAACGCAAGCCCGATGATGACGACCGGAAGCGACGGCTTGAGTGTAAGCAGTACGCCGGCGATGGAGCACACGATGGCTCCCGCGATCCCTGCGCGAAGACCTGCGCGCGTGATCAGGTAGCCGGCCGCAGGCGTCACGACGAGCCCGATCAGGTAGACGAAGAACAGCGAGCTGAGCGCAGTTGTCGAAAGGTTAAAGGGCGGCGCGCTCAGATAAAACGTGATCCACGTAAAGACGCCGACCATTGCAAACAGTACGTTGAAGCCGACTGCAAAGGTGGCAACGAGCCGGCGGCTGCGCAGAAGGCCCTGCAACTGGTAGATGAAGCGCTGATTCGAAACGCGGGCAGCGGATGCCGGCTTGCGCGTGCCGCGCGGCAGCCATGCGGCGATTGCGGCCGCTCCGGCCAGCGATGCTGTCCCAAGCACAAGGAAGCTGACGCGCCAGTTAAAGTGGTCTGCCACAATGCCGCCGGTGAGCCGGCCGACGAAGCCGCCCAGCGCTGTGCCGCTGACGTAGAAGCTCATGATGAGCGCGACGCGGTCGGGCGGCCATTCCTCGCCGATGTAGGTGATGACTACCGCGATGATGCCGGGCACGGTGATGCCCTGCAGAAATCGCCAGAAGATGAGCTGAGCAAGCGAGCCGGAGGTGGCCGCAAGCAACGTGGGAACGCTAACGCCCAACGCCGCGAAGACAATGACGCGCTTGCGGGGCAGCCGTTCAGCGAGCGCACCGAAGATGGGAGCCGACAGCGCAACGCCCTGCGTCGCGGCCGAGACCGTCATGCCGACCGCCGTCTTTGAAGCATGGAACAGCGCCTCGAGCATCGGCAGCATCGGCTGGGTGCAGTACAGCCCTAGAAATGCGCAAACGCCGCATAGCGTGACTGCAGCGGCCGCGAGAAGACCAGGCGCCGGTCGTTCAGATTGCGGGTAGGGTTCCAAAACATTAGGATAGACCGGACTGGGTGGGCCACTATCTATTCTGTGTTCCACGATATAACCTAGGTTCACGATCATGCATGCACTTCCCCGAAAGCCGCCGAGGCGCGGCATGGAGGCATTTGCCTCGCGCGACTTCCGGCGGTTTCAACTGGCGCGCGTGGCGGCCGTGCTTGGATACGCCGCGCAGTCGGTTGCTGTGGCGTGGCAGGTGTATTCCATCACCCATCGCGCCATTGACCTCGGATATACGGGGCTCGTGCAGTTCATTCCAGGACTGATCTTCCTGCTGCCTGCCGGGCACGTCGCAGACCGCTTCGATCGCCGCCAGATTATTTTGGTTTGTTATGCGATGCAGGCGGTCTGCACCACGGCGCTGCTGTTGCTGGCGCGCACGGGGCTGAGCAACGTGATGCCCATCTTTGTAGTGCTGTTCTTCCTGGGCACCGCGCGCACTTTCGCGGGTCCGGCGACGACCGCGCTTATTCCGCACCTGGTTCCTGAAGAGCATTTTGTAAACGCAGTAACGTGGGGCGCGACAATTTTCCAGTTTGCGACCATCATCGGGCCCGCGCTGGGCGGCATCTTGTACTCATTGCCTATCACGCGTTTTGTCGCGGACTCAAAACTGCAGGGCCCGGGCATCGTCTACGTATTCACGCTGGCCACGCTGGGCTGGTCGCTGGTTCTGATTGGAAGCATGCACATTCGTTCCGGCCGCATGGAACATCGCGCCCTTTCGTTGAAGGTGGTGTTGGCAGGATTTCAATACATGGGCCGCTCGTCGCTTCTTCTCGGAGCCGCATCGCTCGATCTCTTCGCCGTCCTGCTGGGCGGAGCGGTGGCGCTTACCCCGATCTTTGCCAACGACATTCTGCACACCGGGCCGCGCGGGCTGGGTTTGCTGCGCGCCGCTCCGGCAGCGGGCGCGGTCGCTATGTCGCTGCTCATGGCGCGTTATCCAATTCGCCGTCATGCAGGCGTGCGGCTGTTTATCTGCGTCGCGATATTTGGTGCGGCCACCGTCGTCTTCGGCTACTCGACCCATTTGATGCTCTCACTCTTTGCGTTATTCATTACCGGAGCGGTGGATGCCATCAGCGTGATCATTCGCGGCTCGCTGCTGCAACTGGGCACTCCGCCGGAGATGCGCGGACGCGTGAGCGCGGTTAATTCGCTCTTTATCGGCGCTTCAAACGAACTAGGTGAGTTTGAAAGCGGCCTCACGGCGCAGTGGTGGGGCGCAGTGCGCGCCACGGTTTATGGAGGACTCGGCGCAATGGCGGTGGCGGGATTGTGGTCCGTGATCTTCCCCAGCCTGCGTCGTGCAGACCAGTTGACCGTTGAAGCGCTGCGGCAGGAAGCGGTGAGGGAGTAACTTCTGACTGCTGACTTTGTCCCGCGCCGGCTGGCGGCATCGAAGATGCTTACCGAAGGCTTCAGTTGGGCTTAAGCCCTTCCGTTTGAATTCATGTGACCGTGCGGCGCACTTGCGCAGGCGAATATAAGACGTAGAACCATGCAGCCCACGATAAGACATGGCACCGGGCTTTGACACGGTGAAATTTGTATCGCGCCCTGGATCGATTCAGGTTTGTTGCTGAATCAGGGAAGGCTCTGAACCAAAAGGGTTTCGTCGCTGTCTTTTCACCTTTAATAAAGATCGCTATACTAAGGCCCGTCAACTTTCTTCTTCCCCATCTCGTATCAGGAATATCAAGAAGGCGGCATACGCCAAGTTGCTCATAAGCCACCAATGATATTCCGGCCTCCCAGTGGACAGCTCGTAAGGATTCCCGACTTTAAGGATTGGAATTGCTTTATGCGAGAAACGCCACAAGCGCTTGATATGAAACTTTTCTACGATGCCTTCAATGCGAGCCCAATCGGGATTGCTGTTGAGAACGAGGAAGGGCAGCCTCTCTTTGCGAATCCAGCCCTTTGTTCAATGCTCGGATTCAGCGAATCAGAGCTGCGCAACAGGCATTGCGTCGAATTCTCTCCTCCCGAAGACGCCGCAAAGGATTGGGCGCTCTTTCAACAACTGCGCGCTGGCTCGATAGACCATTATCAATTGGAAAAACGCTTCTATCGGCGGGACGGATCGCTGTTTTGGGGCCGTTTGAGCCTCTCTTTGCTGAATCATTGTGCACCTCCGATTTTAGTGGCGATGGTGGAGGACATCAACGAGGCTAAGAAAGCGCAGGAGATTGTGCAGGAGAGCGAAGAGCGGTTCCGTCTGGTCGCAAACACCGCGCCTGTAATGATCTGGATCTCAGGGCCAGACAGAAAGCCCACGTACTTCAATCAACTTTGGCTGGACTTTACCGGCCTCTCGGAGGCCGACCTTATAGACGGGCTGCGTGACATTGTTCATCCAGAGGACTATCAACTTTGTCACGAAATCTATTGTCGGGGATTTGATCAACGGCAACCTTTCAGAAAGGAATGCCGCTTAAGAAGGCATGATGGAGAATATCGATGGATGCTCGACATCGGAGTGCCAAGGTTTCATCAGGACGGGTCTTTTGCAGGGTACATAGGCTCTTGCATTGATGTTACTGACCAGAAGCTCGCGGAGCAGATGCAGTCGAGAATGATCAGAAATCTCGTCGAAGTACAGGAGCAAGAACGCGCCCGGGTCGCGAGAGAACTTCACGATGACATTACCCAGCGCCTCGCAATGTTATCGATCGAACTCGAAGTGCTCCAGGAAAGTCCGTCCGAGATGCAAAATCAGGTGCAGCATCTTAGAACAGAGATAACCAGGCTCTCGAACGACGTGCAAGCCATATCGCATGATTTGCACTCCTCTTATCTGGAATATCTAGGTGTCGCTGCAGGCATGGATAGCTGGTGCAAGGAGTATGCTGAGCGGCAGAAGATGGAGATCGACTATCGGAACGATGTGCGAAGCACCGTGCCACCTGAAGTTGGGCTCTGTCTCTTTCGCGTGCTTCAAGAGGCTCTTCACAATGTATCCAAGCACAGCGGAGTAAAACGATGCGAAGTAGTACTCCACGAGGAACCAGATGAGCTCGATCTCATCGTGAGTGATATGGGCAGAGGTTTCGACGTTCGAGCCGAGAAGCAAGGCAAAGGCCTCGGTCTCACAAGCATGCGCGAGCGCGTGAGGCTGGTGAACGGAAAGATTACCATTGACTCGACGCCGATGGGCGGAACCAGGATTCACGTTAGAGTTCCGATCCGATCATTCATTGCTTTTCAAGAGAAAGCTGTGTAACAGCCGGTCCGGGAATCTGACACAGCCCAAGAGCAATCCAGTGAAGCGCATCTCGATCTTCTGCACAATCGCGCTGATGATGGTCTGTGCTGACCTTGGTCGCGCTCGCTATATGGCAGAACATCCAGATTTCAAGGACAAATAGCCGCCGCTGCTTTATGCAATGTCGGCGACGTGGATTTGCAACCGCCTACCCGGCAGCCACTAGTTCGCCACATCCAAGTAGCCGGCCAATCAGAAATTGACACCACACCAATACAAATTCTTCCGTCATCCTTCACTGTTTTTGTTCCGCTTGTTCCGTCTCTTTTCCATCCCAACCATCTTCCCAGATGGCGGATCCTTCTTGTTTAGTTTCGCCGCTTCCTCAATCAATCTCTTCACTGCAGGTTGCTTAACATCCTCAACGCTCCGCAACTTCAAATTGCGCACCCCCTTTGCCTTCCCCTCCAGTAGTTTCTCCGGATCAGGAAGCATCGCCCCTCGCAAAAACGCCAGCGTCACAGATTCCTTCCCCAGTACAAACACGCAGAGAGGCCCGTTCGAGTCGAATGCCGGAGTCTTCCATGGACTCACATACTCTTCGCAGTCCGTCGCCGTCTTCATCACCAGCGCTCGAATCGACTTGGCTATTTGCTCAAGCTTCCCTGATCCTCTCACGTATGCATCGATCCACAGCCGTGCGTCCTTCCCTTCAATCGTCGGCATCGCCATCCTCCATGACCGGCCCCGTGCGGGCACAATATATTGCGGCCACTTGAATGCGCAACCTCTGTTATCTGGCCGGTTGGCTCGCGTGTGGATAGAGGAGATGCCGAATGTGGAGTGGACGGCTCACTGAAATCTCGCAAGTTTTGGGCCGCCGCAAGTGAATGTGTGACCCCATCTTACGGAGAAGACCAGCCTTGCCGGCCAGGCTCCGCGTTCTTCAAAACGAATCCTGAACAACGGGGTCCGCTTTGCGCGGACCACGTTGCTTCTGCAGTTCTGGGGTAAAGGAAAGCTATTTCTGCGCCGTCAGTACGGGAGCCTTCCCGCCGGGAGAGGGCGGATTCACCTTGGCGTTCAGAAAGTCGGTGAGGTCGTTGATGTCCTGCTGCGTGCCCACCATGGGCGGCATGAAGCGGCGGTAGGGCATGTCGGGTTTGTAGTCATGCAGCATGGTAATGAAGTTGCCGATGTTGGCGCGGTCGCGCCCGCTGAGCAGCTTGCGTATGGGCCGGTAGCCGTCCAGGGTGTGGCATGAGCCGCACTCGCCGCGAAAGATGGCTTCACCGCGCGAGTAGCTGGAATCGGCGTTGTTCCATACCCACTCCGAGTGCGTCAGGTAGCCCTGCTGATTGATGCGATTCACATACGGAACGCGGACGCCGTTCGAGTACATCCAGTGGCCGACAACGTATGGCTTGCGCAGCATCTCGCGCGAGTACTCGCCGGCCGCGGTCGCCATGAGTGCGAGCAGCAGCACCGCCAGCGCATGCGACAGGTTGAAATCGCGCGGATTGCGATACGCGAGGTAGTACGCGACGCCGACAATCGTCGCCGATGTAACGATGATGACCAGCGCCATGCGCGTCACCGTTGAGAATGTGCCGGCGTTGATGGTGTCGATGCCGAGCGTGAGCAGAGCCTGCTGCGAGGCCGGAACCATCAGGTAGTACCAGATCATAAGGAACGGGATAGCAACAAACGATGGCATGAGCCAGCGAACGCTCCACTGCACCATGCTGGTCTTCAGGCCAGGTTCCTTGTCTCCGTCGATGCGGCTGGAGGTGATGAGCGCCCACACCGCGGCAAGCGAGCAGCAGACGCATGTGCGGAGCAATAGGCTGGGCCAGTAGGTTGGATTGAAAAATGCATTCCAGAACTTGCTGGCTTCATGCCCGGTTCCGGCCACGGCCAGCCAGGTGTCGCCCGGCGTAAGCATGAAGGCGAGAATGCCGTTGATGATGATGAGCGTCGCGGCCGAAGCCCCGGCGTACACCCAGCCCACGGTCAGGTGCAGCTTGGCGTCGATACGGTTCCACGTGTAGTAGTAGACGGCAACGGTGGTGAGCTCAACCAGGAAGAAGACCCACTCCATTGCCCAGCCGAAAACGAAGTTGTGAATCAGGGTGCTCGTGGCTTCGGGATGCGTGAGTCCGATGGCGAACCAGATTCCCACTCCAGAGACCGTGCCGAAGACGCCGGTAAGGATGAGGAAAAACCTGGAGTGGCTGGCAATCTGTTTGAACCAGGCGGCGCGCAGCTCGGGATCGGAAATACGCATTGCCTTGCGTTCAGCCATGGGCAAATAAAGGCCGCCGCCCACTGCGAACTGCGAGATCATGACATGAAAGATAGCGATGATCCCGATCACCCAGCCCGAACCGAGATATGGAATTTCCCAAAACGGATAGTTCATTTCTTGAGCTCCTAGCTTCTAGCCGCTAGCTTGTCTGTGCTGAAGGTGAGCGTTGTGCTATCCCAGGTCTCAAAATCGAGACCTGGGGCACCCAGCACAACAAACCTGATAACTGACAACTGATAACTGACAACTGACAACTGACAACTGAAAACTGAAAACTGCCCTACCGAATCGTCCAATAGCCGATCAAAGTCGTGGACAGCAGAGCGAACACCGCCAGCAGTCCGAAGTAGTGCGCGATGCGCGCGCGCTTGCCGCTTTCCTTGCTCGAGTCGTAGAACGGGATCGCAATCCAGAGAACGATGCCGAACGTGAAGAGCAAGATACCTCCAATTTCGCCCGCGGCGCCGGGGAGGAATGAGCCGAGAATCTTGAGCATCTCGAATGGACTCATGAAGTACCACTCGGGATGAATGCCGATGGGAGCGGGAACGAGGGCGTCGTACTGCTTGCCCAGCGACCACGGAAATACCGAAGCCAGCAGCGCCAGAATGTTGAGCGAGATGAGCCACATGGCCAGGTCCTTGCGCAGGAAGTTCGGCATGAACGGCATGCTCTTGCGTTCGGCGACAGGTTTTGCCTCTTCGCTGGGCGGGACGGCGTTGCCATGACGCTGCACCAGCCAGAGGTGAAAGCCGAGCAAGGGAAGAAACAGTGCAGGGAGCACCACTACGTGTAATGCAAAGAAACGCTGAACGGTGAATTCGCTCACCTCGGGGCCGCCGCGCAACATGTTGGCCACAATCGGCCCGATCCACGGAATCGCCGCCGGAATCTCGAGTCCAACCTTGGTGGCGAAGTAGCTCAGCTCGTCCATCGGAAGCAGATAGCCTGAGAAACCGAAGACTGAAGCAATGCCCAGCAGAGCCATGCCGCTAAGCCATCCGAATTCTCGCGGCTTCCGATACGCCTTCATGAAAAAGACCGAGAACATGTGGACGAGAATGGCAAAGATCATCAGGTTGGCCGACCACGAGTGTGCCGAACGAATCAGCCATCCGAAGTGCATCACAAAGGTGATCTGGCGGACTGACTCGAACGCGTCGGCTCCCGGCCGGTAATAGACCAGCAGAAGAACGCCGGTGAAGCACTGGACAAGGAAAAGGAAGAGCGAGATTCCCCCCCAGTAGTACCAGAAAGATTGCGCGTGAACCGGGACGGACTTGTGGCGCGCGAAGGCGGCAAGCTCCGAGAGACCCAGCCGCTCATCAACCCAGTCATATAAGTTGCTTGTGATGGTCTTGGAAGTCATGCATCGT
>Ga0335085_10009117_pt1 | contig 15016 bp, 12 predicted proteins | sample Lox_Sample_45_FD_206712 | JGI IMG/M metagenome (GOLD analysis project Ga0335085, IMG submission 206712) | Soil microbial communities from Loxahatchee National Wildlife Refuge, Florida, United States - Lox_Sample_4.5 | ecosystem: Environmental > Terrestrial > Soil > Wetlands | place: USA... | reverse complement strand
CGACGATCAGCAGAACGCATGCCGGCCAGAGCACCCATCGCGGATAGCGCGAGCTGATGATGGCGCTGAGCCCGCGTCCGGTAACCAGACCGAGCCGCGCGCACATCAGCTGCACAGCGGCCATCAGCGGAAAGGTGAACAGCGCAGTCCAGAGGATGGGAAAGCCGATGGATGCGCCCGCCACCGAATAGGTAGAGATGCCGGAGGGATCGTCATCCGCCGCACCGGTGATCAGGCCGGGACCGAGTTTTGCGAAAAACCCCCGGACAGATCCGCGCTTTTCAGGAGGATGACTAGTGGGCGACTGGCTCGTCACGCTCAATCTTACCGTCGCGAATGTGAATTACCCGGTGAGCGTGGAGAGCGATGTCGTGTTCGTGTGTGACCAGGATGATGGTATTGCCTTCCTGGTGCAGGCGCTGAAAGAGGGCCATGATTTCGCTGCCTGTAGCGGTATCGAGGTTGCCGGTCGGCTCGTCGGCAAGGATGATCGACGGGCTGTTCACCAGCGCGCGGGCGATGGCGACACGCTGCCGCTGGCCGCCGGAAAGCTCGTTGGGCTTGTGGCTCATGCGTTCTTTGAGATCGACCTGCGCCAGAGCCTGCTTCGCCTTCTCGATGCGCTGCGCGGGCGGCGTGCCGTTGTAGATGAGCGGCAGCTCGACGTTATGCAGCGACGTGGCGCGCGGCAGCAGATTGAACGTCTGAAAAACGAAGCCGATTTCCTTGTTGCGAATGCGCGCCAGCTCGTCGTCGGTCATCGAACTCACCAGCCGCCCGTTGATGTAGTATTCGCCCTGGGTGGGTGAATCGAGGCAGCCAATCAGATTCATGAGCGTCGATTTGCCTGAGCCCGACGGACCCATGATCGCGACATATTCGCCGCGATGTATTTCGATATCGACGCCCGAGACCGCATTGATGGTCTGGTCGCCCATGATGTAGGTCTTCCAGAGGTTATACGTGCGGATGACGATACCGTCACGTTTGAGCTGCTCGCCTTTATCCATCGCGGGTTCGGCCAACACTTCCGGCATGCGGCTCCTTTATGTCGTGGGCTTCGGCGTCTGCACCTTGTTATCGATTTTGGTCAGAGCACCCTGCTTGATAGTGCGGATCACCTGATAAGGGCCGGTGATGATCTGATCTCCCTCTTTCAGGCCGGACAGCACTTCAACATCGGTCTGTCCGGAGATGCCCTGCTCCACTTTGTGGAAATCGGCCTTGCCGTTCGAGATCACAAAAACTCCGGTGAGTTCTTCCTTATTCGCCTTAACCGTGGCGGGATCAGGATTGAGCGGCTTGTTGGGGCGTGTGTCGAGGTCGCCTTTTGTGCGCACCGTGAGCGCCTGAATCGGAATACCCAGGACATTTTTGCGCGTAGCGGTGGTGATCTTGGCCGACGAGGAAAGGCCGGGGCGAATCTCATCCGGCGGATTGTCCATAGCGACGACGACCTTGAAATCCTTGGCTTCCTGGCTCGAAGTATTGCTTTGCGAAGCCGCCAGGCCCGTGGAGCGGAGAATCGCGGTGTTGCCGATTTCAATTACGTGACCGGTGAAAGTGCGATTGGGTATGGCGTCGACCGAGATTTCGGCGGTCTGATCGAGTTTGATGCTGACGATGTCGCTTTCATCCACCTTAACTTCAGCGGTGACGATCGACATATCGGCGATGGTCATGATGGTGGTGCCGGCGGAGCTTTGAACGCCCGGCACGACGCTTTCACCCTGGCGGACCGGCAGATAAGTGACGAGGCCATCGAGCGGCGCGACGATATCGTGTTTCTTCAGGATGTCGGCGTAGCGCGTCAGGTTAGCCTGGTTCTGCGCGATTTTCTTCTGCGAGCCGGCGAGCTGAGCTTTCAGCTGCGCCAGCTGGGCCTTCGCCTGCACGATGCGCGATTCGGCTTCCTGAATGGCGGCGACCTGCCCCTGCCAGGCAGCCTTGCGCTGCTCGAAATCCTGCTTGGCTATCAGACCCTGCTTATAAAGTTCCTCGCCGCGTTTGTAGTCTTCCTGGTAACGCTCAGTGTCGGCCTTGGTGCGATCCAGCGTGGCCTGCAGAACGGTGATGTTGTCATCGCCGGCTTTGTAGCTGGCTTCGCTGGCTGAAGCGTCGGCTTCGGCAGAGTTCAGAGCCGCGCGCTGGGCTTCCACATCCGCCTGCGACTGCGTCTCATCGATCTGAGCCACCAGCTGGCCTTTGTGGACGATGTCACCTTCCTTAACGAGAATCCTGGTTAACTGGCCGCCGAAATCCGTGCCGAGGTTAATGTAGTTGCGCGGCGTGATTTCGCCCGACGCTGTCACCACGGAGGTGAGATCTTCGCGGATGACCTTGCCCGTCTGGACGGTTACGACGCCGCGCCGGCTGTAGATGACACTCGCCGTTACGCCCGCTGCGATGAACAGCAGGATCAGAACGCCGATCAGAACTTTCCATTTGGTTTTCAAGGCAGGATTGCTCCCGAGATCAGTAGATGCAAATCGTTTAGACGCAAATTTCCGCCGGTTTGTTCGCGGGGAAAACCCAGTTTACCACGAAGCGTCCGTAAGGGATTGTAAAAGCCTGATAACAAGAGATATCAGTGTGTGATAGATGCGCCTGCACGCCGCAATCGCCGCGTTTTCCCTTAGTGAAATGTCACTTTGCGAGTGGGACTGTTCTGGCACTGCATCAATTCGGTCATGTTGCCGGTCAGGCCGTTACAGGCGAGGTCGGTTGCGGCGCGTTCCGCCTGTTCGCGCGAGGTGGATGCGCTGTTGCCGCATTGTGTCCGGCCGTTGAAGGTGACGCAGACCTCGCAATGCACCTGCGCGTTGCCCAGCGTGGAATAAGCAATGGCGGCAAGTACGACCACGACAAAAACGACGGCAAGCACAGCGGGCCACTTGGTTTTCGATTTCGGCATGTCAGATGGCGGCTCCCGCAGCTCCGGTGAAGAAATTACCCATGCTGCGGAATTTATCGTAGCGCTGCTGAAGGGCTTCGCCTGGCTTCAGCGCGGACAATTCTCCTAAAGATTTCCGAAGGTGATCTTTCAAAAGACGCGCAGCTTCGTCGTGATCTTCCTGCGCGCCCCCGGCAGGTTCGGGGATGATGCCGTCGATGAGGCTGAGTTCAAGCATATCCGGGGCACAGAGCCGGAGAGCCGCGGCGGCGTCCTCGGCGCGGGCGGCATCGCGATAAATAATCGACGCACAGCTCTCAGGTGAGATGACGCTGTAGACGGCGTTTTCCATCATGAACACCCGATTGGCGACGCCGAGCGCCAGCGCCCCGCCGCTGCCGCCCTCGCCGATGCAGACGGCGATCAGCGGAACCTCAAGGCGCGCCATTTCGCGAAGATTGCGGGCAATGGCCTCGGCCTGGCCCCGTTCTTCAGCATCGATGCCGGGGTAGGCGCCGGGCGTATCAAGCAGAGTGATAATGGGCCGCCCGAACTTCGACGCCATTTGCATAGCGCGGAGGGCCTTGCGGTAACCCTCGGGCTTGGGCATGCCGAAGTTGCGATGCAGCTTCTGCCTGGTATCCCTGCCCTTTTGTTCGCCAACGATCAGAACGGGCTGGCCGTCCAGACGGCCCATGCCGCAGACGATGGCGGGATCGTCGCCAAAGAGCCGGTCGCCATGAATTTCCTGAAAGTCGGTAAGAATGCGCTGGATGTAGTCGAGCGTGTGCGGACGCTGGGGATGCCGCGCGCTCTGGACGCGCTGCCAGGCGGTTTTTTCGCCCGAAGGCGGGGCTGCAGTAGGCGATTGATCCGGCGGCATCCTTATCAGAATAGCGGTTACGCCGCTTTCACCACCGAGCGGCGCTCCAGCCGCCGTTCGGGCACGTCCAGGTTGAAAAGACAAACGTGATCGAGCGCCCAGAGATTGGCGAATGGCAGGCCCGCGGCCCAGACCAGAGCCAGCTCACGTTCCCAGGGACTGGCGGATCCGAAGACCGGGACCAGATAGCGCAAGGCGGACCGCGGCCAGCCGAATCCCGGGAAAAGCTGTATCGCCTGATTTGATAGATCGAGGTTGCGCTGGCTGGAGGCGAAGGCAAGGGCTTCCACCTTCATCGAATCGAGGCCGCTCGATGGCTGCTGCTGCCATTCAACCGGAAGGTTCACGAAATTGTTCAGGCGTCCGCCCACGCTGCCAACGACGGAGGGGTAGTTCACGTCGTAAGGCCAGAGAACTTCGCACTTCGCGTTCGGCGACGCAGAACGTATGTCGGCGACCAGAGCGGCGACGTGGTCGCGCAGCCGGTTGCGCAGGAACGTGGCGTCGGCGGAGCTGTTGACGCTGGGATCGTCAGCCGGAGTCAGGAAATTATGAAGCGGACGGCCGAGCGCCGTCTGCGCGGCCGCGTTGGTTTCGGGGTCGTAATAGGCCATGCCGCTGCCCGCCGGATCTGCGAAATACCACCAGAGAAATTCGCCGTACTGGACGTAAGGCGGGAGGCCGGCCGCCGACTGCATTTGGGCGATCTGGCGATAGACGGCTTTCTGAAACGCCAGCATCTTCGATGCGCCAACCGCGCACTGAATGGAGTTGAGGTTGGCGAAGCCCGTCGCGGTCGAGACGGGATTGCTATTGGGATAGAGCGCAGCATAGCCCGCCGGAGGATTCACCAGTTCCATTGAGCAGGATGTAACGACGGTGAGCCGCGCGGCGGCGCATTGAGCGTAGAAATCGGCGTGCCAGTCCGCGACGGCGCGGTTGATTGGAGAGGCGTTCGTGTCGTCGATGACCCATTGCGGCGTCACGCCCGGGGCGGGCTGAGGAGGATCGACCGTGGCGGTGCCGCCCGGGGGACTGACCTGGGCCGAGAGAGCAAGATCCCATGCGGCGCCCTGTGAGCGCGAGGTGATGGTGAGAACGTCGCCGGAAGCGGCGGCCCAGCTTCCCACCAGCGAGCTATTGATGAAAGCGGCGAAGTGGCGGGCGATGGTTTCCGGAGTGTCCGCCGGAAACACGGTCTTGCCGAGCTGCGCGCCGCCGGGCGGATTGAAGTTTAGAAAGACCGAATCGCCCGGGGAGAACGTTCCGCCGAAAGTGACCTGCGCGGTCGAGAACGTCGCGCCCGAGGGGACGCGCTGGTTCCACCAGAAGACGCCAAGGTATTCGTTGACCGGTCCGGCGTAGCCGAGCTTGTTCATCAGCCAGAGCAGGCGCGAGGGCGTCACCATGTAGGTCTGGTTGGTATCGAAATCGAGCGCGGCGGAAATGTTGGAGCGCGGGGCAAGGGCGTCGGGAACGTCGGAGAGGACGGCGGCTTCGAGGAAATCGAAGTAAACTGCGCCTGCCTGAGCGACGCGAATAACGACGGTGTGAGTGCCCGCGGAAACTCCGGCGCGCAGCAGGCGGCGGGCAATGAGTTCGGAACCGGTGTTGACGCGGCAGTCGAGGAGAGTTTCGGCATCGCCATCGAGACGGATGCCGGCGACGCCGCGGTCGCTGTAAAAAGTGCCGTTGATGGCGGGGTTGTACAGAGTGTCTTCGACGAGCCGGACGCTGGGCGTGGAGACTACAGTTCCGTACAGCGATGTGCCGATATAGAGGTCGTGGGAGAACTGGCAGGAGTAAGTGATCGTGACGGAGTCGTTCACCTGCTTGGCGACGTTGGCAAAGTATTTCGAGTAGAAGCCGGACTGCTGCGTCCAGGTTCCGGAGTAGACGCAGGCGCGGCTGTTTTCTTCAATTCGAATGCTGCCCGGTCCGGCGACCTGAAGGGTGCTGGCGGACGCGCCGCCCGCCTCGATGAGCTGCCAGTTTGAGAACGTCGCCAGCCATTCGGTGGGGGCGTAGGGACCGACCGTGAGTGATGGCGCGAACGTGAGCCAGCACTGGCGGAGGCTGTCGATGCCGAGGGCGGTGAAATCGAGGGAGATGTTCCAGGTGACGGCGGACCTGCCACCGCCGAGCTGATATTGGGTGCTGTCAAAGGAGGTGGTGGAAGGCGAGCTGGCGAGAGTGCAGAGCTGAATCATGTTGCCGTCGCGTCCGCCACGCGGTGCGAGATATGCGCCGCTGATGGCGGGAGCGGTGAGGGTGAGCTGCGTCGGGCTCTGGATCGTGGCGATGGTGTACAGGGTGCCGCCGATCAGGAATGGCGATCCGGGTGTCAGCCCGGTGAATTTCGTTCCGGAAGACCAGGTCACGGAAGTGCCGCTGACGGTGACGGCGCCGTAGCGGGCGGCGGTGACGGTAAAATTCGTCGCGGTGTGAGGATCGCCGTTGAGCGTCGCGAGCAGTCCGAACGTGGTGTTCGCGGAGGTCCAGTCGGTGCTGTTGATCTGGTTGACGAACAGGTTGGCGAGGTACGCGCCGGGCGGATCGGTGATCAGCCAGAGCGGAAATCCGGCGACTTTCACCATGTCGCCGGTGTTGACCTTCGAGTTGAACGTGACAGTGCCGGCGTCGGCCGTGAAAGCGACCTGGGAATCGTCCGCGGCCGCGGCCGCGACGCCTGCGGCGATTGTCGTGCCGTCTTCTCCGCCCTCGGCGGTGACTGTGTAGCTGTAGATGGTCGATCCGACCGAGATTGTCGCCGTGGTGTCCCGGTCCTGCCAGGCGTAAGTTGCGGCGCCTTTGATGCCGCCGGGGGCGGTGTAGTCGAAGGCGACGTTTTCGTACCAGAGCGTGATGCGGTCGTAGGACTGAAGGTTGGCCGCGTTCACGCCGATAGTCGCGGCAGCCGCGGGGAAAGAACTGCCTACGAGCATGGCATGGTCCCAAAGAGGTACTTTGGCGGTGGTGCCATCGGCGCGGGCGACATCGAGCGTCGCCCAGTCGATCCAGTTGTATTTGGGGGAGTCGATGGGCTGGACGCCGTCGGAGTATTCGAGGCTGGCGTTCAGCGTTAGCCCGGCGAAATTGAAGTCGGGCAGATAGCGGATTGAAGGATGTTCGAAGGCGTTATCGGCGTCGTAGAGAACGGCGACGGCGAAATCGGCCGGGTCACGGAAAGTGCCGCTGACCTGGAAGCCGCTGGGCGACGCATGATGGATCGACATCGCCGCGGCGAAAGAGTTGAAGCCGCGCAGGGAGAGAGTGCGGTCGGGCTGGAGTTTTGTGATTCGTTCAGGCATAGATGTTTGACCTCAACAGTGGCCGCCGGATGAGGCTTTAGGGCCGCCTCGGGTTCGTTTCGTAATTTGCATTTCTTCTCGCGCGCCATAGCCGCCGCGATCATCGCAGTCAGTACGCCTGATTGCGCCTCACTTATCGCACGGGCGCGGCGAAAAGGAGGACAAAGGGCGGAGTGGGAGACCGCCGAACTGTTGGAAGGATTGAGGGATAGGTTTATTTTCGATGTTTGTGACTGGCTGGACGGGTCCTGACCGAAGTCGTCTGGCAGGCGATCCGAGCGTGAAGTTGTGCTACGGTACCGCCCGGCACTACTACTGCAACACTCGCCGCGCGCTAATCTTACGACAGGCGGAATTGGAAAGCATGGTTCACGTCAAGGATTTATCGCCTGACCAGAAGATTGCCATCGAGGGTATCCTGGGCCGTGCCCTGCGCGATGACGAGAGCCTGACCATCCGTCCATCAAAGGTCATCAGGGAGGCACCCCAAGGGGCTGACCGCACCGCCAGCTCTCGTCAATATCTGGGCAGCCTTGATCGGATTGCTGAGCGCGTAAAGGATGTACCCGAAGGCGAACTCGACGCCGCGATCGACGAAGCCCTCGACGATGTCCGCCATCGCGCATAACTGATCGTCACTTTCGACACGGGTATTTTAGTCCGCGCAACGAAGCGCTCCAGCGGGCCCGCCCGCCGGGTGGTGGAAGCCGTAGTTACCGATCCGGTACATGTCATGGCACGTCCGCCGGGTGAGGGGACCATGCTGACATCCGGCTCCATATCCCCCTTGACAATACGGCACTCATATTTCATAATCGGATTGAGCTAATATCAGGCTACAAGTTTTCCTAAGGAGGTTCCAAGCAGGAACATGGGCAAAATCATAGGGATAGACCTCGGCACCACCAACTCGGTCGTGGCCGTTATGGAGGGCGGGCAGCCTACCGTCATCGCGAATCAGGAAGGGGCGCGGACCACGCCATCGGTCGTGGCGTTCACCAAAGCCGGGGAGCGGCTGGTCGGACAAGTCGCGAAGCGTCAGGCAATTACCAACCCCGAAAACACGATTTTCTCGATCAAGCGCTTTATGGGCCGGCGCATGGACGAAGTCAGTGAAGAACAGAAGATGGTCCCGTACAAAGTCGTACGGGGTGAAAACGGGGATGCGCGGGTCGACATTCAGGGCAAGAAATATACGCCGCCTGAGATTTCGGCCATGATCCTCACCAAGCTGAAGGAAGCCGCCGAAGCCTATCTGGGCCAGAAGGTTACCGAGGCTGTCATCACGGTTCCGGCCTACTTCAACGACTCGCAGCGCCAGGCGACGAAAGACGCCGGCAAGATCGCCGGTCTGGAAGTGAAGCGCATCATCAACGAGCCGACCGCGGCTGCGCTGGCGTACGGGCTGGACAAAAAGAAGAATGAAACTATCGCCGTGTATGACTTCGGCGGCGGGACGTTCGATATTTCGATCCTCGAAGTGGGCGATGGCGTGGTTGAAGTCAAGTCGACCAACGGTGATACGCACCTCGGCGGCGACAACATCGACCAGCGGGTGATGGACTGGATCATCTCGGAGTTTAAGAAGGAACAGGGCATCGACCTTTCGAAAGACCAGATGGCGCTGCAGCGGCTGAAGGAAGCCGCCGAGAAGGCCAAGATGGATCTCTCGACACTGCTCGAAACCGATGTCAACCTGCCGTTTATCACGGCGGATGCGAGCGGTCCCAAGCACCTGCAGATGAAGCTGACGCGCTCGCGCTACGAGCAGATGTGCGAAGACATCTTCCAGCGCTCGGTAGGCCCGTGCAAACAGGCGCTGAGCGATGCGGGCGTGACGCCGGACAAGATCGACGAGGTGGTGCTGGTCGGCGGTTCGACGCGAATTCCGCGAATCCAGGCGATCGTCAAGCAGCTCTTCAACAAAGAGCCGAACAAGACGGTGAACCCCGATGAAGTGGTCGCTGTGGGCGCGGCGGTGCAGGGCGGCGTGCTGGGCGGCGAAGTCAAAGACGTGCTGCTGCTCGACGTCACTCCGCTGTCGCTCGGCATTGAAACGCTGGGCGGCGTGTTCACCAAACTGATCGACCGCAACACGACGATTCCGACGCGCAAGAGCGAAACGTTCTCGACCGCGGCGGAGAACCAGACTTCGGTCGAAATCAAGGTGTACCAGGGCGAACGCTCGATGGCGAAGGACAACCGGCTGCTGGGAGTGTTCCAGCTGGTGGGAATTCCGCCGGCGCCGCGCGGCGTGCCCCAGATCGAAGTCACGTTCGACATCGATGCGAACGGCATTCTGAACGTGCTGGCGAAAGATAAAGCGACCAACAACGAGCAGAAGATCACGATCACGTCTTCCTCGGGCCTGTCGAAAGACGAAGTCGAGAAGATGGCGAAGGACGCCGAATCGCATGCGGCCGACGACCGGAAGGCGAAAGACCAGATCGAAGCGCGCAACCGCGCCGACGCGATGGTCTACAACGTCGAAAAGACGCTGAAGGAGCATCGCGACAAGATCGGCGCCGACGATGCCAAAGCGATCGAGGGGGCGCTCGAAGACGTACGGAAAGCCATCAATGACGGCGATCCGGATAAACTGAACGCGGCGACCGACCGGCTCACGCAGGCCAGCCACAAACTGGCCGAAGCGATGTACAAAGCTTCGCAGCCGGGCACGGACGGAGCGGCGCCTCCGCCGCATGACGGCGCCGCCGGCGGCGGGGAGAAGCCGAAGGAGGATGTGGTCGACGCGGAATTTGTCGACGTCGACGACAAGAAGTAGTCACAGCCCGAATGAGGATGTTGAAGGAAGGGGACAGAGCGGTCTGTCCCCTTTTTTCAACCGCTTAATACATGCCGTCTACTCCAAAACACGATTACTACGAAACGCTGGGCGTCGGACGCAATGCTTCCGAAGACGATATTCGGAAAGCCTACCGGAAGCTTGCGCGCAAATATCATCCGGACCTGAATCCGGGCGACAAAGCCGCGGAAGAGCGCTTCAAGAACGTGCAGGAAGCCTATGACGTGCTGAACGATTCGAAGAAGAAGCAGATGTATGACACCGTCGGCTTCTATTCGGACAGCGGATTTCCGGGCGCAGGCGCCGGACCGGGTGCAGGCGGCCGAACCCATCCCAACATGGACTTCAATGGGTTCGATTTTTCCGAAATGTTCCGCGACGCGCAGGCGCAGTCGGAAGCGCGGCGGCGCGCCGGGACCGGCGGCGCGGGTTCAAGTTCGTTCCGCGACATCTTCAGCCAGTTCTTTCACAGCGGCGGCGGCGAAGGCGAGCCGGAGCAGGAGCCGAAGAAAGGCGCCGACCTTGAATACAGCCTGACCATCGATTTCTGGCAGGCAATCCGCGGAACGCAGGCCAAGATCGAGATCACACGCTACGATATGTGCCCGACCTGCCACGGCACGGGCGGAAACGAGGCGGGCTCGGTGGCGTGCCCGCAGTGCCAGGGCAGCGGAACCGTCACGCAGATGGCCGGGAACATGAAGTTCAACCTCACCTGCCCGCGCTGTAACGGCAAGGGGCGGCTGAAGAATGTCTGCCCGACCTGCCATGGCGATGGACGGCTGGCGCATTCCGAGTTCGTCGAAGTGCGCATTCCGCCGGGAGCGCAGAGCGGATCGCGGCTGCGGGTCGCGGGCAAAGGCAATGCCGGAACGATGGGCGCGGCGGCAGGCGACCTTTACATCACCACGAATGTGCAGGAGCATCCGCTGTTTAAACGCGAAGCCGACAACATCAACATCAAAATTCCGATCACGGTGGCGGAAGCCGGGCTGGGCGCGAAGATCGAAGTGCCGACCATCGATGGCAGGACGCTGCTGAAAATCCCTCCCGGCACCCAGAACGAACAGAAGTTCCGGCTGCGCGAGCGCGGCGTTTTCAATTCGCGGAAGAACACCCGCGGCGATCAGATTGTGCAGGTGATGATCAAAGCTCCGGTGGTGCAGGATGAGCGCACGAAAGAACTGCTGCGGGAGCTGGCGACGCTGCATCCTGAAGACCCCAGAAAGGAGCTGTTCGAGGAGGCAGACCGTGTCCATGCGTGAGAAATCCGATGCGTGAAAAATCCAAAGCCGCGTACATGATTTCTTCGGTGGCGGAGCAGTATAGTGTGCATCCGCAGACGCTGCGGCTCTATGAGCGGGAAGGCCTGCTCAAACCCAGCCGGAGCGACGGCAACACGCGGCTCTATACGGATGAAGATCTCGAGCGGCTGGAAGTGATCCTGCATCTGACGCGCGATCTCGGGGTGAACCTCGCCGGAGTCGAGATCATTCTGAATATGCGGGCGAAGATGTCGGCGATGCAGGTGCAGATTGAGGAGTTCGTGCGCGGTCTGAACCAGGAGCTGGCGAACCGGCCGCGCGCCGCGGCGCCGGAGGAGCAGATGTCGCTGGTTCCGGTTGCGCGGATTGCGCCAAAGGCGCCGGCCAAAACCCGCCGCGGGTGAGAGCGGCGAGGGTCCGTTACCGGGCGCAAGGCTCGCGTGTAAGCAATGTTAAAGGGCGCCGGACCCTGGCCCGCAATTTGATATATTGGGCGTGCTTTCCCTGATCAAAAGAGGTAGGACAGAAATGAAATCGAGATTCGCTCTGGTGCTGGCCTGCTCGGCCGGCCTGACCATTTCGGCGCTTCCGGCGCTGGCTCATCACTCGTTTGCGGCTGAATATGACGCCAGCAAACCAGTAGATCTGAAAGGCACCGTGACCAAGGTCGAGTGGACGAATCCGCATGCCCGTTTTTATCTCGACGTGAAAGATGAGAAGGGCAACGTGACGAACTGGAATTTCGAGCTGGCAAGTCCGAATGTGCTGAGCCGGAACGGCTGGACGCGCCATTCACTCAAGGAAGGCGATGTGGTGGAGGTGCAGGGAGCGATGGCGAAGGACGGTTCGAACCTCGCCAACGCGCGCACGGTAAAGCTGGCGGACGGACGTAAGGTCTTCGCCGGTTCGAACACCGACCCGAAGTAACCGACCTTAAAGCAGGAGTCCTCCGATGAAGAAAGTTCTTTTCGCGTTCGTCGCGGGAGCGCTTGCGCTGCCCGCGCAGACCCCGACAACCACCCCCACGCCGCGGCAGAATGCAGTTGCGCCCGCCGGCGGCAGCGTTGACGTGGCCACACAGCCGGCAGCCGGCGGCGGCCGTGGACGGGGCCGGGGTCCGGAGCGCCCCAAAGGACCGACCCCGCACATGCAGGACGGAACCGTCGATTTTTCGGGCGTATGGCAGGGTGGCGGCCCGATCGGCGACATTGCGCAGGGAATGCCAAAGGGCGCAGTAATTCCGATGACGCCGGCGGCGGAGAAGATTTTCAAGTCCCGGCAATCCAAAGACGATCCCGAGGCGAACTGCCTGCCGACGGGAATTCCGCGCATTGCGCCGTATCCGTGGCGTATTGTGCAGGCGCCGGGGCACGTATTCATTCTGTTTGAAGGGAACATTCACAGCTACCGGCAGATTTTCGTGGATGGCCGCGCGCACAAAGAGGATCCGGATCCGACGTGGTACGGCGATTCGATTGGCCACTATGACGGAGATTCGCTCGTGGTCGACACGATCGGATTCAACGATAAGTTCTGGTTCGATTTCGCGGGGCATCCCCATACCGAACAGCTGCACACGATCGAGAAGTACACGCGCAAGGACCTTGGCACGCTGGATGTGGACACCACGATCATCGATCCGGGCGCTTACACCAAGCCATTCGATCTGCACTTCACTGCGACCCTGCGGCCAAAGGAAGAACTGATGGAGTACATCTGTCAGGAAAATCAGCAGGACGCCAAGCACATGGTGGGGTTCGCGGGGCTGAATTAGGCCTTCATCAATGGCCGCTGCGGGGCCGATTCCGGTCTCAAGTCAGCAGTGCACCACGTATTCGTACGCCCGGATAGAAGTCAAAACCCCGAGCCGAGCATTCATGGGCATGCGACCCGGGGGTACATCCTTGCAAATCCTGCATGAAATACCATATTTGCAAGGATGATCGAGCGCGGAGATTCCGGGACATGGTCTGTGGGCGATCGATATCAAACGCGGCGCCGCAGCGCGCTCGGAAAAGGGGTTCCACATCGCGCGCGCAGATTTGAAGCCGGAACGCAGCTTTGTGGTGAATTCCGGAACCGATCGCTATCCGATCGGTGAGGGTGTCGAGGCTATCGGTGTACACGCGTTGGCGGAAGTTCTGACCGGGTTGTGAGCGTGTGCGGGCGCTCTAGCCGGCAAGGCCGGGCAGGCCGCCGGCGGATTTCGCGGATTTCACTGCGCGCAGGACGGCCGTCGCCATGGCGTCGGCAGCGGCCACGCCCACCTCATCCACAGTTGCTTTTTCTTTGCCGAGCGAGAGTGCGAAAGTGATGTCGCCATCGGACATCGTGTTGATCGGCGAAATGGTGCGCGCGACGCCCAGGCTGCCGAGCGCTGCGAGCTTGTTGGTCTGAACGCGATCCAGCCGCGCATTCGTCGCCACGATGCCGATCACGGTGTGCCCTCCGGGCGGCGGGTTCTGTCCGTGCCGGAGAATGGCGGCGGAATTGGCGAACGCACGGCTCTGCGCCGAGACGCGCGCGCCGGCGATGATGCGGCCGTTCTGCGGATCGATGACATCGCCCAGAGCGTTGACGGCCACCATCGCAGCCACCACCGTTCCGTTGCCCAGCAGCACCGATGCGGTGCCGAGTCCGCTTTTCATGGCGGTCTTCATGCCCATGACCTTGCCAACCGTTGCGCCGGCGCCCGCGCCCACATTGCCCTCCGCCACTGGCCCGGGATTCGCGGCCAGCGCTGCTTTCTCGCCCATGTCGCGATTCGGGCGGATATGCGGGCTGCCGATTCCGAGATCGAACAGAATGGCGCCCGGAACGATAGGCACGTGGGTGATGCCGGCGTTGAAGCCGATGCCGCGCTTCTCCAGAAGATTGCGCACGCCGCAGGTGGTTTCCAGTCCGAAAGCGCTGCCGCCGGAGAGAACGATGGCATGGACATTGGGTGCGATGTGACCGGGGTTCAGGGTGTGGAGTTCGACAGAACCGGTGGCGGAACCCCGAATGTCCACTCCACCGACGCATTCGGTGCCGCAGAGCACGACGGTGCAGCCGGTGAGCGCCGCGGTATCAGTCGCATGACCGACCAGCAGACCCGGAACATCCGTTAAGCCCTTCATATTCAGCCTGTATGCTAGCATCGATTTCGCGTGCTTGATTTTCTGAAGGGCCCGGTCCAGGCAGTTCAGGAGTTTTACGAATTGACCGGGCGGGCACTCCTGAGCGTGGTACGCGCGCCCCACTATATCGACGATGTCCTGCTGCAAATGGATACGATCGGCGTTGGCAGCATCCCGATCGTCATCCTGACCGGCCTCTTCACGGGCGCGGTGATGGGCCTCGAAATGGGGCAGAGCCTGCAGGATTACGGTCAGACCGGCAGGACGGGAACTTTCGTCTCGATCATCCTCGTGCGTGAACTGGGGCCGGTGCTCGCGGCCGTGATGGTGGCGGGGCGGAATGCATCCGGAATCGCTAGCGAACTGGGCTCGATGAAAGTGACCGAGCAGATCGATGCCATGCGCGCCCTTGGCACCGATCCGATTCAAAAGCTGGTGAAGCCGCGCATGATCGCGACGGCGATCATGCTGCCGTGTCTCACTGTGATCGACGATTTCATCGGCATGTTCGGCGGGTGGGTGATCGCCGTGCTGATCTTCGGGCTGCCGACGCGGCAGTACTGGACTCTTTCCTGGCAGGCGCTGGTCTGGCGGGATGTGTTCGAAGGCCTGATCAAGCCATTCATATTCTCGTTTGCCGTCTCGCTGCTCGGATGCTTCTACGGGTTGCGCACGAGCGGCGGCACCCAGGGCGTCGGCCGCGCCACAACTCAGGCGATGGTGGCGGCGTCGGTGGCGA
>Ga0335085_10009116_pt1 | contig 15016 bp, 16 predicted proteins | sample Lox_Sample_45_FD_206712 | JGI IMG/M metagenome (GOLD analysis project Ga0335085, IMG submission 206712) | Soil microbial communities from Loxahatchee National Wildlife Refuge, Florida, United States - Lox_Sample_4.5 | ecosystem: Environmental > Terrestrial > Soil > Wetlands | place: USA... | reverse complement strand
CTGTTCGCCGTGGCAGACCGGCTGCTGGCGCCGAGTGTCAGCGGCATCCGCGTGCCCACGACGGTCGTTACGGGCGCGGAAGACCAGCGCTCGACGGCGGCGATGGCGACAGCTCTGGCGGCGCGCCTGCCGCAGGGACGCTGCCTGATCATCCCGGGGCAGCGCCACATGACGCCGCTGGAGGTCCCGGAGCTGGTTGCTGATGTGATCGCCGGCCGTCCGGCGGCGATCGAGGACGCCGCGCAGTAGCAGCTATCGCAGCGCGGCCAGGACGGCCACGCTCGCCCGTTCGACGTGCGCGGTCGAGGCGGCTTCGGCCTCGTCCGGCTGGCCCGACTTCAGCGCGGCGGTGAGCCGCTTCATCTCCGCCAGGCTGGCGGGCGCGCGGCCGGGCTGCGAGATTGAGGTCGCCCGCAGGAAGGTCACGCGGGCCTGCAACAAGGCGATCATCCGGCGGATGACCTCGTTGGCGCAGCCGCCGAGCAGCACGTCGTAATAGGCCGTCGTCGCCTTCAGGATCTCGTGAACGTCGGCGGTCGCGAAAGCCTGCTCGAGCGCGGCCATCGCGGCATCGAGGGCGGCATGCTCCGGCGCGCCGGCGCGTTCGGCGAAGAGGCGGGCGGCCAAGCCCTCGAGCACGCGGCGCACCTCGAAGATCTCGCGCGCCTCGGCGGCGGTGACCGTGGCCACCATCGGCCCCTTGTTGGGTAGGTTCTGCACCAGCCCCTCGGATTCGAGGTGGCGCAGGGCCTCGCGCACGGAGGTGCGGCTGACGCCGGTCATCTCGCATAGCTCGCGCTCGATCAGGCGGTCGCCGGGCTTGAACTGGAAGTTGAGGATCGCGCCGCGCAGCACCTCCAGCACCTGCTGGCGCAGGGTGATGGTGTTGCGCACGACCCGCATGCCGGAGGCGGCGGTCGGTGCATCCTGGGTCGTCGTCAGATTGTCGCTGGGGCCGACGGTCATAAGACCATATTACGGGGTGCCCACAGCAGGCAGCAAGAGGAGCTTGCTCTCGGCCCGCCTCATAAAACAGACAAATCGTCAGGAGTTCGTCTGTTGCGTGGCGGCCGGCGGCGGCGTCTCCTCGGGGCGGCCGCCGAAGATCAAGAGAGCGCCGATCACGATGGCTGCGGCGATGATGGCGACGATCCAGTGGCGGGCGGTACCGGGGCTGTCGCTCGCCATGGCCGCCGTCAGTGCGGCTTGGGACCGGCCGACAGATTGCCGGCGAGGAACTGACGGAACCGGTCGGAGCGGGGATTGCCGAACACCTCCTTGGGCGGCCCTTGCTCCTCGATGAGGCCCTTATGCAGGAAGATCACCTTCGAGGAAACCTCGCGCGCGAAGCCCATCTCGTGGGTCACCACCAGCATGGTGGTGCCCTCCTCCGCCAGCTGCCGCATGACCCGCAGCACCTCGCCGACCAGCTCGGGATCGAGCGCCGAGGTCGGCTCGTCGAACAGCATCACCTTGGGCTGCATGGCGAGCGCCCGCGCGATCGCCGCCCGCTGCTGCTGCCCGCCCGAAAGATGGCTCGGATAGTGGTTGCGCTTGTCGGCGATGCCGACCTTGGCCAGCAGCGCCTCGGCGCGGGCGACGGCCTCGGCCTTCGGCACCTTCAGCACATGGACGGGGGCCTCCATGACGTTCTGCAGCACCGTCATGTGCGACCACAGATTGAAGCTCTGGAAGACCATGCCGAGCTCGGAGCGGATGCGATCGACCTGCTTGTTATCCACCGGCACGGCATGGCCGGTGCGCGTGGGCTTCATCTTGATCAGTTCGCCCGCCACATAGACGCGGCCGCTATCGGGTGTCTCCAGCAGGTTGATGCAGCGGAGCATCGTGCTCTTGCCGGAGCCGCTGCTGCCGAGGATGGCGATGACGTCGCCCTCGTGGGCCTTGAGCGAGACGCCCTTCAGGACTTCGAGCTCGCCGAAGCACTTGTGCATGTCTTCGACGACGAGGGCCGGAGTCGGGTCCGCCATTCGTCCGCTGCCTTCACCTGTGGGTCGCGGCTATGGCTGCCGCTTCATGCCGATCACCATAGGACGGTGTCGCGCCCGGTGCCAAGCGGGAAAGCAGTGTGGAATGAGCGATGGACCCCATGCCCAGCTGGGCGCGCCGGTCAGGAAGGAGGAAGATTCACCACAGAGCCACAGAGAACACAGAGAAGGGATGATTGCCCGGTGCGCGGGCGGGAGTCCGGGCTACCTTTTTTAGCGAAGGACCCCATGCCAAGCGGGGAAGGGTCGACTCGCAAACCCCGCAATTCAACCGCCGGATCAAGGTCGGGGCGGTCTCATACGCATGGGTCAGGAATTGCGACCCATGTTTTTTTTGAATCCGAGGAACAACCCCATGTAAAGGAAGTTAACGGGGCCGTTCTTCGGGACGAGCGAAACTGGCCGGCGGCCGGTGCCACTCTGGTAGTCCGATACACGATGTCAAAGACCGACCGGCAGCCACGAGCCACCAGAAAGAACAATGTGGGAACCGATCTCCGCCTTTGCAAGCTCGGCGGGCTCTATGTGGAGCCCGCGTGCCCGGTCGCGAAGCGGCACGATCAACGCGCGATGGGCGCGGGAGGCGCGCCTCGCCGCCGGCCTATCCGCCGGAGAGCTGGCGGTGAAGGTCGTAGCTGATGAGGGCAAGACCGGCGACGAGAGCGATGTACATGGCGCCGTAGGAGATGCGGTCGGCCATCGACACCTGCCAGTACTCCGGCGCTTCGTCGAGCCGGCCCTGCCACGCCGCCCAGGCCTTGGGTATGCCGAGTATGCCGATGATCAGCAGGATGGGGCTGTGCTGCAGGAAATAGAGGCCGACGAGGAGCGGCACGCCCAGCAGCCAGATGCGCGGCGAGAGGACGGTCGTAATGCGCCCGCCATCGAGCGGCGAGATCGGCAGCAGGTTGAAGAGATTGATCATGAAGCCGGCATAAGAGATCGCAAGCAGCGTCTTGTTGCCGTCGCCGGCGAGGAAGTAGCAGGCGACCGCCCCGAGCGTGCCCGCCGCCGGCCCGGCGATGCCGACATAGGCTTCGGTCTCGGCATTGGGAATGCGATCCTTGAGCGCGACCCAGGCGCCCACGAACGGGATGAAGGCCGGCAGGCCGACGGCGAGGCCGCGCTGGCGGGCGGCGGCATAGTGTCCAAGCTCGTGAACGAAGAGCAGCATCACCAGGCCGACGCCGTAGACCCAGCCGTAGAGCGATCCATAGACGAGGATCGACAGCAGCATGCTGCCGCCGGACATCGCCACCTTGCCCAGCTTGGCGAACTTCAGCAGCAGAAAGAGAGCCTTCAGCATGAGTGCTTCGTTCGTCGGCGCTCAGGTTTCGCCGGAATCATCGCAGGATGCGGTTAAGCATCGGTTCATGACGTTGATAGGGGTGCGCAGCGCTGCCCCTACAGGTTGCGACTACGCCAAGGCTTCCCGCAGCAGCGCGTGGTAGTAGCGCACGCCGTCTTCGTGGCGCGGGCTGAGGGGCCCGCGGTCGAAGATGCCGGCCTCCATGTTGGCCTGGGTTCCCTCGCAGATCGCGAAATCCTCACGGATGACGTTGCAGGTCCAGTCCATGGTGCGGCGGTGGCGCGCAAGCGCCTCGGGCGACGTGTCGGCGAAGAGGAAGTTGTAGTACTGGCGGACGCGCCGGGGGCCGAGCGGCACGATGCGCGAGATGTTCATGCCGCCGGGGAAGGTGGAGAGCGTCATGTTCGGATAGCGCCACAGCCAGGTGCCGCTGTAGACGGCGCCGTCCTTCTGCGGCGCCTGCATGATGACCGTGCGGTTGCGGCCCTCGGTGGTGAACTTCTCGAAATCGATCACCGCGTTGAAGGCGGGATGGATGCCCGGGATGTGGTAGCCCTCGACATAGTTGTCGGTATAGACCTTCCAGTTGCAGCCCATCTCGAATACTTCCTCGCCGACGAAGCGGTAGTCTTCGAGCGGATAGGGCGCGGCCTCGCGCACGAGATCGCCGAGGCCTTCGAGCAGCGGCACCGGATCCTCGGCGAGGTTGACGAAGACGAAGCCGCGCCAGGTGGCGACGCTGATCGGGAACAGGCCGTAGTCCTTCTTGTCGAAATCGACGGCGCTGCCGAAATGCGGCGCGGCGCGCAGGCGGCCGGCGGTGTCGTAGGTCCAGCCGTGATAGGCGCAGCGGAGCACGTCGCAGCGGCGGGCGCCCTCCTTCAGGATGGGCGCGCCGCGGTGGCGGCAGATGTTGTGGAAGGCGCGCACGTTCCCGTCGCGGTCGCGGATCGCGAACAGGCGCCAGCCGGCGAACTCGATGGCGATGGTGTCGCCGGGGTCCCGCAGCTGGTCCTCCCGGCCGAGCCAGATCCATTCGCGACGGAACACAGCCTGGCGCTCGCGCTCGTAGATCTGCGGGTCGTGATACCACGAGGCCGGGAGGCCGAAGGCGAGACTCACGTTGGCGGCGGGGAGGTTCATGGCTGGCTCAGATTAACCGTAGAGGCGCAGAGATCACGAGTATGAAACCACAGATGAACGCAGATGAACACGGATAAGGATTCCTGCGCCTTCGGCGCAAAGAGCCCTTCTCTGCGCCTCTGCGTCTCTGCGGTTCATCTTTCGACCCCACGACGGCTATTGGGTCTGGGTTCCTTCCTGCCAACGGCCGGACTTCTTGAGGGCGTCGACGACTTCCTTCGGCATGTATTTCTCGTCGTGCTTGGCCAGAACGTCGGAGGCGACGAAGACGCCGTCGGGGCCCATGGTGCCCTCGGCCACCACGCCCTGGCCCTCGCGGAAGAGGTCCGGCAGGATGCCCTTGAAGACGACGGGCACTGCCTGCGCCGTGTCGGTGACGCGGAAATGCACGGTGGCGCCGTCGGGGTCATGCGTCACGCTGCCGGCCTCCACCAGGCCGCCGATGCGGAGCGCGCGGCCGGGCGGGATCTGCTTCGCCACCAGCTCGCTCGGGCTGTAGAAGAACACGAGCGTGTCGTTCATGGCGTAGAGCACGAGCGCGGCCGCGACGCCCAGCAGCAGCATGCCGGCGATCACGAAATAGAGGCGGCGGCGCTTCGGCTTCACGCGCGCTCGCGCTTGGAGAGGCCGAGCGCGGCCAGCTCGGCCTCGGCCTTGCGCAAGGCGCGCAGGCTGAGCGCGAGCAAGCCGACGAGCACGACGGCGGCCAGCGCGTAGGCAGGCCAGACGAACGCCGCGTAGCCGCCCATGGCGAGGTATGCTTGAATGACGTCTGTCATGGCGAAGGAATTGAACCGCAGAGACGCGGAGACGCAGAGGAGGACGAAATTCGTGTAGGGGCGGCCCCATGTGGCCGCCCTTTGCGCCATTCGCCAAGAAGAGGGCGACCACATGGGCTCGCCCCTACAACCTTTCTCTGCGTCTCTGCGTCTCTGCGGTTCATCTTCACTACCGCGCCGCCGTGGCTGGCTGCAGGCGGGCGAACTGGGCGGCGCGCAGCCGGGCGGCGAGCAGGTCGGTCTTCATGCGCAGCAGCAGCACGACGACGAAGAACGTCGTGAAGCCGATGGCCATGAGCAGCAGCGGCAACAGCATCGAGGGATCGATGGACGGGCCGCCCATGCGGATGATGCTGGCGGGCTGGTGCAGCGTGTTCCACCAGTCGACCGAGAACTTGATGATGGGCACGTTGACGAACCCGGCGAGCGCCAGGATGGCGGCGCTGCGCGCCCCGCGGGTGGGATCGTCGAAGGCGCGCAGCAGCGCCATGTGGCCGAGATAAAGGAAGAACAGGATCAGCACCGAGGTGAGGCGCGCATCCCACACCCACCAGGCGCCCCACATCGGCTTGCCCCAGAGCGAGCCGCTGGCCAGCGCCAGGAAGGTGAAGCAGGCGCCGACCGGCGAGGCCGCGCGCGCCGCCACGTCGGCCAGCGGATGGCGCCAGATGAGCGCCGCGGCGCTGGCGGCCGCGATGAAGCTGTAGATGAAGAGGGCCATCCAGGCCGCGGGCACATGGATATACATGATGCGCACGGTCTCGCCCTGCTGATAGTCGGCCGGCGAGTCGAACAGCGCGAAGTAGAGGCCGGCGGCGAGCAGGAGCGCGGTCGCCGCAGCGAACCACGGCAGCACGGCGTTGGCGATCCGCTGGAAGCGCGCCGGATTGGCGAAGCGATGCATGATGGCTGGATTATGGTCGGGCGCGACGTTTGTGCCAAGGTTGGCGGCGGGTTGCATTGTCGCAGATCAGGGAATACCCGAAATTTGTAGGGGCGACCCCACGTGGTCGCCCCCTCTCGATCGTGCGACGGCGCGAAGGGCGGCCACGCAGGGCCGCCCCTACAATCCGTACACGTGCGCCGCGCGCTCGGGTGTGATCCAGCCTTCGGCCAGGTCGCGGCGGACCGCCTCGCGGTCGCGTTCCCCGGGCGGGCCGTAGCCGCCGCCACCGCAGCAGATGGAGACCAGGGTCTCGCCGGGCTGCAAGGTGACGCCGCCGCAGGGCAGGACGGGGGTGAGCTGGTCGTCGGGGGTGCGCTTGAACTGGCTGGAGCGGCCGCCAGGCTGGCCGCCGCGCACGCCGAGCGGCGCATTCACCGTGCCGTCGCTGGAGAACCAGGCCTCGATGGCGGTGTCGACCGGGCCGTACTCGCAGATCCCGGCAGGAGCGCCGCAGTGGCGGCCGGCGCCCTCGGTGTCCGGGAGGATACCCCGCCGCAGCACGCGGATGGGATAGCGCAGCTCGTCGACCTCGACGCTGTCGAGATAGCAGAGGCCGAGATCGCCGATATGCACTGTCGTGAGCCAGGCGTCGGCCCGGGGCGCGCCGGGGCCGCCGGTGTGCATCAGGAACAGCGAGTTCATGAAGGGGCGGTTGCCGGCGCGCGGATCGCGGCCGGAGATCACGGCCATGGAGGCCGGCACGATGGTGCCAGATTCGGCGAGGCCGAAACCCTCAGCCAAGTCGGCGATGGCGGCCTGGGTGGCGTTGCCGACCTTGGAGGCGAGGTTGGTGGTGGAGAGCGAGCAGGAGGCGGGATGGCGGGGGATGCCGACGCAGCAGTTCTCGCGCAAATGCACGGCGATGCGCCGATAGCTGCCGGCGTTGCGCGGCACCACCTGGCCGAGCGAGGAGAAGATGCCGATCATGGCGGCCGAGGTGGCGTTGGCCTGGGTGACGTTCATGCCGTTGGGCAGGCAATCCGGATTGTCGCGCAGGTCGACCTCGATGCGGCCGGCGGCGGGATCGAGCGCGACCGTGACCGTGATCGGCACGCCCTCGGGCGGCGTTCCCGGGAAGGGATCGTGGATGCTGGTGCGCGTGCGGCGGCCCGCCGACAGGCGGCGGATGGCGGCGATCATGCGCTGCTCGCTGTAGTCGAGCCACTGCCGCACATGGGCGTCGAGCGCTTCCCAGCCGACCTCGCGGCCCAGCGCCAGCAGCTCGCGCTCGCCGATGCGGGCGGCGCCGACGAGGGCGAGATAATCGCCCCACCACTGCTCGGGCACACGGATGCGCAGCCGGCACATGCGGATGATGTCCTCGATATGCTGATAGTCGCGCTGCACCTGCACGGCGGGGAAGATGAGCGCGCCCTCGTTGTAAACATCGAGGGCGTTGCCGGTGTAGGTGGTCGGCATGGAGTTGCCGATGTCGGCTTGGTGCGCCTTGGCGAAGACGGTGAAGCGATGCACGCCGTCGTCGTCGATCACCGGCACCATGATCGCGTGGTCGGCGGCGTGGGAATTGCCGTGATAGGGCGAGTTGTGCAGGAAGGCGTCGCCGCGCCGCAGCTGCGGGTGAAACTCGACCATCGTGCGCGACATGATGTCAGGGCCGACGAGCACGTGCGACGGCAGGCTCTCCGCCTCCGTCACCAGCTCGTGGCGCGCGCTGACGATGCAGCAGGAGAGATCGCGCGCGGTGTTGATGAGGCCCGAGCGGCCGGTGCGGTGAAGCGTGTGCGCCATGCGCCGGGCGATGCTCTCCAGCCGCTTGGACAGGACGGCCAGATCGACGGAGTCGCCGCCGCTTTCGGCGGCGGTGCGGAGCGAGCGTTGCTGCATCAGCACTGCCTTTCGGGTTTCGCGAAACGGAAAGCTTGGATCAGCGATGTGCGTCCTTCGACAAGCTCAGGATGAGGAACAATCTTCGTGCCATCAAGATTTTCCCTCATCCTGAGCTTGTCGAAGGACGCAGGATAGCGCTGCAGTCGATGACGGCGCCTAATCATGGGGTGATCAGCAGACTGCCGGACTCGAGGCGTCGCGCTGCGGCGCCGTCATCGAGTACGACAGTGGTGTATTCCGATTCGACGATGGCCGGACCTTCGATCTGCTCGTCCGTCGCCATGTGGTCCAGGCGCCGCAGAGCAGCGGAGACGCGGCCGCGGCCACGCAGGTAGATGGCGCGCTCGGTCAGCGCTGGCTTGGCCGCGCCGACGCCTGCGAGCTTCAGGCCGTTCGTCGCCTGCAGGCGGCAGTGCACGCGGACCCGCCAGGTGACGAGCTCGATGGGCGAGGTGGGGTCGTCGACGGCGTAGAGCTCGCGGTGGAGGGCGTGGAAGTCGTCGACAAGCTGCCGAATCTGCTCCGCATTCTCGAAGCGCGACTGCCGCAAGGGCACCTCGATCTCCCAGGTCTGCTGGGGATAGCGCGCCTCCACGACGAACTCGGTCTTGTGCTCGACGGCGCCGCCGCCTGGGCCACGCGCAAAAGCCTCGGCGTCGCGCGCCAGCTCCGACAGCACACGATTGACGGCGGCGATGTCGAGCGAGTCCGAGCGCGTGAAGAGGACGCGGGCGCGGTCTGTGGAGAGATCGGAGATCAGCGCGCCCACGGCGCTGAGGGTGGCGCCGACCGCCGGCACGAGCAGCTGCGCGCAGCCGAGCCGGCGAGCGATGGCGACGGCGTTGAAGCCGGCGGCCCCGCCGCCGCCGACCAGCACGGCGCCGCGCGGATCGATGCCCTGGTTGACGGTGATCTCCTCGATGGCGGCGACCATGTTTTCGGTGGCGACGGCCAGCACGGCGGCCGCCCCCTCCTCCGCCGTCATGCCGAGCGGGCGCGCCACCGCGCGCTCGAGCGCGGCGCGGGCGGCAGCGGCATCGAGGCGGATGGCGCCGGCGAGGAAGAAGGCGGGATCGAGATAGCCGAGGACGAGCGCGCAGTCGGTGACGGTCGGCGCCTGGCCGCCGCGGCCGTAGCAGACGGGGCCGGGATCGGCGCCGGCGCTCTGCGGGCCGACCTGCAGCAGGCCGGCCTCGTCGACATGGGCGATCGAGCCGCCGCCGGCGCCGATGCTCTTCACGTCGACCGATGGGAATCCGGTCATATGGCCGCGAAAGCGCGGGCCGAGCCAGGTCTCGCGCGTCCAGGGGATGCGGTCGCGCCGCACCAGGCTGACGTCGAAGCTCGTGCCGCCGGTGTCGGCGACGATCGCCATCTGCGCCTGCGCCTCGCGCCGCGCCAGGTGGCGGCCGGCGACCGGCGCCATGCTGGGGCCGGAGTTGAGGGCGTGGATCGGGGAGGCCGCCATGTCGGCGGCGTCCATCATGCCGCCCTGGCTGGTGACGGTGAGCAGGCGGCCGGCGAAGCCCTCGGCCCGCAAGCGCTCGGCGAGGCCGCGCAGGTAGGTCCCCATGAGCGGCTTCAGCGAGGCGTCGATGCAGGTCGAGGAGGCGCGGCGATATTCGCGGATGGTCGGATTGAGGCGGTGCGAGAGCGTGACCGGCAGGTCCGGCAGCTGCCCGCGCAGAATCTCGGCGACGCGCAGCTCATGCGCGGGATTGGCGATCGACCAGAGAAGGCAGACGCCGACGGCCTCGACGCGCTGCGCTCCGAGCTCTTCCGCTATGCAAGCGACCGCTCTCTCGTCGAGCGGCGTCGCCACGCGGCCGTCGGCGCCGATGCGCTCTGGCACCTCGAAGGTGAGGGCGCGCGGCACGTAGGGGCGCGGGAACGGCTGGGTGTTGTCGTAGGGATCGAGGCGGCCGCCTTCGCGCAGCAGCAGGATGTCGCGATGACCCTTGGTCGTGAGGAAGGCCGTCCGCGCGGTGGCGCCGGTGAGGATGGCGTTGATGGCGCGCGTGGTGCCATGGACGAATGTGGCGATGCCGGCGAGGAGCTCACGGCGCGTGCGCTTCAGATCGGACGCGGCCAAGTCGATGGCGGCCAGCAGGCCGACGAGCGGATCGGCCGGGGTCGTCGGCGATTTGTACAGGCGCAATCCGCCAGTCTCGTCTTCCAGCACGAGGTCCGTGAAGGTGCCGCCGACGTCGCAGGCGAGGCGCATGGGAGGCGAGCGTGTTGTCGTTCTTGTCGGCTCTATTGAAGACCTATTCGAGCGCCTGCCGCAACGCCGCCGCCGTCGCCCAGAGACAGAGCGGGACGGCGGCCAGCAGCAGCGCCGCGAGGATGGCGAGATGCGGCAGCGACGCCAGACCCGTCAGCGATGCATCGACGGCGGCGACGCCGAAGATGAGGGCGGGGATGTAGAGCGGGAGCACGAGCAGCGCCAGCAGGGCGCCGCCGCGGCGGGCGCCGAGGGTGAGGGCGGCGCCGAGGGCGCCGATCAGGCTGAGAGTCGGCGTCCCCAGCGCCAGCGCCAGGACGAGCACGGGATAGCCGACCTGGTCCATGCCGAGGGCGATGGCGAGGAATGGCGCCAGCAAGGTCAGCGGCAGACCCGTGAGCAGCCAGTGGGCCAACACCTTGGCGAGCACGACCAGCGGCAAGGGCAGCGGCAGCAGGGCGAGTTGATCGAGGCTGCCGTCTTCGTGCTCCGAGACGAACAGCCGCTCGATCGCGAGCAGGGCGGCGAGCAGCGCCGTCACCCACAGCACGCCCGTGGAAATGCGGGCGAGGAGGTTCGGCTCGGGGCCGACCCCGAAGGGGAAGAGCAGCACCGCCAGCAGGTAGAAGATCAGCACCAGCGCCGCATCGCTGCCCTGACGCAGCGCCAGCTGCAGGTCGCGGCGGACGAGGGCGAGGAAGGCGATCATGACTCCCCGCCGGGCGCGGGCGTGAAATCGGCGAGGGCGAGAACCTCGCCGGCGACGCCGGGATCGCCGTGGCTCGACAGTACGACGAGGCCGCCGCTGCCGCGATGATCGCCGACCATGCGGGCGAAGCGGCCGACGCCCTCGTCGTCGAGCGCGGTCGTGGGCTCGTCGAGCAGCCACAGCGGCGCCGGCGCGGCGAGCAGGCGCGCGAGCGCGACGCGGCGGCGCTGGCCGGCGGAGAGCAGGCGCGCCGGCAGCTCCGCCAGAGGATCGAGGCCGAGCGCAGAGAGCGCGCGGCGGAGGGCGGCGGCGTCGCTGACGCCGTGCAGCTGCTGCCAGAGCGCAAGGTTCTCCAGCACGGTGAGCGCCGGCTTCACCGCATCCTGGTGGCCGAGGTAGCGCAAACGGGCGCTGTGGGCGTCGCGGTCGAGCGCGACCGGCTGTTCGTCCCAGGTCTGCGCCCCCGCGACCGGCACCAGCAGGCCGGCCATGCAGCGCAGCAGGCTGGACTTGCCGCTGCCGTTGGGACCCCGCAGCAGCAGCGCCTCGCCGGCGGCGACGCGAAACGACAGGCCGGTGAAGACGAGGCGCTCGCCGCGCCGGCACGCCAAGCCGTGGCCGGCGAACAGCGTCACGCGCGCCGGGTCCGCCGGCCCCTCATGTTTCGCCCCTCATGCTTCGAATGAGTCGACGATCTCGCCCCGCCGGTCGAAGCAGGCAGCGATCAGCGGGCCGCCGAAGCCGCAGCCGCCGTCGATGCTGGCGGTGAACTGGCTGGTCTGGATGCCGGCGTGAGACCGCTCGAAGCCGCGCACGACGCGAATGAAGCCGCCGTAGGAGCGGTCGAGCTTGGCGAAGCTGCCGGTGCCCCACCACAGCGAGTCGCTCTGCGCGGAGAGCGGGCGGTCGGCGTCGAGGCCGGCGTGGACGAAGAGGAGGGCGCCGTCATCGGTGTAGGCGGCGCGGCGCAGCGCGCTCATCAGCGCGTAGTGGCCGGGGACGGCCTGCATGGCCGTGCGCAGCTTGCTGGTCCAGCGCGTGATGGCGAGCGGGCCGTCGCGGCTGCAGACGAAGCCCTGCTGGATGTCGCCGCCGTAGGTAGTGAGGGTGGCGCCGGCGCCGTGCTCGACCATCCAGGCGAACACCTCGCGCGGGTTGGGCGCGAACTGCAGCTGCAGCAGCTTCTGCCACATCTCCTCCTGGCTGCCTCGCAGATAGCCGACGTCGGCGGCGAACATGCCGGGCCGCGCGATCAGCTCGCGCCGGAAGGCGAGAAGCTCGTCGAGCGTGCCGCGCACGTCGGGGCCGTGGCCGAGATAGTTGCCGAGGTAGACGAGGCGATCGCCGGCGACGAAGCGCGGCTCGAGCGTGCGGTGGAGGGCGGCGAGCCGCTCGGCCTCGCCGTGAATCGCGGCGACGGCCCAGACGCGCTGGCATTTGCGCAACACCGCGAACTTGTCGCGATCGGACATGCGAGACGATTCCCGACGCGCCGTGCAATCGATGCGATGGATGCGATCCGCCCCTCGCGAATCGCTTCGCCTGACATGGCACAGAAAATCCGCGAATGCAAAAGGCCCGCGCGCTTCCCCGAAGGTGCGCGCGGGCCTTGCGCTTAGCGTCGCAGGCGAGCGCCGCCGATCAGGCGGCCTTCAGCACCTGCTCGAGCTTCTTGGTGGCGGCAGTCTCGTCGATGGCCTCGACGGCCGCCAGCTCGCGCACCAGACGATCGAGGGCAGCCTGGTAGATCTGCCGCTCGCTGTACGACTGGTCGGGCTGATCGGCGTTGCGGTGCAGGTCGCGCACCACCTCGGCGATCGACACGGGGTCGCCCGAGTTGATCTTGGCCTCGTACTCCTGGGCACGCCGGCTCCACATCGCGCGCTTGGTGCGCGAGCGGCCCTTCAGCGTCTGCAGGGCCGAGTCCATGATCTTGCGGCTCGACAGCTTGCGCAGGCCGGAATTCTTGGCCTTTGCCACCGGCACGCGCAGCGTCATGCGATCCTTGTCGAACAGGATCGTGATCACCTGCAGGCTCACGCCCGAGATGATCTGGGTGTCGATCCCCAGCACCTTACCGACGCCATGCGTCGGGTAGACCACGAAATCGCCCTTCTTAAATCCGATGTCCTTCACTGCTGCCATCTTCTCTCTCTCGATCACGCTGCTGGCGGCGCACCAAAAATCGTTCCCAGACAAGGGGTTACGCCGCCAATTTCCTCCCGTTGGCGCCGTGCCCCTGGACAGCGCCGTTGCCATTTTTCAGTTAACGGGGAGCAGGTACGAAAACACCCGCGCCGTCGCGCAGTTACACGCGGTAACTACCGCGCGTCACGCAACTATAACTATATCAAACTGATACGGTTAATTCAACCAATCCGCGACTGGCAGCCGCGCAATTGCGACCGGCATCAACCTTTTCCGGGATTGGGGTTGAAGTGCTTCTCGAACTTGTCGGGGACGCCCTTCCACTGGTCGGCATCGGCCGGCGGCTCCCCCTTGCGGGTGATGTTGGGCCAGGCCTCGGCATATTGCCGGTTCATCTCGACCCATTTCTCGGTGCCGGGCTCGGTATCCGGCAGGATCGCCTCAGGCGGGCATTCGGGCTCGCACACGCCGCAGTCGATGCATTCGTCGGGGTGGATGACCAGCATGTTCTCGCCAACATAGAAGCAGTCGACCGGGCAGACCTCGACGCAGTCCATGTACTTGCACTTGATGCAGGCTTCGGTGACGATATAGGTCATCCTGGTCACTCCGCTTCTTCGGCCCGGCGGGCGTCATCGGCAAGCGCCGGCGCCACTGGCCGTTCCCCGACCCGTGATCCGTGAAGGCCGTTTGCCTAGCACGCCCTCCGCCCGAGACGCAACTGCACAGCGCGCACGGCCGGCATCTCATTCCTCGCTGCGCAGCCGGTCGAGGGCGCGGCGTTCGGCCTTGGTCGGACGGCCGGCGCCGGGCTCGCGCTCGAAGAGGGCGGGCGCGCGCGGCTGCGGCGGCTCCAGGTCCTCGTAGAGCGTGCGCGCCTCGGTGGCGGGACCGCGGCGGACGCCGAGCTGCAGCACGCGCACGACACGGATATGCGGCCCCTGCGGAAAGGTTAGGACGTCGCCGGGCCGGACGAGGTAGTGGGCCTTGTGCACGAGCTCGCCGCCGATGCGGATCTTGCCGGCGGCGCACAGCTTGGAGGCGAGCGTGCGGCTCTTGCAGAAGCGGGCGAACCACAGCCACTTGTCGAGCCGCCGGCCGTCCTCCTCGCTCATTTGCCGAATCTCAGATCGGCGAGGCGCGCGAACGGGGTATCGCCGGGCGCCAGCTTCGCGGGGCGGCGACGACGGCGGCGGCGCGGCGCGTGGCCGTTCACCGTCGCCGGCGGGTCGGCCGGAGCGGCGCCGCGGCGGCGCAGAGCGAAGGTGATCTGACCGTCGGCGACGTAGCGGCGGAATCCCAGGGACTGCAGGACCGGCGCCAGCTCTTCGACGGTGCAGCCGATCAGGCCCGCGAGCGTCTCGGTCGGGGCGAAGGCGCCCTGCCGCGCCAGCAGATGGGCCGCCTTCGACAACCGCTCCAGCGCATCGACGCGCACGGCCCGCCCGCCGATGGCCCGGTAACCCAGGGCCAGATAGCCGGTCTCCGGAACGGCAGAGTCGGCGGTCAGGCTCAGGGGCTGGTCGTCGGCATCGAAGGGCAGCGGCCGCTCGTGGTAGGCCGACCACAGCAAGCGCTTGAGCAGGATGACGGCGGCCTTGCCATGGCCGGAGAGCCAGATGCTTTCGCGGCCGAGGTGGACGCCGAGGCGGGCCAGTGCGTCGCGATCGGCCGGCTTCAAGCTCGCGAGTTGGGCAGCGACGGCGGAGCGCGGCAGCACGCCGAGGCTGGCGACCAGCTGGAAGACCAGGCCACGGGCGGGGCCGCCGAGATCGGCATCGCGGGCGCGCCAGAGCGGGCGCAGGCGCTGGCGCAGGCTGCGCTCCAGCCACTGCGCCAGGCGGCGGCGTAGGCGCTCGCGCGAGGGCGCATCCTCGAGCTCGCCCGATACGGCCTCGATG
>Ga0335085_10009115_pt1 | contig 15017 bp, 12 predicted proteins | sample Lox_Sample_45_FD_206712 | JGI IMG/M metagenome (GOLD analysis project Ga0335085, IMG submission 206712) | Soil microbial communities from Loxahatchee National Wildlife Refuge, Florida, United States - Lox_Sample_4.5 | ecosystem: Environmental > Terrestrial > Soil > Wetlands | place: USA... | reverse complement strand
GCCGCATGCCATCGCTGCCGCGATAACGACTACGGGCGAGTCCGTGGCGCCGCTTCAGCACGCTGATGCGTCCTTCGCATCCGGTGCGCCATTTCTGTCCTTGCTTGAACCAGCGTTGCTTTTCCAGCCGCGGCCAACTCCAAGAATTGCTCCAGCGCCAGTCCCTAGCACAGCACGAGCAGTAGCAGCAGCAAATGAATTGTTATGAGCATGCCACCACTCAGTAGCTTGACTCAAGTCGGCATCCTGCAGTTGGTATGTATAGTCCGGCCCAGTTCTTTACGCGAAAATCTCGTTCACCTTCTCCCGCACCTGCTGACTGCGCGACGGCTTCAGATACCGCATCGTTGACTCCATATCAGAATGGCCGAGCCACTGCTGCACTGTTCTTAGATCGACACCCGCCCACAGACACCGGGTTGCGAAGGTTGCACGAAACTTGTGCAACCAGAAGTCCTCTGGGTTGAGCTTCGCACGCTCGACAACTGCTTTCAGGCTGTCCAGGAAGTCGAGCTTGGGCCTGCACCCGGCGGTCGGAAACACCAGCCCACAATTCTTGTTTGCCTTCGCTATCCACGCCTTCAGAGCTTTAACCAGCTTGGCTGGGATAGGAATCTCCCGCTCCTTGTAAGCCTTTGGCGTCCATCCACGGTCAGGCTTGTGCGTGACCCTAACCGTGGCAGCAGCGAAGTTGACATCAGACCAGTAGGTGTACATCACTTCCTGCTCGCGCATTCCCGTCATCAGGAAGAACTCGTACCAAAGTCGCTCTTCTGCATCACACGCGGCAAACAGCTTGTCGAGATCCTCCACCTCGTACATCTCAGGCTCTTCCTCGACAAATCGCGGCCAGTCGTTCTTGCCCACGAGGCCCCGGATGCCCTGGGCCTTCAGGAATGTCATCACGATCTCGAACTTGTTGTAGACGGAGCGGGGTGCCTGTTCTTTTTCATCACGCAGGAAGGCGGAGAACTTCAGAAGGTCTTTGCGCTCGATGTCCTCAACATGAAGCTTGGGGCAGGACTCCAGAAAGTAGCTCAGGGCCGTCGAGTAGGCTGAGTAGGTTCTCGACTTCTTGGTGAGCTTGGTCTCATCCAGAAAGTCCGCTACAGCGCCTGCGATCGATCTGTTGCCGTTGCCGCTTTCCGGCATCACGGCTACACCGTTGTTCAGGGCATCAAGCTCGGACACTTTGCTTTGCCGTTTGGCGCTGGCGTCGGCCGCGTCTTTCCCAACCGACAGGCGCACCCGTCTGCCGTTCTCCCTCCATTCGAGGTAGTACGCACCTTCCGGGTGCCGCTCCTCTCGTCCATGAACCAAAACGACGTCCGGCCTGACGCGGCCATTGGCAGAAATGGCGACAGGGAGATAGCGCATGCCATGCGCGGTTTGGACCCGTTTCGTCAGATTGACGGAATATCCTCCGGTTCGGAGGACGAACCGCTTCTGGTTCTCTCGCCGGGTGACGTACTCAAGATTGGCCAGCGAGTTGTCTGTGTAATCGCCGTTCTTGTGCGTGACCTCGTGTTCCGGCGGGCATGAGCCTAGAAACGCGGCCGCGACCAAACTATGAACCGTGCATTTTCGTTGGAAGCCGGCACTAGAGAGGGTGACGTACAGGCGCCCGTTCCTGACCTTGACGTGCTGGAGAATCCTGCTGGTTTCGGTGTTGCGAACGTGCCCCAGATCGGAGACTTGATAAACGCCGTGATACCCGGCGATGTCGCGCCATTGCTCGGCCATACCCACTGCTCCTTGGCGGGGCAGCCAGAAAAGGTATACCCCGCAGACTCAGTGTAGGTATCACCGGCTTGCAACTGCTAGATAACTAAGGTAATGGCGGAGAGGGAGGCATTAACATCCACCGCCTTAATTTTGCCAACAACATTGGCAAATTTCTGCTTTAACTGCCAACGCTACCAGTCACTTGCGACCGTGCGCACATGGATTTTACCAGTATTCTTGGAAAATCAAATAGCCCATATTTTGGTAGCAATGGTAGTCACTGCATCCCTCATGTCGCGGGGTATAGGAACTCAGCTTTAAAAAGATTTGCAGCATACAGTAAGCTGCGTTCGGAGTAATCCTGCAGCTCTTCTTTAAAGGACTGGCGCCGAACAGGCATCATACCTGCTTCCCTTGATCATCTGGCGATGCACTGATGTATGCCGATTACGGCACAGGCAGCCGGGCCGCCGGGTCAAGTTGGGCGAGACGAATCTCGGGGACGTAGCCGCGTGTGTATAGAGTGTCGTACGGTTGGCCGAAAATGGGTAGCCGGGTAGCTGCGCTTTCAGAATTTCTGCGGCAGCCATTAGCCCTGCTACAAACGACAAGAAAGGCAAAGACGCATCGACGGCGTCGCCCGTGTCGGGACGAACCACAGTTTCGGTCGCACAAGTTGTTGCCGCTTGGGGAATATCCGGTGGGAAAAGACAACAGGAACACGGATCTGCCCGCAGCACGTCAGTTTGTCGGGGACTGGATTTCAGATTCCTTCCTGCCACGTGCAAATAAAGAGAGCACTGGAAAGTGCCCCTGTGCGTTCGGCTTTGGCCACGTTCGGGACGGTAGAGACGCCCACGCCCACCGGACCCGACAACGTGGGAACTCGGACCGTGCGTTTAGTGGACTTCCTGCGCGAGGATCCATTCCTGACGAACGGCAGCAGACGAGAGTTGATGGTACGGTTCTGGTACCCGGCATCTCTCAAGCAAGCATGTAAGCATGCGGAATACACACCGCGAGCCGTCTGGAGCTATTTCTCTCAGCTCATGAGTCTTCCGCTGCCGGCTGTAGTGACCAATAGCTGCCACGAGGCACCGGTCTCGGATGGTGCCCATCCGGTGGTGGTCTTTACCCACGGCTACACTGGCACCTTTACCGATTACACCTTCATCTTCGAGGAGCTTGCCAGCCGCGGGTATGTGGTGGTGTCGGTCGATCACACGTACGAGGCTACCGCGGTCGAGTTTCCCGATGGCCGGTTCGTGCACTCAGGGTTTGGCAGTCATCTGGGCAAGACGATGATTCATGATGAGGACGCCCTGGCCTTCGCTCTGGGCGTACGTCTCGACGATCTGAGATTTGTGGTGGATGAGTTGTGGCGCCTGAATTCGACAGTGAACAGCCCTTTTGCTGGACGACTAGACATCAGGATCGCCGTGGCAGGTCATTCCATGGGCGGGCTGACTGCAGCCCTTGGGGTGGAGCGGGAGTCACGATTCAAAGTCGGCGTCATCATCGATGTCCATGACGGCGCTGTGCCAGATGCGGTGGTGAAGAGCACCAGCAGGCCGGTTCTTATCCTGGCTTCAGGACGCGAACAGTGGACCGAGAATGAATGCAAATTGTGGAGCAACTTACGCGGACCGAGGTTCGCCGTAAATCTGACCGGCTCCGAGCACCTGACTACTTCCGACGCGGTGTGGCTGGCAAGGGGGGCGATCAAGACCGGCAACATGGGTTCGGAGAAGGCCGTCCAGGCGGTGCGCGACTATGTCACGGCATTTCTCGATGCCAACCTGTTGGGCAAGCCGGCGGATGCGCTGCTGTCGGGACCGTCTGCGGAATATCCTGATGCGGCGGTCACCATGCAGCAGCAGTCGCTGTGCAATCCGCCAGCGAAAACAGGAAAATGATCCAGAGGTTCGGCCTCTACCTCCTTTACCGATTCTGAATTGATAGCCAGGGTGAGGGACCATTCGCCTCAATGGAGATTAGAAAACTACACTTTTCTAACGTTCAAAATCGAGATTTGGAAAATCTGTTTGCGCGGGTCCGAAGCTTTGCATTTCTGGAGGGTTTTCTAACGAGCGCAGAAACCAATAGTTTTGGGACACTAGAAACTGCGGAAACCGGCCAATGGCATGCGACTGTCGGATGTCTCTGCTGAGCAGATGAGGAATACAAGGAAAATTTTGGTGCCGGGAGGGGGAGTTTATTTTTGCGCACCTCCTTTTTCTCCATAACACTGGGAAATTAACCTCTGTCAATCAGTTAGCTCTGTACGCAAGTGCCCGAAATCCCTGACGCGCTATTCCCCATCAAAACGGTAGGGGACGGTAGGGCAAAATCGTACTGCCCTCCGGGTAATTATGCCGTAAATTCTAAATTTCTGGTGCGCCCTCCCCCTAAAACCACCCGCTCTGCAGCTCAGACGCCGAGAGACGGACATCGATGGGCTTCACGAGGCCCTAACCAGGGCAGAAAGGGACTCGGACGGTAAGCGGCCCATAGCTCGGTCTGGTTAGAGCGCTTCCTTAACATGGTAGATAGGTATCCTCTGCCATTTTCCTCACGCTCCTCGATTTGCCCGGCTCACTTCGTAGGGTATCGGACGGCGATTCCCCGAAACAGTTCTTGTAGTCCTTCGAGAAATCTCCGAAGTGCCAGAACCCCCATTTCAGAGCCTCAGCCGAGACCGTCGTCGTCCCGCGAGTGCCCGTCCTCAGAGCCTGGTGCACGCGATGCAAGCGTACGCGACGCAAAAACGCCATTGGGCTCATCTTCAGGATCTCCTTGAAGGCATATTCCAAGGCTCGCTCGCTCGCCCCGATGGCCTTGCAAAGATCTGTTACGTGGAGGGAGACATAGGGCTGTGCCAGCACACATTTCTCAGCGCGCTGGACAATAAGGCTGTATGCCTCGTGTGTTTTTTCGGAACGCGTGAGCGCGTAAACTTCCGATGAGCCGATCGCTTCCAGGAGCATCTCCACAAGTTCGATTCCGGCTGCGACACACACCTCTTTCCGTCCATTAAACAGATCTGGTTGCCGGGCGGCGGTGACCGCCAAGCGCTTGCCGAAAGAGAAGAGTTCACGAGCTTTTGTCGCGTCGCATACAAGCAGATCCACAGTGCGGTGGGGTTGAAGCGGGTCCCTCAGTTGCCGGGCCGTGAGATATGTTTCGAAGTCTGTTCGCGGAACGATGACAGTGATGCTCTCATAACCACCCTCCACCACGAACTGGCACTCGATATGCCCAGCAGCCATCAGCAAGAGATCAGGATGAATGAACAGTCCGTTGACGGTACCCACCGCTTGCGGGCCGAAGGCCACCACCCCCCTCAGACCGGGCATAAGCTTCGTACGCGTGCGAACGGCGAGGTTTGTCGAGTGGTAAATCAGCACCGTAGATTCCAAGCGAACGACTACTCGCCTTGCGCGCAAAGGCTCCGTCCGAAGCTGAACCAAATACTGATCGATGACCCCTTTGTCCTCCTCCGCAGTGGCGGGGTCCCAAATCTCAACGACTGTGACGTTGGGCTGAGGCAATTCGACATCACTCTGCCGATTCTTCATACTCTGCGGAAATCCGATAGACCGCGTAGACGATCAAGCGGGAAGATTACGCGTGCCCTTTTCTACTTGAGTCGAAATCTTAATAAACAAGTGACATATTACCTCCATCCCGGCTGCTCGGGAGCGAAACCTAGGGGGCTAATGCCTGATCACCCTCTAGCTGGCCTCTACCCCTTGAAGCACTCCATCGATAGGTTGCGTTTTGGGGACAGCGATGCCTTAGCAGGGGGCGAGAGCCTGCAACGAACGTGTGAAAAAACCCGGACCTGCCCCATTCCTGCTAGCGGGGCATATCGCCTGTGCAATCTGACAAGCGACATAGTCGGGGCGTTCGTTAATCGGTTACTCGATCGATAAGGAACCTGACCCGATGGAACTGAAGCAAGTCAGCGACAACTGCTTTGCGGTCCTGAATGAGAAAAATCGTGTGTGTGATGCCAATTCTGGCCTTATCAATCGGGCCGGTGGAGTTGTGATCGACACGCAGTCAGACCTGGCTCATGCACGGCAGATGATCGAGATGTTCGGCAAGGTGTGGTCCGCCATGCCTCAGCGCGTTATCAATACGCACGAAGACGCGGACCACGTGTGGGGCAATCAACTCTTCGAGGGCGCAGAAATTATCGCCCACCAGTCGATTCCTGAGCGAATGAAGCACGTGGCCGATCCGAAGGAGAGTCAGAAACTTTTGCACGGCGTCGGCCACTTCCTCTCGCGCCTGATTATCAAGGCTCTGCACCCAGGCATCGTGGCTGCGGGACGGCAGCTGCTGGAGGACTATAACTTCGACGGGATCGAACTGGCACTGCCGACGACATTATTCGATACACGCTACGAGCTGAACCTCGACGGCACAGAGGTTCATTTGATCTACGTGGGGCCGTGCCATCAGGTCGGGGACACCATCATCCATGTACCCAAGGAGCGCGTGGTGTTCGCTGGGGACGTCTTGTTCCGGCAATGTACGCCGATGGGCTGGACGGGATCGTATGAAAAGTGGTTCCAGTGCCTCGACCTGATCATTGAACTCGACCCAGAAGTCATCGTTGCTGGCCATGGTCCCCTCTGTGGAATCGAAGGGCCGATTGAGATGAAGGCGTATCTCGAATACGTCCGTGACGAGTCGAAGAAGAGCTTTGAGGAAGGTCTCAGTTCGCTGAATGCTGCAAAACGGATTGAGTTCGGTCCATATGCCGAATGGCGTGCCCCGGCCCGGCTGTATATGAACGTCGAACGGGCGTATCGCGAGTTCCGCGGCGAACCTCCTGATGCACCCTGGAACATGGCAGCCACTTTCGATGCCATCTACGAAGTGGCGAAAGCAAGAGGGATCAAGGTCGAATACTGAGGCATTGCACGCATAGCAAGGGAAGGTCACTATGAAACTGATCCGCTTCGCCACTGCCGACTCCCAAAGCCCTCATTTCGGGGTTGTCGTCCAGGACCAAGCAGTCCCGTTCCTCGCGTTGCAGCACAAAGTGGGGGAGTACTACCCACACCTAAATGATAGCCGTTCCTACCTGACCAGTCTTCCGGAGAGCCAGCGGAGGGCAAGGAAGTTGTTCGACTGGTGTGAACGAAATCTCGGAGAACTCGTTGTTGGCGAACGTTTCCCTGCTACCGAAGTCCGCTTGCTGGAGCCGGTGGAGGTCGCCGCGCTGTTCGATTTCGGCCTGACGCCTCGGCACCTCAAGAACTCTGCCGAAACCCTGATGAAGTACGAGAAGGATAACCCGCAGACTGCGCCGCTATTGCAGGCCTTCGCTAAAGCCATTTTGGCTCCAAAGCCGAAGCCCACTGCTGGTCAGCCCGTACAGCTTTCCTATTACAAGTGCAACATGAATTCCATCGTTGGCGATGGGGAAACTGTACCCTGGCCGGCTTACAGTTCACGGTTGGATATCGAGCCTGAATTAGCGGTTGTGTATGGAAACGAAAAACAGCCGGTTGCCGGTTTTTGCATTTTCAACGACATCTCAGCCCGCGACGTTCAAGCCACCGAATTCGTAGGGGGATTCTGCTTAACGAAGGACATGGCGAAGGGCAACCAACTCGGGCCTTACCTAGTCACACCGGATGAAGTTGGTGATGCCTACAATCTCAGGGTGACGGTTCTGGTAAATGGCAAAGTAAAGTACCAGGGTTCAACATCCGAGATCAGCCACAAGGCCGAGGACGTGTTCGCGTGGTTGGGCTCCATTGCTCCTCTCAAGCCCGGTTCCGTAATGGGGTTCGGCACCATTCCCGACTGTACAGGCTGTGACCACGACGACTTCATCGATCCCGGTGCCGAGATTCAGATCACTTTCGAGCGACTCGGGACACTCCACTGTTGGTTCGCCGAACCTACTGGAGAGCTGCTGCCAAGCCGCTGGCCAGGGCGCAAACCTTTGGAGAAGTACACATCGAGGAACTGAGTCCGTGAATGGAAAATCGGTATGACACACCGGTTATCAGTCATCGGGCTCGGACTAATATCCACCATTTTGGGACCATCACTCGCAGCCCAATCACTCCAAAGCTGGCCTGAGGTAGATACCTACGTGAAATTGAATTCCAACGTGCGGGTTTCGTTTGTTGGCGCGCTTACTCGAGAGAATGCTGAGGGCTCCAGTGCTGAGATTGGACCCAACATCGATTTCTTCTTCAAACCTTTGGTCAAGCTGAAGAGGATCACGGTATTTGAGTTGGACCAGTCGAAGTCCAGACCGGTCATGCTGAGACTGTCATATCGATACCTACCCGCAGTTGAGGGCCCTACGGAGCATCGCGTCGGAGTTGAGGCTACAGGTCGTTACCCACTCATTAGGGGGGTGTTGCTATCCGACCGGAACCGCGCTGACTTGAGATATATCGATGGCATATTTTCCTGGCGGTATCGTAACCGGATAACGGCGGAACGGACTTTCTCTGTGCGTTCCTTTCACTTCGCGCCGTACCTCCGCGCAGAAGTTTTCTACGATAGCAGGTTTGAGAAGTGGAGCCGGACGGCGTTGACCGCCGGTTCCACGTTCCCTATCGGCAAGCACTTTGAATTGGAATGGTATTACGAGCATCAGAACGATACCGCCAAATCTCCGAATCGACAGGTTGACGGCCTAGGATACGTCCTCTCGATGTATTTTTGATAGCGGTGCCAGCGGCGGGGCTAAGCGAACGACTACCCTTTTTGCGCCCAGAGGCTCCGACCGAAGCTGAATCAAATTCTGGTCGATAACCTCGATGTCGCTTCCCACAGTGGTGGGTCGCAAATCTCAACGACTGCAACGTTGGGCTGAGGCTCTTCGACGCTACTCTGCCGATTCTTCATACTCTGCGGAAATCCGATAGACAGCCTCACCGTCAAACACCCAACATTACCGCAGGTTTAAATTGCCTGAATCAAAAGTCGTTTGCAAACGAGCGACAACATTAATCACGACTGCCTCGACGGCAATGCGAATCCTGTAGTGGCTGAGCTTGCCATTGAAGCAGGCCTTGGAACGTTAATGCACGGACCGACTGATCGGCCCAAGTGACGGGAGCGATTTCATGAACCGTTCCAACTTGACCAAGATCGTGCGCACTCTTCATACGGACTCAGCGGGATGTGCAGTTACAGAATCAGACAGGTTCATCCGGCTGCTGAAAGCGCTAGGCATCATCGGGATGGGTGCGGCGCTCGCCGCTCCTGCTCTTGCTCAACCCGCAGATCCACCGCGGCGGCCGAACATTGTCATCATCCTCGGTGATGACCTCGGATACTCCGACATGGGCTCGTTCGGCAGCGAGATCAGGACGCCTAACCTCGACTCGCTCGCGATGAACGGTGTGCGTTTTACGAATTTCTACACGCATGCGAGCAGTTCGCCCACGCGTTCGATGCTGCTGACCGGCGTCGATACTCACCTGAATGGCCTCGGCAACATGGACGAGTGGACGGCTCCCAACCAGCGCGGGATCCCCGGCTATGAGGGATACCTCAATAACAGAGTCGTTACCCTGCCGCAATTGCTCAGAGATTCCGGCTATCACACTTATATGGTCGGCAAGTGGCACATGGGCAAGGCTCCCGACCAAATCCCGGCTGCGCGCGGCTTCGAGCGTGACTTCTCGATCCTGGACGGGGCGGGAAGCTATTGGGACATGACGAATTTCACGGCCGCATCGCCGCAATCGGTCTTTACCGAAGACGGACATTATCTGACGCGGCTTCCCAAGCACTACTACGCAACGAAGACCTACACGGACAAGCTGATCGGATACATCGAGGCCAACCGTCACGATGGCAAACCGTTCTTCGCCTATGTCGCCCACCAGGCGCCACACGATCCCTACCATCTGCCGCAGAGCTGGCGTACTCGGCATGTCGCCGAATACGACAAGGGTTGGGATGCGGTGCGGCAGGCAAGGCTCAAAAAGCAAATCGAAATGGGCGTCGTGCCCGCGAACACGCAGCTTGCTGAGCGGATGTGGTTTGTACCCGATCCCACTCTGCTTGCTCCAGCGTCAAGAGCACTTCTGGGCAAGAAGATGGAGCTCTATGCCGGGATGGTAGAGAACATGGATTTCCATGTTGGCCGACTCATCGAGTATCTCAAGAAGATCGGCGAATACGACAACACAATCTTTATCGTGTTTGGCGACAACGGCGCCGAGGGTACAGACCTATTCGCAATGATCGCGGGAACGCCCGGCACTCGTGACTTCCTCTTCGCAGCAGGCAAGTGGTCGCAAACCGATCCCAACGCTTGGGGAGATCCCGGTTCGTACGTCGCGTACGGTCCGATGTGGGCGCAGGTGTCGATGACGCCCTTCAGTCAGTACAAGGGCTGGGTTGCGGAAGGCGGTATCCGAAACGCGCTAATCGTTAGCGGTCCAGTCGTCAAGCGACCCAAGGGAAGTATCAACAACGGGCTCATGCATGTAGCCGACCTGATGCCGACACTGCTCGAATTGGCTGGCACCAGCTATCCGAAGACCAACAACGGGCAAGAATTGCCTCCGTTAATTGGAAAGTCTTGGGTTTCAGTGCTGGCGGGGCAGGAGGAGTCGTCACGGACGGAGCAAGACTACCTTGCCTGGGAAATCTTCGGCAACCGCGCGGTGCGCCAGGGTGAGTGGAAGATTCGTTGGGAATTCAAGCCATACGGCAAAGGGAATTGGGAGCTCTTCAACCTCACGAACGATCCCGTCGAGAGAAAAGACCTCGCTGCAGAGCGCCCCGAGAAGTTGAAGGAATTGCTTGCAGTCTGGGACACCTACGTTCGGGTAAACAACGTGGTGCTGCCAAGCCGTTCGGTATTCGAGACGCTGGAAGACAGTCTTCCGCCCCGAGTCGCAGACGACGCGGGTTATCCACCGCTTAACTACAAGCGGCAGTTCGTGCCACCCAAAGACATGATGGCTGAACCGAAGAAGTGATTAGCTGTCGGCTCGAGTAGGCGGAGGTTTGATGAAACCGATTACCAGGTTCTATTCATACGTAGCAATCATTCTCGCGATAGTCGCGCTCTGCTCGCTGCAAACTCTGGCGCAGGTTCCGCCGCGCTTTTACTGGAAAACTCTGTCAGGGACCAATGCGGCGCCAGTCGTCGTCCAGTCTTTGAGCGGCAACACGAACCCGTTCGACCCTGCTCACATCGTGACACCAGGTGCGAATTTCGACGCTACGATAGCCCTCGCTGGCTATGCGCGGATATTTTCTCTACATGATCGCGCGGCCATGATTGCTGTCCTGGAGCCTATGGGGCGAATCTCGGGTGACGTGACTGTGGCCGGTAAAACGGTCAAGCAAACGGCCGACGGTTTCGGCGACCCAATGGTCGAGTTCGACATCAACGTCATTGGACCCAAGGCTCAAAAAACAATCCCCGATGCCTTGCGCTACAAGCCGGGTTTTTCTGTCGACCTCCTCGGAGACCTTGCCTTTCCGATTGGCCGATACGACAGCAGCCAGCCTTTAAATCTTGGGCAACACCGCTGGTATGGGCGCGTCGGTGCGCCTGTCGTCTGGGAACTGGGACCATGGGTACCGGGCAAGCGAACGACGTTGGAACTCCTGCCTGCTGTGTGGTTGTTCGGAACCAACGATAACTTCGTCGGTCAGACGCTAACGACCGATCCATTGTTCCAGTTGGATGGACACTTCACGCGTGATCTCACAGATCACTTCTGGGCATCGTTCGACACTGCCTGGTACGCAGGCGGGAAGGCAACCATCAACGGCGTCGAAGGAATGAAGCGCAACGACGTTGCCTTGGGGTTCACGGCCGGGTACAAGATCAATGACAACTTGGGCCTCACGTTCGGCTACAAATCGACGATTAACGACGGCGCACCGAATGCCCTTCGCATGAACCAGTTCATGGTCTCGGTCGTGTACGGGTGGCACAAGATCATCGAAGGATCCAAACGGATGAAACACGATTAGAAAACAACCGAGCGGTCCGGGCAAGGTGAAAGCCGTCTTCGAAGAGGAAAAGCGTAAATGACTTCGAAGGGGTGACTATGACAAGAACGCTTCTATGCTTGAGCTACGGCGTTGCGCTTCTTACAACCGGTTGTCTTCATCCCAAGGTTGGCCCACAGTCGCTCCCCAGAGACCGTGCCTTGTACAGTGTTTCGCTCTCCGATTCCTGGAAAGAGCAGACGCTGTTGAACATCATCAAGGTGCGCTACGCGGACCCGCCGGTGTTCGTTGACATCGGAAACATCGTCTCGAGCTATACGCTAGCTCAAAATGCATCGGTGGGAGGCAGCATCGTCCCGAATGGGAATAGCCAGGCTGTGCTGGGTGGGTCTTTGACCTTCTCCAATAGTCCGACGATTACTTACACGCCCCTGACAGGCAATGCATACATCAAGGGTTTGATTACCCAATTGCCGGCTACGATGGTGTTCGCGGGTATCCAAAACGGACTGCCGGCTGATTCCACGCTGCTTTCGTCAATCAGCTCGATCAATGGGTTGAGGAATCAGCAGGTAACCTTGAAGGGCATCACGCCGGCCGACCCAAACTTTCATCATGTCCGGGAATTATTGCGCGAAATCCAGATTTCTGGTGCGATAAGGCTCTATGTCAAAGACGATGGCCAGCGGCAGACGAGTATCCTTGGGCTTCGCACGAGCGACGTCCCACCGGAAATTCAGGCCGCAAGCAGGGAATTGCGGGCATTGCTGCGCTTGAATCCCGATGCCACAGAGTTCACGCTCGTCTCCGCCCCGCTTCCCTCGAACGATACCGAAGTCGCTGTCATGACCCGATCAATCTCCGGAATGATCCAAAACATGGCCGCGCAAGTGGAGGTGCCTTCGGAACACGTCGCGCAGCATCGCGCTTTTCCAGGCGTGGAGGCAGGGCACGAGTTGCCCGGCATTGTCCCGATGATTCGCATCCACAGTTCTAAAAGTAAACCTGATGATTCTTTCGTAAATGTCTATTACCGAAACACCTGGTTTTGGATTGATGACGGTGACCTGGCTTCTAAGAGTTCGATGGTGCAGTTAATGCAGCTGTTCACCATGATGGATACCGGTCCCAGGGAGAACCTCCCGGTAGTTACGATACCCGTTCGTTGAGGGACTATGAATCAACTCGTCCAAATTTCCGATCTTTCGCCTGCACCTGCGCTGCCTGGGGCAAAGCGTGCTTACCACGCCATGATTAAACCGGTCGGTGCGGTCTGCAACATCGACTGCACCTATTGTTATTACCTCTACAAGAAGGAGCTGCTGGGCAGCGGAGGCAAGTTCCGAATTTCCAACGAGATTCTGGAGGCGCATATCAGGCAGTACATCGAGGGCCAGGACCGCGAAGAGGTTGTCTTCTCCTGGCAGGGTGGCGAGCCGACACTGCTTGGGCTGGAGTTCTTCCAGAAAGTCGTGGAACTCGAACAGAAATACAAGAAGCCCGGCCAGCGCATTGAGAACGACCTACAGACCAACGGAACGCTGCTCAACGATGACTGGGGAGATTTTCTCAAGCGCAACAAGTTCCTGGTCGGGCTGAGCATCGATGGCCCGGAGGAACTGCACAATACCTATCGCGTTGGGAAGGACGGCGCTCCGACCTTCAAGAAAGCCCTCGCCGCGTCACAGTTGCTACATCGGCACAAAGTGCCATTCAATTCACTGACGGTGGTGAATCGTCTCAACGCGAGGAAGCCACTCGATGTTTACCGTTTCCTGAAGAACGAAGTTCGCCCGCGACAGATGCAATTTATCCCCTGCGTCGAACCGAAGGTCTTTCGTAACGTCGCTCCGCAAATGTGGGACCCGTCTTCGCTGCCGCTTTTTGATTCGCCTGCCGCGCATCCGGGAAATTCCGAATCCGTCGTCACTGACTGGTCCATCGATCCGGACGACTGGGGTTACTTCCTCTGCAAGATCTGGGACGACTGGTATCGGCGAGATATCGGCAGGGTGTTCGTCAACCTGTTTGAGACAGCTGTCGGGCAATGGATGGGCAAGGACTCGCAGCTTTGTGTTTATCACGAATTCTGCGGCAAGGACGTCGCGCTGGAGCACGACGGCAGTCTCTACTGTTGTGATCACTATGTATATCCGGAATACCAGCTAGGTAACATCATGCAGGTTTCCAGTTCACGCCTGGTCTTTTCCGAGCAACAACAGAAATTTGGCGTCGATAAGTTTTGCTCCTTGCCACGGCGCTGCCGAAAGTGCGACTTTCTGTTTGCATGCAACGGCGAGTGTCCGAAAAATCGGCTCATTCGTACGCCTGACGGCGAAATTGGTCTGAATTACTTGTGTTGCGGCTTGCAGAAATTCTGGCACCACATCGACCGCGATGTGAAAGACATCTGTAAGCGCATTGCCTCCGGCGAGCCGCTCAGAATCGCGTAGAGCGAGCTGAAAGACACACGCAAGAACTCGCCGAGAGTTTTGAGATAGCTCGAAGGACCGCATAGAACGAGCTCAGCGGCTTCTGAAATGAAGCATTCTTTCTTCCCGGCTTGACCGATCATGACGAACTAAAGCGGCGGGGGCGGAAATCTACTGATTCTCGCCCTGGGAATGGAGCGACCGCGAACCCTGTGAATTCGTGGCCCACCGATTGGCTTCAAAGTGAGTCTCTTGGCTCACTTGCTTTCAGCTGCGTCCTGACGGTTCCATCACGACGGGTGTGACAGATCACCTTGCGGTTTTACCTGGCTAACCGGAACAAGGCGCGCTCATTAGCAACATCACGAAGCTCAATGCACCGGATCGGCACTGAACCTGTCCTGCTGAGGCTAAATTAGGCTCTGAGCGAGAATCTGTAGAAACATGCATTCTACGCGGCTTTCTGAAAGGCACCTATTTCCGCTCCGCTGGCCCCCAAACAACAAAGTCTCGCCAGAATGGCGGATAAACCGGGGCCTCGCTGTGGAAATGGCGCTCCGAGGGCGGGATGATGGAACGTCTGCCACAACGGTTCTGCCCGCCCTCGGAGCTTGGAAACCCGCAAAGGACGCGGGTTTCCACATTCCAACAGCGACGACGGCTGCGGCTGTCAAATTGGACAAAACTGCAAAACCCGCGTAAATCACATGTTTCTACAGATTCTCGTGCAGAACCCTAAGGAGACTCTGATTAAGTGCTCCCTTTCCACAGCCGGTATAGATGAAGTCGTGCCAGCATGAACTCTTTGAAGCAGCAGAGGACACTGGCGATGATGACGGGATTCGAAAGGTACACGAAGAAGACGCGGCGGGCAATATTCCTGGAGGAGAT
>Ga0335085_10009114_pt1 | contig 15019 bp, 8 predicted proteins | sample Lox_Sample_45_FD_206712 | JGI IMG/M metagenome (GOLD analysis project Ga0335085, IMG submission 206712) | Soil microbial communities from Loxahatchee National Wildlife Refuge, Florida, United States - Lox_Sample_4.5 | ecosystem: Environmental > Terrestrial > Soil > Wetlands | place: USA: Florida... | reverse complement strand
ATCGGCATGACCATTTGACACCGAACATGAGCAGCTTGGTGATCCTGTCACACGTAAAGGAAGGGATCGAGCTGGCCAAGGCCCACCGTCTTCCCAAGGCCATCGTGGACATCATCCCACAGCATCACGGGACGCGGCTCATCAAGTTTTTCTACGAGAAGGCCAGGAAAGGACAGGGTCCGAACCATTCCCCATTGGAGGAGGGGGAATTCCGTTATCCGGGTCCCAAGCCTCAAACCAAGACGGCCGGAATCATCATGCTCGCGGATGGGGTGGAATCGGCTTCCCGGCTCCTCACAAAACCGTCTCCGTCCAGAATCTCAAGCCTGGTGAATAAGATGGTCACCGGCGTTTTTCTGGAAGGTCAGTTAGACGAGAGTGAACTGACTCTCCGGGATCTTAAAAAAATCGAAGAGGCGTTTATTAAGTGCTTGACCGGAATCTTTCATCATCGAATCGAATATCCCGGTACGGGTCTGACAGGTTATGGAGAGGTGGCGGATGAAGGTGTGGGTAAAGAATCGGCAACGGCGGACTCGAATCCGGATTCGGGAGGTTTCCGCCTCGGTCACAAGGATCCTACGGTCCCTGGGATGTCTCAAGGCTGAACTCAGCCTGCTTCTCGTCAACGATGCCCAGATCCAAAAACTGAATCGGCGGTATCGCGGTATCGATCGCCCCACGGATGTCCTCGCCTTCTCGATGCTGGAGGGAGAGCCTGCCCCGATCTCGTCGCAGATGCTGGGCGATGTCGTAATCTCGGTAGAGACGGCAAAGAAGTGGGCGAAGCGGCAAGGCCATCCGCTGGAACTTGAAGTCACCATTCTTTTGATTCATGGGATCCTCCATCTCTTAGGCTACCATCATGAAGACTCCAAGGAGGCGGCCCGTCTGGTGGAGCGGAAGACCCAGGCCGTTTTGGAGGAAATTGGAAGGACTTAGACGTGATCAAGGGCTTGTTTAGTCGTTTTCGTGAAGGGTTGACCAAGACCCGGAAGTCTTTTTCTGGTCGGCTTTTAACCCTTCTTGCAGGGCGCGACACGCTCGACGCCCAAACAATGGAAGAGCTGGAGGCGGTCCTGATTTCGGCCGATCTGGGCGTTTCTACTACACAGAGTCTCTTGAGCCACCTTAAGGGACGAGCGAGACAAATTCGAGACAAAGACACTGCGCCTCTCGTTGACGTTCTAAAACAGGAGCTTCTCTCCATCTTGATCAAGGGTGAGGGAAACCTTGAGGTCTCCTCGGCCAAGCCTTTTGTCATTCTGATCGTCGGTGTGAACGGCGTCGGCAAGACCACGACAATCGGGAAATTGGCAGCGAGATTTCATGGTGCCGGCAGGGAGGTATTGCTTGCGGCAGGCGACACATTCCGGGCCGCTGCGATTGATCAGCTCGTTGTTTGGGGAGAACGGGTGAATGCTGACGTGATCCAGCATCAGGCCGGCGCAGATTCTGCAGCGGTGGCGCACGACGCGGTCGTCGCCTCTGTGTCGAGAAAAACGGATGTCTTGATGATTGACACTGCCGGTCGGCTGCACACAAAGAAGAATTTGATGGAAGAGTTAAGGAAGGTCAAACGCGTGATTACCCGAGCTCTTCCCGGAAGCCCCCATGAGGTCCTGTTGGTCCTGGATGCCTCTACCGGCCAAAATGCGCTGGTTCAAGCCCGCCAGTTTCATGAAGCGGTGGGAGTGACCGGCCTTGTTCTCACAAAGCTTGACGGCACGGCAAAGGGGGGAGTGATCGTGCCGATTGTCCAAGAGCTGGGTCTCCCGATCCGGTTCATCGGGCTCGGCGAAGGGGTCGAGGACCTCCAGCCTTTCTCTGCCTCAGCTTTTGTGGATGCGTTGTTTGAGGATTAGTATTGTTTCCAGGACATCTTTCTGGAATAAATTAACTGCTCTTATCCGCTTTTTGGTACACCACCACACGGTTCTTGCCACGGGCTTTGGCAGCGTAGAGTGCAATGTCGGCATTGCGGATGAGATCCTCAATCGTGGCGGCATCCTCGGAGAACGTCGCAAGACCGAGGCTCACGGTAAAGGGCTGCTTGTCTCGCGAGATCGTCATCGGCAGCTCGATTCGAGCGACCTCGATGCAGATACGCTCGGCAATGGTCGTGGCATCCTGCTTTGTGGTCTGGGGCAAAATCACCGCGAATTCTTCACCGCCATAGCGGGCGGCGACGTCAATCGTTCGGATACTATTTCGGATCGAACGGGCCATCCCCTTCAGGGCTTCATCTCCGACCGGATGTCCGAAGGTATCGTTGATGACTTTAAAGTCATCGACGTCCAGAAGGACGAGGGAAAGAGGAAGCCGATGCCGCTTTGAACGCTCCATCTCCTCGGTTAGTCGCTCTTCAAAGTAGCGCCGATTCAGGAGTCCCGTCAGGGAGTCGGTGATCGAGATTTTCTTCAGTTCTTCGGAACGCTCATAGTATTCGGATCGCTCGATAGCCACAGAGGCATAAGCGGCGATCGAACTCAAAAGACGGAGATCATACTCCGAGAACACTTCTCCCGTGATTTTGTCCGCCACGTTCAAGACACCGATGATTCGGTCATCGAGCTTAAGCGGTAGGCTGATGAAAGACTTGGTCTTGTAGCGAGGACGCTTTTCCTGCAGAATGCGCTCGTCTGTCTCCAGATCCTTGACCACGAGTGGGGTCCGGTTTTCCAGGACCTTTCCCGAAATGCCCTCTCCGGGCCTAATCCGCATCCTTTCCACAATGCCGTGGTACAGGCCCTTGATTGCCTTGATCGATAGCTCCTGGCCTTCCGTGTCCAGCAACATGAGGGAGCCCTGCTCTGCTTCTACAAGTGCGGTAGATCTGTCCAGCACGGCCTTAAAAAGTTCATCGGAATTGAGGGCTGAGCCGATCGATTTTGTGATCTCCATCCAGACCGTCAAGTTATCCAACTGCTGCGTCAGTTCTTCCTGCAACCACTGGTTTTCCACAAACTGAGCGATGTGCGCGCTGAATGCGCTGAGTGTTTGGATATCATCCTCATCGAGACTTGTGTCGAATACCGCCAGAAGCGTCTGCGGTCCTGAGGAACGCGAAGACAGCGAGAAGAGGTAAACCGAGCGTAACTCTCGCGGAAAACTGGATTTCAGGAGCTCATAGGCGCTGTCCGAAAAAACGTATCTGCCGGCAATTTGAAGCGACTCCAACATCCCTTCGGAAATCTCTGCCTTGTAAGTGCTAAGGAGGTCTTTGTTCTGACCGAAAGCCTGAGCTGTCTGAAAACGTTTTCCGCCCGGTTCTCGCACAAACATGGCGGCGGTTGAGATATCAAAAAGGACTCCGACGGCGTGGAGGATGAGATTGTGAAGTTCCTGTGAGGCATTCTCTTTCTGCATCTCCGCAAAGATTGTAAAAAGGGTCATGAGTTGAGAGAGTCGGGTGTGGAATTTTTTCCGGTAGTAAACTCCTTCGAGGATCGTGGCGGCTGATTTCTGTAGGATTTGGGCTGCGGATTGAAGGGAAAGAGGATCTTTAAGTCGTATTCCCTTGGCGAGCGGGATCAGGCGCTGGTCTTCGGTTCCCACACGGTCTGGATGGTCGCGAAGGTCTTGAAACTCTTGCGGGTTAAAATAGGTTTTTCCACCCATCAGCACCAGTTTGACCTGTCCTTGCACGGCGACTGGAAAAGAGAAAACATGGAGGTTCGCCTCGCATTTAAAGAAGAGAGCCTCTTGGCTTGCGGCGGAGAGGAGGGCATGTTTGCCGCAGTGATCTTTACAGTGCTGTTGTCCCTTGGCGGTTTGCTGCACGGTCCTACAGATGGGGTTTTCCTGGCTGGGTTCGAAGTAAAGATTTCCTTCCGTATCATAGGTCAAGACCGAGAGGCTGGTCATGGCAGACAAGGCTTCTTGAATCTTCGGCCAGTCGGCCGCCTTCAGCAGAGACTCGAATTTTTTGGCCTGGCCAAAAATTTGTCTTGACATGATCGATGCTCGGTGATCGTTAAGCTCAGTTTGATATTTTTATTTACAATAACTTGGAGGAGCGGTAATGTCAACTACACTAAAGTGGAGTTTTTCTGTAGGGCTGAGATAGAAAGGCCTCAACAAGTTGTGATATGCTATGGATCATTTTACGGGACTGGAGTGGCAGCAATGAATCGATTCAAGTTAGTTTCTGATTTTAAGCCCAAGGGGGATCAAGAGAAAGCCATCGATGACTTGACAAGCGGTATCCTCCAGGGTCGCAGGCATCAGGTTCTGCTGGGGGTGACCGGCTCCGGCAAGACCTTCACAATGGCCAACGTGATTGCACAGACACAGAAGCCCACCCTGATCATCGTCCACAACAAGACCCTGGCGGCACAGCTCTTCAATGAGTTTAAGACCTTCTTCCCGGAGAATGCGGTAGCTTACTTTGTCAGCTATTATGACTACTACCAACCCGAGGCGTACATTCCGCAGACAGACACCTTCATTGAAAAGGATGCATTAATCAATGATGCGATTGACCGGATGCGTCACGCTGCAACCACTGCTTTACTCCAGCGAAACGATGTGATCATCGTGGCCTCGGTTTCTTGTATCTATGGCCTGGGGTCCCCGGAGGCCTACCACGGAATGCTGGTCAGCCTGGAGGAAGGCAAAGAAGTGAACCGGGATGCGGTTTTAAGGAAGCTGGTCGAAATTCAGTATCAACGGAACGACTATGATTTTCACCGCGGCACATTTCGAGTCCGCGGCGATGTCCTCGATGTGTTCCCTGCTTCTTCGGAGGATAAGAGCATCCGCATCGAATTTTTTGGAGATACGGTGGAAAGCATCTCGGAGGTGGACCCCTTGCGGGGGACCGTGGTCAACCGATTGGAGAAGATTGCAATCTATCCCGGAAGCCACTACGTGATTCCGCCCGATCGAATGGAGCAGGCACTGGAGGGAATCGAGAAGGAGCTGATTGAACGGATCAAGGTTTTTAAACAACAGGGCCAATTGATTGAGGCACAGCGGATTGAGCAGCGGACCTACTTTGATCTGGAGATGATCCGGGAAGTGGGTTACTGTCACGGCATCGAGAACTACTCCCGTCATCTTTCCGGCCGGCAGCCGGGGCAGCCTCCGCCAACCCTGCTGGACTATTTCTCAAAGGATTATCTCTTAATCATCGATGAAAGTCACGCCACGATGCCGCAGCTCCACGGGATGTACGAAGGAGATCATTCCCGCAAGGTCAATCTCGTGGCGTATGGTTTCCGACTTCCCTCCGCATTTGACAATCGCCCGCTTCAGTTTGCTGAATTCGAGCAACTGATGAATCAGGCGATTTATGTCTCTGCAACCCCTGGGCCTTATGAATTGGGCAGAGCCTCCGGCTGCGTTGTGGAGCAGATCACTCGGCCGACCGGACTCATGGATCCTAAGATCACGGTCCAACCGGCGAAGGGGCAGGTGGACCATCTCCTCGGTGAGATCCAGAAGCGGGTGGCGGCCGGTGAGCGGGTTCTTGTGACGACCCTGACCAAGCGAATGGCGGAAGACCTGGCCGAGTACTATCATGAGCTGGGACTCAAGGTCCGTTATCTCCATTCAGAGGTTCAAACACTGGAGCGTACTGAAATCATCCGAGACCTACGGCGTGGCGTCTTCGACGTCTTAATCGGCATCAATCTTCTCCGAGAGGGGCTGGATCTCCCGGAGGTGTCATTGGTTGCGATCCTGGATGCGGATAAGGAGGGATTCCTCCGATCGTACCGGTCGCTGATCCAGACGGCCGGACGGGCCGCTCGGAATATCCATGGCGAGGTTTTGATGTATGCCGATGTGATAACCGATTCGATGCAGCATGCGATTAATGAGACCAATCGGCGACGAACGATTCAGCGCGCTTACAACGAGGTCCACGGGGTCACACCCGCGAGCATTAAGAAAGGAATCCCGGCAGCGCTCTATGAGATCTCTGAAGCGGATTACTATACGGTTCCCATCGTAGCGGAGCGGACCGAGGAGTATCTGCCCAAGGGCGAGCTAACGGCGATAATCAAAGAGATGGAGAAAGAGATGCGGACGGCGGCCAAGAATCTGGAGTTTGAACGGGCGGCCGTGCTGCGGGACAAGATCAAGGAGCTAAAAGAACTGGAGCTGGGAGTAAAATAAGTGCGATGGAGAGATCGTATCGGTTTATGCCTGTTTATAGACGTAGATTCCGAAGGCGACACCTAGAAGGCTAAACAGATTCATGGTGAAGGTGAAGCCAAGCGTGAAGGTAAACAGGTGCAGGTCGAGGGTGAGCGGAGGGTTGATTCCAATGCTGTAGCCCTTTACAAAGATCTCCTTGAGAAGGCCCTCGGGAGACAAGACCCGAAGGATCTCGCCCAAAACGCCTCCCAGGAGTCCACCAATCAGGATAAAAAAGATCAGCATCCAAGGAGTTCTCTTAAGGGTCGCCATTGAAAAATCAGCCAGCTCCAGTTGGACGACAGAGTAACGATTTTACAATGAGTTGTCAAGCCAAAATCAGGGAAGAGGAATAATCAGCCAGATGGCCGAGCGGGGTGAAGGCCTTCTTGGGCCAATACGGATGAGATCTCCCGAAGATCAGTCAAACAGCCTCAAGTTCCTAGCCCTGCTCTCGTTGGTAGTCATTGCGTTTGGTATCTTTCGCTTTACGGATCTAGGCAATTACCTGAGACCGGGGAGGATTCGGGAAGCAGTCCTATCGTTTGGCATCTGGGCGCCTGCGATCTTTCTTTTGCTCTTTAGTATCGGGCCGGTTTTTATGTGGCCGGAGATGATCCTTGCCATGACGGCTGGCCTGGCCTTCGGACCGATCTGGGGCACGCTTCTAACGATCATCGGGGCGACACTCGGCGGTACGCTTGCTTTTCTGGTGGCCCGTTACCTCGGTCGAGACTTTGTGAAACGGTTTATTCAAGGAAAAATGAAGATGCTGGATGAGAAGTCGGCCGAACACGGTTTTAAGATTATCTTTTTCCTTCGCTTGATCCCGCTTGTCCCATTTAATGCACTGGATTATGCGGCCGGTTTATCCAAGATCAGGCTTCGGGATTATATCCTGGGGACTTTTTTAGGGATCATGCCGGGGGCCTTTGCTTATGTCAATTTGGGAAGCAACCTGGAGAACATCTACTCCTGGGAATTTGTCCTCGCGGTGATGTTCTTGGGATCACTGGTGTTTGCCCAAGCATTTTATCGGCGAATGAAGGAAGGAAGGCCGATCGGTAAACTCCTGATCCTGATGCTTTTTGTATTAGCTGTGACCCTCTCCTTCTATTTCGATCTGGGTCGTTATCTCACCCTGGACGAATTAAAGGCCCGTCGGCAGTTGCTGCTTGTGTACACCGAAGCCCATTATAGCTTTACCGTGGCGATCTTCATTCTGATCTACTGTCTTCAGACCGCCTTCTCCCTTCCGGGGGCAACGGTCCTGACATTGGGCGGCGGCTTTGTCTTCGGAGTACTGCCGGCGATCTTGTACGTAAATATCGGTGCAACGTCCGGGGCGACCCTGGCCTTCTGGGCCGCACGATATCTGTTTCGGGATCTGGTTGAGGAAAAGTTTGGAGATAGGATTCGGCCGATCCAGGAGGGGTTTTCCAAGAACGCGTTTTATTATCTTCTAACGCTCCGGCTCATCCCGCTTTTCCCCTTCTTCCTTGTAAATCTAGTGTCGGGGCTCACTCGGATCCGGACCAATATTTATGTCCTGACGACCGCGGTTGGGATCATTCCGGGGAGTTTTGTCTACTGCAATGCGGGACGCCAACTGGGGAGCATCAACTCGCTTGGAGAGATCGCTTCGCTACGTGTCATTTTGGCTTTTACGCTTCTGGGTTTGTTTGCGCTGTTGCCGGTGTTGTATAAGCGGTTTAAGAAACCAGCAGTCATCTAATAAACCTTGTTTTCTGTTTGCAAGATGTTGGGAGTTGCGCTATGATACCGCCACGCGGTTAACAGGATGCAATCCAGATGAAACGGAACAAGATCACGGTGGTCGGCGCTGGAAATGTCGGCGGTACCACGGCGCAGCGGCTCGCGGAGAAGGAACTGGGGGATGTCGTGCTGCTGGACATCTATCCGGAAATCGCGAAGGGAAAGGCGCTGGACCTGACCGAGTCCGGACCGGTGTACGGCTACGATGGCCGAATTATCGGAACGGACCGTTATGACGACATCCGCGACTCGGACATCGTGGTTATTACATCGGGTCTCCCCCGAAAACCGGGGATGAGTCGTGATGAGCTGCTCTCGACCAATGCCGGTGTCGTGAAGAGTGTTACGGAACGGGCGGCAAAGGCCGCGCCCAATGCGATTCTGATCGTGGTTTCAAACCCGCTCGATGCCATGACCTATGTGGCCTACAAGGTGAGTCGGTTTCCCAAACAGCGCGTAATCGGTATGGCAGGCGCGCTCGATTCGGCCCGCTTTCGGGCCTTCATCGCAATGGAGTTGAACGTCTCTGTCGAGAATATCCAAGCGATGGTCCTCGGCGGACATGGCGATACGATGGTGCCGTTGATACGGCATACCGCCGTGGCCGGCATTCCGGTGACCGAGCTGATTCCGAAAGACCGGCTTGAGCTCATCATCCAAAAGACACGGGACGGCGGTGCCGAGATTGTGAAACTGCTCAAAACTGGAAGCGCTTTTTATGCGCCCTCTGCCGCTGTGGCGGAGACGGTGGAGTCAATCGTCAAGGACAAGAAGAAGATCACGCCATGCGCTGCTTTCTGTGAAGGGGAGTATGGGTTCCGTGGCCTGTTTTTAGGGGTGCCGGTAAAGCTTGGCAGCGGGGGGATAGACGAGATCATTGAGATCAAGTTGACTTCCGAAGAGGCCGCGTGTCTGAAGAAATCGGCTGATGCGGTATCTGAACTTTGCCGAGCCGTGGATCGTATGATTTAGAGAATCGAAGATCGCCATGTTGTTGATTGATAGGTTTAGTCGGAAGATTCGTTATCTTCGCGTTTCTGTGACAGATCGCTGCAACCTAAGATGCCAGTACTGCATGCCGAACGAGGGCGTCGCTCCCTCCGCCCGCCAGGAGCTCTTGAGCTATGAGGAGATCCGCCGGATTGTGGGCTGTTTTGTAAGGCTCGGTGTGAGTCACGTCAGGCTGACGGGTGGAGAGCCTCTGGTCCGAAAAGACCTCGCGCGGTTGATCTCGATGCTCGCAAACCTTCCCGAGATCCAGGACCTCTCGATGACCACCAACGGGCTGCTTCTAAAGCAGTATGCGCCGCACCTTGCTGCTTCCGGTCTCAAGCGATTGAACGTCAGTCTCGATTCTCTGGATCCGAAACGGTTTGAAACCATTACGCGGGGCGGAAAGCTGAAGGAAGTAATAGCGGGCATCGACCGGGCGAACGAGGTCGGTCTGAACCCGATCAAACTCAACGTGGTCGTGATGCAGGGATGTAACGAGGATGAGCTTTTGGAATTTGTGAAGTTTGCGGATTCCCGCAAGTTGATCGTTCGGTTCATCGAATGCATGCCGATGGCGGACGTCGGTTTCTCAAATCGTGACCGGTTTGTATCCACCGAAAAAGTGAAAAGAACCATTGAGGCGGTATACCCCTTGGAGCCTGCTACTGTGCCCGGTAGTGGTCCAGCGGTCTATTATCGGGCCGGGAGCACCGATGCGATCTTAGGTTTTATCAGCCCCCTGACTCCCCAGTTCTGTGAAGTCTGCAACCGTGTGCGCTTAACTGCGCTTGGTCGTCTCCGGCTCTGCCTGGATCATGAAGATCATCTGGATCTAAGGGAACTGCTCCGTGCCGGCATCTCGGATGAGAAGCTTGAGTCCGAGATCATTTCCGCCATTCTCCGAAAGCCGGAGAGGAACCGATTCCTAGATCATCCCCAGTATATCTCCCTCGGCGTGATGTCCGCCATCGGCGGATAGAGAAAGCAGTAACCCTGGTGCTAATTTCCTAAGAACGAAGTGGGGTGGTCGGTTCGGTCGTCTTTCGTAAAGAAATCATGAGTGTACCTTAGCTTAGAGATCCTATGCAGGCCAAGCTGGGCAGCCCGTTTTCCCAGGTGTAAGAGACATCCATCGAGAAGCACCAATTTCACCCCACTTTCGTGTAGTTGACACTCCCAATTTTAAAAGATATATTGAAAGGATTAACTAGTTATCATGCACTACTCAGGTAGGGATGCACCCAGTATGCAAAGGGCAAAAATCATAACCTAATTTATTAGGGATATGGCTGTCATTACAGGTGGGCGGCTTTGCAGCTATCCTGGCCAACGGAAGTGCACTATTTGGCAGCGATCCTCTTTTAGCAGCAAAGGAGGTTTAAACACAGCTCTTCCACTCAAAACAAATAAGGATTCTGGTAGAAACTCATAGGATTCTCCTCAGAGTGTAGACCTTCGAGTGGGATTAAAAGTGCATTCTCTACTCTTGAAGGGGAGAAATGCCTGCATTTTTAGGAGAGGATCTACCATGAGACGCATGGTATTGGCCATTGTTTTAGCGCTCTTCGCGGTTATTTTTCTTATCTCCTTGTCCCGTGCTTTTAATAATTTCGCCGATTTTGTCCTGGGACAAATAGACTTCAGTCATAATACGCAGAATCTCATTGACGGCAAGGGATTCAATGGTCCGGCTCATGTGGCAATTGATAAGAGCGTGACGCCCAACCGTATCTACGTGGCGGATTACGGCCCTCCATCTGCTCTCTGCAATTCAAGCAATTCAAGGATTCTTGCCTGGAACGATGCTTCTGCCTTTACCAATGGGGCTCCGGCGGATCTGGTCATCGGCCAGCCCGACGTTTACATCAACGGCTGCAATAACGGAGGAGTGAGCGCAAGCAGCCTCTCCTTTCCTGAGGGAATCGCAGTAGATAGTGCCGGCAACCTTTATGTGGCGGATAAATTCAATTCTCGAGTATTGGAATATGATAACCCCTTTGTGACCTGTGCCACCCTGCAGCCCTGCGTGGCTAATCGGGTCTTTGGGCAGGGAGGCAGTTTTACATCGCATACCGCTAATTTCGTGTGTGATCAAACTAAGAGCGTCGATGCATGCAGCCTCAACTTTCCAATAGGAGTCGCTGTAGATATATCAGGTAATCTCTACGTGGGGGATACCAACAACAATCGGGTGCTCGAATATGATAACCCATTGGGGTCATGTACTACCTGCGACACTGTGGCGGATCGTGTATTTGGGCAGACAAATTTCAACTCGACAAGCAGCAACTTAAATAACAATGCAAGCCCCAGCAGCCTACGTAGTCCTATGGAGGTTGCGGTGGACGTCTCAGGCAACCTTTACGTGGCCGATTCTGCTAATAACAGGGTCCTGGAATATGATGCGCCCCTGACTACAACGACAGGTGCGGTAGCCGCCCGTGTCTTTGGGCAGTCCAATTTTACCTCAACAGCTACCAATTCAGGAGGTATAAGCGCGAGCAGTCTGAGCAGTCCGCAGGCAGTGGCCGTGGATGAATCGGGCAACCTTTATGTGGGAGATAATGCAAACCATCGGGTGCTGGAGTACGATGCCCCTCTGATTTCAGGTGCCACAGCCACACGTGTTTTTGGACAGTTAGACTTCACTTCCACAACCTGCATTAAGCCCCCGCAAAATCCATCAGCAGGCAGCCTCTGCACGGTAAGGGGGGTGGCTGTAGATAGCTCAGGAAAACTGTATGTGGTGGATACAGATAACAACCGGGTGCTGGAGTACGATGCTCCTTTCTTAACCACCGGTAACCAGGCCAATCGAGTTCTCGGACAAGTAGACCTCGTCCATAACACAGTTAATTTGATTGATGCGCTGGGACTTTCGAACCCTTCTGGTGCCGCGGTTGATCAGAGCGTGACACCCAATCATGTTTATGTGGCGGATTATGGAAACTCTCGAGTGCTTGCATGGGCCGATGCTTCCGCAATCGTCAACACAGTTCCGGCTGACAAGGTAATCGGCCAGCCTGACTTTTATAGTAGCCTTCCCAATCAGAATATCAATAATGGATTTACTGCCAGCGCCAGCAGTCTAAGCAATCCCAGGGCGGTTGCCGTGGATAGTGCAGGAAATCTCTATGTAGCGGATACAGCCAACTCTCGTGTGCTGGAATATGATAACCCATTTGGGACCTGTGCTACATGCGACAACATTGCCGACCGAGTCTTTGGACATTCGGATTTTACCTCAGTGGGTTGTAACTTCTTCAATGGTGTGAACGCTGTGAGCCAAAACACGCTCTGCAGTCCCAATGGTGTAGCGGTAGATTCGGCGGGCCGTCTCTACGTTTCGGACTCCGTTAATTCGCGTGTGCTTGTTTACAATTCGCCCCTGACGACAGATGCGGCAGCGGATCTCGTCATTGGCCAGCCGGATTTTGTCAGCAGTCAATGTAACGGAGGAAACCCAGCGCCTCCTCCGACTGCTGGTAGTCTCTGCAATCCCAGTGGGGTGGCTGTGGATAGATTGGGCAACCTCTATGTTGGGGATACGGTCAACAACCGTGTGCTGGAATATGATACGCCTTTGACCACAGATACTGTGGCGGATCGTGTGATCGGTCAGACCAGCTTTTCCAGTCATTCCTGCAACAATGGGCAGACCTTCCCAAGTGCCGGCAGCCTCTGCAATCCAAGGGGGGTTGCGGTGGATGGGACAGGCAATCTCTATGTGGCAGACGAATTCAATTCACGTGCACTGATCTATAACTCCCCTACGACAACGGACAGTGTGGCCGACATAGTCTTTGGGCAACCCGCCCTTTTTACGAACCAATGTAATAATGGAAATGTAAGTTCAAGCAGTCTCTGTGATCCTTACGGTGTAGGTTTTGGGGGTAAACTTTATGTTACAGATACACCCAACCATCGGGTGCTCGTGGTTGCCATTGACCAGCCGCCCGTCGCCGATTCTCAGAGCGTCGAGGTAGCTGAAAACACCCCAACAGCGATTACCCTCCACGCTTCCGATGTGGACAGTCCATCCCTAAACTTCAGTATTGTTGCCAGTCCAGCTCACGGCACACTAAACATTATAGTCGGCTCACCTATCGCAGGGAATTGCACGCCTAATGGTGGGGGCTCGCTTTGCACAGCGCAAGTGATCTATACCCCTGCAACAGACTATCATGGGCCGGATGGTTTTACCTTTAAGGCCAATGACACTCTGTTAGATTCCAACACTGCCACCGTGACCATCAAGGTGGATGCACGGCCGGTGGCGATATCTCAGAGTGTCATAACCGCATCGAACAGTCCGGTACTGATTACGCTCTCGGCGACGGATGCAGATTTCGATCCGCTGACATTTGCAATTGAAAACAGTCCGGCGCATGGCAGTCTGGGGCCTCAAAGCAACCTTGCCTGCATTGGTGAAACCTGCACGGTGCAGGTGACTTACACCCCTGCACTGGGCTTTAACGGACTGGACAGCTTTACTTTCTTAGCCAATGACGGCTTTTTGAATTCCAACGTTGCGACCGTGAGCATCACGGTGGATACCGCCCCGATCGCGGTATCCCAGACTGTGGCGACGGCGGTGGGCAGCCCGTTGCAGATCACTCTCTCGGCCACGGATGTCGATGGAAATGCGCTGACCTTTGCGATAGTAAGCAGCCCGACGCATGGAAGCCTAGGTCCGCTGGGTGCTCCTGTCTGCGCTGCGGGAAGCTGCACGGCACTGGTGACCTATACTCCTGCAGCAGGCTACAATGGTCCGGACAGCTTTACTTTCATAGCCAATGACGGCTTTTTGAATTCCAACATTGCTACTGTGACTATCAGGGTGGATGCGATCCCGGTGGCCGCCGCTCAGAATTTCACGACGGCAGTGAATACTGCGAAACAGGTTACGCTCTCTGCAACGGATGCAGAGGGAGATTTGCTGACCATTGCGATTGTGAACCCCCCTGCACATGGGAGCTTAGGTGCTCTTGGCGCGCCTGTCTGCTCTGCTGGGAAATGCACGTCACAGGTGACCTATACCCCGGCGACAGACTACAATGGTCCGGACAGCTTTACTTTCATAGCCAATGACGGCTTTTTTGACTCCAACATTGCCACCGTGAGGATCAAGGTCGATGCGGCGCCTGTAGCAGCAGCCCAGAGCGTGACGACTCCTAGAAACACGTCAATCGCGATCACTCTAACGGGCTCAGATATTGATGGGGATCCAATGGCTTTTTTGGTTGTGAGCAGGCCAACGCATGGAAGTCTGGGGCCGGTTAGGCAAGTGACTGCGAGGTCGGCAACCATTACGTACATCCCTAATGCTAACTATATTGGTCCGGACAACTTCACGTTTAAGGCCAATGACGGCTTTTTAGATTCCAACATTGCCACCGTCAGCATCTCGGTAGATACAGCTCCGGTGGCAGCATCCCAGGCTGTGACGACGGCGGTAAACAGCCCCAAACTGATCACGCTCTCCGCGACGGATACAGATGGGAATGCACTGACCTTTGCGATTGTAGGCAGCCCGACACATGGAAACTTAGGCGCTCTTGGAGCTCGCACCTGCACTGCCGGGAGCTGTACGGCCCAGGTGACCTATACCCCTGCGGCAGGTTACAACGGGCCGGACAGTTTTACGTTTAAGGCCAATGACGGATCTTTAGACTCTAACATTGCCACCGTGGCCATCAAGGTGGATGCAGCGCCAGTGGCGGCAAACCAGAGCGTCGCAACAACTCAAGACATTGCAGTGTCGATCACACTCTCGGCCACGGATGCGGATGCAGATCCTCTGACCTTTGTGATTGTAAACCCCCCGGCACATGGAGGTCTGAGTTCGGTGAGTAGTGCTGTCTGCTCCGGGGGAACTTGTACAGCTCAAGTGACCTATACGCCTGTAGCGGGCTACAACGGGCCGGACAGCTTCACATTTATGGCCAATGACGGCTTTTTAGATTCCAACATTGCCACGGTAAGCATTACGGTTACCGCGATCAATCATGCTCCGGTGGCCAGTGATCAGAGCGTGACCACAGCGGAAGACACAGCGTTGCCGATCACACTGTCTGCGACGGACATAGATGCCAATCTGCTGACC
>Ga0335085_10009113_pt1 | contig 15019 bp, 14 predicted proteins | sample Lox_Sample_45_FD_206712 | JGI IMG/M metagenome (GOLD analysis project Ga0335085, IMG submission 206712) | Soil microbial communities from Loxahatchee National Wildlife Refuge, Florida, United States - Lox_Sample_4.5 | ecosystem: Environmental > Terrestrial > Soil > Wetlands | place: USA... | reverse complement strand
ACGACCGTCTCGCCGGGCCGCATGGCCGCAATCGCCTGCGGATTGCCGCAACCGAGTCCCAGATTGGCGCCTTCGGGAACCGCCGCCAGATCAGCCTCGGAATAGCCCATCCGGAGAGACTTGTCGGGCGTGTCCAAGACCTCGGCCGGGCCGCAGCAAGAGGACGCCGCCGGCTCGCAGCACTCGGACTTTCCCTTGGCGGCCGCGATCCCTCCGTACCGCGCACGAACCATCTCTTTGATGTCAGCGGTATCCATAGTGACTTCCTTTCGATGCTTGAGCTCGGAGGTTGCGACTCCTCGCCGCTCGCCGCTCGCGAAACCTCCCATGACGCCGAGCGTCACGCCACCCGCCGGCGCCGCGCCGTATCGCGCACGCCCACGCAACACTCCTCTTTAAGGAATGTGACGGCGGCGTCGATGCGGTGGAAGCATGGGCGGCACAACACCGTTCGACCGCGCTTCTCTTGCTCGACCAAGCCTGCGCCGACGATGCCGCGCAAATGGAAGGCGAGTGTCGATGCAGGGATTTGGAGGCGACTTTGAATATCTCCGATAGGCAGCCCCTCGGGGCCCGCCTTGATCAGGAGGCGCAGAATCTCAAGTCGGGTCCGGTTGCCCAGTTCGGCAAAGACCTTGGCGGCGGTGTCGAGTTCCATGGCGCGCAAGCTACTCCGCTTCGAAATTAAAAACAACTACTTTTCTGGTTTTATGGGGTTTATTCCACTTACCGGCGGAACGCAGAAGCGGCGGAATGAGGGCCTGAGCGCCGAGTTTCACCCAGGGCAAACATGTAAATAGCCGCCCGCGAGGCTCTCTCTCATGCGTGATTGAGCCGATGGCAGGCGGCTATCCCAGATGATAGCGTTTCTATCTTTATTGGTGGTCTTGGGTCGCGGCCATTGGGCAGGGGCCTAACCGTCGTGAGCATGGTCGCAAATCAGGTGGGGATCGTGCAATGGAACGGAAGCCAAGATCATTCGGCATCGATCGCCGGACGCTGGTGGCGGGCATGGCGGCAGTGCCGGCTCTCGCGTTCACCCGAGGAGCCTTCGCGCAGCAAAATCCGGTGACGGCGATCGACATCGCCCTCGAGCCGGACGCGACGATGGTTCAGCACGCCAAGGAGGCAAACGCCCGCCTGCTCAAGTCTTTCCCCAAAGGCTTTGCGCTGGACAAGACGCATCACCCGCACGTCAGCATCCTGCAGCAGTTTGTCCGCACGGACGACCTCGACAAGATATTCGCGGCGGCCAACGCGATCATGGTCAAGGAAAAGCCCACGGCATGGACGCTGAAGGCGTTCAAGTATTACTACATTCCGGACCCGCCCTATGGCCTCGCGGGAATTGTGGTCCGGCCGACCGCCGACCTGCATCGGCTGCAAGACGAGCTCATCAAGGCCGTCAAGCCCTACACCGTGAAGACCGGGACCCCCGCAGCCTTCTTCAGCGAGGCAGGCGGACGCGACATTCAGAAATCGCTGATCGAGTACGTCGCCCACTTCGTGAGGGACGCCGCAGGCAAGCGGTTCAATCCGCACGTGACGATCGGCGTCTCGACGGAAAAATATCTGAACAAGATGCTGGCGGAGCCATTCCCGTCCTTCACGTTCTCGCCGGCGAGCGCGTCGGTCTATCAGCTCGGCACCTTCGGTACGGCACGGAAAGAACTCAAGGCGCTCATATAGTCGCCGCGAGGCTCGTTTTGCAGAGAGGGCCCATGAAGTCGGACGACCCGTCGGCAGGAATCGACCGCCGCACTCTGATTTCCGGCCTCGCCGCGCTACCGGTCGCGGCGTCGCTGCTTCCAAGGCCGGCGCTGGCGCAGGGCTCCTCGTCGAGCGCGCCGCTGCCGTCGTGGAACGACGGACCGGCGAGGCAAGCGATCGTCGATTTCGTGCGTGCGACGACGGATCGGTCGAGCCCGAAATTCGTTGCGGCGGAAGATCGCATCGCTTGCTTCGACCAGGACGGCACGCTCTGGGTCGAGAAGCCGATCTACACGCAGGTCGTCTACTGCCTGGACCGGGTGCCGGCGGTCGTGGCGCAAAAGCCGGCGCTCAAGAGCCGCGCGCCCTTCAAGACCATACTGTCCGGCAACCGCGAGGCAATCGCCAAGCTGTCACTGCACGACCTAGAGGAGGTTCTCGCCGCGACGTTGACGGGCATGCCGGTGGAGGTATTCCAGGCCGAAGTAAACAAATGGCTCGCGAGCGCGAAACATCCGCGTTGGAAGCGTCTCTACACCGATCTCACCTTTCAGCCGATGCAGGAAGTCCTGCAATATCTGCGCGACAGCGGCTACAAGACCTATATCGTCACCGGCGGCGGTCAGGATTTTGTGCGGGTCTATGCGCAACGGGTCTACGGCATCCCGCCGGAGCAGGTCGTCGGAACGATGGGCGGGACGAAGTTCGGCTACGCCAAAGACGGAAAGCCATTCCTGACCAAGGAGCCCAAGCTGCTCCTGGACGACGACCATGCCGGCAAGCCTCAGGGCATTCACCTGATGATCGGCCGCCGGCCGCGCGCCGCGTTCGGCAACTCCGTCGGCGACCGCGAGATGCTGGAATATACCGGTGCCGGCGACGGCGCGCGGCTGATGATGCTCGTGCTGCACGACGACGCGCAGCGTGAATATGCCTACGGCCCCGCGAACGGTCTCCCCGACAGCAAGGTCGGCACCTTCACGCAGGCGCTATACGACGAAGCCAGGAAGGATGGCTGGACGGTCATCAGCATGAAGAACGACTGGAAGCGTATTTTTGCATTCGATTAGACCGCTCACGATTTCCGCGATTGGCGCATCCGAGAGAAAGCGATCGCGGCGCCGAGGTATTCCCGCTTTGAGATAGCTGCGCGGAAGCGCTCCGGGGATCTTCGGACGGCCGGGTTTGCGCCGACGCGGACGTCGGATCAAATCTCAATTCACTTGAGAGCTTCCATCAACGGGGCCCAATCTGGGGCTCAAGCCCGAGCGCGGCCGCTCAATGGAATATTGGAGGGGTCTCCATGCGCGAGATAAGAACCGATTTTTTGTTCACGATCGGCTTGGACGTCGACGTGCTCGATCTCGGCGGCACCTCCTACCGTAGCCGACGCATTGCCCGCTTCGGCAAGGGCAGCTTCGACGGACCGAAGCTCAGGGGCGCTGTGCTGCCGGGCGGCGCTGGCTGGATGCTCATGCGCCGCGACGACGTGCTGGAAATCGCAGTCCGTATCACCCTTGAGACCGACGACAGGCAGCACATCTACATGGCCTGGAAGGGCTTCCGTCACGGCCCAAAGGACGTCATCGAGCGCCTGAATCGAGGCGAGAACGTCGATCCCGCTGCGTACTATTTCCGCACCACACCCTATTTCGAGACAAGCTCTGAAAAGTATGGCTGGATGAATCGCATATGCTCGGTCGCGACCGGTTCGCGCTTGGCAAACCAGCGGGCCTTCGACGTGTTCCAGATACTGTAAGGTGCCGAAGGACTGCCGGATGAAGCCGGCGTGGGAAATGCCCGCTGGAAGGAGATCGCAGGGATGAGCGAAGGCCAGCTTCCCGATGGCGTGTTGCGCCTGGACGAGTTGGAAATCCTCGTCGTCGTCGACAACGAGACGGATACCCTGTCGAGCATCGACGAAGGCGTGCCCCAGATTCCCGAGGTCGTCCACACCGCCGCTCGCATCCCCTCAAGCCGCACGTTCGAAGGGCACGACTGCAAGACCGTGTTCGATCAGCTCTGCTGCGCCTGTCACGGGCTCTCGGTCTTGCTCACCGGACGGAGCGGCGGGGCGAAGCGCAGCATGCTGTTCGATGTCGGCCCCTATCCCGACATTTGGCTCGACAATGCCCGGCGGCTCGGGGTCGATCTCTCCTCGATCGAGCACATTTTCTTGTCGCACTGGCATTTCGATCACAGTGGCGGGTTTCCAAGGGTCGTTGCCGCGATCTCCGAGGCGCGTGCCCGCGCCGGTCTCAGCCCGCCGATCGTCGATCTTCATCCGAGCCGCCCGGACCAGCGGGGCATTCTGCTGCCGAACGGCGTCATGGTCATGCTTCCGCAGGAGCCGACGTTCGAGGAGATCGCTCGGGCCGGCGGCCAGATCGTCACCCACGACGGGCCGCATCGCATTTGCGACGGCTTCTTCTTCGGGAGCGGTGCGATCGAGCGCACCACGGAGTACGAGACGGGCCTTGCCGGCCACTACACCTTCCACGGCGAGAGCGGCGCGCCGGATCCTCTGATCATGGACGAGCGCTTCGTCGCGGCCTGCGTCGCCGACAGAGGCGTGACGATCCTCTCCGCCTGCTCGCATGCCGGCATCGTCAATGCATGCTTGGGAGCGAAGAAGCATTTTCCCGATACTCGGGTCGACCTCGTGCTCGGCGGCTACCACCTCGCGGGAAAGGCGATGGAGGCGCGCATAGATCCCACGATCCGCGACCTGAAAGGACGCATCGAGCCCCGCCTCGTGGCGCCCGGACATTGCACGGGCTGGCGAGCGAAGGCGAAGCTCGCTCAGACCTTCGCTCCGGGACGCTACGCGCCGAGCGTGGTCGGAACGCTGTACCGCCTGAGCCAACTCGCGCCTGCGACGAAGGGATAAGAATCCCTCTCCCGCTAGGCGGGAGAGGAAGGGGCCCGGCGCGAAGCGCCGGGAAGGTGAGGGCGCTTGCTGCGGAAACGCCCTCACCCTCCCGCGCTTCGCGCGGGCCCCAACCCTCTCCCGCCTAGCGGGAGAGGGAATCTTATCCCTTCGGCGGCGGGGGTTGGCTCAGGCGGCGGAGAACGTCGTCGAGCTGCTCGAGCGACTGGTAGCGGATCGTGATCGTGCCGCCGGAACCGGCGGGATCGACGCTGACGACGAGGCCGAGCACCGCCGAGAGGTCGCGCTCGAGGGCGCGGGTGTCGGCATCCTTGCCGTCGCTGGATTCGGCAGGGAGGCGGCGCGGGCGCGGCTTCGTCGGGCCGCGCTTTGCGAGACGCTCGGTCTGGCGCACGTTGAGGCCGCGCCGCACGACCTCGCCCGCGAGCGCCGCGGGATCGGTCGCGGTGAGGAGCGCGCGCGCATGGCCCGCGGTGAGCATGCCCTCGTCGAGGAGCCGCTTCACCGGCAGCGGCAAGTCCAGAAGCCTGAGCGTGTTCGCGACGTGGCTCCGGCTCTTGCCGACGGCTTGCGCGACCGCGTCCTGGGTGTGGCTGAACTCCTCGAGCAGGCGGCGATAGGCCTCGGCCTCCTCGAGGGGCGAGAGGTCCTGGCGCTGGAGGTTCTCGACGAGCGCGATCTCCAGCGCCTCGCGGTCATCGATCTCGCGGACGACGACGGGAACCTCGTGGAGCTGCGCCATCTGCGCCGCGCGCCAGCGCCGCTCGCCCGCGATGATCTCGTACTCGCCCGCGCGGCTCGGGTCATGCCGCACCAGAAGCGGCTGCAAGACCCCCTTCTCGCGGATCGACTGCGAGAGCGCCTCGATCGCGGCGGGATCGAATTTGTGCCGGGGCTGATAGCGTCCGGGATGCAGGAGGTCGACGCGGACGCGATGCGTCGCCAACTCCGCTGCGGGCGCCTCCTCCTCGCCGAGGAGCGCCGAAAGGCCGCGGCCCAGGTTGCGCCGCCTCGCCTCGTCGATCATGCGGGCACCCGATGCTCGCGCCGCAGCACCTCGCCCGCGAGATGCACGTAGGCCTGCGCGCCCGGACAGTCGAGGTCGTAGAGCAGCACGGGCTTCCCGTGCGAGGGCGCCTCGGAGACGCGGACGTTCCGGGGGATCACGGTCTCATAGACCTTGCTGCCGAAATGCCCGCGCACGTCCTCGGCGACGAGGCCGCTCAGGTTGTTGCGCTTGTCGAACATGGTGAGGACCACGCCCTGGATCTCGAGGCCGGGGTTGAGATGCTTCCTGACGCGCTCGATGGTGCGGACGAGGTGGCTCAGCCCCTCGAGCGCGTAGAACTCGCATTGCAGCGGTACGAGCACCGCATGCGCCGCGACCAACGCGTTGAGCGTCAAGAGCCCGAGCGAGGGCGGGCAGTCGATGAGGACGTAGTCGTAGTCGAGCTCGGCGCGCGTGAGCGCGTCGCGGAGCCGGAACTCCCGGCGCTCCATTTCCACGAGCTCGACCTCGGCGCCGGTGAGATCGACCGAGGCCGGAACGATGAACAAACCGGGAACGACGGTCGGCACTGTTGCGTCGGCAAGGGGCCGATCCGCGAGCAGCACGTCGTAGCTCGTCACGGCACGCGCCTGGCGGGAAATGCCGAGGCCGGTGCTGGCATTGCCCTGGGGATCGAAATCGATGACGAGAGCGCGCTTCTGCGCCGCGGCGAGCGCGGTCGCGAGATTGATCGCGGTCGTGGTCTTGCCGACGCCGCCCTTCTGGTTCACGACCGCGAGGATCCGCGGCACGCGAGGCTTCTCAGGAATCGCTGCCTCGGTCTGGGGGTCGGTCGGGAGCATGGCGGAGCCCCTCCAATCTCAATATATGGCCCTTGTCATCGCTCAGACTGGCCAGAACTTGTGTTTGCATTATCCACTCGCGCTGCGCGGCGGTCAATTCATCCGCGATATCGGCACCCTTGAGGAAGAGGCAAACGGTGGACTCGCGCAGGAACGGCGCGCTCCAGCGCAGGAGTTGCGGCAGCGGTGCGAGCGCTCGCGCAGTGACGGCATCGGCGCCGAAGGGCGCGACCTTCTCGATCCGCTCGACGTGGAGGGTGACCGCAGCCTTGGCGACGCGCGCGGCTTCCCGCAGAAACTCCGCCTTCCGCCGGTCCGACTCGATGAGATGCACCTCCGGCACGCCGAGGATGGAAAGGACGAGGCCCGGCAGCCCTGCCCCGCTTCCGAGATCGACCAGAACGCGCGCCGCGGGCGGGAGGTGACGCATGAGTTGGCCGCTGTCGAGGATATGCCGACGCCAGACATCGCCGAGGCTCGCGGCGCTCACGAGGTTGATGCGGGGGTTCCAGCTCCGCAGCAGCGCCACGTACGCCTCAAGCCGCGCCAGCGTTTCACGTGAAACGCCGAGGAGTCTGGCGCAGTCGGACGGGCTGAGCGGCATGGCGGCAGCTTAGAGTCCCTCTCCCGCGCGCGGGAGAGGGTTGGGGCCCATTGCGAAGCAATGGGAGGGTGAGGGCGGCAGAGCGTCCCTGGCTGGCCCCCTCACCCTCCCGCGCTGCGCGCGGGCCCCTCCCTCTCCCATCTCCGATGGGAGAGGGAGTCAGGCGGCTTTGCGGACGTATTTGAGAAGCGCGACGAGCGCTGCGGGCGTTACGCCGGAGATGCGGCCGGCGGCGCCGAGCGTCGTGGGGCGGGCAGTGCGGAGCTTGCCGCGGATCTCCGCGGAGAGGCTGCCGATGGAGTCATAGTCGAGATCGGGCGGCAGCGTGAGCGCCTCGTCCTTGCGGAAGGCGCGGATGTCCGCCTCCTGGCGCTCGAGATAACCGGCGTAGCGGGCGTCGATCTCGAGCTGCTCCGCGATGGCCGGCGGGATAGCCGCGAACTCGGGCCAGACGGCGCAGAGGCGCGCATGGTCGATGCCGGGATAGGCAAGCAATTCGGCCGCGCTTCGGGGAATCCCGTCCTCGTTGACGGCGATCCCGCGGGCACGGAGCGCGGGCGGCGTCAAGCGGAGGCTGCGGCTCAGGACCCGGGCTGCCTCGAGCGCGCCGATCTTCGCCTCGAAGGCCGCCTTCCGCTCGGGGCCGACGCAGCCGATCGCGATGCCCCGCGGCGTGAGCCGCTGGTCCGCATTGTCCGCGCGGAGCACCAGGCGGTATTCCGCCCGCGAGGTGAACATGCGGTAGGGCTCGTTCGTGCCCCGCGTGACGAGATCGTCGACGAGGACGCCGATATAGGAGCTCGCGCGGTCGAAGGTGACGCCGTCCCCGCCCCCGGCAGAAATCGCGGCATTGAGGCCCGCGACCAGCCCCTGTGCCGCCGCCTCCTCGTAGCCGGTGGTGCCGTTGATCTGGCCCGCAAAATAAAGGCCGCGAACGCGCTTCGTCTCCAGCGTCGGATAGAGCTCGCGGGGATCGACGAAGTCGTACTCGATGGCATAGCCCGGCCGCAGCATCGTCGCGCGCTCGAGCCCGGGAATGGTCTTGAGCAGCTCCGTCTGGACCTCCCGCGGGAGCGAGGTCGAAATGCCATTGGGGTAGACCGTGGGATCGTCGAGCCCCTCCGGCTCCAGGAAGATCTGATGCCGCTCGCGGTCGGCGAAGCGCACGACCTTGTCCTCGATCGAGGGGCAGTAACGCGGGCCGGTGCTCTCGATCTGGCCGGAATACATGGGCGCGCGGTGCAGGTTCGCGCGGATGATCGCGTGCGCGGCCGGGGTCGTCGCGGTGATGTGGCACGGGAGCTGCGGCGTCTCGATGCGCTTCGTCAGGAAGGAGAAGGGCTGCGGCGGCTCGTCGCCCGCCTGGGGCTCCAGCCCGGCGAAGTCGATGGTTCGACCGTCGAGCCGGGGCGGCGTTCCAGTCTTGAGCCGTCCGAGCCGGAATCCGATCCGGCTCAGCGTCGCCGAAAGACCCAGCGCCGGCGCCTCGCCCACCCGGCCTGCCGGGATCTTCTCCTCGCCGAGATGGATGAGGCCGCGCAGGAAGGTTCCGGTGGTCAGAATCACCCGCCCCGCCGGGAGTGTCTCCCCGGCGGCCGTCCGCACCCCCGCGATCCCGCCATCCATTCCGATCACGAGGTCCTCGGCGGCTCCTTCGCGGATCTCCAGGCGCGGCTGCTCCCTGAGGATCGCCTGCATCGCCTCGCGATAGAGGCGGCGATCGGCCTGCGCCCGGGGTCCCCGGACCGCGGGCCCCTTGCTGCGGTTGAGGACCCGGAACTGGATCCCCGCCCGGTCGGTCGCACGGCCCATGACGCCGTCGAGGGCGTCGATCTCCCGGACCAGATGCCCCTTGGCGAGGCCGCCGATCGCGGGGTTGCAGGACATCTCGCCGATGGTCGCGGCCTTATGCGTCAGCAGCAGCGTGCGGGCACCGAGCCGCGCGGAGGCAGCCGCCGCCTCGCAGCCCGCATGGCCTCCGCCGATCACGATGACGTCGTAGCCGCTCATGGCGGCGCACTCTACGGAGGGGGATTACCCCTGTCAAAGAACGCCGATAGGCACCGTGTTTCACGTGAAACCCTGCTCCGCGCCGGCGTCCGTTGACACCCCCGGCAGCGCACAGCATAGACGGGGGCATGGTACAGCCGCGATGGTGGAGCCTCGCCTGGCCCGGGCTTTGTGCGACGTTGACGGGTGTCGGCTTCGCCCGGTTCTCCTATACGGCGCTGATCCCCTTCCTCGTGGGCGCAGGCGAGGTCTCGGCGACCCAGGCCGACTATCTCGGCGCCGCCAATCTCGCGGGCTATTTCCTGGGCGCCTGGATCGCGAGCGCCCTCGCCCAGCGGCTCGGCTCCGCCCTCTGCATCCGCGGCGGTTTCGTTCTGACGGCGCTGGGCCTCGGGCTCTGCGTCATCCCCGGCGGCTTCTGGTGGATCGCGCCCTGGCGGCTCCTGACGGGAATCACCGGCGGCGTGCTGATGGTGCTGGGGCCGAGTTTCCTGCTGACGCAGGCGCCCCCGGCGGTTAGAGGCCGGATCGGGGGCGTAATTTACGCCGGGGTGGGGCTGGGTGCCGGATTTGGAAGCCTTCTCGTGGCCCCGCTGGCGTCGATCGGGCCAGCGTGGGCGTGGGCGGGATTGGCTCTGGGCTCAGCGCTCTCCGCGGCAATAACTTGGACGCGCTGGCACGACGGCTTTGCCGGGGCCGCGCCCGGCGCGATCCGCCACGCGAAGACGCCCATCACGCTCCCGCTGCTGCTGGGCGGCCTCGCCTTTGCGGCCGATGGGGCGGGCTTCATCCCGCACTCGATCTTCTGGGCGGACTTCGTCACCCGCGAGCTCGGCCGCGGTGCCGCGATCGGCAATGCGACCTGGCTGCTCTTCGGCTTCGGCGCGGTCTTCGGGCCAAGCCTCGCGGGCGCGCTCGGCGATCGGATCGGCTTGAGCCGCGCCCTCCTCGTCGTATTCGCGATCAAGTCGATTGCGGTCGCGATGCCCTTCGTATTCACGGGCCTACCGCTGCTTGCGGTCTCGGTGCTCGTCGTCGGCGCGCTTACGCCCGCCATCCCCGCGGTCTTCGCGGGGGTCGTCGCGGAGCAGGTGCCGGCGCGCGACCAAGCGCGCCTTTGGGGCCTCGCGACGCTCGGCTTCGGAGTGGCACAGGCTGCAGGCGGCTGGGCCTTCTCCTACGCCTACAGCCTCACGGATCGCTATCAGCCGCTCTATCTCGCCGGCGGCGCGATCGAGGCGCTCGGAGCCATCTGCGCCTTGGTCGCGATCCTTACGGCCCGGCGCGGCTGACGCCGTCCGCTCTGTCCGGGATAGTTAAAGGCGCTCGGTAGCGGATATCGCGCCGGACAACGATCCGCGCAGGCGACACCGTTTGCACGCCATCCGCTTGCTGATCCCTGCTGCTACATGAAGACACCGGGCGGCAACGCCACCCTGCCCGACCAGCTTTCTTGGAATCCGTCGTCGCACCAAATGGCGGACACCAAGATGTGCGTCTCCGGGTAATAGTCGAGCTGATAGGAGCAGCTCGCTCCTCTCACCTCGACGGCACCGCCACGAGACTGCGCATACGCGCTGCCCTGGACGACGAGCGCGCCCACCAAGCCTACGGCCATGAGAACAAATTTCATCGCTGCCCCCTCTGATCCTTTCGTACGAAAAATAATGCCAAAGGATCATTTCCGCCAGGGGAATTTCACGATGCTTTAGGCAGCATTGAGCCGCTGGATGCTTTAGCTACTTTCCGATGCAGAACTCGCGGAAGATCAGGTCGAGCAAATCCTCGACATCGACGCGGCCGGTGATGCGGCCGAGCGCGCGGGCCGCGAGGCGAAGATCCTCCGCGGCGAGCTCCGGCAGCGCCGCGGTCTCGTAGCGTCCGAGCGCAGCCGCGCACTCCTCGAGCGAGGCGCGATGGCGCGCGCGGGTGAGCGCCGGCGCGGCGCTTGCGTCCCAACGCGCTGCGATCTCGCGGATGAGCCGTTGCAGCAGCGCATCGAGACCTATTCCAGACGCCGCGGAAATTCGCGCTGCCTTCCCGCCGCCTAGACGGTCGGCCCAATCCGCGGCGCTGTCGCGCGGGAGTAAATCGATTTTGTTCGCGATCACGATGGTGTCGCGATCGATGACCGCGCCTACGGGACCACCCGCCTCTTTCGCGCGGCCGGCATCGAGGATCACGAGTTTAAGATCGGCGCCGGCGGCGCGCGCCTCGGCCCGGCGCACACCTTCGGCCTCGATGCTGTCCGACGTCGGACGCAGCCCCGCGGTGTCCGCGACCGTGACCGCATATCCTCCGAGATCGAGGTGCACCTCGATCACGTCCCGGGTCGTGCCGGCAATCGCCGAGGTGATGGCAGCCTCGCGCTGCGCCAGCCGGTTCAGCAGCGTCGATTTCCCCGCATTGGGGGGCCCCAGGATCGCAATCGAGAGGCCCTCGCGCAGGCGCTCGCCTCTGCGGTCGTCGGTCAGATGCCCGGATACCTCTGCCCTGATTGCCTGGATTTCTGACCGGACGGCATCCATAATTCCAGTTGGGAGCCCTTCGTCCGGGAAATCGATCTCCGCCTCGATCCGCCCCAGAGCGCGGACCAGCCGCTCGCGCCACCCCTCATACAATCGACCGAGCTCGCCGGAGAGCTGCCGCAGCGCCTGCCGACGCTGAGCCGCCGTCTCCGCCGCGACGAGGTCGGCGATCGCCTCCGCCTCCGTGAGGTCGAGTTTGCCGTTCTCGAAGGCCCGGCGCGTGAATTCGCCCGGATTTGCGAGCCTCAATCCGGGATTCCGCCCCAATACGCCCAGAATGGCGTCCGTCACCGCTCTCCCGCCGTGAAGATGCAACTCCACGACATCCTCGCCGGTATAACTCCGGGGCGCCGGAAAAAGCACGGCCATGCCCTGGTCGATGAGATCGCCGCTCTCGGGGTCGCGAAAGCTCGCGCGCCGCAGCTCTCGTGCGCGCGGGATCGCGGCTCCCAGGGCTCGGAGCGCCGCCGTCGCCCTCGGACCGGAAATCCGGATCACCGCAATTCCCGCCCGGCCCGGGGCGGTGGCGCAGGCGAAGATCGTGTCGTCGAAGGAACGGGTCACGCGCGTGCGAATGAGACGCAGGAATCAGGTTGAGCCGAATGCGGCGGACGACCACTATCGGCCCCGCCATGACCCGCCGCAACGTCCTCGCCAGCGAGACCAGCCCCTACCTCCTCCAGCACCGGGACAATCCCGTAGCCTGGCAGGCCTGGGGTCCCGAGGCCTTCGCCGCCGCCAAGGCGGAGGACAAGCCGATCCTGCTCTCGGTCGGCTATGCCGCCTGCCACTGGTGCCACGTCATGGCGCATGAGAGCTTCGAGAATCCCGAGATCGCCGAGCTCATGAACGAGCACTTCATCAGCATCAAGGTCGACCGCGAGGAGCGGCCGGACGTCGACGCGATCTACCAGCACGCGCTCGCGCTCCTCGGCGAGCAGGGCGGCTGGCCGCTGACGATGTTCCTGACGCCGGAGCGCGAGCCCTTCTGGGGCGGAACCTATTTTCCGCCGGTGCAGCGCTGGGGCAGGCCCGGCTTCTCGCAGGTGCTGCTGGCGCTCGCGAAGGCCTATCGCGAGGACCGCGAGGCCGTGACCAAGAATGCGACGGCGCTCAAGCAGGGCCTCGCACGGCTCTCGCAGCCGACGGCGGGCGAGGGCATCTCGATGGAGCTCACCGACGCCGTCGCGGACCGTCTCGCGCGGGAGATCGACTGGACGCATGGCGGCATCGGCGACGCGCCGAAATTCCCGCAGGCGAGCCTGATGAACGTGCTCTGGCGCGCGTTCCGGAGAAGCGGCGCCGAGGCCCTGGGCAAGGCCGTGACGCTCACGCTCGACCGCATCTGCCAAGGCGGCATCTACGATCACCTCGGCGGCGGCTTCGCGCGCTACAGCGTCGACCGGCGCTGGCTCGTGCCGCATTTCGAGAAGATGCTCTACGACAACGCCCAGCTCCTGGAGCTGCTGACGCATGCCTGGCAGGCGACGGGGAAGCCGCTCTATGCGGAGCGCGCGGCCGAGACGGTGGATTGGCTCGCGCGCGAGATGCGCCAGAAGGAAGGCGGCTTCTCCTCGAGCCTCGATGCCGACAGCGAGCACGAGGAAGGCAAGTTCTACGTCTGGAGCGCAGCCGAGATCGACGCGCTGCTGGGCCCGCGCGCCGCGCGCTTCAAGGAAGTCTACGACGTGACGCCTGAAGGCAATTGGGAGGGACACTCGATCCTCAATCGCCTCGAGAGCATGGAGCGCCTCGACGAGGCGGCCGAGCGCGAGCTCGCGGAGGATCGCGCCCTCCTGCTGCAAGCGCGCGGGAGCCGCGTGCGTCCCGGCCTCGACGACAAAGTGCTCGCGGATTGGAACGGGCTCGTGATCGCCGCGCTCGCCTATGCAGCACCGGCCTTCGGCAAGCCGGAATGGCTCGCGCTCGCGGAGGCCGCCTTCGCCTTCGTCCTGAAGGAGATGACTGCGAGCGATGGCCGCCTCCGGCATAGCTGGCGCGCCGGCCGCGCCGCGCATCCCGCGACGCTCGAGGACTACGCCAATCTCTGCCGCGCGGCCTTGCTGCTCCACGAGGCGACGGGCGACGCCGGTTATGTCGATCGGGCCCGCGCCTGGGCCGAGATCGTGGAGCGGCACTATGCCGACGCAGCCGGCGGAGGCTATTTCGTCGCCGCCGACGACACCGAGGCTCTGCTGACCCGGCCTAAGATGGTGCAGGACGCGGCCACGCCCTCAGGGAACGGCACTTTCGTCGAGGTGCTGACGCGGCTGCACTATCTCACTGGCGAGGAGCGCTACCGCGAGCGTGCCGTGGACGCGGTTGCGGCCTTCGCGGGCGACGTTCCCAAGAACTTCTTCCCCTTCGGCTCGCTCCTCAACGGCAACGAGACTTTGCGGCGAGCGGTGCAGATCGTGATCCGCGGCCGCCGCGGCGAGGCCCGCGCTGAGGCGCTGCTCTCGGCGGTCAATGCGGTGTCGTTGCCGACGCGCGTGCTCTCGATCGTCGCGCCCGGCGCGGAGCTGCCGGCCTCGCATCCGGCCGCGGGCAAGGACCAGCTCTCGGGCGAAGCGACGGCCTATGTCTGCCGCGGTCCCGTGTGCTCGCTGCCGATCACCGAGGCGGCGGCGCTGCGGGCGGAGCTGTTGAAGAAATGAAAGCCTCAGCGCAGAGGTCGCCGAGGGAATGAAATGAATTAACCTTCCTCTGCGCCCTCTGCGCCTCCTTGGCGTCCTCCGCGCTAAAGCCTTTTTGGTATTTCCCATGCCCGAAATCACCGTCCCGAGCCCCCTAGGCCTCCTCGCAATCGAGGAAGACAACGGCGCCCTCGTCGCCCTTCATTGGCGACGAGCCCGCAAGGAGAAGCCGACGCCGCTCCTGCAGCGAGCCGCCGAGCAGCTCGCGGAGTATTTCGCGAAGCGGCGCCGCGACTTCGATCTCCCGATGAAGCCCGCGGGCTCGCCATTCGAGCACGCGGTCTGGGACGCGATGCTGCGCATCCCCTACGGCCAGACGCGCAGCTACGGCGAGGTCGCGCGCGAGGTCGAGGGCGACGCGCGCGACGTCGGCGCTGCCTGTGGCACGAACCCGCTCCCGATCCTCATCCCCTGCCACCGCATCCTCGCCGGCGGCGGCCGGCTCGGCGGCTACAGCGGCAAGGGCGGCGGCGAGACGAAGACGATGCTGCTGACGCTCGAGGGGGCGTTGCTGGTCTAGACCCTCACCCTCCCGCGCCACGCGCGGGCCCCAACCCTCTCCCGCAATCCGCGGGAGAGGGGAAATATCGTCCCTCTCCCACGAGGTGGGAGAGGGTTGGGGCCCATTGCAAAGCAATGGGAGGGTGAGGGCCGCTCAACGCGCTCGACATGCTCATTTTCGGGTTCTAAGGTTCGGCCCCTCTAGCAAAGCCTAGACGGGAGGGGTCAT
>Ga0335085_10009112_pt1 | contig 15020 bp, 14 predicted proteins | sample Lox_Sample_45_FD_206712 | JGI IMG/M metagenome (GOLD analysis project Ga0335085, IMG submission 206712) | Soil microbial communities from Loxahatchee National Wildlife Refuge, Florida, United States - Lox_Sample_4.5 | ecosystem: Environmental > Terrestrial > Soil > Wetlands | place: USA... | reverse complement strand
GCTAAGGATGCACAGGCGCACGATTTCATTATGTCCTTTCCCAAACAATATGAAACCATTTTAGGACAAAGTGGAGTAAATGTTTCCGGCGGTCAAAAACAAAGGCTTTGTATGGCAAGAGCTATTTTAAAGAAACCGCGTATTTTAATTTTGGACGACAGCACGAGCGCCGTTGATACTGCAACAGAAGCAAGAATCATGGAGTCGTTTAAGAATCATCTTCATAATACCACGCTTTTTATCATTGCGCAACGTGTCAGTTCCATTCAATCGGCAGACAAAATTATTTTACTTGATGATGGAGAAATAATCGGTATGGGTACACATGATGAATTGATAAAAACCAGTACGGTTTACCAGGAAATTTATTATTCTCAACAACTCAAAGAAGTGACCGCCGTATGAGTGAACCAACCGTAACCAATACCAAGTTGACGCCTGCGGGAATTCCGGGAAGACGTGGCCGGATTTCCGTTGAAAAACCGAAAAATTCCAAACAGGTCATTCTCCGGTTGTGGAGTTATTTGCGCCAACAAAAAATATTGGTCTTTGTCATCCTTGTCTTAGTGCTGATCAATACAGGAAGCACATTAGCCGGTTCTTATTTATTGCGCCCGATTATCAATCATTATATCATTCCACATAATATACCGGGACTGATCAATATGATTTTTTTGTTATTGGGTATTTATATCATCGGTTCACTCGCCGGGATATGGTTAAACCGTCTGATGATTGTCGTTGCGCAAAAAACAGTGAATATCATTCGCGCCGACTTGTTCAGCAAACTGCAATCCTTACCATTACAATTTTTTGACAGTAACAGCCATGGTGAACTCATGAGCCGTTTCACCAACGATGTTGATAATATAAGCGATTCTTTAAATACAAGTATTTCGCAATTATTTACAAGCACCATCACGCTGACAGGCATTTTCGTTTTGATGCTTTACATCAGCCCATTACTTACATTGGTAACATTGGTTATTGTTCCATTGATGCTTTGGGTGGCAGGACAGATCATTAGGAAAAGTAAAAAGTATTTTACGGCACAGCAAATCGGGCTCGGCGCAGTCAACGGATATGTGGAAGAAATGATTACCGGGCAAAAGGTGGTAAAAGTTTTTTGTTATGAAGAATATGTCGCTGCAGATTTTGAAAAACTCAATTATGATTTGCGCGATAAAGCCACGCAGGCGCAATTATACTCCGGCGTGATGATGCCGGTGATACAAAATCTAAACACGATCAATTTCGCGCTAACGGCAACGGTTGGTGGATTATTGGCGATATTGAGAGGGCTCGATATCGGCGGCCTGGCGGCTTTTCTTCAATATTCGCGGCAATTCGGCCGGCCGGTCAATGAAATTTCCAGTCAGTATAACAGCCTGCAGGCTGCATTGGCCGGGGCAGAACGCATTTTTCAGATCATGGATGAATTACCGGAAATAGCTGATGCACCGGATGCGATTGATTTAAAAAATATTAAAGCTGATGTCGTTTTCCATAACGTCGTTTTCGGATATGATGCGAATAAAGTAGTGCTGAAAAATATTTCGCTTGAAGCAAAACCCGGACGGAAGATTGCCCTTGTTGGTTCCACTGGTGCCGGTAAAACAACCATCATGAATTTGCTGCCGCGGTTTTACGATATTCGATCTGGTCAAATCAGCATTGATGGGATCGATATACAAAAAATTCAGCGAAAGAGTTTACGCCGATTGCTTGCCATGGTTCTGCAGGATACTCATCTTTTTACCGCAACCGTGATGGAAAATATCCGTTATGGCCGGCTGGAAGCGACAGATGAAGAAGTCATTACTGCTTCGAAACTAGCCGGGGCACATTCCTTCATTATGCGAATGCAAAAAGGATATCAAACAGTTTTGGAAAACGATGGAAGTAATTTAAGCCAGGGACAAAGGCAATTGATGAATATTGCACGGGCTACAGTAGCCAAACCTGCCATTTTGATATTGGATGAAGCCACAAGCTCTATCGATACCCGTACAGAAGAGATTATACAAAAAGGAATGGATCAGTTAATGAGGGGCCGTACAAGTTTTGTCATTGCTCATCGTCTGTCTACGGTTCGAAATGCAGATGAAATCCTGGTGCTGGAAAACGGTGAAATTATTGAAAGAGGCAATCACGAAAATTTATTGAAACAAAAGGGCAGATATTATGAATTATATACAGGACAATTTGATTAATTATTCCACACATCATCATAAAATAGCATCACCAACCCTGATCTACTTATTTCATTCCTAAAAAAATCCTGAAATGACTGCATGATTTTATCAGAAAAGAATATTATCTGATAGGAAATGTGACTGCAATTACTACGATATCAATAAAACAAACCAGAAACAGAAACGGTATCGTACACTTGGTAGCAACGCGGCTAAATTGGCAACAAAGACGAATGTAAGTGATACCAGAGCAGCTATTATCAAGCCAAAATCTGCACAATTCAAAAGTACGATGGTCATTGTTAAAGGGAATAGCATCGAAGTCATTCGGGTTATTGAAATTCCTACCCCAGGCAAAGTGATTGATCTTATCCCCATTCTCAGGCCATTTCAAAAAACGGCTTAACCAAGATGATTTTACTGTTGTTAATTCATGATAGCTGTAAGTATCCTGCTGATGTTAAATTGTATATGACATAAATTTTATTTTATTCACAAATTTTAAAATGAATTCGATAAAATATTATGACGATAGTCCAGAAAAAATGAACTATATCAGTTGTATAGTCGAATAATTAAAACAATAGTTTACCTGCTTTTAAAAAACCGATCACATTTTAAAGCTTTGATCCAAACTAAAGATCATCATAATAGCAACTAATTTTTTTTATTTGTTTGCATGAAGCTGTTTTTTTCTCCAATTTATATTTAAGATTATAGAGCCAAACGTTATACAAATCAATATACCCAATATAAGCCAACCAAAAAGCGGCGTAAAAGTTAATATCTTAAGCACAACGAAAATCCCCAATGCACCGAATGTCAATTGCCCAAAACTCCATTTTGAATTAGCGCGATTATTTAACCAATTTGCAGCTACAACAGAAACAATGACGGTGGCTAATAATAATAATGTAATATAACCGGCGAGTAAAATCAATCCGACCGGTATCCCGATAAATGTAATAAAGGCAATAGCTACACACACTGGTACTGCAACCCAAAATGCAATCCCATACCCAAAAGACTTCAGTGTTGAGTTGAAGGCTGTTTCAGCTGCCCTTTTCATTGTGACATTAAATGAATATTGTACAATTGAAATTAATAGTAACAACATACCTATATACCATAACAAACCTATTACAGTAGAAAAACCAAGATAATACCAACGGCTATATTTGATTTTAAGCGATTGATCATAAGTAGCGCGGGAATTATTAAGTGAATGTTTAAAGTCAACTTCATTATCGGGTATCCAATACCGGACATCATAGTCAAAACCAGCGTCATCACCAATAACCAGTTTATCACTTGCAGCAAGAGTGGCAGGGCCGTGCACCTTACCATTAATTGTAATTCTACCCCCACGGCAATCTATATCCTTCATGGCTGTGCCATTTAACACCATATTACCAGAAGCCGTTTTGATCGTGCCTTCAACGATACCATCGACTACCAACTCGCCGCCTCCGCAATAGAGATTACCAATAGTTGACTGCTTGCCAATATGGATTGTGCCTCCACTAACTACCACATCGCCCGCAACATGTTTTAACAACTGCACATTTGCACCTGCACATCGTATATCATCCCCTACATAGCCATTGAATATAACATTGCCTGCAATCAATAGTATATCCTTAATTACGGTGTCATTGATTTGAACAGTTCCCCCCGCCACAATTAAATCAGCATAAATAGGTGCATTGATAATGACATTTCCACCTGCCAGGTAAAGATTTTGGTATACCGGTTCTGTAATAAACAGCGTATCCCTGAATGACATTTGGAAAGCTGATGCAGGTTGAATTGCCAGACAGGATAGTCCTAAAATAAAAATTTGTTTCATATAAAATTTAATTAATCATTTTTGTTAAATCATCATCTTATAGAAAGATATTTTTCTTCATGAAAGTTTTTATAAACAATAATACCTTTCATTGAAGGTGATCACCTATTAAAACTATTCCCTGCTGTAGCATCAATATATGACATGGATTATGGCCGGTCCTGATAATGATCATCAGAGGTTTTTGATTCCATAATTCAATGAGTTGCCCGACGAGGATTCGAAACCAAACAAGGCCTGACAAAGCTAAAAACCCGCTATGGCACTCGATTGTAGCGGTATTTCAATTTATTGACTTTCGCTAAAATCGGGTAAATTTCGTAAAACGTATTACACTTTGCTTCACGGTTTGTGTTACGCTCTTTAGAACTGAAAATTTTAGTTACTCTTTCACATTCATAATTTTTTCTAATTGCAAAATGTTGGCAATTGAAATGGTTCTTGGCTGCCTTTCTCAAACGAAAAATCTCAATCATAATTGATCTGAAAATATGGGGAGCTGACATCTTCATCTCGATCTTTTTTACAACATTGTTGCGATTTATTACAAAAAAGATTTATATTCGCTTAGTGATATCTCAGAAGTATACCGTTGTTAATAAAATCACAGCGATTTTACTTATGGCGTTGATGCTTTTCATCAATGCTGTTAAACTATTACATACTCATCCCGTACTTACCGAATCTGCGGTTTTTGCAAAAAAGGTCCCCTCGCACCATTCAGGCGATATCCTGCCCCATAGAGATATCCAAAATGATCATTGCGCAATCTGCGATTTCAACCTTACCAAGGATGCAGAGGTTCCGACAACAACTGTTGCATTAATCCCCTTATTTCACCAGGATACATTTTGTACTCCAAAATTGCTTTCCTTCATTTCCGCCTTCCAGTCTACAAGCTCCGGTAGAGCACCGCCATTCTTATCATAGACATTCTTCTTGTTTTAGATTGCTTTCCCTTGCCATTTCATATTAGTGGCTATTGCTCATCACATGAATTTTTCCTTTTTAAAACTGCTATTCATGTCAACTGGATCAATATCTATATTAAAAAAATACGATCTCAACATCACAAAACCAAGATTACTGATATTGGATGCTTTTATTAATGCCGGGCAGTCTCTTGACCAGCATTATTTTTTGCAACAGCATAAATACAAGTTCGATCGCACTACTGTTTTCAGGACACTCAGGCTATTTGCTGATAAAAAAATTATTTACCGTGTATCAGTGGATGGGATCACCAGATATATTTTTGAGCCGGATGATAAACCAAATCCACACTTACCTGAGCATTCCAGTTTTGTTTGTATGAGTTGCGGCAAAGCTATACCTGTAAATACGGTTGCAGTACCCAAATTAAAAATACCAAAAGGGTTTACCAGGCAAAATATAGAAATAATTATCCGTGGCATATGCCCGGCATGCCAATCATAATGAACCAAAAAATATTCAATGTACTATAGAGAGCAAACACAAATAGCAGAAACAAAAACTAATTATCGATCAGTATGGGATAAGATAGGTATAAGTGCATCGTTGGTTTGCGCGGTGCATTGTGTGTTGTTGCCGGTCTTTTTCAGCACTCTGCCATTTTTGGGGATTGAAATCTTAGAGAACAAGACAATAGAGATTATCGTTATTGCCACTTCGCTCGTAGTGGGAAGCTGGGCTTTATTTAATGGCTACCGGCATTACCACAAAGGCTGGTTTCTCGTCATTTTTGTATTTGGCATCATAGTCTTAGTTATCTCAAATACTATGATCACAAGAAGAAGTTGGGAAATCGTACTAAAAGCGATTGCTGCTGTCTCTATTGTCACGGCACACCTGTACAACTGGAAATTTTCTAAGCGATCCATCATCAATCATTGAGCCATGATTCAATTATTTTAATAAGTCATGTACAGCATTAATAAAAAAATAGTAGCCATTTTTCTTATCGCCGCTTTTGCTCAAAAGCTAAGCATAGGATTATACCTGCATAACTGGCTTCATGAAAATAAAAATAGTTTCATTTCTGATATAAAGTATCCTTCTATTGGTAAATACCAGCTAAAATGTACCTGCATTGAGGATGCGCTGATGCCTTTAATCGCATCAGACGGTATTGATGAACTGACGACTCCGAAAATATATCTTTCTTCTTCTCCTAATTTTTATCGTTCCTTCTCTTTTTCTCATGCAAAAAAATTTCATTCTTTAAGAGGGCCCCCTCATCGCAATACATAAAAATAATACTCCACTTACAACCTGCTATGAAAAGAACCATGTGGCAGCGTCATATGGATTAAAAAAAATTATTCAATTCATCAGAAAATTTTCTTTATGAAAAAATCGTTCTCAATCGGTAACCATTTATTGATTTGGTTTTTTTCCCTTTTATTGCTTGGCATAGGGGGTTGTAACAAATCTGAATCAACAGTCACGCCAGCACCGCCAAGCAATGAGTTCTTAACAACGGTTAGTCTGAAATTGCAAAACACTTCCAACGCTACAGACACGCTCACTGCCATATGGCGCCAGTTGGACCCAACCGGTGCTGCCCCCCCGGATACCAGCAAGGCCATTTTGAACCTTAAGGCGAATGCCACGTATTCGGCGCAGGTCATTATATTGGATGAAACGCAAACTCCGCCTGCAGTAGTAAGTGATGAAATAAAAGACAGAGAGAACTACCATTTGTTTTTCTTTCAGCCAACACCTATTTCAGCGTCTAATTTGATTATCAGCAATACATCAACTAATATACCTGTCTCTGATGGCACAGTTACCAGCGCAACGGGCCCTTATCTGAATCTTGTCGTAACAAGGACGGATTTAGATACCAATAACCCGCCGCTTCAGATTGGTCTCACCGACAATTTTGTAACAGGCGCGGCAAGTGCGGGCTGGCTGCGCGTGGTATTGCGTCATCAGCCAAATGTAAAAAACGGCACGTTTGACCCCGGTTCATCCGATTTAGATGTCAATTATAAAGTAAACATTCAATAATCATTAGGGTAAATTATCCAAAAAAAAATAATATTTATGAGACCATTGAAAATATTTATGCTTATAACGGCAATGGGTACATGTTTTTATTCCAGTGCGCAGCAAAAGGATTCCAGTGTGCAGCACAAGGGACCGAGCTTTATCGGCATAACAGGGGGAATTTCATTGCCAACTGGTAACTGGGCGAAATCCAATTATGTGGTCAGCACTACGGGATACGTTGATGATCCTGCAGGGTACGCTTCAAGCGGACCAATAATAGGTTTAGAAGGTGCTTACTTTTTTTCAAAGAATATTGGTGTCGGTGGGATATTTAGTTATGCCACATACAAAGTAAAAGACCTTGATATGCTTTCCGGGGGTTACCAGGAGTCCTTTGATGTAGATCAGGTGACTACAACTGCAACCAGCTATCAATCCTGGAGCCTGATGCCCGGATTATATTTTGATTTTCCGCTGACTCACAGGTTATCAGCCACTGCAAGGGCCCTGGCCGGCATAACAAATAGTTCAACGCCTAGAATCTCTGTTGACGTCGAAGACGGTGGTATTGATGACGGGACTTTCGAACAGAAATCAGCTTCAAAAACTGCATTTGGTTTTGAAGCCGGGATAGGGCTCAACTACAGAATAACCAAATGTTTCGCCATTATTCTGCACGGCGATTATTTTTATTCAAAGCCGGATTTTACTATAGAAAATACACAGCGTAACAATTCGGCCGGAAGGTATGTCACCGAATATAATCAGCCTTTGGCAGGAATAAATGTTTCACTCGGGGTTGCTTATCTTTTTTGCAAAAAATAAATTCATCAGATCACCTGCTGCATCACTGTTTTGTGGGGGCAGGTGATATTTAAGCTTTCGTATGATTGTAAAAAGAAGGTTCTTGTTTTTATTTTATTTATTGACTTTTTCTTATGCAATAAAAGCGCAGCGATCAGAATGCAACTTAAATGTGCGTGGCCATATCATGCTTGCAGACTCAGCAAGACTTTCTGCCAAGGCTGCTTCGGTGTTCGTCCCAAAACTAAATAAGGGAATATTGGCTGACAGCTCAGGCAATTTTGTTATTACAAATATTTGCCCGGGAAAATTAGAATTGGTCATCACGTATGCAGGGTACAAAACTATTGATACGGTTCTTATGGTTGCGCAAAATAGTATGCTTTTCAGTTTTCACCTTGCTGATAATACAAGCCAGTTGGACAGTGTAACAGTAACCGGAGAGATCATCCATAAAGATCAAATTACGACTGCGGTGAAGGTTACGTTTTCAGGGGCGGAGCTGGAACAAACACGCGGGCTTTCTCTTGGTGAATCTTTAAAAAGTATAACCGGTGTGAATAGTCTCCAATCAGGCCCTTCCATTTCCAAACCGATTATCCATGGCGTTTACAGCAACAGGATATTGATCCTTAACAATGGAATACGCCAGGAGGGTCAGAATTGGGGAAATGATCATGCGCCGGAAATCGATCCATTTATTGCGACAAAAATTACTATTATCAAAGGAGCTGCCAGCATTCGATATGGTTCGGATGCAATCGGCGGGGTGATATTATTAGACCCTAAAGAAATGAGAACAGACCCCGGAGTAGATGGCGAACTAAACCTCGTGGGCATGACCAACGGCCTGGTGAGAGTGGGATCAGGTATGATACAGGGCGCTGCCGGAAAAAAACTGGAAGGCCTAAGCTGGAGGTTGCAGGGAACATTAAAACAAGCTGGCAGTGCACAGGCTGCTAATTATTACCTGGCTAACACAGGCTTTCATGAAGACGATTATTCCGCCACCCTGCGATATGCAAAACCAAAATATGGCGCAGAAATTTATTTCAGCAGGTTCGATACCAAGATCGGTATTGCTGCAGCCTCAAATGTTGGGACCTACCAGGATTTTATAAGCGCATTTTACAGGACCGTGCCTGCTATTACCGGCGGGTACACTGATACAATCGGCCGACCATATCAAACAGTGAACCATGAACTCATCAAAGCCAGCGCTTTTCTGAATTTGAAAAATAATATGGGTAGAATTGAAGCTACCTATGCTTTCCAGCGTGATATAAGAGAGGAATATGATGCAGATATTTCTTTTAATGATTCCATCGCAAGGCTTAACCTCCCGGATCTTTATTTCAGGTTGAATACAAGCACTGCAAGTTTGGTATGGCAGCATCCCGCCATAAAAAAGAAAATAATTGGTAGTGTGGGGGCGGATTTTCTTTCGCAGGGAAATTTACAGGAAGGCACCGGCTACCAGGAATTGATACCCAATTTTGTACAATATGGCGGCGGCATTTTTATGATCGAAAAATATGAGCTTAATAAATTGGTGCTCGAAGCCGGTGCGAGATATGATTACAGGTGGCAGCGTGCATATACAGTGGACAGCAGAACGCTTATTGAAAAAGAGCCTACTTATATTTGGCAAAATGTGACGATGAATGCTGGGGCTACTTATCGTTTCAATGAAAAATTTTCGGGCGTATTTAATTTCGGTTCGGCATGGAGGCCTCCGCAGGTCATTGAATTGTTCGCTGATGGCATTCATCAAAGCGCTGCCTCCTGGGAAAACGGAGATTCGGCACTTACTCTTGAAAAAGCCTATAATTCAAGCCTGGCCGTAAAATACAGCAGTACGCATTTTGAAGCGGAATTGGGGATATATGCAAATTATTTTAACGGTTATATCTACCTGAAACCAGATAGTGTGGGCCGAACAACTATACAGGGTTATTTCCCTTCTTACACCTACACGCAGGTAAGGAACGCGTTATTCAAGGGCATTGATTTTAATTTTACGTACAATTTTCTGAAAAATTTTTCACTGATATCAAAAACCACTATTGTACGTGCACGTGATCTCGATTCGAATCAGTGGCTGATTAGCATACCCGCAGACCGCTTTGACAATACCTTGAAATATTTATTGCCGTCATGGGGCAAAGTAAAAGATTTCTTTGTGAGCATTAATAATCTTATCGTAACAAAACAGACAAGAATGCCACCACCACCAACTGACAATAAAGTATATCCTGACTATATCACGCCACCGGGTTATATGTTATGGGGAGCAGATATCGGTTGTTCATTCCCGTTATTCAAGCAATTGGTCAGCGCAAGCCTCTCAGCGACGAACCTGACGAATGTGGATTATCGTGATTACCTGAACCGGTTTCGTTTTTATATAGCAGACCTTGGCAGGAATATAAGCTTACGGATAAAAGTGCCGTTCGATTTTTCAAGGCACCACAATTAAAATAAACCGCAACAATTATGATTAGTCATGCGATCTTTTTGCAAATCTGAAATGCAGTCCATTGTGAAGGGAGAATGGAAGTCGGCATTGGAAGAGACTATTTATGTTTTTTCTGATTCGGCTTCCTGTCTGAAAAACGGCTCGTTTGATTTACTCATCAGCAACACCCAATCGGGGAATTATTTTTTGACAACCTACAACATCATAGAGGAAAATGAAAATATGTTCATTGAAATAGGCAACAATAAATCATGTGTAAAATATATTGTAATGGATTCCGGAAATAATGAAATCCATATTGAAAACTGTGATCAGGGGGTGCTAATCCTGAAGAAACTTTGATGATAAGGGTATGAAAATAACATTGATTTTCCCCTAATCCGCATTGCATCTGAAACGATTGTTTGATTGAAAATATTTGGGGGCAAAACTAATGTTCACACTTTTTCTACCATCAACCGGTCAGAAACAATATTGCTTAACACTTCAGCAGGGTGCTTTCCATAAGTTACAATCATTGATTTATCAAATGCTTCAATGGATTTGATTTTTATTTTCAAGCCCAGTCGCAGTTCACGGGTATTGAGGTATTTTAAAAAATCGGATGAAGTATTTATCACAGCAGCAAGTTTTACTTTATCTCCCGCTTTGCAATCGCTTAGTTTGCTATATTCCTTCCAGATTATCTTTCCGTTCCTGTCGGGTATGGGAGAACCGTGCGGGTCAATTTTTGGATAGCCAAGCAGTTCATCCATCTTGTCAAAAAAAGCAGGCGACTGGATATGCTCAATTTGTTCGGCAACATCATGCACATCTTCCCAGCCGAAATTCATTTTTTCAGCCAGGAACATCTCTGTCAGGCGGTGTTTCCTGATAATTAGACCGGCTTCTTTCTTACCTTTTTCGGTAAGTCGCAGCGGCTTGTAGCTTTCGTAATGGACTAATTTTTTTTCTGCCAGTTTTTTCATCATGCTGGTTACGGTGGGCATTTTAATACCGAGTCTTTTGGAAAGTTCGTTCACATTCACTTCGCCGGCCTCACTGGCGATGTTGAACAAAGCTTTCAGGTAATTTTCTTCTGTCAGGGAATTCATCTTTTAAAGCTAATGCAAATAGTTTTTTCGTTGAAATAATATTTGTTAGATTAATCTAACTTTATATTTTTGCAATTATAATTTAATTATTTGATTGTGAAAAATATCCTGCGAGTATTCATTTTGCTTCTTTTGCATGCTGGTCTAACCCACCATCTTTCCGCCCAAAGCAGGATTGTCAATGGAACGGTGACAGACGCTGAAACGAATAGCCCGATAAGTTTTTGCAGCATAACCATACTGCACAGCTTCTCGGGAACTATGACGGATGAAACCGGAAGATTCAGCTTAACTATTGCTGAAAAATCCGATTCGTTGAAGATAGTGGCTTCTTATCTGGGTTACAGAGCAGATACCATCAGCATTCTGTCCGAAAAGAATAATTATGCTATCCTGTTAACACCTAAGCAGGGAATATTAAATGAAATAGTGGTCACTGGTGCTTCAAAGACGACATTAATTAGAGAAAACCCGGTCGCTATCCTCACTGTTTCGCAAAAAGCCATTGAGCGGACTCTTGAAGATAATGCGATAGATGCAATTGCGAAAAATGCACCTGGATTGCAGACCGTGAAAACCGGGCCGAATATTTCTAAGCCTTTCATTAATGGATTAGGGTATAACAGGGTGTTGACTTTGTACGATGGGATCCTTCGTGTGGAGACACAACAGTGGGGCGACGAACATGGTGTGCCGATGGATGACTATATCATTGATAAGGCCGAAGTGATCGAAGGTCCTTCGAGCCTGATGTATGGTTCTGATGCCATTGCCGGTGTGCTGAGTGTATTTACTTCAATACCGAAAGAGACGGACGGGAAAATTCACGGAAAATTTTTATCAGAATACCAAACGAACAATGGTTTAATTGGCAATAGCCTAAGTATCAGCCGGGGTTTTGATCATTGGTCTTATGCGTTGCGTGGCTCCGAAAGAATTGCAAAAAATTATGCCAACCCCGTCGATGGAAGAGTGTATAATACCGGTTTTAAAATGGCAAATGCTTCTGCTTTTGTCGGATACAGGAATGCAGGCGGGTACTCTCACCTGAATTTTACTTTTTATGATAACCACCAGGGCATTCCCGATGGCAGCAGGGATTCGCTTACCAGGAAATTTACCTACCAGGTTTATGAATCGCCGGGAGAAAATGTCAAATTATCGCAGGTCGATACGATCAGGAACCGTCCCGTTGTGCCGGAAAATCAGTTGAATTCTTACCGGTTAAGTCCCTTGTCTCAACGCATTCGGGATTATCGCATTTATACGGATAATTTCTACCATTTCGGCCCAACCGATATCAAAGTTATTCTTGGTTATGAAAAAAACATCAGGGAAGAATTTAACCATCCGACTGATCCTGATCAGGCAGGCGAATATATTGTGCTGAATACATTTGATTACGGTTTGCGTTGCAATATCCCTTCATTTTTGAATGTAGAATTATCTGCGGGCGCAAATGGAATGTACCAGACCAATTCAAACGGGAATGCCACTGATTTCCCCATTCCCGATTATCATTTATTTGATATCGGGAGCTATGTTTATGGTAAATGGAAATATGAAAAATGGACAATTGCGGGCGGCATACGGTATGATCACAGAAGGGAGAAAGGCAATGAGATGTATATAAAGGCTGATTCAATCACTGGCTTTTATAAACAGGTTTCATTCAGCGATACAAGCGGAAGCATCGAGCAATTTCATTCTTTCAGAATACATTTCGAAGGAATAACTGGAAGCATTGGCAGCACCTATCGGTTAAACGATCAACTAAGCATTAAGGCAAATATTTCGAGAGGCTACCGCTCTCCAAATATAACCGAGATTGCTTCCAATGGTTTAGACCCGGGCGCACATATCTATTATATAGGAAACCTGGATTTCAAGCCGGAATTCAGTTTGCAGGAAGATGTCGGCGTGATGGGAACATTCACGAATATTTCTTTTGAGCTGAGTCTTTTCAATAATTATATCCAGAATTATATTTATGAAGATCAGAAAGTGGATGCAAATGGAAACCCTGTTGTGATTATTCCTGGCAACAAAACATTTCAGTACCAGCAAACGAATGCAAGGTTATATGGAATGAATTGCTCGCTGAATTTTCAGCCTGAAAGCTGGAAAGCATTTCAGTTAGACAATGCATTCTCGCTGGTATACGGATATAATCTAAATACGAAATATAAAGGCAAAGGGGTTAATGGCGAATACCTGCCATTTATTCCATCGCCCAGATGGTTAAGCAGTGCCCGCTACGATATTGATGCAAAAAGTAAAATACTTCAATCAGTTTCTTTTAAAGCCGAAGCAGATTATAATCTTGCGCAAAACCGTTACCTCGGCTTATATGAAACCGAGACGCCAACACCGGCATACATATTGATAAATGCGTCTGTTCATGCCGATATCAACTATGCAAAAAAACAGCATATGACCTTTCAGCTTTCTGTAAATAATATTTTCAACATTGCCTATCAGAATCATTTAAGCAGATTGCAATATTTTGAATACTACACACAATCTCCAAATGGTCATTCGGGAATTTATAATATGGGAAGAAATATTTGCATGAAACTGATAGTGTCTTTTTGAATTTTGAGAAAAAGATGTTCGCGCTATTGATAAAATTGGCGCCGGAGGTTTAGTAAGAAAACCTCGCGCCGAAGAGGGGAATCTGAAACTGATTACCTGCCGTTAGAACAACTTGCTGAAAATTGCAAACTCATTACCAGGGAATTTATTAAGATGAATAATCTTGAACAGATATAAGCCGATGCTCCTCCAACTCGCTAGTTCCATATACGAATGGATGACATCGATATTCGCTAAAACTGACTATAATCAGATTTTTTATGAGTCATTGACAGAAATATCAGATTATTGTTTATCTTACACAAATTCGAATGTGAAATATTGGTAAGGCATAAGGATAACAGATATATCCTTTAATAGGCAGCAAATTAACCCGCACAAATGGAGAATAATCCATCCCTTGGCTTCCGCTCCCGATAAAAATAATTTTGTGTTGAAGTAAGCATATAACTGTACCTAAAAAGGAGAGGAAATTACTTTTAACCATAAAGTAAGCATCTGCTGTAAATGATTTGATCATCGGGTATTCTATTTTCTAACCATAAAAAAACTCAATATGAAAAATCTGGTAGTAATAACTTTCAAAACCCTTCAACATGCCAACGAAGGGCTCAACCAACTGAAAGACTTGGACCAGTTGGGAGATATCGTCATATATAACCAGGCATTGATTCACAAAAAAGAGCTGGACAAGTATGAAATTCTTTACCACGACGGACCGGACACAGAGGATTTCCCGGCTGAAGGCGCACTCGTCGGATCAGCGGTCGGTCTTATCGGCGGTCCGATAGGTGTGGCTGTTGGCATGGTAACCGGGGCAACCGCCGGCGCACTGGATGAAGACGATTCAGAAGACTTCCACGATGAAGTGCTGCACAAAGTAAGCATCCGGCTTGAACCGGGAGATTACGCCATTATTTGCGAACTGGAAGAAGATGATTCGTTTGTGCTTGACAGTTATATCAGCCGCTACGATGGAGTAATGGTACGTACCTCAGTAAGTGACGCATATGAAAAATATGATCGCG
>Ga0335085_10009111_pt1 | contig 15020 bp, 14 predicted proteins | sample Lox_Sample_45_FD_206712 | JGI IMG/M metagenome (GOLD analysis project Ga0335085, IMG submission 206712) | Soil microbial communities from Loxahatchee National Wildlife Refuge, Florida, United States - Lox_Sample_4.5 | ecosystem: Environmental > Terrestrial > Soil > Wetlands | place: USA... | reverse complement strand
GACGTTGCCAACTTCTCCGCGACGTTTAAGAATAACGCGGCACTTTTCGACGGTCTGGAGAAGTACGACAAGCAATCCCCGGTCATAAAGTTGTCCGAGGCTGGCAGAGAACAGCTCGCGTCTCTAATACGAGATTTGGGCTGATGCTCACGAAGCTGCGCGACCTGCACAGAGAACTAAGCCGCTTGAAAGCTGAGATCTCGAAGGAAACGGGGACCCGGATCAGCAAGCTTGGCCTGAGAAAGCGCGCTGAGGATGTTGCGACTAGCTGGTTCTCTGGAGTCGCCCCCGAGATCGCCGAGCACCACACAGTCGGCGCCGAGACGATCCAACGGTACTCCGAGCTCTTCATGAAGCTGCTCAAGCTGAGCAGGCCTAACAATCGGAAGACAAGCTACGCCGAGGTGCTCGGCGCGATCCTGAAGACGTACCACGACGATCTCGATCTCAAAATACAAACTGAGCCAAGGATAGCCAAGGAGGTCTCTGCGCTGACCGAGATGTTGGCGGGGTTGCCAAATCCGGAGGAGGACTCGTATCTCAGGGAAGCCATCGGATGTGCAAGCCAAGGGTGGTTGCGCGCAGCGGCCGTACTGGGTTGGTGCGCCGCCATTGACCGTATCCATCGCTGTATCGAGAGGATCGGCTTTGACAAGTTCAATAACACATCGCAGCAAATGGCTGCCGCCAATTCCGGTAGGTTCAAGCGGTTCAGTTCGCCCGTGAGAGTCAGCTCGTTGAGCGAACTCCGCGAGGTGTTCGACTCAAACGTCCTCTGGATTCTTGAGGGGATGTTGCTGATCGACAGCAACGAACACACGCGGCTGCGAAGTTGTTTTGAGCTTCGGTGCCAGTCCGGCCATCCTGGGAACGCTCCCGTGACCGAGTACAACCTTCTTTCGTTCTTTTCGGATATCAACGAGATCGTCCTCAGGAATTCCACGTTCACCGTGTAACGGCCACACGCCTCTCCGAGCTGCGGCGACACGCGATCACTCCGGCGCCAAGCCTGTAATAGCGACAGCGCATGGCGCTGTCCTACCGGTTAGAACAAGTGCATCAGCGCCTTCCCTGCCCCGCGGAGCATTTTGCCGGTTCCTTTGCCGACTCCGGTGCCGAGGTGGCGGCCGGTGTTGACGGCTCCGTGGCCGAGGTCGGCGGCGGCGGTGATGGGGTGGAGGGTCGCCAGATCGCCCACGGCGTTGCCCGCTCCTTTGGCGGCGCTGCCGGCGGCTTTCGCGGTGCCTTTGCCGACGTCGGCGGCTCCGGTGCCCACGTCGTGCCTGGCAGAGGTGGTTGTCTGGCCGGCCGCGAACGCGGTGAGGCAGAGGGCGAAAACGGCCAGGGGGAGTCTCATCTTCAGGGATGACGCGGGGTCCGCGAATGTTGTTTCACGCACAGGATTAAGATCTCGGGTTTTTCTGCCGATCAGAGGTCAGAGATGTCCGATAACCCCGACCAGAACCTGTTGCTGGAGAGCTACCTGGCGATGATCGCCGAGGTCGCCGCGTTCATCGGCGGCACTTGTCCCGAGGTGGCGGCGCCGCACCAGGAGCACCTGCTGCGGCTGCGGTCCCGGCTCGCGTTCGCCTCCGACGACCAGACGCTGCAGGAGACGCGGGAAGCGATCGAGAACGAGCTCCGCGCCTGCGCAGAGCGGGCGCGAGCGCTGATGGACCGGCGCAATGACGATCTGCGGCGGGTTCTGAAAGCCTTTGCGCAGGTCACTGAGGTGCTGGCGGAGCGGAGCACGGCCGGCTCGCACCATATCGATCGTTTCACGGCACAAATCAACGAAATCGCCGACCAGGTGCCCTGGCTGAACATCCGCGACGCGCTGCGCGAAGTGGTGGCGGACGCGGCGTCGCGCGCGGACGTGTTGCAACTGGAGAGCCAGCTCGCACAGGCGCACGTGGAAGAGCAGATTCGCGTATTCCATGGCCGCCTGGCGAAGTGCAACCCGCTGCATCTGGATCTGCTCACCGGCCTGGGCAACCGCCACGCCGTGGAGGAGCAGATCGCGAACCGTCTCGAGGCGGGCCGGACCTTCACGCTGCTGCTGTTCCGGACCGACGTAGAGGCACTGGTCGCCTCTTCCGGCAGAGCAGCGGCCGATCAGGTGCTGGTGCAGGCGGCGTCACGGCTGGCGGTGCAGGTGCGGGCGCACGATTACGTGGGCCGGTGGAGCCCGAACGAGTTCGCCATCGTGATGGAGTGCGGGGTGGAAAACGCCGAGCCGAGGTCGCGACAGATCGGCACCTGGCTGAGCGGAAGCTACCTGATGTCCGGCAACGTAGCGGAAAGGCAGGTGGAAGCCAGCTTCACCGGGCGTGTGGCCGATCCCGGCGAGGCGCAGGGTTTCGCTTCGGCGACCGCGGAACAAGCTGCCGTATCTCTTCCGGCGTAAGCTCGCGATAGCGGCCGATCTCCAGTTTTCCCAAAGTCAGCGGCCCAATGGACGTGCGCACCAGCTTCAGCACGCGGCTGCCGACGGCCTCGATCATGCGGCGCACTTCGCGGTAGCGGCCCTCGCGGATGGTCAGCTCGAGGAAGGTGTACTTTTCCGAATCGCGGACGCGGCGGACCTCGGCGGGTTTCGTGGGGCCGTCGTCGAGTTCCACGCCGCGGCGAAGCCGGCCGAGCTGATCGTCGGTGAGCAGGGTGGCGGCCTTGACCAGATAGGTCTTCGGCACCTCATTCGCCGGGTTCATGATGGCCTCGGCGAAGGCGGTGTCGTTGGTCAGCAGCAGCAGGCCGGTTGTGTCCTGATCGAGGCGGCCGACCGGGATCACAAACTCGCCGAGGTCGCGGATGAGGTCGTAGACGGTGGGGCGGCCTTCGGGGTCGCTGTAAGTGGTGATGTAGCCCTTAGGTTTGTAGAGGGCGAGGTAGATGGGGCGGCGTGGACGGAGGGGGCGGCCGTCGAGGGTGACGGCGTCGCGTTCGAGATCCACCCAGTGGTCCGGAGTCTGGATGAGGCGGCCGTTCACTTTGACGCGGCCGGCGCCGATCCAGCGGCGGGCTTCGGTGCGGGAGCCGATACCGGCTTTGGAGATGACGCGCTCGAGGGTTTTGATGGGGCGCTCGCCGGGCTTCAAGTCACAGGATAGCGGCACACGATATCCTGAGAGCGATGGAGACGACAGCGGCCATCCGGGTCCGCCAGTTGCGCAAGGTGTATGGGGGGAAGGCGGCGGTGGACGGTCTGGATCTCACCGTGCCGCGCGGCAGCTTCTTCGGCTTCCTCGGCCCAAACGGCGCGGGAAAAACCACCACGATCAAAATGCTCATGGGGCTGGCCGCGCCCAGCGAAGGGACCATCGAACTGCTCGATCTGCCCATGCCGGAGCGCTCGCTGGAGATCAAGGCGCGGATCGGGCTGGTGCCCGACGAATCGCTGCTGTTCGATGGCCTGACCGGCGGGGAGTTTCTGGAGTTTGTCGGGCGCATGTACAAGCTGGATCGCGTGGTGGCGCGGGAGCGGGCGCGCGAGCTGCTGGCTCTGTTCGAGCTCGATACCGCGGGGCGCAAGCTGATCGGCGAGTACTCCAAGGGAATGCGCAAGCGCGTCGCCATGGGGGCGGCGCTGATCCACCGACCTGACCTCTTTCTGATGGACGAGCCGTTCGAGGGCGTGGACGCCGTAGGCGCGCGCCTGATGAAGGAGCTGCTCATCGAACAGGTGCACCGCGGCGCCACGGTGTTTCTGACCTCGCACGTGCTCGAAGTGGTGGAGCGGTTGTGCGATGAGGTGGCCATTATTCATCAGGGAAAACTGGTGCTGCACGGGACCATGGCCGAGCTGCGAGCAAGCAGCGAGAGCCTGGAGGACACCTTTGTGCGCGTGGTAGGAGCGGAACGGGTCGCCGAGACACTCGACTGGCTATGAGCGCTCCCGCTTCATCCATCGCGTGGAACCAGGTCAGCGCCATCGTGTGGGCGCAGTGGCGTTCGCTGTGGAATCGCGTGCCCGGCGTCAAGAAGGGCAATGCGGTGGTGACCGCGCTGGTGGGCCTGATGTGGTACGGCGGCGTGGCCACGCTGGCGGTGGGCGCGGGCCTGCTGATGGCGCAGGGCATCCGGCAGCCGCACATCCCGCTGCTGGTGAGCGGCGTGCTTTTCCTGATGTTCCTCTACTGGCAGTTCGTGCCGGTGATGATGGCATCCACGGGTTCGGCACTGGAGCTGCGCAAGCTGGTGGTGTATCCGATCCCAAGCGACGCGCTCTTCGGGCTGGAAGTTCTGCTGCGAGTGACCACGGGCATCGAGGTACTGATGGTGCTGGCGGGCGCGATTGTGGGGTCGTTCTTCAATCGCACGCTGCCGTGGTGGTCCAGCTCGGGCTTCTTCCTGTTCATCGTCTTCAACCTGCTGCTGGCGGCGGGCGTTCGGGACCTGATGGTGCGGCTCTTCGCGAAGCGCCGCGTGCGCGAGATCACCATGTTCCTGGTGGTGACGGTTGCCGCTTTGCCGCAGTTGCTGCTGGTGACCGGAGCGGCGCGCCACCTTCGGTCGGCGCTGCTGGGGGTGCCCGTTTATCTTCTGCCGTGGCACGCCACCGCTGAAGTGGTGAGCGGACAGGCACAGTGGCGCGACACACTGGTGCTGCTGGCGTGGATCGCCGCCGCCGGCCTCTTCGGACGTATTCAGTTCGCGCGCAGCGTCTCCGTGGAGCTGGAGTATACGGCGACCGAATCCTCCGAGGTCGCGGGGCCGGAGCGATTCTCCTTCCTGCACACGTGGCCCGCGCGTCTGTTTGCCGATCCGCTGGCGGCGATGGTGGAGAAAGAGATTCGCGTGCTCACGCGATCGTCGCGCTTCCGCGTGGTGTTCGTGATGGGTTTCACATTCGGGCTGCTGATCTGGGTGCCGATGTCGCTGGGCGGCGGCCGGCACTCGCACTCGTTCCTCGCGGAGAACTTCCTCACCGTGGTGTCGGCTTACGCCGTAATGCTGCTCACGGATCTGCTCTTCTTCAACAATTTCGGGCCGGATCGCGCGGCGGCGCAGGTCTATTTTCTGGTTCCGGTGAAGCTGGAACGCGTGCTTCTGGCCAAGAACGCAGCGGCGGCCTTTTTCGTACTTCTGCAACTGGCCATCATTACAGTGGTGTGCACGGCGGTCCGGCTGCCGGTGACTCCGCTTAGGTTCGCGGAGACGGCATCGGTGTGTCTGGTGGTGTGTGTGTTCCTGCTGGCGATCGGAAACATGGCGTCGGTGTGGAATCCGCGGCCCATGAACATGGCGCAGCCATTCCGGACACAGAGCTCGCGGGTGCAGTGGATGGCGCTGGTGGCCTTCCCGCTGGCGTGTCTGCCGGTGGCAACGGCCTATCTGGCGCGCTTTGCGTTCGACACCGAGTGGGCGTTTTTCGGCGTGCTGGGGGTGTTCGGCGCGGCCGGGGCGTATGTGTACTGGCTGGCGCTGGAAACGGCGGCGTCTTACGGCCTCTCGCATCGCGAGCCTATGATTCAGACGCTCAGCCAGCGTACCGGAGCCATCTCGAGCTGACATGTTTTTCACGATCTTTTTGGCGGCGGCAATTACGGTGGTACACGGACGCCAGGCTGATGTGACCACGTCGGCCCTGGTGCATTCGCCAAAGCAGGTGACGCTGACGCTGGAAGTGGAGCTGAAGCCCGGTGTGCACGTTTATGCGCCGGGCGTGGAAGACACCTACATTCCGATCGCGTGGACGCTCGCCGAATCGCCACGGTACAAAGCGGGCGACGCGCGGATGCCTCCGTCGCGGAAGCTGTATCTGGAGGCCATCGACGAGACCGTGCCGGTGTATGAGGGCCGCTTCCGGCTCACGCGCGACGTGGACCTGAATGCACCCGGCGCGGTGGAGATCGAGGGCACGTTTCGTTATCAGGCCTGCGACGACCAGATGTGCTACAAGCCGGAGAAGCTGACGCTACACTGGTCGCTCGATACCGCTCACCAATGACACCAGAGTGGGCGCGCAGATGCGGCTTGCTTCGAGCTTGTCGTTGTGAGGACCGCGCCAGTGAGTTTCCAGGCTGATCCAGCCTGAGTAGCCGTCGGCGTGCAGCGCGGCGATCTGCGCGGGCCAGCCGACGTCGCCCGTCGCGAGCTCACACCAGCGCCCGTCATGCCAGTCCTTGGCGTGCACGTGAATGATTCGATCCTTCGGCAACTTCGCATAGCCTCCGCTCTCGCCGGCGACGAGCGCGTTGGCGGGGTCCCAGATGAGTTGCAGCCCAGGGACAGCTTTGAGCACGGCGGCCGACTCCTCCGCGGTGCCGACGTTGCAGGCGTGCTCGTTTTCGATGGCGATGGCCAGGCCGTGGGGAGCGGCGAGCCCGACCAGCCACGTGAGCGCTTCCACCACGGCGTCGAAGCAAGCCGGCGGATGGACGGTGCGCCAGTAGGAGAAAACGCGAATGATGCGCGCGCCCAGAGCCAACGCGACATTGATTGCGCGCTCGGCGACCCATGCCTGATCGTCGAACGTATGCCCCGAGGCGAAGATGTCATGCTCGAAGCGGCGATCAAGAGGCGGCGCGCCGGGCAGAACGACCTTCAGCAGCGGCGATGCGATGGAGACGACCTCGAACTCGCGCACGGCTTCACGCACGCGGTCCAGTTCATCGTCGGACAGATCGACAATATTGCGCGCGCCGACGGTGCGCAGCTCAACGCCGGTGAGGCCGCACTCGCGCATGGCTGGCAAGGCGACGGCAAGATCCGTGCTGAATTCGTCCGTGACAGCCGCGAGGCGCATCACTTCCCTTCGGTGATGACTTTGAACTGATTCGCCCTGACATTGTACAGCTTGTCCACGTGGCCGCTGGGCCAGTAGACCGTGATGGACTTCGCGACATCGTCGGGGCCGAGGCCGAAGGTGAGCGCGAGGTCGCTCTGCGAGCAGTAGCTCGATCCGCTGTGCACCATCTGCATCTGCCGCCGCGAGGCGCTGTCAACAAGCACCACCGTGTCGAGCGCGCCGCGGTTCGACTTTGCCCCCACCATCTTCAGCGTGAGCCAGTGGTTGCGGTTGCCGCCGTCGTTGCGCAACAGATACGCGGGGCCGTTGTTAGTGGTCATAACGATGTCGAGGTCGCCGTCGCGGTCGTAATCGAGATACGCCGCGCCACGCGCCACGATGGGTCGCTGCATATCCGGGCCGACGGCCCCGCTGACATCTTCGAACCTGCCCCGGCCGGCGTTGCGGAACAGCAGGGGCGGCTCGCGAAACTGAATCTTCGGCTGCACGCGGCCGATGTCCTCGTCGATGTGGCCGTTGGCCACGAAGATGTCGGGGTTGCCGTCGAGATCGAAATCGAAGAAGAACGCGCCGAAGGTGTTGCTGAGGAGGCTGGCGCGGCCAACGTCAGAGCGCGGCGCCACGTCAACGAAGAGGCCCGTGCCCTCGTTGTGATAGAGGCCCAGCATCTGATTCGAGAAATTGCCGACCAGCAGATCGAAGCGGCCGCTGTGATCGTAGTCGCCCGCATCCGTACCCATTCCACCGCGAGCCACGCCATCCTCGCCGAACGCGACGCCCGCCGCGACGCCAACCTCGGTGAATGTGCCGTTGTGATTGTTGCGATACAGCTTGTTTGGCTGCGTGTCGTTGGCGACGAACAAATCGGGCCAGCCATCGTTGTCCATGTCGACCACGGCGACTCCGAGCGATTTGCTGGCAGGGTCCGCGAGACCCGCCTTCGCGGTCACGTCCTCGAAACGGCCGCTGCCGAGGTTGTGATAGAGCTTCGACGAAACACCCTTGTACGATTCCGGCGTGCAGTAGGATTTCGCCGAGCCGTCCATGGAGCACCACAGGTCGCCCTTCTCGCTCCACTGGACGTAGTTGGCGACGAAGAGGTCGGGCTTGCCGTCGCGGTCGTAATCGAACCACGCGGCGCTCTCGCCGAAGTCGGCATTGCGGATGCCGGCCTCTTTCGTCACATCGCGGAATTTGCCGCGACCTTCATTGTGGAACAGGTGATCGCCGTCGATCGCGGTGATGTAGACGTCGTCACGTCCGTCGTTGTCGTAGTCGGCCACGGCCACGCCCATGCCGTACATCTCGACGTCGAGCCCGCTGCCAGCCGTGATGTCGGTGAAGGTGCCGTTGTGATTGTTGCGATAGAGCGCGCAGAGCGTCTTCCTGGCATGCGGACCGAACGGATGGCTGTTGATGAAGAGCAGGTCCGGCCATCCATCGCCATCGACGTCCAGCACGGCCACGCCTGAACCCATCGTTTCCGGCAGATACTTCTTTCCGCTCTTGCCGGCGGTGTGAACAAAGTGGATTCCGGCGGCGCTGGTGACGTCGGTGAAACGAACGCCAATGTTAGCGGGACTCGCAGCGAGAAACAACGCCGCGCAGCCGAGCGCGGCAAGAGTGAACAGAGCGCGAAGTTTCATTCCGACATGTCCGGGGACCGCCCCGAAGGCAAACTCGTTCAATTGTACCGAGCGCGTTCCCGGCAGTCAGTACTACACTTCCACTAGCCGGATTCCTCGAGGATGGCGCGGATGGACTCCGGCGCGTTCCCTTCCAGACGATTGTTGACGAAGATGTACGAGGGCTCGTTGCGGGCGGTGGCGCGCAACACCAGATGGTGAAGCGCCTGCCGCGTTGAGGGGTTCGGATCTTTCACGGCGGCATAGGGCGAGAATTTCTCCACCGCCTCAGCATAAGCGCGGCCCTTCCGCAGCAGCGCCCGCGCCACGGTGAAATCGGCGGTGAAGACTTCGGGCATGGCCATCTGTTCACCGATCTCGGGCATGCGCGTCCACGCGTTGAGAACGTGCGCGACGCCGTGACTGCGCAGGACCGCGAAGTACTCGGGGCCGAGGAACTCTTCGTTGCGAATCTCCACGGCGTAGCGGAAATCGCGCGGCAACGCGGCCAGGAACGGATCGAGCTCAACCAGAAACTCGCTCACGTCCGAATAGGTGCGTTGCGAGAAGGCGCCAAATTCGAGGATCAGCACCGCCACCTGGCTCCGGTACGGCCGAAGCAGTTCGAGGAAGCCCGAATCGAAGATCGCCGCGTTGAGGAAGCTCTCGTTGATCTGGCCGGCGCGCGGCCCGTAGCGCGCGTGCGTGGGGAACATCTTCACGGTGATGTCCTCGGGCACCTTCAGCGCGTAGAGCAGGGTGGGCGGGGCCGACGTGAACAGCTTCCGCCAGTACGCCTCCGACGGGAACTGATAGAAGGTGAAATCCCCGCACACCACGGGAAAGATGGTGGCGTACTCGGCCAGGCACTCCTCCGCGAATCGCTTTTCGGAGAATCTACCCCGCGTCTGATAGCGTTCGCGCGTGTAGATCTGACCGCACCATCCTTCGTACTTCCAGGAGCTGGCGCCAACGAACACGCCCGCACGCGCGGCCTCTTCCAGTTTGCGACGCAGCCGCTCGCGGTCGAATGACGACGGTTCCTCAAATAATGGCAGTGTGGACACGGCTTCCGATCATTATCGATTATCCTGTTCTGATGAGATTCGCACGTTCCGCCGCCGCCTTCTGCGCCATCGCGCTGGGGCTGGGCGCTATCGACTACCCGGCGGAAGGCAAGCGCTGGTGGGCGCACATTCAATACCTGGCGAGCGATGCGCTCGAAGGCCGCGACACGGGCAGCGAGGGCTACCGCAAGGCAGCGGCGTATGTTGCCGATCATTTCAAGGAATACGGCCTGAAGCCCGCAGGCACCGAAGGCTACTATCAGCCCGTTAGGTTCCTGGTGGACCAGATCGTCGACGAGAAGACCACGGCCGAGCTGGTGCGCCCTGACGGCACGGCCGAGCCCCTGAGGATGGGCGATGACGTCGTCGTCGGGCTCAACCCCGATTCGGCCACCGATCTCGAAGCGCCGCTCATGTTCATCGGTTATGGCATGGTGGTTCCCGAGAAGGGCTACAGCGATATCGCGGGTCTGGACCTCAAGGGCAAGATTGTCGTGTCGATCTCGGGCATCCCCGAGGACATGCCGGGCCCGCTCGCCGCCCACTACCAGTCATTCGGCGAGCGCTGGGCGCCGCTGCGCGCGGCCGGCGCGATCGGCATGATCCGCATCTTCAATCCTCACCAGCTCGATCTGCCGTGGGCGCGCATCGCGCTCTCGCGATTCAATCCGCAGATGACGCTGGCGGACCCGGCGCTGTGGCCGACGCACGATCTAAAGTTCTCCGCAGCGCTCAACCCCGCCAGCGCCGGCCGCTTGTTCATCGACCCGGGCCACAACTTCGATGAAGTGGTGAAGTGGTCCGATGCCGGCGCCGAGATGCCCCACTACGACCTGCCCTTCCGCCTGCGGGTACATGTGGAGAGGAAACAGCGGGAGATCGAATCGCCCAACGTCGCCGGAATTCTGCCCGGTTCCGATCCGAAGTTGAAGAACGAGTACGTGGTGATGAGCGCGCACCTCGATCACGTCGGCGTGGGCAAGCCCATCGACGGCGATTCCATCTACAACGGCGCGATGGACAATGCCTCCGGCGTCGCCTCCATTCTCGAAATCGCGCGCCTGCTGCATGAGAACAAGGCGCGGCTCCGCCGTTCGCTGCTGTTCGTCGGCGTCACCGCCGAAGAGAAGGGCGATCTCGGCTCCGACTTTTACGCCTCGCGTCCCACCGTTCCGGCGCGCGCCATGATCGCCGACTTCAATCTCGACATGTTCCTGCCGCTTTACCCGCTGCACGACCTGATGACCATCGGCCTGAACGAATCGACGCTCGGCGATACCGTCAAGAATCTTGCGCCCTCGGAAGGCATCGAGATCATGGACGACCCCATGCCTGAACGCAATCTCTTCATCCGCAGCGATCAGTACAGCTTCGTCAAGCAAGGCGTGCCCGCGTTGATGTTCGGCTTCGGCGCCAAGCCTGGCTCGCCCGAGGAGAAGATTCAGGAGGCCTGGATACAGAAGCGCTATCACGCCCCTTCGGACGACGTGAATCAGCCGGTGGATCTGGCTGCCGCGGCAAAGTTCAACGACGTGATCATGCACCTGCTCACCACGGTCGCCAACAACGACACGCGGCCGGAATGGAAGCAGACCAGCTTCTTCGCGCGCTTCGCCAAAACACGTTAGTGGCCTGAGTGGAACATCGCACCCAGATGAAGAGGTTCATCATCACCGGCGCGCCGGGGGCGGGTAAGACCGCAATCGTCCGCCAGTTGGAATTCCACGGCTTCAGCGTTGTGGAGGAGGCCGCTACCGACGTCATCGCCGCCGCGCAGGCGGACGGAACGGCCGAGCCCTGGACGGATCCGTCGTTCATCGACACGGTAGCACGGCTGCAAAGGGACCGTCAGATTCGCGCGTCGCATCAACCGGGCGAGATTCAGTTTCACGACCGCTGTGTCGTCTGCACCGCGGCGCTGGCGGCGTACCTCGGCCACCCCATCTCGCCGTACTTTGCGAGCGAACTCGAGCGCATCCGGAAAGAAGCCATCTTCCAGAACCGCGTCTTCTTCATTCGCAATCTCGGCTTTGTCACTCATACCGAAGCGCGGCGCATCAGCTTTGAAGAGACACTGCGCTTCGAGAAGATCCACGAAGAGATCTATCGGGACTTCGGCTTCGAACTAATCCTGGTCGAGCCCGCGAGCGTGGCGGATCGGGCGGCCCGGATCAGGGCGGCCGTTCGCGCAGAGACGCCCGCGCCGGTCCGCCGCGCTTGATTTCTCGAACCCGACTGGCGTTTCGCTGTACAATTGCCTGAACCGTGGAGGTCGACCCATGTTCGTTCCGTTGACCCCGATCCGTTGTCTGCATCGGGCGATTGATGTGTTTCCCGACAAGACGGGTGTGGTGTGCGGGGCTCATCGTTTCACCTACGCCCAGTTTGGCGAGCGCTGCGAGCGGCTGGCTTCCGCGCTCACCAGGATCGGCGTGTTGCCGGGCGATCGTGTCGCGTGGCTCAGCTTCAACAACCACCAGTTGCTGGAGAGTTACTTCGGCGTTCCTCAGGCGCGCGCCATCGCGATGCCGCTGAATGTCCGACTCTCCGCCTCCGAGCTGACCGCGATCCTCAAGCACGCCGGCGCAAGCGTGCTCATCTTCGAGAACGACTTTGTGTCCACGGTGGAACAGGTCCGCGCGCACTGCCCGCAGATTCACCGCTACATCGCCATTGACGAAGCGGCGGCGCCGGCCCACCTGACCTACGAAGAGCTGCTCGATCTGGGCACGCCCGAGCGCGCCGATATCTTCCGTATCGACGAGAACTCTATCGCCGAGCTGTTCTACACCAGCGGCAGCACCGGTTCTCCGAAGGGCGTCGCGCTGAGCCATCGCACGCTTTATCTCCACGGCATGTGCGTGGCGCTGCTGCATCGTGACGTGAACATCGCCGTCGAGTTGCACACTATTCCGCTGTTCCACGCCAACGGCTGGGGGAAGGTGCACGCGTGCACCATGCTCGGAGTCCCCCAGGTCATGGTGCACCGCTTCGAACCCTCCGCGGTCCTTCGCATGATCGCCGAGCATCGCGCCACCGGCATGTGCCTGGTGCCAACCATGGCACAGGCGCTGCTGAACGCGCCGGGTCTGGCCGAAGCCGACCTCTCCAGCATGCGCACCATCATGATCGGCGGCGCCGCTTCCTCGCCCGAACTGATCCAGCGCATGGAGAAGGCATTCGCCTGCAACTGCTATGCGGGCTACGGCCTGAGCGAAACATCGCCCGTCGTCACCGTCGCCATGGAGCGCGACGAAGCCTACCCGAGCGACGACGAGCGCTGGCGCCGCCAGTCGATGACCGGCTGGTCCGTGCCTGGCGTCACCCTGCGTGTTGTCGACCTGCAGATGAACGATGTCCCGCGCGACGGAAAGACCATGGGCGAGATCGTGGCCATGGGCGACCACGTGATGGATGGCTATTATCGGGAGCCGCAGGCCACCTCCGCCGTCATGAGCGGACCGTGGCTGCACACGGGCGACATGGCCGTGTGGGACGAACACGGCTACATCCAGATTGTCGATCGCAGCAAGGAGATCATCATCAGCGGCGGCGAGAACATCTCGTCCATCGAGATCGAGAAGGCCATCTACGCGCACGAAGGCGTGCTGGAGTGCGCCGTAGTCGCCGCGCCCGATGAGAAATGGGGCGAAGTCCCGGTGGCCGTGGTGCTGCGCAAGCCCGGAGCATCGTTGACCGCCGAAGATCTCCTCGAATTCCTCAGCACGCGCCTCGGCCGTTTCAAAATGCCGCGTGCCGTGGAGTTCCGCGACGAGCAGTTGCCCAAGACCGGCACCGGCAAGATCCGCAAGATCGATATCCGCGAGAAGTTCTGGCAAGGGCAAACGCGAAGGGTGCACGGCTGAGTGTTTTCGCTGCTGCTGAGCTGTCCGCCCGTAGCGGAGGACGAGCTTGTCGCCGAGTTGTACGACGCCGGAACCGCGGGCATTGTCGAGGAGCCGGGCGGCTTGCGCGCGTTTTTTGCTGACGATACCGATGCGCCCGCCCTGCTCGCTCGGTTCGCGCGCTTCCAGCCGCAGCTTCGCCACGAAGAAGAGATCGACTGGGAGCAGTCCGCGCGCGACTCATGGCCGCCGCTGCCGGTGGGCGAGCGCTTCTGGCTCGCGCCATCGTGGAACACCGATCCGCCGCCGCCCGGTCGCATTCGCCTGGAGTTCCAGCCGGGGATGGCCTGCGGCACGGGCTGGCATCCCTGTACGCAACTCTGTCTCGAGGCCCTGGAGCGCACGGTCCGGCCGGGCATGACGGTGCTGGACGTGGGTTCCGGCTCGGGGATTCTCTCGAACGCGGCGCTCCTGCTGGGCGCGGCGCGCGTGATCGCATGCGATATCGATGTGGATGCCGTTCTCGTGGCGCGAGAACATATCGCTGTGCCGATGTTTGCGGGCTCGGTAGACGCGGTGCGTGCCGGCTTCGCCGACGTCATCGTGGCCAACATCAGCTCCGCGGCGGCCGAGGAACTGGCCCCGGAATTCGCGCGCGTGGCGCGTCCCGGCGCGACCGTCATACTCTCCGGCTTCGAAGAAGACGACCTCCCCGAGGGGCCCGCGCCGCGCGAATTACTTTGCCGGAATGGTTGGGCGTGCTTTCTTCGCTAAGATGTCGGCGTAGTGTCTGGCCTCGGGATTCGCGGTGTTCCAGTGCGGGGCTTCGGCGGCATTCGCCAGCCGAATCAGGCCGAGCGCCACGGCACGATCCACCGCCGCCATGTTCTCGTAGTCGATCTTCTGCCATTCATCAGACGGCCGATGATAGTCGGGGTAGACGAAGGCGACCGCGAGTGTCGTTGACGGAATTCCCATGCCGGCAAACGACGCATTATCGCTGCGCGCGAAGAAGCTGGTGCTATATTGCCCATCGTTGTAGAAGCTGATGCCGGTCGCGCGCCCCGCCGCCTCAAGCACCTGCGAAATATCCGTGAAATCGAAGCCGGTGAGCGCCGCACTGTTCATGCGCGGTCCTTCGTTGGAGTCGGTGCGCCCCACCTGTTCCAGATTCAGGTCGGCTACTGTCTGCGGGCATACCGGATGCCGCACGAAAAACTGCGAACCCCGCTCGCCGGTCTCTTCGCCATAGAACGTCACGAAAACGACGCTTCGTTTGGGATGCGGATTCATCGCCGCCAGCGCCGAGGCAATTTCCATCACCGACACTGTGCCGCTGCCATCGTCATTGGCGCCGTGATAGATCTTTCCCTTTTGCTCGCCAAGATGATCGTAGTGCGCCGAGAGCACCACGCACGTCCTGCTCAACTCCGGATCGGAGCCGGGCAGAATGCCCACAACGTTCCTGGCCGCGCCCTGCTGGAAGTAGCTCCCGTTCACGCCGGGCTCCAGGCCAGCCTGTTGGAAGTGGGCCGCGATGTACTTCGCCGCCGCCTCCAAACCCGGCGACGGCGTAGCGCGTCCCTTCAACTCATCAGAAGCAACGTACTTCAGGTGCTCCTCAAGCGAGTGCGCGGAGATGCGGTCCAACACCGCGCGCTCGGCATCGGTTACCGTGAGCGCGGCCACCAGCGCGAACGCCAGATGCAGGGAAGCGGTCAAATCCGGTCGT
>Ga0335085_10009108_pt1 | contig 15023 bp, 11 predicted proteins | sample Lox_Sample_45_FD_206712 | JGI IMG/M metagenome (GOLD analysis project Ga0335085, IMG submission 206712) | Soil microbial communities from Loxahatchee National Wildlife Refuge, Florida, United States - Lox_Sample_4.5 | ecosystem: Environmental > Terrestrial > Soil > Wetlands | place: USA... | reverse complement strand
CTGCCCGGTCTCGACCGCCGGGCGCTGGCCATGGCCGCGGCAAGATTCTATGGGCATCCGGCGGACGCGCTAAAGCTCGTCGGCGTCACCGGAACGAACGGCAAAACCACCACCACTTTCCTGGTCGATTCGATCTTGCGCGAAGCAGGCAAGACCACCGGCTTGATCGGCACCACGGGTTATCGCACGCCCGCGGGCAGCCGCGCTGCCGTCAACACCACGCCCGAATCGCTCGACTTGCAGCAGATGTTCGCCGAAATTCGCGACGCCGGCGGCACGCACGCGGTGCTCGAAGCCAGCTCTCATGCGCTGGCGATGGACAGGCTGTGGAGCTGCAAATTCGCCGCGGCGATTTTCACCAATCTCACGCGCGACCACCTCGACTATCACAAAACATTCGAGGATTATTTCGCGGCCAAGAAACTTCTGTTTGAAGGTACCGGCGCGGGCGTTCCCGACGTAGCCGTGATCAACGCCGACGATCCCTACGGCGCGCAGCTCAATGGTCTCGCGCGCCGCACGATGACCTACGGCCTGAAAAACCCGGCGGATCTGACCGCGAAGAAATTCTCGCTCAGCTTTCACGGCCTCGAATTCACCGCGCAAACCCCGGCGGGAAATATCGAAGTTCGCTCGCCGTTCGTCGGCCGCATCAACATCTATAACATTCTTGCGGCGATCGGCGCCGCCATCGGCCTGGAAATCCCCAACGCGAAAATCGAAGCGGGCATCGCCCGTCTCGACCTCGTCCCCGGCCGCTTCCAGCGCATCGACGAGGGCCAGCCGTTCCTGGTCATCGTCGACTACGCGCACACCGACGACGCCTTGCGCAATCTGATTTCGACCGCCCGCGAGCTCGGCCCAAAAGCGCGGATCATCACCGTTTTCGGCGCAGGCGGTGAACGAGATCGCACCAAGCGCCCGCTGATGGGTGAAGCGGCCGGAGCGCTCAGCGATCTGGTGGTGCTGACCAGCGACAACCCGCGCAGCGAAGACCCGCTGCGCATCATCAACGACGTGGCCGTCGGCCTGCAAAAAGTGAACGCGACTTACAAAGTCGAGCCGGACCGCGAGCGGGCCGTCGCCATGGCCATCGAAGAAGCCAAGCCCGGAGACATCGTCCTGCTGGCGGGCAAGGGGCACGAGACGTACCAGGTGCTGGTGGGTGGCACCATCGATTTCGACGACCGGGAAGTGGCGCGGCTCGTGCTGCGTCGCAAGGGATTCGGAAAGAAGGCGGGCAAGTAAGCGAGGGCGATAACGCCAAGCCACACGGAGACTCGATGCGCTGGACTGCCGATCAACTGGCCGATGCACTGGGCGTTGCGCGCCCCGCGGGGCTTAACGCCCTGGCCGGGCTGGCCGGCGTCTCGATTGACTCGCGAACCGTGCAGCCCGGCGAACTGTTTATCGCCATACGCGGACCGCGTCACGATGGACACGATCATCTTGCCGGAGCCTTTGAGCGCGGGGCGGGCGCCGGGATGGTGGCGAAGGACCGTCTCCACGGATACGCGCCCGAGCTTCAGGCGAAGCTCTACGCCGTGGACGACACGCTCGTCGCGTTGCAGCGCCTGGGGGCGCGGGCCATTGAAATCTGGCGGCGCTCGAAACCGGGCCGCATGGTGGGCGCCGTCGCCGGCTCGGTCGGGAAGACCACCACAAAAGAGATTCTGGCCGCGCTTCTGGGCGCGCGGTTCCGCGTGCTGAAGACGCAGGGGAATCTGAACAACGAATTCGGGTTGCCGCTCACGCTGCTGAAGATCGACGACGCGGATGGCGCGGCGGTGGTCGAGCTCGGGATGTCGCATCGCGGCGAACTGGCGGCGCTGACGAAGATTGCCTCGCCCGACGTCGGAGTCGTAACGCGCGTGGCCGTCGAGCATTTGGAATTCTTCGATTCGATCGACGACATCGCGCTGGCTGAGCGCGAGCTGATTGAAAATTTGCCGTGGCCCGGTGCCACAGCGGTGCTGAATGTCGACGACGAGCGCGTGGCGAAATTCTCGGATGTGGCGCGCGGGCGCGTGATTCGGTTCGGCACCGGCGCGGCGGCTGAATATCGCGCCGAGAAGATCGAAGAGCGCGGCATCGAAGGTTCAGAGTTTGATTTCGTTTGGCCCGGAGGGCGCATGCGGCTCGGACTGCCTTTGATCGGTCGGCACAACGTGATGAATGCGGTGGCGGCGCTCGCCGCGGCGAGCGTTTGGGGCGTCGGCGCGGAGGAAGCCCGGCGCGTTTTTCCAGCGCTTACGCCCGCGGACAAGCGCGGCGAAGTGGTGCGCTTCGACGGCGACCTCACGGTCATCAACGATTCCTACAACTCGAGTCCCACCGCATTGACCGCTCTCATCGGTCTGCTCGCATCCACACCCGGGCATCGGCGGCGCATCGTGGCCGCGGGCGAAATGCTCGAGCTGGGCGATTCGTCCGAGGAACTCCACCGCGAATGCGGCCGCGCCGCCGCGGCGCTGGGCAAGATCGACTGGATTTTCGGCGTGCAGGGCTACGCGCTCGATTTCATCGGCGCGGCCGTCGACGCCGGCTTTCCGCGCGAGCGCACCCGGTTTTTCGAAAACTCGCAGGAAGCCGCAAAGTTCCTGGTCGACTTCGTCACCCGCGGCGATCTGCTGCTGCTCAAAGGTTCGCGAGGCACGCGCATGGAGCGGGTGCTGGAAGCCATCGACGCGCGCCACAAGCGGCTGGAAGTGAAAGGCGCGCCCGAGGCGCTCGAGGCCGGACTGAAAGGCCGCAACTAGATGCTCTATTACCTCTTCTTCTTCGGGCTCAAGCCGCATCTGAACGCGCTCAACGTGTTTCGCTACATCACCGTGCGCACCGCGGTGGCGAGCCTGACGGCGCTGGTGCTTTCGCTGCTGCTGGGCCCGTGGATGATCGATCGCCTGCGCGCCATGCAGGTGAAGCAATACATTCGCGAGGAAGGGCCCGAGCGCCATCAGGCCAAGTCCGGTACGCCCACGATGGGCGGCTTGCTGATCGTGGCGGCCATCGTGATTCCCACGTTCCTGTGGGCCGATTTGCGCAACACCTACGTGCTGATCGCGCTGGCGGCTACGCTCGCCTTCGGCGCCATCGGATTCATCGACGACTACAGCAAGGTGGTCAAGAAACATAACAAGGGTCTGACCGCTGCCGGAAAATTCGCTCTGCAGGTTCTCACCTGCGCGTTCATCGGCGCGGTTCTGATCGGGCTGCAGGCCAAGGGAGCCTATTCAACCCAGCTCAGCGTGCCTTTCTTGAAGAAGCTCCATCCGGATCTGGTGATCGATTCGCTGCTGAATCACCGGTTTCTCTGGGCCATTGCTTACATTCCTTTCGTGCTGTTTCTGGTGCTGGTGATCGCGGGTCTTTCCAACGGTGTGAATTTGACGGACGGTCTCGATGGCCTGGCCATCGGTTGCGTGCTGATCTCGTCCGTGGCTCTCACGGTGATCACGTATTTGTCGAGCAACGCACGGTGGGCGGATTATCTCGAGATTCAACGAATCCCCGACGCCGCCGAACTGACCATTTTCTGCGGATCGCTCGCCGGGGCCTCGCTCGGATTCCTTTGGTACAACGCGCATCCCGCGGAAATGTTCATGGGCGATGTCGGCTCGCTCGCGCTCGGTGGCGCCATCGGAACCGTGGCTGTGATCCTGAAGCAGGAAATCCTGATGATCTCCATCGGCGGCGTGTTCATCCTGGAGCTGCTGAGCGTGATCATTCAGGTCGGCTCCTTCAAGCTGACCGGGAAACGCGTCTTCAAAATGGCGCCGCTGCATCATCATTTCGAGCTGAGCGGCTGGAGCGAATCGAAAACCATCGTGCGGTTCTGGATTCTGGCGCTGGTCTTCGCGCTGTTTTCGCTCACGACTTTGAAACTGAGGTAACAGGAAAGTGCACGGACGATGAGACCCGGATTCGATCTCAACGGAAAGCGCCTGCTGGTCGTGGGACTGGCGCGCACGGGCGTGTCCGTCTCGCTTTTCGCCGCCGCTTATGGCGCCAAGGTGACGGCAACCGATAACCGCAGTGAAGTCGAGCTGGGCGAAACCGCCGCGCGATTGCGGGCGGCGGGCGTCGCACTCGAACTCGGGGGGCATCCACCGTCAATTTTCTTCGAGCAGGATTTGATCGTTCCGAGTCCCGGCGTTCCAGCCAATCTCGCGCCCATGGTTCTGGCGCACGTGGCCGGCGTGCCGGTGTGGAGCGAAATAGAGCTCGCCTGGCGCTATCTGCGCGGCAAGCTCGTGGCCATCACCGGCTCCAACGGCAAGACCACCACGACTTCTCTCGTGGCCCACATTCTCGAAAGCGCCGGCATCCCCATACTCGTCGGCGGCAATATCGGCACGCCGCTGATCGGCCTTGTCGAACGGTCGATGGATACCACCGTGACCGTCGCCGAAGTAAGCAGCTTCCAACTCGAGACCATCGAAGCGTTCCGTCCGGAAATCGGCGTGTTGCTGAACCTCACGCCCGATCATCTGGATCGCCACGCTTCCTTCGCCGACTACGCCGCAGCCAAAATGCGCTTGTTTGAAAACCAGTTGGAGCGTGACATCGCCATCCTGAACGCCGACGATCCGGAAGTCACCAAGCGCATGCCCGCGAAATCGCATGTCTACTGGTTCAGCCGGCAAAAACGAGTCGCTGAGGGCGCGTTCCTGGCCGACGATCAGATCATGTTCCGCCACGAAGGCGCCGAAACCCCCATCGCGCGCCACAGCGACATTCCTCTGCGGGGCGAGCACAACGTCGAAAACGTCTTGGCAGCCTGCGCCGCGGCCTATCTTGCAGGAGCAGCGCCTTCCGCGATCGCCAGCGGTGTAAAGAGTTTTCGCGGCGTCGAGCATCGCCTGGAATTCGCTGGCGAAATCGGCGGCGTCAATTTCTACAACGATTCCAAAGCGACCAACGTCGACGCCGCCCTGAAAGCCATCGAAGCGTTTCCCGGTCCGCTGATCGTGATTCTCGGCGGCAGGGACAAAGGCAGCCCGTACACCCCGCTCGCCGAGCCATTGCGCACACGAGCGCGCGCCGCGGTGCTGATAGGAGAATCTTCGGAAAAAATCGCGCACGACCTCGGTGACGCCCCGCCGGCCATCCAGGCCGGCACGCTCGAGCGCGCCGTCGAAATTGCCATGGAGCGCGCGCAGCCCGGCGACGTGGTCCTGTTCGCACCCGCCTGTTCCAGCTTCGACCAGTTCGAAAACTACGAGCAGCGCGGACGCATCTTCAAGCAACTTGTCGCGCAGCTCGAAAAGCGCCCGGCGAATTCCGCCGCGGCGCACAAAGGATAAAAATGCCTCGCAGCCTGCAACACGACCGGCGGCTTTTCGGCGTCACGCTGGCGCTCTGCCTGATCGGCGCGGTGATGGTCTTCAGCGCCTCGGCGATGACCGCTCGAGAATGGCACGGCAACGCCTACTATTTCCTGCTGCGCCAGCTCCTTTGGGTCGTCCTCGGCATCGCCGGGATGTTCTGGCTTGCGAACACGGATTACCGCAAGTTACGCCAGCCGCGCGTCATCTTCACCGCCCTTGGCTTCACGCTGGTTTTGCTGATCGCCGTCTTTTTTCTCGACCGCTCGCACGCCACGCACCGCTGGGTCCGTCTGGGGCCGCTGAGTTTGCAGCCATCGGAAATCGCCAAGCTCGTGGTCATCTTCTATCTCGCGTGGTTCCTCGAAACCCGCCGCGAGCCGCAAGGCGCCGGAATTAATCACATTACCCGGACGCTGCTGCCGGCCATCGGCACCGTGCTGCTGATGGGTCTGCTCGTCTACAAGGAGCCGGACATGGGCACCGCCTGCATGATCCTGTTCATCGCCGCGGCCATGCTCTTCATCGCCGGCCTTTCCTGGAAATACATGGCCGGCGCCGCGATCGCCGCGCTTCCGCTGATTTATCTGGCCATCGCCAGCACGCCATATCGACTCGAGCGGTTCAAGACCTTTCTCTCGCCGGGCGCCGATCCCCAGGGACACGGATTCCAGCTCGCCCAGTCCCTCATCGCCATCGGTTCGGGCGGATTCACCGGCGTGGGCCTGATGGAAAGCCGCCAGAAGCTTTTTTTTCTGCCCGAGGCGCACACGGACTTCATTTTCTCGGTGATCTGCGAAGAGCTCGGCTTTATCGGCGCCACCATCGTTCTCGCGCTGTTCGCCTATTACGGCTGGCGCGGCTTCGTCGCCGCCATGAAAGCGCCCGACGCCTTCGGCAAATTCCTCGGCATCGGCATCACGGCCATGGTCGTGGGCCAGGCGCTGATCAATTTGAGCGTCACCCTCGGCCTGCTGCCGACCAAAGGCATTCCGCTACCGTTCATCAGCTACGGCGGATCGAGCCTCCTGCTGATGTTGTTGGCCACCGGCGTGCTCCTCAACATCAGTCAGCACGCGGACGAGACGTGAGCGGCAGAGGAAAAAGAGACGCCAACAGTTTATTGATCACTGGCGGCGGCACCGGCGGGCACGTCTTTCCGGCGCTGGCCGTCGCGCGCGAATGGCTCCGCCGCGAGCCGATAGAGAACCGTGGAGACAGAAACGTCGTGTTTGTGGGAACCGAGCGCGGGATGGAAGCCAGGCTGGTGCCGCAAGCCGGCATGCCTCTGGAAACGATTCGCGTCGCCGGCCTGAAAGGCATCGGCGGCGCGAAATTCTATAAGAACGTCGCGCTGCTCCCAGCCGGCTTCCTCGATTCCGAAAAAATCCTTCGCCGGCACCATTTCGGCGCGGCCTTCGGCGTCGGCGGCTACGCCTCTGGCCCCATGATGCTGCTCGCCTCCCTGCACCGCGTTCCCACCGTGGTCTTCGAGCCCAATGTCGAGCCCGGCTTCACCAACCGCATCCTGGCCCGCATCGCCACGCGCCTCGCCGTCTCGACCAACGAAACCGCCTCCCGCTTTGGTCGCAAGGCCGTGGTCACCGGCGTCCCCATCCGCCAGGAATTTTTCGCCATCCCGCCCAAGCCGCACCGCGCCCCCTTCACGCTGCTCATCACCGGCGGCAGCCGCGGCGCGCTTCCCATCAATCGCGCCGTCATCGACGCCATGGACCGCCTCGCGGCCCGAAAAAACGAGCTTTTCATCGTGCATCAGACCGGCGAACGCGACTATAATGCTGTCCGCGTAGCCTATGCGCGGCGCCAATTTCAAGCGGAGGTCGTCCCCTTCATCGAAAATATGGCGGAGAGGTTTGCCCAGGCCGACCTGATTGTCTGCAGGTCGGGCGCGATCACTGTCGCGGAGGTGTCAGCCTCCGGACGCGCCGCCATCTTTATCCCCTTTGGGGCCTCCACCGACGCGCACCAGGCCCGCAACGCGCAAGTCATGCAGGACGCCGGGGCCGCAAAGCTCCTGCCGCAAGACGAACTGACGGCCGACCGCCTTTCGGCCGAAATTTTCTCCCTCCTGGACCAGCCCGGGAAAATTCAGGAAATGGAAACGCGCGCCCGCGCGCTGGCCCGCCCGCGCGCTGTCGAAGACATTTGCGACCTGATCGAAGGAGTCGCCCGCCCGGAGCCGGCGCGCCCATGACCGTCACCCTGCGGAATTTTCAACGCATCCACCTCGTGGGCATCGGCGGCAGCGGCATGAGCGGCATCGCCGAGGTGTTGCTCTCGAGCGGCTACGGAGTTTCGGGTTCCGATTTGAAAGCAACCTCCATCACCGAGCGTCTGCGCAATCTCGGCGCCACCATTCAGGAAGGCCATCGCGCCGAAAATGTCCGCGGCGCGCACGTCGTGGTCGTTTCCTCCGCCGTCGCCACCGACAACGTCGAGATCGCCGAAGCCCATCGCCTGAAGATTCCGGTCATCCCGCGCGCCGAAATGCTCGCCGAGCTGATGCGCCTCAAATACGGCATCGCCGTCGCCGGCGCTCACGGCAAGACCACCACCACGTCCATGACCGCCTCGGTTCTCGCCGCCGCCGGGCTCGATCCCACGTTCGTCGTCGGCGGCCGCGTCAATCACGCCGGCGCCAACGCCCGCGTCGGCCAGGGCGACTATATGGTCGTCGAAGCGGACGAAAGCGATCGCTCCTTCCTCCTGCTTTCGCCGGTCATCGCCGTGGTCACCACCATCGATCGCGAGCACATCGGCCAGTACAACTCCCTCGAGGAAATTCAGGAGATCTTCCTGCAATTCATCAATCGCGTCCCGTTCGACGGCACCGTCGTGCTCTGTCTCGACGAGCCGAATATCCAGGCCATCCTCCCCCGCGTCAATCGCCCCATCGTCACCTACGGCACATCCAGTCAAGCCGATCTCCTGATTGCCGATGTGAAGCTCAAGGGACTGGCCAGCGAATTCCGCCTGAAATATCGCGGAGAAGATCTCGGCATTTTCGAGCTGCCCTCGCCTCCCGGAATTCACAACGTGCGCAACGCCGCCGCCGCCGCGGCCGTCGGCCTGGTGCTCAGCGTCCCGCCCGACCTGATTCGCGACGGGCTCGAATCGTTCTCCGGCGTCGCGCGCCGCTTCGAAATTAAAGGCACGTTCAATGGCGTCACGCTCATCGACGACTACGGCCACCATCCCGCCGAAGTCCGCGCCACGCTCGAAGCCGCGCGCGGCTGCGGCTACAAACGCCTGTTGGTTCTCTTCCAGCCGCACCGCTATACGCGCACCCAGGCGCTCTGGGACGATTTCCGCAGCTCGTTCAATCAGGCCGACGTCGTCGTGATCACCGATATTTACGCCGCCGGCGAATCCCCCATCGAAGGCATCACCGGCGAAAAGCTTTCCGAAGCCATCACCGCCGCGGGCCACAAGAACGTCGTCTATTCCAGCACCTTGCAGGGCGGCATCGAGTTCATGCTGCGCGAATCGCGGCCCCGAGACGCGGTGATGACCATCGGCGCCGGCAGCGTCGGGCGCGTCACCGAAGAGCTGGCCATGCTTTTGGACGCGAGGGTCACCATCAATCGCCATGCGGATTAACGACAATGCGGCGGCGCGCCTGAAAGAACTCGGCGCCGAGCTGCGTCCCGGCGTTTCCCTCACCGAGCTCACCTCGCTCGGCATCGGCGGCACCACGGATCAGATCCTGCTCAGCCGCTACGAATCGATTCCGCAGGTCATGCGGCTGCTCGCGGCCGAAAATATCCCGCACAAATTTCTCGGCGGCGGCACCAACGTCCTGATCTCCGATGGCGAGCTGCCCTGGGTCATCCTGCACCTGCCCAAGGCGAATCCCGGCATGCGCGTCGAAGGCAACTGCGCCTACGTCGACGCCTCCGCCGATCTCGGCGGCATGGTCACCTTCTGCGCCAAGCACGATCTGGGCGGCATGGAAGGCTTGATTGGCGTTCCCGGCAGCGTCGGCGGCGCTTTGCGCATGAACGCCGGCGCCTACGGCACGCAGATCGGCCCGCATGTGCGCGAAGTCGAGCTCTACCGCGCCGCCACCGGTGAAATCGAAACCCTGCGCGGCTCCGAAATCCGCTTCGACTATCGCCACACATCCTTCGCGCCCGAAGACGTCATGCTGCGCGTGAAACTGGAACTGCCATCCAAGCCGTTCAAGGAAATCCTGGCCGGCATCAAGGTTTGCAACGAAAAGCGCCGCTCCAGCCAGCCGCTCAACCAGAAAAGCGCCGGCTGCATCTTCAAGAATCCTCCGGGTGGCTCCGCGGGCCGCATGATCGACGAGCTGGGCCTCAAGGGCCACCGCGTCGGCGACGCCATGGTCAGCGACCGCCACGCCAATTTTTTTGTAAATACGGATCGCGCAACCTGCTCGGACATGTTGAAATTGATCGACGACGTTCGCCAGCGCGTGCGCCAGGCCAACGGTGTCGAGCTTGAGAACGAGGTGATCCTCTGGCGAAACTGAAAGCCATCGACGCGGACGCCTTCCCGCAGGAAGTGCTCGCCGACGAAGAGCCGAAGTATCTTCGCCGCCAGAAGCCGCTCGAAATCAAGCGGCGCAAATTCGGGCGAAAAGCCTGGAGCACCTACTTCCGCGTCAGCGTGTGGATCGCCGGAGCGGCCGCTGTGGCCTTCGTCGCCTACGAAGTCGGTCATTTTCTCTACGCTTCGCCGGAAATGGCGCTCATCCATCCGGACCAGATCACGCTCAAGGGCAATAGCTACGTCGTTCCGCACAGCGTGCTCGAAATCTTCGCTGCCGATCGTGGCAAAAGCGTTCTGCGCATCCCGCTCGACCTGCGCCGCCAGCAGCTCGAAGCGCTCCCTTGGATCGAACAGGCCACTGTGCGCCGCGCGCTTCCCAATGGCGTTCAGGTGGATATCAAGGAGCGCACGCCGATCGCCTTCGTCCGCGAAGATTCCGATATGGCCCTGGTCGATATTCACGGCGTCATCCTCGAGCGCCCCGCGGCCGGCGATTTCCATTTCCCGGTAGTCACCGGTATCGGCGCCGATATGCCCCTCGACGATCGTGCCAGGCGCATGCAGCTCTACTCCGGTTTCGCCCAGCAGATCGAATCCGCGCACGCCGGCGCCCTCGACCGGGTCAGCGAAGTCGACCTGAGCGACGATCACGATGTCCGCGCCACGCTCACCGGTCTCGGGGCCGATGCGGTGGATGCCTCCGGAACCCCGTCGAACGCTCCCGTGATGGTCCATTTCGGCGACAGCGATTTCGCCGGCAAATATCAGACCTTGGTCTCGGACTTTGCACAGTGGCGCGCCAAAGCCGGCCCCATCGAATCCGTCGACCTGCGTTTCAACCGAGAAGCGGTAGTGAATCAGGACACCAGCGCCGTAGCCCAGTTGCAGCAACCGAAGCACGCAGCCGTGCCGCCACCGCTTCCGGTGCATGCGGCCAAACCGGGCCCGGCGCACGCGATCGCACACGCACCAGCGAAGCACGCAGCCGCGCACAGCGCGAAGCCTGCAAAGAAGGCTACGTGAGGCGGCGACGAACGGTTTAGGTTTAAACGTAGGGCCGGGGCCTTTAGCCCGGCCGCCTTTGCTTTTGAATTTGGTTGTGAATTTGTTTCGCTGCCCGGTTTTTAGGGGGTCGGAGCTTTAGCTCCGGCAATACCGCGACGGGAAAAATGGGGCTTTAGCCCCTGATGGCAGCAACTGGATTATTCAGCGTGGGATGTACCGGCGAGACCGTGAACTCGCCCGCACCAGATGCAAGGAGCAGTTTTGACAAAGAAAGAACGCCACATCGTAGCGCTCGATATCGGCAGCACCAAGACGTGCGCCCTGATCGGTGAAATGGACGACGACGGCGGCGTGAAATTCGCCGCTCTCGGCGCCGCCGAATCCAAGGGCTGGCGCAAAGGCCAGATCGTCAACCTCGATCTCGCCGTCAGCTCCATCCGCCGCGCCGTGGAGGAAGCCGAAACCATCGTCGGCGTCCCGGTCGAATCCGCCATGATCGGCGTCGCGGGCGGCCACGTGCGCGGAGTCAATAGCCGCGGCGGAATCGCCGTCGGCGCGAAACCTCGCGACGTCCAGCGCGACGATGTTCGCCGCGCGATCGAAGCCGCGCGCGGCGTCACGCTTCCGGAAGATCGGGAAGTTCTGCACGTCCTGCCGCAGGAATTCTCGCTCGATTCCCACGACAATATCCGCGACGCCATCGGCATGGTCGGCCAGCGCCTGGAAGCCAACGTCCACATCGTCACCGCCTCCGGTTCGGCCACGCAGAACATCGTCACCGCCGTGAATCGCGCCGGCGTGCGCGTTGATGACACCGTCCTCGAACCGTTCGCCGCGGGCGAGTCCTGCCTGACCCAGGACGAAAAGGAACTGGGCGCCTGCCTGCTCGACGTCGGCGGCGGGACCACCGAGCTGATCGCCTATTCCGGCGGAGTCGTTCGCCACACCGCCGCTGTTCCCGTGGGCGGCGATCACTTCACCAACGATCTTGCTGTCGGCCTCCGCACGCCCATTCCCGAGGCCGAAAAGATAAAGCGCGAGAACGCCCAGGCGTTTCGCGAGCATCTCGCGGAAGATTTCCCGATCGAAATCGCCAGCGTCGGAGACCGCCCGCCGCGCACCGTGTTCGCCCGCATGCTGGCCGATATTGTCGGCCCGCGCGCCCAGGAATTGTTGATGCTCATCCGCGAGGAAATGCGCCGCGGCGGAGTCGAGTCGCAAATCCCGGCCGGAATCGTTCTCACCGGCGGCGGCGCCCGGCTCCGCGGTTTGCCGGAGCTGGCCGAGAAGGTCTTCAACCTTCCGGTGCGCATCGCCTCGCCGCGGGGACTCGCGGAAATGAGCGAAGAGGTTTCGCAGCCCGAGTATGCGACGGCCGTGGGGCTGGTTCTCTATGGAGCGCGCACACGCCGCTTCACGAGCGCCCGCCCCGCGGGTTTCATGGGCAAGCTGAAAGCGATGTTCGCGGGGGCGTGACCAGGATTTGCATTTCAGGGGGTCGGAGCTTTGGCTCCCGCATGAAGCGGCGACCCATCTCCGGCGTTTGAGCGCCCGAGGTGAGAAAACCCAGCGCCGCAGGCGCGACACACAACGATCTCGGCTCGGACATTGAAGCAGTACTCAAATAGGGGAGGAAGCATGGCGAAAGAATCAGCTCTTCGGGTTTCATTCAGTGAAGAGGCGCAGGACGGCGCCCGCATAAAAGTCATCGGCGTAGGCGGCGGCGGTTCGAACGCCGTCAACCGCATGATCCGCGCCAAAGTCGAGGGCGTCGAATTCATCGCCGCCAATACCGACTTGCAGGCGCTCAAGCTCTCGCAGGCGCCGGTCAAATTGCAACTCGGCGCCAAGCTCACCAAGGGACTCGGCGCGGGCGCCAATCCCGAGGTCGGCCGCAAAGCCGCGCTCGAGGACACCGAGAAAATTCTCGAAGCCCTCGACGGCGCGGACATGGTGTTCGTCACCTCTGGTCTCGGCGGCGGTACCGGCAGCGGAGCCGCGCCCGTGGTCGCCAATCTCGCTAGCGAACTCGGCGCTCTCACCGTCGCCGTGGTCACCAAACCGTTCGCCTTCGAAGGCAAGCGCCGCATGCAACAGGCTGAGCAGGCCTTGCAGGAGCTCGTCGGCTGCGTCGACACCGTCATCGTCATCCCCAACGAACGCCTGATGGAATGCGTCGAGCAGGGCACCAGCTTCTTCGAGGCTTTCCGCATCGCGGACGATATCCTGCGCCAGGCCGTGCAGGGAATTTCCGACATCATCACCATTCCCGGCATCATCAACCGCGACTTCGCCGACGTGAAGACCATCATGTCCGGCCAGGGCTACGCCGTCATGGGCACCGCCGTCGCTTCCGGCTCCAACCGCGCCATCGACGCCGCCAACCGCGCCATCAATTCGCCGCTGCTCGAGGATAATTGCATCAACGGCGCGCAGGGCATCCTGATCAACGTCACCGGCTCTTCCAGCCTGTCGCTGCACGAAATTCACGAAGCCTCGTCTATCATCCAGAAAGCCGCGCACGAGAACGCCAACATCATCTTCGGCGCGGTGCAGGACGACGCCATGAAGGAGTCCGTGAAGATCACCGTGATCGCCGCGGGCTTCCGCGAAGTCGGCGCCAAGAAATCCAACACGCGCCCCTCCTATCTGCCGAAGACCTGGCAATCGGGCCGCGATCTGCCGTCCACGCCCGTCGCGCATCCGCAGACCACGGTCGTGCAACAGGTAGCTCGCAACGTCAACGATGTCTTGCCCGAAATGCCGACCGACGATCTCGACGTCCCAACATTCCTGCGCCGCCAGGCAAAAGCCGGCGCGTAACAGTCCGTCGATGGTTTAAGTGGCACAGGCAATCTTGCCTGTGCTCTTACGAAGAAGACGGGAGCGAGAGTCTAATCTACTCTCGCTCCTCGGCTCTTTCCTGTGCCCCTATAACGCAGTGCTTCCCGGTCCCGCACCGAGATAGCTTCGTCTGGATCGGCAGTAGCCCTCTCTCACCCAGCCCGTCCGAATTTCCCATCTGTTGACACTACAGTTATCTATCTATATAAGTATACGCCATACCCTTGAATCATTCCCCGGGAAGCGTGGGCCACAAATCTCCTAAATCGAAAGGACGACACGATCATGGCAGACGAACCACAGGCCCCCTCCAACAGTTTGGACATGGAAGATTTTCGAATCACGCCGGTCTCCGGCACCATCGGGACCCTTTTGGCAGCTCCGCCGGTGAATCCGCTCGGACCTCTTTCGCAGTTGCCGGGCAAATGGAAAGGGACGGGATTCAACCAGATCTGGCGGCCGTTCCATGGCACGCAGGACCGCTTTCTCGAGCTCAACGAAACCACAGAGGTGCTGCAGTTCGTCGAGATTCCCGGTGACATCCCCAATCGTGGGTTTCTGCAGGTGGATATCGCCCTCCACGGAGCGACCTACCTTCAGAAAATCAGCGACGCCAACGTCAAGGTGAACGGCAAGCCCGCCGGCATACATATCGAGCCGGGAATTTGGGTCACCGTGCCGGCCACCAGCAACCCGCTCGACCCCACTACGGTCGCGCGGCTGGCCAACATTCCGCACGGGACGTCCATCGTCGCGCAGGGAAGCTCATTCAGCAGCACCGGCGCTCCTCCGATTGGGCCGGCCAGCATTACACCGTTCACGATCGCGCCGCCGCACACTCCGATTTCCTTCCCGGAGACGAATCTCGGCGCTCCGACGGCGTTTCGGACACCCGCCGCCGATATCCCGCACGTCACCCAGGCCATGGTCAATAATCCGAATGTCGTCTTGACCGGTTTTCTCGCTGGCAAGACGGTGGGCGCGGTAACCACACTTAAGATTTCGACGACTCCGCTCAACCCGCCGGCCAGCGGCGGCGGCACCTCGAACATTGCCTTCCTCCAGGGCGCTGCCGGAGGACCCAACGCGCAGTCCGTGCAAGTCGACGCGACATTCTGGATCGAGGAAATCATCGGACCCGGTGGCGTCAAGAAACTCCACCTGCAATACACGCAGACCGTGCTGCTGAACTTCAACGGTCTAAGCTGGCCCCACGTCTCGGTGGCCAATTTGGAGAAAGTCAGATAAGTCATCGAAGTGGCCGGAGCCGGCGAGAAGCGCTCGATGGGTTGAGTGGCACAGACACTCTTG
>Ga0335085_10009105_pt1 | contig 15025 bp, 13 predicted proteins | sample Lox_Sample_45_FD_206712 | JGI IMG/M metagenome (GOLD analysis project Ga0335085, IMG submission 206712) | Soil microbial communities from Loxahatchee National Wildlife Refuge, Florida, United States - Lox_Sample_4.5 | ecosystem: Environmental > Terrestrial > Soil > Wetlands | place: USA... | reverse complement strand
GCTGGTGCAGCGCGCGATGGTGACCATCTCCCTGCACGACGAGCAGCCTGGGCAGGCCCGCGGCAACAAGCCCGGGTGGATGATGGTGCCGCTGCCGCTCGGCGAGCCCGACCCGGTGCGCCGCCTTGAGCTGATCGCCGCCGAGACCGCCGCGCGCAAGCACAAGGACCGCCCGCAGGCGGGCACCGGGATCTTCCGGTTCGCCGCCGGCCAGCGCGCCTGGTACCGGCATTTCCCGCGGCAGCGGTCGGTGAACCTGGTCGTGACCAACGCCCCCGGCCCGCCAGTGCCGCTGTACCTGGCCGGCACGCGGCTGCTGGAGCTGTTCCCGATGATGCCGGTCATGGGCAACCTGACCCTCGTCGTCGCCGCGCTGTCCTACGCCGGACAGCTCAACCTCACCGCCGTCGCCGACCACGACCACTGCCCGGACCTGGAGATATTCACCCACGGCGTGCACACCGCCCTCGACGACCTCGCACGATCGGCGCTTGCGCCTGTCCCTCGGCACGCTCACGCCGATAGGCGGTGAGCTCCGGTGTAAACGTTCATTGACGGGCCGCGCAGGAAGCCGACCAGGGTGAGGTCCGCCTGCCCGGCCAGGTCGACGGCGAGTGAGGACGGTGCGGAGACGGCGGCGAGCAGCGGGATGCCCGCCAGGATGGCCTTCTGGACCAGTTCGAACGAGGCGCGGCCGCTGACGAGCAGGACGCAGCCGGCCAGTGGCAGGCGGTCGCCGAGCAGGGCCCAGCCCACCACCTTGTCCACCGCGTTGTGCCGGCCCACGTCCTCGCGGACGGTGATCAGCTCACCGTCGGCGGTGAACAGCCCGGCGGCGTGCAGCCCGCCGGTGCGGGAGAACACCCGCTGCGCGTCGCGCAGCCGGTCCGGCAGCGCGACCAGCATGTCCGGGGCGAAGCGTGCCGTGTCGGCGGCCAGCGATGCGTGCGGCAGGACGCAGATGTCTTCGATGCTCGTCTTGCCGCAGAGGCCGCACGCGCTGGTGGTCAGGAAGCTGCGCCGGGCACCGGGTGTCACGGCGACGCCCGGGGCCAGGGTCACGTCGGCGATGTTGCCCATCTCGTTGTGGCCGGCCCCATTCTGGTCAGCATGGCCGCAGGCAGTCCCGTCGCAGAGCTTGATCTCGGCGATGTCCGCCGGCGAGCGGATGACGGCCTCGCTCACCAGGAACCCGGCGGCGAGTTCGAGGTCATCACCGGGGGTGCGCATGGTCATGGTCAGCGCGGCGCCGTCCACCCTGATCCCGAGCGGCTCCTCGCCCGCGAGGAAGTCAGCACGGGGCTCGCTGCCGCCGGGCCGGCCATCGCTAGCCAGCGTGACCCGCAGCACCCGCCGCCGTGCTGTCCGCCCGGACAACGACCCGCCTTCCGCCTTGCGTCCCTTCCGCAAGGGTACGCATCCAGACAACTCACAGCTAATGCGGTGGTACGACATGTTCGGCCGGCGTTTCCTGTCGCTGAGCATAGGCCGCCCGGGCCGGCTGGAAGCGGCGTAGACCGGTATAGATGCCGGCAGTAAAGTGAATGATGGTAGTTGCTCACCAGGAAGGTGCATTCGATGGGCAAGCAGGTGCGGCTGACCGAGCCGCTCGTCCGGGACAACGGCGGGCTTCGTCCGGCGTCGTGGGACGAGGCGCTCGATCGCGCGGCCGCGGGGCTCGCCGTGGCCAGGGAGCGCGGCGCGACGCGATCGTTCGGCATGTTCAGCTGCTCCAAGGCGACGAACGAGATGAACTACGCGGCGCAGAAGTTCGTCCGCTCGGTCATGGGCAGCAACAACATCGACAGCTGCAACCGTACTTGACACGCTCCTAGCGTCGTCGGTCTGGCGGCTGTGTTCGGGGCTGGTGGCGGCACCAGCTCCTACCGGGAGGCGGAAGACGCCGACCTGCTGGTCCTGTGGGGCTCGAACGCGCGCGAAGCGCACCCGATCTTCTTCCACCACGTGCTCCGCGGCCTGCGCAAGGGCGCGCGGCTGTACGCGGTCGACCCGCGGCGCACCTCCTCGGCCCAGTGGGCCGACGCGTGGCTCGGCATCCACGTCGGATCGGACATCTCGCTGTCGAACGCCATCGCCAGGGAAATCATCCACGCCGGCCTGGCGAACGAGGCGTTCATCGCGAACGGCACGACCGGGTACGAGGCCTACGCGGCGTCCGTGGAGCCGTACACCCTGGACCGGGCCGAACGCGACACCGGCGTGCCGGCTGGCCTCATCCGCCAGCTCGCGCACGAGTACGCCCGGGCGGACCGGGCGCAGATCTGCTGGACCCTGGGCATCACCGAGCACCACAACGCCGCAGACAACGTGTTCGCGCTGATCAACCTGGCCCTGCTGACCGGGCACGTGGGCCGGTACGGCTCCGGGCTGGTCCCGCTGCGCGGGCAGAACAATGTGCAGGGCGGCGGCGACATGGGGGCCATCCCCAACAAGCTGACCGGATTCCAGGACGTCACGGCCAATACGGAGGCCCGGGCCCGGTTCGAGGCCGTCTACGGCACGCCGATCCCGGCCAGGGCCGGCTGGCACCTGTCGCTGATGTTCGAGGCCATGGAGCGGGGCGAGCTCACCGCCTGCTACATCATCGGCGAGAACCCGCTGCGCTCGGAGGCGGACACCGGCCGGGCCCGCAAGCTGCTGGGCGGGCTCGAGCATTTCGTGGTCCAGGACATGTTCCTCACCGACACCGCCAAGCTCGCACACGTGGTGCTGCCGGCCACGGCTACCTGGTGCGAGGCCGAGGGCACGGTGACCAACAGCGAGCGCCGGGTCCAGCGGGTCCGCAAGGCCATCGAGCCGCCGCCCGGGGCGCGCGACGACATCGAGATCATCTGCGAGCTCGCCCGCCGCCTGGGCACGGACTGGGGACAGCCCTCGGCCGAGGACCTGTGGAACGAGCTGCGTACCCTGTCCCCCATGCACGCGGGCATGTCGTACCGGCGGCTGGAGGAACTTGGCGGCATCCAGTGGCCGTGCCCGGACGAGGAGCACCCGGGCACGCTGTTCCTGCACGCCCGGCTGTGGGAGCAGGACCCGGCCCGGCGCGGTGCGGCGGCCCCGTTCACGCCGGTGGAGCAGGAAGACCCGCTGGACGAGCTGTCCGAGGAGTTCCCGCTCCGGCTCACCACCGGGCGCCGCCTAGACTCCTACAACACCGGCGTGCAGTCGGGGCAGTACGCCACCCCGCTGCGCCGGCCGGAGACGCTCGACCTCTCCCCCGAGGACGCGTCCCGGCTCGGCCTGGCCGAGGGCGAGACGGTCCGGGTGTCGTCCCGCCGCGGGTCGCTGGAGGTGCCGGTGCACGTCGATGACTCGCTCCGCGCCGGGCTGGCCTTCATGACCCTGCACTTCCCCGAGCAGGTCGAGACCAACATCTTGACCCTCGACACCTGGGATCCCAAGTCGGGCACGGCCGAGTTCAAGGCCACGGCCATCCGGGTGGACAAGCTCGATGTCAGCGCCCCGGACGGAAGCGAGAGCCAGCGCGCGAAGGCGGGTGGTTAGTGGACCTGCGGCTCACGGCCGCGTCGCCGGCCACCGACGACGAGCGGGCCGCCGTCGCGGCCGTGCTCGGCCCGCCGGAGTCCGGGTGGGATGGCGGGGAGCGGGTGGCGGCCGACGGGCACGCCGCGTACGGCGGCCACGCGGCGCGGGCCCGGCGGCACCTGCTGCTGCCAGTGCTGCACGCGGTGCAGGACCGGATCGGCTGGATCAGCCCCGGAGCACTCGACCACGTCTGCGCCCGGCTGACCGTCCCGCCGGCCGAGGCGTACGGGGTAGCGTCGTTCTACGCGCTGTTCCGCACCACCCCCGCGCCCAGCGAGATCGTGCACGTCTGCGACGACCTCGCCTGCCGGGTCAACGGCGCGGAGCAGCTCTGCGAGGAGATGGAGCGCCACTTCGGGCCCGAAGGAACCGAGGCGGGCGCCAATGGCACCGGCGTCACCTGGCAGCGCAGCCCCTGCCTGGGCCAGTGCGACCGGGGATCGGCGGCGATGATCCAGCACGCAGGCACCGATCCGGCCAGGGTGGTGCTCGCCCCGTTCGGCCCCGATCAGGTGCGGTCGGCCCTCGCGCCGGCCCAGCCAGGTACGGACGCCAGCCCGCTCGTCCCGCAGGCCGACGGCGACCGGTCCTCGCTGCGGCTGCTGCGCCGGGTGGGGCGGCTGGACCCGGGCTCGCTCGATTCGTACCGGGCGGCGGGCGGGTACGAGATGCTGCGGCGGGCGGTGACGCTGGGCCCGCAGGGCGTGATCCGGGAACTGAAGGACGCCAAGCTGCTCGGCCGGGGCGGGGCGGCGTTCCCGACCGCGGTGAAGTGGGAGGCGGTGGCGGCCAACCCGGTCCGGCCGCACTACGTCGTCTGCAACGCCGACGAGTCCGAGCCGGGCACGTTCAAGGACCGGGTGCTGATGGAGGAGGATCCCTACGCGCTGCTGGAAGCCATCACGATCATGGGCTACACGTGCGGCGCGGAGCAGGGCTACCTTTACATCCGGGGTGAGTACCCGTCGGCGGAGGCGCGGCTGCGGCACGCCGTCGAGCGGACCCGGGCCCGCGGCTTCCTCGGTGCGGACGTCATGGGCGAGGGCTTCGCCTTCGACGTCGAGGTCCGGCGGGGCGCCGGCGCGTACATCGCCGGCGAGGAGACCGCGCTGTGCAACTCGATCGAGGGGAAGCGGGCCGAGCCGCGGAACAAGCCGCCGTTCCCCGCGCAGTCCGGGCTGTTCGGCAAGCCCACGGCCATCAACAACGTGGAGACGCTGCTGTGCGTGCCCGAGATCCTGCGCATCGGCGGGCCGGCCTTCGCCGGGATCGGCACCGAGAACTCCACCGGCACCCGGCTGTTCTGCCTGTCCGGCTGCGTCGAGCTGCCCGGCCTGTATGAGTTCGAGTTCGGGATCACGCTGCGCCAGGTGATCGAGGCGGCGGGCGGGGTGCGCGGCGGGCGGCCGCTGCGGGCGGTGCTGCTCGGCGGGGCGGCGGGCTCGTTCGTCGGGCCGAACGACCTGGACACTCCGCTCACCTTCGAGGGAGTGCGCGCCGTCAGCGCGACGCTGGGGTCGGGCGTCGTACTGGTGCTCGACGACACCGTCGACGTGACCGGCCTGCTGCGCCGGATCGCGCAGTTCTTCCGGGACGAGTCCTGCGGCCAGTGCGTGCCCTGCCGGGTCGGGACGGTACGCCAGGAGGAACTGCTGGGCCGGCTGGCGCGCGGCACGCCGCTCGGCTCGACCCGGACCGAACTCGCCCTCCTGGAGGACATCGCCGCGGTCGCGCGCGACGCCTCGATCTGCGGCCTCGGCCAGACGGCGGTCAGCGCCGCCGGCTCCGCGGTGCGACTCGGGCTGATCGACGGAAACGGGAAGGAGCCGGCATGACCGCGGTGTTCCTGGAGGCACCCCGCCGGCTGGTCGACGTCACGATCGACGGCCAGACAATCCGCGTGCCCGAGGGCGCGACCCTGCTGGAGGCGTGCCGGCAGCAGGGAATCGACACCCCGACCCTGTGCTACCTGGAGAACCTCACCCCGGTGAACGTGTGCCGGGTATGCGTGGTGGAGGTCGAAGGATCGCGGACGCTCGTCCCGGCCTGCTCCCGCAAGGCCGAACCGGGCATGACCGTGCACACCGGCTCCGAGCGGGTACGCACCAGCCGGCGGATGGTGCTGGAGTTCCTGGCCTCCTCCGCCGACATGGCGCTCGCCGCGCCGGACGTGCGCCGCTGGATGGAAGACTACGGCGCCGACCCCGGCCGGTACGGCCCGGCGGCCCCGGCGCACCCGGCCGGGGAGCGGGACGCGGCCCGTCCCGGCGAGCACCACGTGCCCGAGGGCGACACGGCCGACACGGTCGCGCAGCCGGTGAAGTACGACAACGACAGCTACGTCCGGGACTACTCGCGCTGCATCCTGTGCTACAAGTGCGTCGAGGCCTGCGGCGAGGACGCCCAGAACACCTTCGCCATCGCGGTCGCCGGCCGCGGGTTCGACGCCCGCATCTCCACCGAGTTCGACGTGGGCCTGCCCGACTCCGCCTGCGTCTACTGCGGCAACTGCATCGGGGTATGCCCCACCGGGGCGCTGATGTTCACGAGCGAGTACGACATGCGGCAGGCCGGCTCCTGGGATGACTCCAGGCAGACGGTCACCACCACCATCTGCCCCTACTGCGGCGTCGGCTGCAACCTCGAACTGCACGTCCAGGACAACCGGATCGTGAAGGTGACCTCGCCCCTGGACCACGACGTCGGCTACGGTCACCTGTGCGTGAAGGGACGGTTCGGTTTCGAGTTCGTCCAGCGCCGCGCCCGGGAATCCTGACGGAACCCGCAGGCCGCACCGGATCAGTCCAGGTAGGTATCTTCCATGAGCAGGACCGCTCCTTCTCCATCACCGTTGCCCTTCAGCGGGGAGCAGGTCACGGTGCATGTGATCGCGCGGCCGATGCGGTTGATCGCGGCGACCTGGATAGGGCCTGTCCGCTGGCCGGACGCGAGGCACTCATCCACGATGCCGCGGACTTTCCCGGTCGGCAGTCCGTAGTCGAGCTGGAAGAAGGGCTGATTGCTGACCTCCTCGGCGCGCAGTCCCCAGAGTTCCTCTGCCCCCTTGTTCCAGCTTCTGACCTTCAGGTCCGCGTCGATCACCACCACTCCCGCGGCCACGCTCGACAGGACCCCTTCGAGGAAGGTTCGCGCCTCGTCGAGTTCGGCGGTACGCTCCCGCATCTCCTCGTTCATTGTCTCGAGTTCTTCGTTGCCGGACTGGAGTTCCTCGTTGGTGGTCTCCAGCTCCTCGTTGGTGGACTGGAGTTCCTCGTTGGTGGTCTCCAGCTCCTCGATGCTGGACTGGAGTTCCTCGTTGGTGGTCTCCAGCTCCTCGTTGGTGGACTGGAGTTCCTCGTGCGCGGTTTCGAGTTCCTCTCGGCTGTGCTTGACCTCCGCCTGCAGCCGGGTGGTGACCGAGGTGTCGATGAACATCAAGACCACCCCGGCACTGAGCCCGTCGCTGCCCCACAGCGGCTGGATGTGGATATCCACGTATTGCCTCTCGCCCGGGCCGGCCTGTCGTTCGGCGGCATTGACGCGCACCACCCTGTGTTCTGCGTAGGCACGCTCAATCAGCGATCGCAGTTCGACTGGCCGGTAAGAGATCTCCAGGTCGTGAAACGGGCGGCCGATATCGCGGGAAGTGATCCCGAACATGTTCCGCATCTGGGCGTTGACCAGGGCCACGTTGCCGTCGGTATCGATGCCGATAGCAGCGAACGGGGCCGCCTCCAGGGCGAGGTCCCGCAACTGCCGCTTCCGGCCCGCTTCGCGCATCTCAGGGGTACTTATACTGTCGAGCCGTATCGGCAGAGACTGATACCTGGGAACGGCCGAGCCGGGCCGGCGCCGGAAAATCCGCTGCCGCATGCTGACGGCCTCAAACCGGTCGCCGTCTGACAGCAGCATCTCGGCCTTGCCGAGGAACAGATAACCACGCTCGCGTAGCGCGAAGTGGAACCGGTCGATGACCTGGGCCTGGGTCTCCACGTTGAAATACATCAGCGTGTTGCGGCAGACCAGCAGGTTAAGGCGCGAGATCGGGGCGTCGCCGGTAATGTCATGGCGGCCGAAGATCACCCGGCGGCGCAGGTCGGGACGGAAGGCGAACTGGGTTCCGTTCGGCTCGAAATACTTGTCTCTCAGCTCGGCTGGGAGCGCATCAAGGGCCTTCGCCGAGTACAGGCCGATCCTGGCATCACGAAGAGCCTCGTCATCGACGTCCGTGCCGTAGATCTTGACTCGTTTCGCGCATTCCTCGAGCCCGAGCGCCTCGGAGAAGGCCATCGCCAGCGAGTACGCTTCCTCACCACTGGCGCAGCCGGCGCTCCAAACCCGGATCTCGAGCGCCGGATCGATGTCCGCAAGCAGTTCAGGCATGACTTCACGCTGCAGGAAGCTCCATGTCTCAGCATCGCGGAAGAATCCGGTCACGTTGATCAGGATCGTGTTGAACAGGTAGCCGAATTCTTCGGCGCTGCTTTCCAGCCTGTCCCCGTAATCCAGGTAGTCCGCTGCGCCGACTTCGTTCATCCGCTTGCGGATCCGCCGCGCCAGAGATGACCGCTTGTATCCGGTGAAATCGAAGCCACGGGCGTCACGGATGAAAACCAGCAGATCCTCGAGGGTGCTGTCGGTGCCGTCCGGGGCGTGCTGCTCGGTCACGACCGGTTCGCCTCCACAAGCCCGCTGATCACGGCGGCGATTTCATCGAGCGGCAAGATGAAGTCAACGACCCCGGCCGCCACCACGGCTTCCGGCATCCCCTTGAACTCGGCGAGTGCCGGGTCTTCCGCGATCACCGTGCCTCCCCTGGATTTGACAGCTGACGCGCCCATCGTCCCGTCGCGGCCCGTGCCCGTCATCACACACGCGATGGCTCCCGGCCCGTAGGCCCCGGCGACGGACTCGAACAGCAAGTCTGCGGACGGGCGCAGGAAATGTACCAGCTCACTGCTGGACAGCACCAGCACCCCCCCGGCTTCGACAAGGAGATGACGGTTCGGCGGAGCGATGTATATCGTGCCCCCCTTGGCCTGCTCTCCATCTCGCGCGAGAACGACCGGCATCTTGGCCCGGCGCCCTAGCACCTCGGCGATGATGGTTTTATGGCGCGGGTCAAGGTGCTGGACTACTACCACCGGAACCGGGAATCCGGCCGGGAGGCCGCCAAACACACGCCCGAGAGCGGTGATGCCGCCTGCCGATGCGGCAATAGCTACGATGCCGTATGGCCCGCCGGGCTCGGCTCTGGTCGGCTCCGCATCGCTCATCGCGGCGGCCGGGGATGCGCATGCACACGGCAAGCGTAGCGCCGCGTCCCAGGCCCTTGGGAGCTTCGATCACGGCACCGGTGTGTCCTGGCTACGGTCGTGGCCGGGTACAACTGCCGGAGGCCAGAACCTCAGGGCCGCTCCTCCCAGCGTTTCGCCATTTGCTCTGCCTGGCGGGCAACGGCCCGCCATCGCTTGATCTCGATCGGATAATCCACCCGCCACGGCGGCCGGACGAGGTCAGCCTGCCGCTCCAGCAGCGCGGCGGCATCCAGCGCGGCCGCCTGCGATTCACGCGCCGCTTGTAGCATGCGATCTCTCAGCAACGCCGTGCGCTCTCCAGTGCGGCTGAACATGATCGTCCTGATCTCGCGGATCAGGTGGTCAACCTCTTCGGTCGCGGCCGCAAGCCGGTCGGCGGCGGGGCCTTTCCCGACGATGCTGCGCGCGCTCTCCAGGCTCAGCCCGACGGAGAACAGCTGGTTCACGATGTGCCCCACGAAGTCGGACATCGCGGCGTCCGCGGATGCTGCCTCCCGCACCGGGCCGCGCTCGCGGCCACCCGGGCCAGCATCCGGCCCGGACGGGACGGTCAGGTGAGCGGCAATCGCCTCGCCAGCGACATCTGCGTACAACTCCATGATCAGCAGGTCCAGGACCGCTGGGCGGTGCGGGCGCCGGAAGTAGGTCGAGACCACACCGACAAAATGGCCCGCGTCATCAGCCAGGGATGTGGACTGGACCGCGCGGAAACCTGACGCCGCGGCAATGTCGCGGTGCGGCGCGAAACCCGGGTCGGCATTGACATCGGCGATGACGACCTGGGCGCATTGCCTGGCCGCCCTCCCTCCGCCGGAATGGTCGTTCTCCACCACCGCGAAATAATCCAGGAACCCGGGATCAAACCCGGACTGGGTGACGATCCTCAGCGAGCCGGCGACCGGGTCCAGGAGCTGGACGGTCCCGAAATCCGCGTCCGTCAGCGACAGGGCGCCATCGAGGATCCTTGGCAGCAAGGCGCGCAGCGAAGGGAGATCGCGAAGGTGGCCGGTCGCCTCATGCAGGCGCCGCATCGCCGCTGGCTCCTCCCGGCTCAGCCGGGCGTCCGTGGCGAAGTGCCTGGCCTGCCGGGCAATCATCGCCCCGGTGACGGGCAGCTGCGCAGCGGCGCGACGGTTCACCGCCTCGGCCTGCTCCAGCGCCCCTGACAGGTTTCGGCTCTTACTGGCGACCATGCTCATCACCTACGGGTCGGGGCCTGGATCGAGCTGGCGGAAGCCTCGCCCGTAAGTCTCGGTGCCCACCGCAGGAGTCCAGCTACGGCAATCGTTGCCCAGAGCCCCGCCACGAGCGCAGAAACGCGGATGCACTTAACCACATCAGATCATATTCCCCCGCTGCGGCCCCTGACCAGACGCGGCATTAGCTGGCCGGGCGATCCTGGTGCCATGCCGTGACCGGTCAGGGACGGCATGGGCTGCGTCCGATCAACTCGCGGGGTCAGGTGGCTGGCGTTCCAGGATCCGCTGGCTTTCCGCTACCAACCGGTCGATCTCCGCCTGCTCCCGTTCAGCCTGCGCATCGTCTCGCCGCAGCAGAGCCTCAGTGCGGTTCAGGCGGATCTCACTGGCGACTAGGAGAGCCCGTGCCCGCTCCAGGGACTGCCACGAATCTTGTCGCCGACTCTCCGCTGCCGCATCCAGATGCCCTGTCCTGTTATCCAGACGCCGCTCGCGCTCATCCGCGATAACCTCGCGCTCATCCGCCCGGCGCTTACGTTCGTCCGCGGCGGACCCATCGCCCTGGACCCGTTGCCGGCCTGCGGGTCCATCGGGCTGCTGCTGCGCTGATTGCGCCAGCCCACGTTCCATACCGCAAGGATGCACCCTCAAGACCCGTTAGGCCATCCTTGGCTTGTCGACCCAGGCCGCGGTCGGCGTGCGCGGCAGCGGGAGCCAGGCGCGCAGCGTGGTGCCGGAGGAGGCCGGGCTGCTGATGTGCATCCCGCCCTTCAGCGCGCCCATCCGGTCGCGCAAGCCGATCAGGCCGCTGGTCTCCAGCCGCGCCTCGGCCCCGCCGAGCCCGTCGTCGCGGACCTCGATCGTGCACCGGTAGTCCTCGACTGCCACCCGCACCCAGGCCGAGCTGGCCTGGGCGTGCTTGACCACGTTGGTGAGCGCCTCGGAGCAGAAGAAGTAGATGCTGGCCTCGATGGGCTCGGGGAGTCTCTGACCGGTGACGTCCAGGTGGACCGGCAAGGAAAGCCGGTCGGCCAGCGCTTCGAGGGCGGCGGCCAGGCCGCGAAGAGTCAGGATCGCGGGATGGATGCCGGCCGCGATCTCACGCAGCCCGTTGATGCCGCTGCTGGCGTCACGGAGCGCTAGGTCGAGGTACTCTCTGGCCCGCTCGGGCGACGACCAGGACTGCTGGGCGAGTTGCAGGTTGATGATCGTGCTCACGAGATGCTGCTGGGCGCCGTCGTGCAGATCGCGGGTGACTCGCCGCCGGGCGGCGTCGGAAGCGGTGACCATGCGCGCACGCGAGGCGATCAGGTCCGCACGGGCGGTCGCGTTCGACACGGCGGTTCCGATCAGGTCGGCAAAGCGTGCGAGGCGAGGTTCGGTGCTCGCGGGCAGCGGCTGGGGATTGGCTGTGGTGACGATCAGGGCGCCCCAGACGCTGCCGTCCACGATGACCGGCGCCCCGACCCCGGATCTGATGCCAAGCTCGCGCATCCGGGCGGCGAGCCGCCCGGGCATGCCCTGGTAGCTGTGAACGCGGGCGGGGGCTCGCGTCCGCTGCACCTGGGCAGCAACCGACTGCTTGTCCATTGGCAGGCGGGTGCCGGGCGGGACGTGGTTTCCGCGCAGGCTCCAGCCCGCCAACGGCACGTTGGTCCCGTCGGGGTTGAACTGAGTCAGGTTGACGATGGCTGCGCCGATGAGCCGACCGGTCTCTTCGCAGACGGCGTCGAATATGGTGCGCGGCTCGGCCCCGCCCGCGACGAGCGTCGCCACCCGCCGCAATGCGGCCTGTTCGTCCGCGAGCAGCTTCAGTTCCTCATGCGCGCCGGCGTTGGCGATAGCGGTCGCGACCAGGTCGGTGAAGCTCGCGAGCCGGGCCTCGGTACCGGCCGGCTGAGGCTCGGCCTGGTCCGTTCCGGCGATCAGGGCGCCCCACATCTCGCCATCAACCACGACCGGCGCGCCCACCTCGGATCTGATGCCGAGCTCACGCAGCCGGGCGGCCAGCCGACCAGACCTGCCTTCGTAGCTGTCAACCCGGACCGGCGCGTGGCTCTGCCTGATGAGAGCGTTAATCGATTCCCCGTCGAGCGGCAGGCACGTCCCGGGCGGGACATGAGTTCCGCGCTCACTCCAGCCCGCCTGGGTCAGGTTCATCTCGTCCGGGGTGAACTGGGCCAGGTTGACGCTGGCCGCGCCGATGAGCCGGCCTGTCGCTTCGCAGACCGCGTCGAATACCGCGGCCGGCTCGGCGCCCTGGGCGACCAGCGTGGCCACCCGGCGCAGCGCGGCCTGCTCGTCCGCGAGCCGGCGCAGTTCCTGGCCGGCCTCCGCGTTGGCGATCGCCGTCGCGACCAGTTCGGTGAAGCTCGCGAGTCGCGCCTCGGTATCGGCCGGCTGCGTGACGGTGGAGAGCGCCATCATCGCGCCCCAGGTCCGGTTGCTGACGATGATCGGCACCGCTACCGCGGAGCGTATCCCCACCTGACTGGACAGCGTCGCGGCGATCGGCCCCGGGACTTGCGCGTAGTCGGCCCGGGCCGAACGGCCCGAGTGGTACACCCGCCCGGAGGCGCCGTGTTCGTCCAGCCGCCACGAGGTGCCGACCGGGTATGGGGTCTGCAGGCCCCAGACGCCGACAGCGACCGCTATTCCGCCCGTTTCGAAGCGGGTGACGGCGACAAGCGGCAGGCCGAGGACGCTCGCCACCTCCCGTGCGACGACGGCGAAGACCTCCTCCTGGGGCGCGCCGCGGGCGACCAGGGTGGCGACGCGCCTGAGCGCCGCCTGCTCGTCCGCGACCGCCTTCAGCCGCTGGCGCGCGGCCAGCAGGTCTTCGCGGGCACGCTGACGCTCAGTTATGTCGCGGACGGCGCTGAGCTCGGCCGCCCGGGCCTCGGCGATCTCACGCTCGCGAGCTGCCTGCTCGGCGGCCATGCGGATGCTCAGGTCGGTGAAGCTGACGGCGATGCCGTAGCCGCCCGGCGCCTCGAACGGCACCGCGGTGCAGGCGACCGGGACCATGGACCCGTCACGCCGGACGAACCAGTCGTCAGCCCGGTGGACGGTCTCGCCGGTGGTGCGCGGCAGCAGCAGCGGGCACTCGTCGGCCGGGAACGGCGAACCGTCCGGGCGCTTGTAGTGGATCGTCTGGTGGCCCGGTTTGCCGACCAGCTCCGACACGTCGTCATAGCCGAGTGCGGCCACCGCCGAAGGGTTCGCGAACCGGATCACCCCGTCCTGGTCAGCTACCCAGACCGGCTGGGCGATGCAGTCCAGGATCGAGGTCACGAAGGCGTCAGCGCCCGGTGCCCGGCCGACGCTGTCAGCGGTCGTCGCAGTTCTCCTTGCTGACGCTGGCCGCACCGCCGCCTCGGGGCGCAACGTCCTGCAGTTTCCCCTGAAATCCGACTCTACGGCGATCTGCCCGCCAAGACCAGATACGTTCCGAGGGCACGCGCGACGACCCGTTCGGTCACAAGAATTTCGATACCGAACGAGCCGGGTTTCCCGCCTCCATGACCTGACCGCTTGCCCGGCGGGTAGCGGTTCGGCGGACCCGGACCGCTACCTTCGCCGTCCTCGACTACCTCCGGTCCTGACCTGGCCCAGATCGGCCGATGGCGAACATCCCTTCGAGGTCGGCCGTCGCAAGCTCGATCTTCGGCACGAACGCGGTAGCGCCACACGCCTTCAGCGCCGCGCTGGGCACCTCATCGATGTCGGATGAGGTCAGCACGATCACCGCCGGGCAGACGGAGGAGATCGAGGCCGCCACGGCAAAGCCATCCCGCCCTGGCATGTTGATGTCCAGGAGTATCCCGTCCGGGCGGTCACTGCATACCGCAGCCAGTGCCACCTCGCCATCGGCCACCGCTCCCGCCGACTCGAAGCCGCGCTTCGCCAGCAGCTGTGCTGCGGTGCGACGGAACACGTCGCTATCGTCGACGATCAGGATCCGGTAAGACACACGACGCATTCTGTCGGCCGCGTATTCACCTGACAATGGGGATAACCCCATGAGGTCGATGGACCCGGGTGCCGTGGGAGCCGGTGCGGGTGCGCCTGCGCCGGTGCTCGTTTCAGCCTCGCGTCAGCGCCGTTCCAGCCGCTCCCGCTAGCGTCCCGCGTGGCTGTAGCGTCTGTGAAAGGAGACCCATGAAGAAAACGAAGGTGATCGCTGTCCGGCTGCTTGCGGCCGCGGGGCTGGCGGTGGGCCTCGGCGCGGGCTTGGCGGGGCCAGCACAGGCGGCCACGACGTTCACCATCTCCCCGGGCGGTGCCTGGTCCGGGACCGGCTCCGCGGCAAGCATCCGCGACGCCGTGTCCAACCAGGTGACCCTCTGCTCGGGGCTGACGGTGGCGGGCAGCTTCAAGTCCGGCAAGGGCCTGAGCGGCACCAACATCGGTGCCCTGACCAGCATCGCGCTTAGCGGCTGCGTGGTCCATGGCGTGGCCGTCACCATCACCGTGCACACGTCGGCCGCCAATCCGGCCCCGATGAGCCTGACCGGGGAGTTCCCGGCCGGCTCGGGAACCTTCACCGGCCAGGCCGCCAACGTCTCGCTGACCCTGGACGACGCGAACGGCTGCCATGCCGAAGTGGGAGCGAAAACCATCAACGGCGGCGGCCCCGGCGTCGCGGGCTTCACGTACAACAGCGCCGGCGCCCAGTTCTCGTTCGGCGCGGGAATCCATGGCCTGTTCGTCCAGTCTGCGACGCCTCAATGCAGCGGCGGAACCTATCACGGCCTGCGTGTGCAGCAGTTCGAGCGGATCGACCTCGGCGGCTCCGCCGTCATCTCCCCGGCGCAGAGGATCAGCTCACCCTGACCGAGGCCCACCCGGCCGACCCTCTCCCATGCGCGGGTGGGCCCGGGCTCCGGGCAAGCCCATAGAAACGATCAAAGGCCAGGTCAGGGACTCTATCCCTGACCT
>Ga0335085_10009104_pt1 | contig 15025 bp, 8 predicted proteins | sample Lox_Sample_45_FD_206712 | JGI IMG/M metagenome (GOLD analysis project Ga0335085, IMG submission 206712) | Soil microbial communities from Loxahatchee National Wildlife Refuge, Florida, United States - Lox_Sample_4.5 | ecosystem: Environmental > Terrestrial > Soil > Wetlands | place: USA: Florida... | reverse complement strand
TCACCTTGAGCCCGGGAATCAGCGCCGCCATGGACATCTGCTTCCGCTGTGCTTTGAACAGGCCGCCGACCTGGGAAACCTGGGTTTGAGGAGTCAACTGAAAAGCCAGCTCCGCGTCTTGCGCAAGCCGCACGATCATCTCGTCGCCGCTGCGTCCAACGATCAGGCCTTCGACCTTTGCGGTTTCAGCCGCTGCACTTGCTATAAACGTCAGCGCGGCGACCCCAATAAGCAAGTGCCCTGTGGTTCTTGACACCTTCATTTTCCGCATTGCTTCGCCCTCCTTGTTTTGGGCTCGCGGACAAGCTTGAATGCGACCAGCATCTGATTGCTCCTCAGGCCGTCCTCCGCCTAGCTGAGTTCAATTCAACATCGCTGAATGTCTCGGCATAGGGATTTTGGCACTCTTATAGACCGCCTTTCAGGCAGACGCAAAGGAAAAGGAACGTTCGCCGCCGTCTCTGCGTCGTAAATGTCCCATTGTGCCAATACGCATTGTTAGCTTAAACACTCCTCTTCATTCCGCGGGCTGCGTGCGGACGAAGTTGTACTTTGCACTGAACTGAATCCGGGGCGCGTTACCGGTGGAGTTGTCCTTGTTGACCCGCCACCCGTAGAGGAATTCACCGCCCACGGTGAGAGAACCGTAGGGATTCCAAATCACGTTGCCTCCCATGTACTGTCCTTGATGGTAAATAGAAGCGAGCTGCGCTTGAGTATTCTGCACCTGCACAAAGCTGTAAATCGCGTTTGAGCGAAGCCGGGAAATCCACCAATGCTGAAATGCACCGTAGGTTGCCACCACCGGCACGGCCTGGATGTGTGGATTCTGCAAGCTGCTAACCGCCGCATCCTCGCCCAACCCGGAAGTGTCATTGATGTAGCGCTCGATGCCATTGCCGTAAGCCGCTTGATAGACGACGGTGTCTTTCCCCCACAGCCGTTCAGCGCCTGCGAAATTGAAGCCCCATCCGACCACCGCTTCATGGCGGCCGTCCGGCAAGAAAGCCGCCACGCTTCGGAACAGTCCGGAGAGTTGCACGTGGCCCCGTTCCATCTCTCGCCGTATCTTCACCGTGCCGTCCGGCGAGGGGCTGTTCGGCTGCGCGTTGAAATCGGGAGTAGTGAAGGCTACGTCGGAGGTTGGTTTCTCCAGAGAGAGACTGAACGTCGTCTTCTTTGCGACCAAAACGCTATAGCGGAACTGTGGGTTCCGGGTGGAAACCCAAGCGTTCGGCCCTTGAAAATCAAGCTGGTCGGGGCCGGCGTCGGGATCCATGAAGTTGGTGAACGTTTGACCTACCAGGAAGTTCTTCGCTTGGCCATATGCATGACGGAGACGTGGCGTTGTGGCATTGGAGCCAAAGAAGTCCATCTCTAGGAAAAACCGCATGCTGTCCGACTTCGTTGGCACAAGAAAATCGAGATTGATGCGGGTTGGACGAACCGAAACCGTCGAATTTGTGTAGGCGGCCGGCGCTGGGATCGGAATGGTCGCCGGGATGAAGCTGTCTATGTTCCCTGAGGGCTTCAAGGCATATATGAAGTCGGTCTTGGCATATCCACCGATGCGCAAGAGCGTTTGCGTGCCGGGCAGCCGAAAATACCCCGGGAAGCGTGGGTCGAGCGGCTCATTGTTGATGCGCGGCGCTGCGATCGGGTCTTGCGCGAAGGTCCGGTAAGTCTGGGTTTCTTTCCCTAGCTCAACTTGCTTAGGGATCAGCTCGGCCTCGACCTGCGATTCCTGCTTGCCGTCGACGGTCAGCGCCGTCTTTAGATCCGTAGGCTCTGTTGCGGGCGGCTGCGCACTGGGAGCGCCGCCTGATAACCGCCGCAGTTCGCTCTGCACTTCCGTCATCTGGCTTTGCAGAGCGTCGAGTTTCCTCTGCAGGGCCTCGATTTGCGCGGGATCGGGAGTCGCCGATGTTTGCGCGCTTAGTTGAAAGGCGGATACAAGGAGCGACGCGAGTACGGCAATGTTGATGGTTGCTGTTTTCGTAAGAGCTGTTCTATTGAGGTGAGACATGGGGATATCCCTTTCCGGCGGGAACCCGGGCTACGGTTTCGGGTACCCCGCGAGTGGACACAACTTCGTTGCGCGGAGAGACTCAGCGAAGTTGGGCCGATGGAAAAAGCATAATCTGCAAAATTGTTTGCGAGTGTGACGCCGAACACAAGATAATTGGTTCCGAAAATAGAACCAGTTGCACCGTAAGTCACTCTCTCCGGTGAGCTCTGTCACGTCACGGTTTGTTGTGAGGTGTCACCATAGGGGGTACACCTGTAACGTTGATTCGACATAGCACGGGAGCGCCCCGTGTCCGATGTCTCTTTTCCGCCGCTTCCGACTGGTCAGGAGAATTTTTATGCGTATCGAACACGATCTCTTGGGCAAGAAAGAAATTCCCGATGACGCCTACTATGGCGTACAAACCGCCCGTGCCATGGAGAACTTCCACATCTCGGGAGTTCCGCTTTCGCAGTATCCCGAGCTCATCCGCGCCTTGGCGATGGTGAAGCTAGCAGCGGCCCGTGCCAACTACGACTGCAAACAGTTCAGCAAAGAGATCCTCACCGGCATCGAGAAGGCGTGCGAGGAAATCATGGATGGCAAGCTGCACGACCAGTTCGCCGTGGACCTGATTCAAGGAGGCGCAGGCACTTCCACGAACATGGCCGCGAACGAAGTCGTCGCGAACCGCGCGCTGGAACTGATGGGGCACAAAAAGGGCGAGTACCAGTACTGCGATCCACACAACCACGTCAACGCTGCGCAATCCACCAATGACGCGTATCCGACCGCGCTGCACGTGGCCGTGTTTCTGATGAATGGGAAGCTCATTGCCGAGCTGCGCAAGCTGACCGACGCGTTCCGGAAGAAGGGCAAGCAATTCGAAGAGGTCATCAAGATGGGACGCACGCAGTTGCAGGATGCCGTCCCTATGACGCTTGGGCAGGAGTTCGATGCCTTCGCCGAGAGCCTGGATGGCGAGATCTACGCGCTCGATCGGCTCGAGACCGTGCTGCACGAGATCAACATGGGCGGCACAGCCATTGGCACCGGCTTGAACGCTCCCGCAGGATATGCGGAAAGCTGCGCGACCCATCTGGCGAAGATAACGGGCAAGCCGATCAAACTGGCCGCCAACCTGGTCGAAGCGACGCAGGACACGCAGCCGTTCGTGCTCTATTCCTCGGTGCTGAAAAGCCTGGCGATCAAGCTGTCGAAGATCTGCAACGATCTGCGGCTGCTTGCGTCAGGCCCGCGCGCCGGTCTCAGCGAAATCAATCTGCCTACCATGCAGCCGGGCTCGAGCATCATGCCGGGAAAAGTAAACCCGGTGATTCCCGAAGTAGTGAACCAGGTCTGCTTCAAGGCTATTGGCAACGATCTCGCGGTGACCCTCGCAGCGGAAGCCGGTCAGCTCCAGCTCAACGTGATGGAGCCGATCATTGCGTACTGCATTCTCGAGTCGCAGACCATGTTCATGAACGCGGCGGCGACGTTGCGGGTTCACTGCATCGACGGCATTACCGCCAACGAGGACGTATGCCGGAGGTACGTGGAACACAGCATTGGCGTGGTCACGGCGCTGAATCCGCTGCTGGGTTATGAGAAGTCAACCGAGCTTGCGGCCGAGGCAATGAAGACGGGCAAGGGAATCGTGGAGTTGGTGCGCGAGCACAAGTTGCTTAGCGAAGAACAGATTAAGACGGTGCTCGATCCCAAAGCCATGACCCAGGCTGTCTCCCGTTAGGAAAGGCGGTCCGTCATGATTTGGCTGGAACTGTTAGTTGTTCTGGTATGCATCTTCATCGGAGCGCGCCTGGGCGGCATTGGGCTGGGCACGGTCGCCGGTATTGGACTGGTTGTCCTCGTCTTTGTCTTTGGCTCGCACCCAGGTGTGCCCCCGCGCACTGTGCTGGGAATGATCCTTTGCGTGGTCACCGCGGCTGCGACGATGCAGGCCGCCGGGGGACTCGACTACCTCGTCATCATTGCGGATCGCGCACTGCGTATTTGGCCTGCCGGAATCACCATCGTTGCCCCCATTGTCACTTATGTGTTCACTCTCGCCGCCGGAACCGGGCACATCGTTTATGCCCTGCTGCCTGTAATCGCCGAGGTTTCGCGGAGCGCAGGGGTCCGGCCGGAGAGACCTCTCTCTATTGCGACAATCGCGTCGCAGCAGGCCATCACGGCATCGCCCATCTCGGCTGCGACGGTTGCCTTATTGGGGTTGCTCGCGCCGTCCGGCATCGGCCTGCACCACATCCTGCTCATCTGCATCCCTTCGACGCTTCTGGGAAGCATCGTCGGCGCGCTGTCTGTAATGAAGATGGGGCCGGAGCTGAAGGATGATCCGGAATACCAGGCGAGGCTGGCGCAGGGGCTGATCAAAGACACGACCTCTGGTACAGCATTGGAAGGGACAGCGCTGGCGCGGGCACGCGGAGCTGTCATCGTGTTCCTGATTGCCGTCCTTTTGGTCGTCGGCCTTGGGTTGTTCCCATCACTGCGGCCAGACTACACCGCCATAATCAACGGCCAAGAGAAGGAACAGCAGCTCGAGATGGCGCCAGCCATCATGATCATCATGCTGGCTGCGGCGGGCGTGATGATGCTGGGTTTCAAGGCATCGCCATCCGCTGCGGTGAAAGGCACGATCATGAATGCAGGTGTGATCGCGCTGATCTCGATTGCCGGATTGGGCTGGTTGGGGTCATCGTTTTTTGAAGGCAATCGCCAGCTCATCATCGCCAGCATCTCGGGTGTGGTGCAGGCGCATCCCTGGGTATTTGCTTTCGGATTGTTCGCGTTGTCAATTTTGTTGGCCAGCCAGGCGGCGACTGTGGTGACGTTGATGCCGGTTGCGGTGGCTCTCGGAATCGGCGCGCCATCTCTCATTGCCATGTTCCCGGCGGTGAACGGCTACTTCTTCCTGCCCACTTATGCGACCTTGCTGGCGGCCATCTCCTTTGATCAGACCGGCACGACGAAGATTGGCAAATATGTTTTGAACCACAGCTTCATGCGACCGGGACTGGTGGCAACTATATCTTCGGTGCTGATCGGATTCGTGATGGCAAAGGTCGTGCTGTGATCATGTTAGTGCCTTAACACCATCATGCGAATCGCTACTTCGCTACTCCGTTTGACGCCGGTATTCATCGCGGCGGCGCTGCTGTTGAGCCTTGGCTGCCGTCGAGGCCCAGAGGCTTCCTCCGCATCCTCTCTTTCCCTTGACTGGCGTGAATTCCAAGGAACTTGGGTCGCCTCCGGCAATCGGCAGACGATTCGGCTCGCCGGTGATCGGCGGGCGTCCATTGCGCAGTTGAGCGGCTCCCTTGTGCTTTCAGGTGCGTCGAGACCGAATCGCGGCTTCCTGGCTGATGCAGTGGTCCTCAACGACACCCAAACCGGCACCATTGGCCGTGCAGTTTGGACCGACGAGCACGGCGACCACATCTACAGCGAGCTAAAGGGCGAACCTACTGGTACGGGATCCAGGATTTCGGGAACCATCGTTGGCGGCACAGGCAGGTACACAGGCGCGACGGGTTCTTACCAGTTCGCGTGGCGCTTCGTTATTGATACTGACGACGGCCATGTGCAGGGGCAGTCTGAAGACCTGACCGGACAGATTCGGGTGGGAGTATCTCCCAGGACGACGGGGGAGGAAACGAAGTGAACATCCGCCTGATGATCAAGCGCGCTGTACCCTTTGCACTGGCTCTGAGCATCTGGCTCGCTCCCGTACCTGCCGGGCTGAGTCCCCAAGCTTGGCACCTGTTCGCAGTTTTCGTCTCCGCCATCGCAGCCGTATTGGTAGGTGTCTACTCGCTGTTGACGTCGACGACGCTGGCGGTTGCGGCCGTGGTGCTTACCAACACCATCACGCCTGCAGAGGCATTCGGTGGCTTCGCAAACACCAGTGTTTTGCTGGTCGTGATTGCGTTCCTGGTCGCACAGGCAGTCGTGAAGTCGGGACTAGGCCGCCGCATCAGCTTGTTCATGGTGAGCCGCTTCGGGCGCTCTTCACTCGGACTCGCTTACAGCATCGTGGTTACGGATGCAGTGATCGCGCCCGCATTCCCCAGCAATACAGCGCGTGGCGGTGTACTGTTCCCCATCGTACTGTCGGTCGCTGAAGGATCGGGTTCGCGACCGAATGATGAGCACGGCCGCCGGCTTGGCGGTTACCTGATGTTCTGCGGCATGGCAAGCCTGGCCGTGTCTTCCGCGCTGTGGATGACCGCGACGTCGGCAAATCCCATCGGACTGCAACTGGCCAGGGAGTATGGAATTCACATTGGATTCGGTAAATGGCTGATTGCGTCGTCTGTTCCTGCCCTGGTGGCAATTCTCGCGTTACCCCGAGTTGTCGCACGATTGTTTCCACCGCATGTGCACGAGACTCCGGAAGCTCCCATTGCCGCCCGCAAAGCTCTTGCAGAGTTGGGCCCATTCTCGCGCATCGAGTGGATCACCGCAGTCACGTTCATGCTCATGGTCGCTGGCTGGATCTTCGCCGACCAGTTGAAGATGAATGTAACCAGCATCGCATTCGCGGGACTGGGCCTGCTGCTCATGACCGGAGTGCTCACATTGGACGACCTTTCAACCCAAGGCGATACGCTGGTGACGTTCCTGTGGCTGGCTGTGCTCTTCGCGTTGAGCGGAGAACTGAACCAGCTTGGTTTCATGGGATATGCCGGCCAGATGCTGGCGAAATACATGGGAGGGCTGTCCTGGCCCGTAACCTATGTGGGCCTGATCGTAATCTACGTCGCCATCCATTACATGTTCGTGAGCCAGTCTTCGCAGGTACTCGCGCTGTTAGGTGTCTTTCTGGAAGTCGGAATCCGCGGTGGCGTGCCCGCCTCGCTCATGGCATTCGGACTGCTCTTTGCCAGCAGCTACTTCTCCGTGATTACGCCGCAAGGCGGAAGCCAGAACATCATCTTCGTGGGAAGCGGCTATCTCACGCAACGCGAACTCTACCGCATGGGCCTGTTGACGACCCTTTTCTTCATGGCGGTCTTCCTCGTCATCGGCACTGGCTGGATATTACTTGTAATCCGTTGAAGCCGTTGGGGGGAGTGCTTACCAAAGGTGCGTTGCACCTTTGTGAAGGGTGTCTTTCTCAACGGACAGTTGATTTGCCGATTGCAAGTGAGCGCGGCGAACGAGAAGTGTTTGACGAAGAAAGCACTCCTTTTGAGTCCTTGTCATGATTACTTGCCGTATAACGGCCTACCCTTTCTTGTGACTTACGGCGCGTCGTCCGCCCTCAGTCGGCGGTTTGCCGACAACACGTCCAAGTGACTACCCCGAAGCTGACTTCAGGCCCGGAACAATTCCGATTTGCTCGTAACCAGCGCCGGACGGTGCGAGGCGCAAATCGACGGCAATCAGCTTTAGCACAAGCGAGTCGGGTATAATCCGCCCCATCTATGCCACTCGCCCCGGGCTCCCGCCTCGATTCGTATGAGATCGTCGCGCCCTTAGGTGCGGGTGGAATGGGCGAGGTCTATCGTGCCCGCGACGCCACGCTGAAGCGCGATGTGGCTATCAAGGTTCTACCCGAGTACTGGTCGCGCGATCCCGAGCGTCTCCGCCGCTTTGAGCAGGAAGCCCAAGCCACTGCTGCCCTGAATCATCCCAATATTGTTTCTATCTTTCACGTCGGCCAGCATGAAGGCTCGCCGTACATCGTCACCGAGTTGCTGCAAGGCGAGACCCTGCGCGAGCGGCTGCGCAAGGGCCCGATGCGGCTGCGCGAGGTGCTGGACTACGGAATAGAGCTGGCCCGTGGGCTGGCAGCCGCGCACGATGCCGGAATCGTTCACCGCGATCTGAAGCCGGAGAACACCTGGATTACAAAAGATGGACGCATCAAGATCCTCGACTTCGGGCTAGCCAAGTTCGATCTGGCAAAAACGGCGAGCGCGGACGGGGCAACCGTATCCGGGCAACAGTCCAGCCCCGGGCAGGTGCTTGGCACAGTTGGTTACATGTCCCCCGAGCAAGTGCGGGGGCAAATTGCCGATGCACGCAGCGACATCTTCGCGGTCGGCGTGGTCTTGTACGAAATGCTGACCGGGAAACCTGCGTTCCGCAAGGCGACCGCGGCCGATACCATGAGCGCGATCCTGAACGAAGACCCGCTGTCTGTTTCCCATGCCGATGCTCGGCGCCGCCGGTTTGATGCTGTCTTGGTCTATCGGTACGACCGTTTCGCGCGTTCTCTACGCCAACTGGTTAGCGCTTTGGGGGAGTTCGATTCTCTGGGAATACATTTCATCTCTTTGCACGAAGCAGTGGACACCAGCACGCCGAGTGGCCGCTTGGTGTTCGGCATCTTCGCCAGTATTGCCGAATTCGAACGCAGCCTGATCACGGAACGTGTTAAGTCGGGTCAAGCGGCAGCCAAACGCCGTGGCGTCAGATTTGGTCGTCCACGCGTCGATATCGATACCCGGAGGCTTACAGAGCTGCGTCGGCAGGGAGTCTCGTATGCGAACATCGCAAAGGCAACGGGCCTGAGCGTTGGCACGGTCTTTCGTGCACTGAGCTGCTAGTATAGCTGTTGTCCAGCTGCAACAACACTCAAGGTGGGCGGGTCGCCAGCAGCGTCACCCCGTTCACTCGCCGCTACGGTGGGGGACATTAAGGTGGCTATGCCGTGAGACCCGATACGTGTCGTCTCGGCTCCAGGCGGCTCTATTAGCGGACACTCAAGAATCGCATTTATGCGTCCTCCCCACATTCGCATTCGTGCTGTCATCCTGCTCGTGGTCGCATTGGTCCTGATCAGTTGGGCAGTACCGACGGCTGCCAATTTCCTCGTTGAATACAACTGGTGGAAAGAGCTCGCGCAGGTCAACACCTGGGTTAGCCTGATGTGGTACAGCGTCGCCCCGGCGGCAGCAGGAGCCTTGGTTGCTTTCATCGCACTGTATCTTGCGCATAGGTGCGGCTTGCAGTTCGCTGGCATTCGGCAGCGCGATTTCCCCGTTTACTCTCGCATCGTTCCCGTCGGTCTTGCCCTGTTCGCGATCATGTTCGCGTCATCCGCCATCGATTCCTGGACAATCATGCGATTCGTCGGGTCGCGAGGGCTTAGCGCGCCGGTCGACGCATGGCAAGACCAGGTGTTTTCACACAAGTTGCCGTTTTACCTGTTCGACTTGCCCTTCTATTCGGACCTTCTCGAATTCCTGTTTGCTCTCGCGATACTTTCCGCCATGCTGTTCTGGATCACCGCCCGGGGATGGCAACTGGTTGAGCGAGTTCGATACGGACGGTTGTTAGATGGACCAGCGAAGCCATTGGGCTTAGGGGACTACCTGCGGCTGCCTGGGGCTACACGCGCACCGTTCATTCGCATAATTGCCGTGATTTTGTTGCTTGGCTTCGCTGTCTGGATTTATCTGGGTAATTATGAGCTTCTTTTCAAAACTCACGCTTTCATGACAGGCGCCGACTACGTGGATGAAAAGGTCACGCTCCCACTGCGCTGGCTGCTCATCATCTGCGCGTTAGCGGCGCTGCCGCTGGTCTGGATGTCGAAATTCAAGCAGGCAGCCGTCCTTGTGTTGTCCGGCTTCATCCTGCAACTGGCATTACCTGCCATCATCCGCTCTGTTTACGTGAGACCGAATGAGATATCCATCGAGCGGCCCTATATAGAGCGCCATATTGAGGCTACTACCGCAGCTTTTGGACTAAACCGGAACGCTGTAGAACGCCCTTTCACACCTTCTGGCCAAGGCGCGGTCGACCCTGTGCAAGACGCGACGCTACTGGCAAACGTCCGGCTGTGGGACCTGCGAGCATACAACGCAACCATCACGCAGATTCAGGCATTACGTCCCTACTACACATTTCCCGATACTGACGTTGATCGCTACTTCATGGATGGCCACATTCAACAGGTGCTGCTGTCTCCCCGCGAACTCGACGTCACTCAGCTATCTGCTGAGGCGAGTGAGAGCTGGATCAATCCTCGATTCATCTATACGCATGGTTTCGGCGCCGTGGTGGCAGAGGTCAACAAGATTACGCCTGATGGGCTGCCAGTCCTGCTGATTGAGAACGCTCCTCCGGAGATCAAGTCATCCGCCTTTCAACTTTCCCGGTCGGAAATCTATTTTGGCGAGAAAACTCAGGATCCGGTGTTTGTTCACACAGCGCGCGAAGAGTTCGACTATCCATCGGGCGATCAAAACAAGTACTCGACTTACCAGGGCAAAGGCGGCTTCCCGGTTGGCTCGTTTGTGATGAAGGCTGCGGCTGCGATCTCGCAAGGCGAGGCCAACATTGTTTTCACCGGTTACCTGACCGCGCAAAGTCGCATGATGATTTATCGCACGGTGCAGGCACGGCTGAACCATCTGGCCGGTTTCCTGCACTGGGACCAGGACCCGTACCTGGTCATTACGGATGACGGCAGGTTGGTTTGGATCGTCGATGGCTATACGACTTCTCTTTCACATCCCTATTCGGCGCCACTTCCTGTGGCCGGATTGGAAGGTGGCGCGAACTACATTCGCAACGCGGTTAAGGCCACCGTGGACGCGTACACCGGGGAAGTATCTCTGTATATTTTTGATCCGGGCGACCCGATAATACAGGCGTACCAAAAGTTATTTCCCAAGCTATTTCAGCCGGCATCGGCCATGCCAGCCGATCTGCGGCGGCACACTCGCTATCCGGAAGACTTATTTCGCACGCAGGCGGAGGCGTACCGCATCTTTCATATGCGTGACCCTCAGGTCTTCTACAACAAGGAAGACATCTGGGAGATCGCCCGCGACCTGTTTGGCCAGTCGGGGCAACCGGAGCCGGTGGCGCCAACTTATATCGTCGCCACTTTGCCGGGAGAGAAAGATCCTGAGTACCTGCTGATTCTGCCTTTCAGTCCGCGAGGCAAGGACAACCTGATTGGCTGGATGGCCGCTCGATGCGACGGCGACAATCTCGGAAAACTCATGTTCTATCAGCTGCCGAAGCAACAACTGATGTACGGTCCAATGCAGATTGAGTCGCGCATCGACCAGGACCAGAATATTTCCAAAGATCTTACCCTGTGGAACCAGCAGGGCTCGCGCGTATTGCGAGGCAACATCATCGCTCTTCCCGTGTCCGGTGGATTCCTTTACCTGGAGTCCATCTATATTCAGGCGACCGAAGCCCGAATGCCCCAGCTCAAGAAGGTAGTTCTGGCGATGGGGGACCGGCTGATCTACCGGGACACATTCGATCAGGCCTTGGCGGACCTGACAGGAGCGCCAATGCCGACGGTAGTTCCCCCCGTTACCGCCGCGGCCTCTGCAAGCCAGCCACCTCCAGCCTCGCTGGCGGAGCGCCTCCGGCAGCTGCGGGATCAAGCCGAACAGCTTACCCGAGAGCTGGACAAGCTCCAAAAAGACGCAGCCACAAAGTAGATTTCAAAGTCACAGATCACATCCTGTTCGCATCTTTGCGTTTCGGACTCAAACGTCGGGAGGAAACTGCTGTTACTTCCTAGAAGTCTTAGTGCTGTATCTGAAGCGCCCACGGCGGAACAGTCGGCAGTCGCATGATCCTTGGCCGGGCGCTTCGGATACAGTCGGTTTGGAGGGAGCTTGAGGCGCCGGTCACTTCTCACCATAGCCGACAACCCGTCCAAGTGGATTGCTTCCGTGTAGCCGACCACTCGTGAACCAGTTGGTGATTCTGGGGTTCTGAGAGTGATCGCCTGATTACGCCCGTTGATTATCGACAAGCGAACCGTCTGCTGAGAGCAAATCGCCGGTCGGATCGAGTCAGTACAGAGTCACGAGCCAGATATCTGATTCGGTCACTCGACGGGAGAAGTATGCCGTTTTCCCGTCTCGCGTGAGTTGCGGCGGTCCGATGATGTCGCGGGCGACGGAGAATACCTTGCGGACCCGTTTTGAACTTGAGTCGACAAGATAGAAGTCTTTCCCATTAGCAACAAACAGCAGCCGACGGCTGTCGGGCAGCCAGACAGGCCACTCGCCGAAGTCAGTGAGGCGTTCGTAATTATGTGCCTCAAGCGAATATCTCACGACCCCTCCGATTGGTGGCTCTGCTACGCCCACAAGGCCCTTACCATCCTGTGACCAGTCGTTCACCAGGAAGCGACTTGATGGAGGATCGAGCTGCGGCAAAGGCTCTGGCGATTGTTGTTTCCATGGGCGATCCGGGTCAAAAATGAACACCCTCGATTTCAAGCGAGGCTCATCGGACTCGCTCACCGTCGCGATCCGTGAGCCGTCCGGAGCCCATGCGAAGTAACTTGCACCACCTTCCGTGAGCTGTTGCAGGTCACTGCCATCCGGCCGGATCTTCCACAACTCCAAACGGCCGTTGCGATCAGAGAAAAATCCAACCCAATTACCATCCGGGGACCAGCGGGGCATACGATCGATGGCCGAATCGCTCGTCAACTGTCGCATGGCGGTGCCGTCGGGATGCACCAAATACACATGACCTTCAGGCTGGACCAGTGAGTAGACCGCGATCCAATTACCGTCTGGCGACGGAGCGGGATTCGACCAGCGCAAGGAACCGGTAGTCACCCAAGCAGGTTCGCCTTTCACCGCGCCGGATGGATCCAGCGTCAGTCGCTGAATGTTCGCAGTTACCAGTGCCGAGGCAAAGGCCACGTGTCTGCCGTCGGCGGAGAGACTTGGGTGAGCAAGATAGGGCGCCGGCGTAGTGATCGCCTCGGGTTCTCCGCGTGTCTCACCCGATGCTTCATCGATTGGCACTCGCCACAGATTCATGCTGCCACGCCGATCGCTGGAGAAGTAGAGATACTTTCCATCCGGCGACCAGACAGGATTCCAATTGGTGGCTTTCTCGCTCATCACCGGCTTGGGAGTTCCGCCGCGAACCTGGATCGTCCAGATCGCTGATTGCGTTGGATTACCGAGCCGGTGGGTATAGGCGATTCGCTGATTGTGGGGCGACCAACTGGCCAATACGGCGTCCCCTTCATACAGACTGTGGGTTTCTCCGGTGCCTACATTTGCGATCCAAAGTCCGCTGCGCCCTGTAGCGTTCTGCGGGTACAGCTCAACATTCTCCGTGGTGAAAGCCAACTGTGTTCCGTCGGGCGACCACGCTGGATGAAATCCCATATGCGTCACACGCCTGATTGCCTCGCCCGTGCGACCCATAACGAAGATGCCACCGCCGTCGCGACTGGATCGAAACGCGATCAGTTCTCCGTCGGGAGAAAACGCTGGCTGGTCGTCATCTACCGTGGTATCCCTACTGAGATCGAGGGGAGTCTGCCCGCTGACGCTCTGTAAGTAAATCTGGCGTCTCCCACTGCTACCCCCCGAATACACCACCCACTTTCCGTCGGGCGAGAGACTCGGAAACCACTCGACGCCGGGTTGCGAGGTCAGCTTGGAAAACGCCACATTCAGATGCACAGGTGGCTTTGCCTTCAGGTACTGCCAGATCACCGCGGAACCGGCAATGGCAATCACAGCACCCACCGCGACCAGGATGAATTGCCATGGCACCTGCCTCACACGCTTAGTGCGCGCGGCGATGGGTCCTGCACGCCCCTTGACCAGCTCTTGAAGCTCTTCGAGATCGTTCCGAAGGTCCACCGCGGTCTGGTAACGCCGCACCGGATCCTTTGCCAAGCAGCGCCTGATGATGCGGTCGAGGTCAGGCGGGAGAGCTGGTTTGACCGCAATGGGGGCAACCGGCGAGTCCTTCAAAATTGCAGACATAACTGATACCGCGCTCTCACCACGAAAGGGACGCACGCCAGTGGCCATCTGATAAAGCATCACTCCTAGAGAAAACGTGTCTGAGCGCGCATCGATGGGCTTGCCTTCGGCCTGCTCAGGTGACAAGTAGGCTGGAGTGCCAATGATTCTCCCCTCCCCGGTCTGCGTGACAGTGGTTGCCGTCTCCTCCACTTCCCCGATCCCCTGGTAAACCAGTTTCGCCAAGCCGAAATCCAGGATCTTTACCAGCCCGTGGTCATCCACCATGATGTTCGACGGTTTGAGGTCGCGGTGGATGATCCCCGCAGCATGGGCAGTGGCCAACGCATCCGTGATCTGGACCGCGACCTTCAACATGTCGTCGAGGCGCATGCCGCTGCGGGGAATCAACTGGTCAAGTGTTTTCCCGCCCACGTACTCCATGGCAATGAAATCGTGGCCAGCTTCGCGGGAAATATCGTGAATGACAATGATGTTGGGATGATTCAGAGCCGAAGCTGCCTGCGCTTCCCTCCGGAAGCGCATCAAGGCATGGGCTTCTCTCTCGATATTGCTCGGCAAGAACTTCAATGCGACATTTCGGTGCAGATGGGTGTCTTGGGCCTTGTAGACAACACCCATGCCTCCGCTGCCGATTCTCTCAGTGATGCGATAGTGGCCTAGGGTTCGGCCGATGAGCGGGTCGTGACCGAGAGCTTCGGTGGCCATGGGAAGGAACTCCTTCCCCTCACCCTCTACGCCAAATCGTAGGTCCCGTCATCCGGCAAGTCAAGGCCAGCATATGACTTGTAAGCACGATGGTCCTCTTTTTCGGGTGCCCCGGGAGGCGGCCTCAGAGTAGTTGCTAATGAATCGCCATTACACCAGCAACCTCAACTGGGGGATCACGAGCCACCCGGAAGTTGGCCTGTTCGGAGTCAACTTGACGTAAAACGACTAAACCGCGGTTGTGGGCAGCTATGGATTTTCCCCGGAAGGCAGATCGGCGACCTGCCGACTGTACGCCCGAGTGGATCGCTGCCGGATACCGGACAACCGGCCAAATGGCAGCGCCCCCACAATGAGTGATCTGGCGACCACGACACGCGGCAGAGATCTGGCGAAGAGGTAAAGTTCGCCGTACCACGAGAGCTTTGGTCGTGAGTATTCAGTCAATGGATCTGTCCATAAGCATCGCTGCCTCATGCTCCTGAATGCACGCGAAGACCAACTTGTTGTCGTACAGGAAGCTCCGGTAATTGACGCTAAATCGCTGTAG
>Ga0335085_10009103_pt1 | contig 15027 bp, 13 predicted proteins | sample Lox_Sample_45_FD_206712 | JGI IMG/M metagenome (GOLD analysis project Ga0335085, IMG submission 206712) | Soil microbial communities from Loxahatchee National Wildlife Refuge, Florida, United States - Lox_Sample_4.5 | ecosystem: Environmental > Terrestrial > Soil > Wetlands | place: USA... | reverse complement strand
TTCCAGTACTCGCACGCGGCCCGCCATACCCAGGCGGCGGCACAGGTCCGCGGCCATTTCGCTCGCGGCGGCTGCCGGGGCGGCACAGCGCAGCATCCACGATGTGCGCCCGGCGCCGATTAGGAATCGCGCGATAGTTGCGGCGGCTCCGAAAATCCACAACCACAGCGGCCAATCGACCGGCTTCGGGGCGGGTTTGGCCGGATGCACCACGATCGCGGGGACCGCATCGACCACCAGGATCGCCGCGACCGGCTGCGGCCGCCAGCGCGGCATCAGACGCAGCGCGGGCGGCAGCAGCAGCACAGCGGCGAAGGCAACAGTCCAAAGAAAATGGCGCAAAGCAGCCGACGCGCGGCGCAGGGCCAGTTGGGCGACGGTCGCCGCGGCGAGAAGGACGGTGGCTTTCCAGATGAGTTCGGTCACGATGATTCCCCTTTCTGTTGGGCTTCGCGGCGGGCTTCCTCGATGAGGCGCCCGATGCGGTCGAGATCTTGCGATGAGAGATTGGCCGAGGAAAGATCCAGCAGCGCGGCGACGGTCTGCTCCACCGAGCCATCGAAGAAGGTCGAGAGCATGTGGCGCAGGGCCGAGCGACGGGCAGTGTCGCGGGCGGTGGTCGGCAGATAGACGTAGTGAAGCGATTCGGCCTCGTGGCGCACGTGGCCCTTCTCCTCGAGCACCCGTAGCTTGGCGCGCACCGCCGAATAACTGGGTGGATCGGGGATGGCGGCCAGGATTTCCGAAGCGCTGGCGCGTCCGCGTTGATAAAGGATGTCCATGATTTGCCGCTCGCGGCGGCTGAGGTTGCGATGCGTATCGGGTCGCATGATCTTTTCAGTTCTCAGTTCCGGGTGGGCACCTTTTCCGCATGATCGATCACCAGGATTTCCACGGGAATTTTGCGCGGCTCCAGGCGTAGTCCCAATTCGGAGCGCAGGGCATGAAGCAGGTCGGGTGGATTCTCCAGTGTGGCCGGATTGACCGGCAGGCGGCCGCGGCCCATGAACAGGCCTTCGGTGGCGAAGGTCAGGGTGAAGTCGTACTTGCCGCTCAGGCCGGTAGCGTCGGTGACCGGGCGGAGAATTTGACCCTGCACGGACTCGGCCAGTTCGCGCATGGTGGTCTGCCGGAAGGTCTCGCGGGCGGCGGTCATGCCGGCGAGTTGCAGAAACACACCCGGCCGGCGCGGGGGCACGAAAAAGCCGTCCTTGCCGGGTTGCAGCGGCAGCGGGGCGCTATCCCCCGGACCGAGGTCCTCGACGGATTCCTTCAGCTTCATGGCCCCGGGCTGCGCCAGCAGCGCATAGCCGGAAAGCTGGTGGTTTTCGCGATGGAGTTTCAGCCGGAAACGGTCCACCAGCAGGTTTTGCAGCATGACATGAAATTGCGGCGCGGTTGTTTCGGCGGGAAGGACGGCGTCGACATCGAAGCGTTCGGCATCCAGCCAGTCGGGCCCCGACAGTTGGAAGGACGGCACTTCGTAGGCGATCTGCAGCAAATATTGCAGGCTCAGGTTGGGATAGTGGATGCGGCCGGGATCTTGCGTGCCAGGACCGCCCGTTGGATCGGGACGGCCGCCCGCAGTGGGCTTCACCGAGGCCGCATCGAAGGCTTGGGCGTGCGCCAGGCAGGCCGCGCAGGCCAAAACCGCGGCGGTCTGTCTAATTCTCCGCGGGAATCTTTTCCGCATGATCGATTACCAACAGTTCCACTGGCCGCCGCCGCGCTTCCAACGCCAGGCCAAGCTGCTGAGCAATGGCGGCGAAGAGGTCCGGCTCCGTGCTGTCGGCCGCCTTGGAGCCATCCGGAGTGAAGTAGAGGTTGAAGCTGTAAACTCCCGGCAGACCGGTGTTGTCGATTACCGGCCGCCCGGCCTGCACCGTCAGCATGTCGGCGAATTTCGACATGTTCACCTCCTTGCCCGTGATGCGCGCCACCCCGTCTTTCGTCTCGATCACCAGGCCGGGGGACGGCAGGGAGAGCTTGGGGAATCCGTCGCGGCCCACACCGATGGGGACGGCAATCTCGCCTTCGGGCAACTGCGCCTCCACGGGGCTGATCTGGATTCCCTTTTTGGCCACCAGCAGCGCATAAATCGCCATCTCCTTCGATTCCCAGTGCAGGCTCATACGGAAGCGCGATTCGATCAGGCCGCGCAGCATGGATTGCAATTGCTCGCGCGGGGTGCTTTCAGGAAAGGTGGCGGTGATGTCGTACCGCTCGGTATCGAGCCAGGCCGGGCCGATGAGCTGATAATTGCGCACATCATAGGCGGCCAGCATCACCCGGCGCAGCGGGACATTGTTGTACTTGATGCGGCCCGGATCGGTGGTGCCGGGGCCACCGCTCATGCTGAATCGGCCGCCCGCAGATCCCAAATCTTTCACCGACGCGACATCGAAGGCGGTTTGTGCGTGGACCAGGGCGGCGAGGCTGGCCACTACCATGTGCTTCAAAAGCAGCATGCTGCTGTAAAAGTAGCGCCTCCAGTCGCGGCTGTCAAGCGATTTCTGTACGGAATCAGGGCGGTCGACAAGAAGCCTGGATAAACGGCATGGCCTTTCGCGGCGACGAAAAGGTGGAGCTCCAGCAGAAGTTCAATGCCTGCAGAACCGTGCCCGTATGCCGCCAGAATCCTCCGACCCGTTAAAGGACTGCCTGCGCAACCAGGAGATATTTCACACAAGGCTGCAGCTTTCGAACACCGGATCCGCTGGAGGTAAACTCCAGGACCCCTCGTTGTGCAGGGCTGCGGATTAGCCTATGATGGGGGCTAAAACTATGCTTCTCCGCTTGGGTCTGGCGTTCCTGACGGCCGGTCTGGCGGGTCTCGCCGGGCAACAGGGCGGCGCCGGGACTCCGCCTGCCCCAGGCGCGCCGGCGGCCCCGGCGCAGACCGCTCCGGCACCCGCGCAAAACGCCCCGGAAACGAAAGCCATCGAAGAGCCTCCGACCTTCCACACACGGGTCAACCTGGTGATGGTCCCGGTGGTGGTGCGCGATAAGTACGAAAAGATCGTCGGCACCCTCAAGCAGGAGGACTTCCGCCTCAGCGACAAAGGCAAGCCGCAGGAGATTATTAAGTTCTCGACCGAGACGCCCACGCATCCGCCGGTCTACCGCACGTCCGCCACCGACGAGATGGCGGCCGAAAGTGAGGGCGGGCGGGCCGCGGCCGTGCTGCCCGAGCGCTTCGTGGCCTATATGTTCGACGACGTCAATACCAGTTTCGGCGACCTGGGCCGGACGCGCGATGCGGCGTTGCGCCACGTGGGCACGCTAGGACCTAAGGAGCGGGCGGCGGTTTACACCATCTCCGGGGTAATCTCGCAGGAGTTTACGGACGACCGCGACGCTTTGGAGTCGACTATCAAGCGCATCTTTCCGCACCCGGTCACCGGCACCGGCGTGCCGGAGTGTCCGGATATCAGCTACTACCAGGCCGACCTGATCCAGAATAAAAACGACTCCATGGCGCTGAATGCCGGGGTGATCGAATATATGCAGTGTTCGGGCATGGACCCCACCGATCAGAGCCAGGTGAAACAGGCCCAAGGCATGGTGCAAGGCTTCGCCATGCGGCGGCTTTCCGAAGGCGAGCAGCAAACCCGTGTGGCGCTCTATAGCTTGACTGCCCTGATTCGGCGGATGGCGACGATGCCTGGTCAGCGCATTATCCTGCTGGCCTCGGCGGGGTTCCTTACCCCCACACAGCAGATCGAGAAGATCGAAGTGATGGACCGGGCCATTAAAGCCAACGTGGTGATCGGCACCCTGGACGCGCGCGGCCTGTACACCGACACGCCCGACATCAGCCGCCCCAACTTGGGCAACCAGATTTCGATCGGGCTGAAGCAGCAGTACGATCGCGAATCGGCGCGCGCCCAAGCCGACACGCTGGCGGAGTTTGCGGCCGGCACCGGGGGCACATTCTTCGAGAACAACAATGACCTGTATGCCGGTTTCCAGCGCATCGCCTCGGCGCCCGACGTCGTTTACCTGCTGGGATTTTCGCCGCAGAATCTGAAGTTCGACGGCGCCTTCCACCCACTGAAGGTGACCGTGGTGAAAAGCGCCGGGGTGAGCCTGAACATTCAAGCGCGCAAAGGCTACTACGCACCCCGGCACCTGGCCGATCCGAAGGAGACGGCCCGCGAGGAGATTTCCGAAGCGCTCTTCTCGCGCGAGGAAATGACCGATCTGCCGGTGGGCTTGACGACGCAATACTTCAAGTCCGGCGAGATGAACGCGCGGGTGACCGTGCTGATGCACGTGGACGCTAAAAAGCTGCAGTACCGCAAAGAGGTGGACCGCAATTGCAATGAGCTGACCATCGCCGCGGCGCTGTTCGACCGCAACGGCAATTACGTAGCCGGCAACGAAAAGCGGCTGGAGATGAAGTTGAAGGACGAAACCCTGGCCAAGCGGCTGGACAATGGACTGACCGTGCGCAGCAGTTTCGACGTGAAACCGGGATCGTACATGGTACGGCTGGTGGTGCGCGACGCTCAAGGCGAATTGATGTCCGCCACCAACGGCACAGTGGATATCCGTTAAGGAGGAGGAAGATGCAGTTTCGGGGATGGGTTTTGACGGCGATAGGCTGCCTGGCGGCTTGCGCCGGAATGGCGCAGCAGAGTCCAGCGTCGCAGGGCGGGCAGGCGGGGCAAAGCGCGGAACCTCCGGCCACCTTCCGCACCGAGACGCGCCTGGTCCCGGTGGACGTGGTGGTCATGGACAAGAAGGGCAATTACGTCCGGGACCTGACCAAGAAGGACTTTAAGGTCTACGAAGACAGCAAGCAGCAGGAGATCACTACCTTTTCGTTTGGCAGCGATCCGAACGCGCCGGGCAGCGAAAGACAACGTTACCTGGTTTTGTTTTTCGATAACTCGACCATGAACTTCGGCGACCAAATGCGCGCGCGGAGAGAGGCGGCCAAATTCATCGACGCCAATGCCGGTCCCGACCGGCTGATGGCGATTGTGAATTTCGGCGGCGCGTTGGTGATCAGCCAGAACTTCACCGCCAACGCGGAGCGGCTGAAGGCGGCGGTCACGGGTGTGCACAGTTCGGCCGTGTCGCCGAATGAGCCGGCCGCGGGCGTAGGCGGCGGACGCACGATGCGCGGGGTGGGCGCGTTCGGCGCGCGCGACGTGCTGCTGGCCGTGCGCAGCATGGCGGACAATCTACGCGATATTCCCGGACGCAAAATTCTGATCTTCTTCAGCGCCGGATTTAACATGCGCAACAACGCCGAGCTGGTGTCGGAGTTAAACGCCGCGATCGATGTCTGCAACCGTTCGAACGTGGCGGTTTATCCGATCGACGTGCGGGGCCTGGCGACCGGTCCGTTAGGCGTGGGCGGGGCGCGGTTGGATGTGCCGGCTGCTCCGGAAGGCTTCGTGGCGCCGTTCTTCGCGCGTGACCTGGGTATCGCCATGGCGTTGAATCCGATTCTGCGCATCGCGGCATTTCAGCGCGGGGGCGCGGGCGGAGGAGGAGGCGGTACGACCGGCGGCGGTGGTGGAGGCGGGACGGTTGGCGGCGCTACCGGTGGCGCGGGCGGCGCGCGCGGAGGCGGACCGGGCGGCGGCACGACCGGCGGCGGCGGTACGACCGGGGGCGGTATGCGCGCGGGTCCTGGCGCTGGAGGTGGGACAAACGCGGGCAACACCGGCGGCAGCGGGCGCGGCGGAAATTCGGGCGTAGGCGCGGGTGGCGGGGCCGCGCGTGGAGGCGGTGGCGGCGTAACGGCGCCGGCTCCCCCACGAGGATCGCCGCGCATCCTGACGCCCACCATTCCCGATGGAATCTCCGCTACCCAGGACGTGCTCTACGCGCTGGCCAACGGCACCGGCGGCTTCGTCATCGCCAATACCAACGATCTGCTGAAGGGCATGGAGTCCATCGGCAAGGAGCAGGCGGAGTATTATTTCCTCGGCTATGCGCCGCCGGAATCGAAGGAAGGCACTTGCCATAACATCCACGTGAAGATCGACCGCGGCGGCACCACGTTACGTTCGCGCACCGGGTACTGCAATGTGAAATCGAAGGACGAGCTGGCCGGCAAACCCATCGAGACGCAGTTAGAGAGCCGCATCACCGGATCGCAGAACGGCACCGTGCCCGCGCCGTTGCAAGCGGCCTATTTCTACACCGGCGCCAACACCGCGCGGGTGAATGTGTCGCTGGCGATTCCGTCCTCGGCGGTGAAATTCGAGAAGGTGAAGGGCAAGTTCCACGGCGAGATCAACGTGCTGGGGATCGCTTACCGCTCACCGAGTGATGTAGGCGCGCGCTTCAGCGATACCGTCAAGCTGGATTACGAGAAGAAGGAAGAGATGGAAGAGTTCACCTCGAAGCCGTACCACTACGAGAACCAGTTCGAGGTCAGCCCCGGCAAGTACAACCTGAAAGTGGTCTTCAACTCCGGCGGCGAGAACTTCGGGAAACAGGAACTGCCGCTGGCGATCGACAACTACGACGGCACCGGATATAGCATGAGCGCGCTGGTGCCGACGACCGATTTTCGCACGATCGGCCAGAACGATCCGCTGATGAACTCGAAGATCGACGCGGATTTGATCGAAGGCAAGGCGCCCATGATCGCGGGGAATTTCGAATTTACCGCTCCCGCCTCCTACCGCTTCAAGGAGGCGGATAAAGTGGCGGTGTATTTCGAGATCTACGATCCAGCACTGGGCGTGGAGGATCCGCCGCCCCAGCAGGCTGCCGCGGCGCCAGCGGCTCCGGCGCAACCGGCCGATCCGCTGGGACTGCATAAGAGCGACACCCCGGCTGCCGCGCCGGCTACTCCGCCCAAGCGCATCCTGGCCCAGCTTCGCATCTGGGACAAGCAGACCAACGAATTGAAGATCGACTCCGGCGGCGTGGATATCTCCAATTTCATACGCAAAGGCAACCCGGTGACGTCCGTGGCGCTGGCCGTGCCGGTGAAAGATCTGAAGGCCGGCGGCTATCGCATGGAAATCCGCAGCGTGGATTGGGAGAACCGGAATATCGCGCGCAATGTGGAGTTTGATATCGAGTAAGTGTAGCTAAGTGGGGATAGGTACGGCGCTGTTCCATCAGCGCTTGCTTTTTCCACCTTCCTCACTTACCATGTTAGATACGCGATGATATACGCTATCCATTTCGGGATCCTGCCGGACGACGCCAGCCCGGAGTGTGTCGACACTCCGGATGCGCGTGAAGGTCCATAGCCCCGTAAGGGAATAGCGTTCGCAATTCTGAAATACGGGGCCGGTCGTAAAGACCGGCCCTTTTTATTGCGGGCCTTAATTCGCGGCTTGTCGAGGCGGAACTGGGATTGGTGCGCTGTTGTGGCCGCGGTGCGCCCGCTAATTGCATAGGCAAGTCCCGTACCGCCACTTATTGCTTCGGATAAGAGCCTTGTAAGTAAGGCTGTCTCGAATCAGTTTTGATCGCCAGGAGTGTTTATGTTGACTTTGAAAGAGTTGATAAAAGGAAAGCAAGTACGGTTCAGATACTACCGCGACGGTGAGCTGTGGTACGCCACCGAGGACGGGTTCGAGTTCCCGGTCCCCATCGCCGACACCGGCACGGGAATGTTCAAGGCCGAAGACAGCGCCATCCAGTACATGCGATGGATTCGCCGCCATCTTGCGGAGAGGGCTGAGTGGGAAAAAGAGCGGGAGGAGCAGGCACGCAACATCGGGCCGGGAGTGTGAGGACGCTCCCGGCTTTGCTCGCCCGTTGCGGTTGCGTGGTGTCGCACGCCGCCCCGGAAGGGAGGCTCTGATGCCCGCTGCGCCGGCGCAAGGTGATGGAGCATAGCCACAACCAAATCAGAAGCCGCCGGACTTCAGCCTCCGGTGGCTTCCAGTCCGCGCGCATCGTTTCCGGGTCGTCGTGGGTAAACGGCCAATACGTGCGGCCGGAGCGCTGCAGGTCGATGCCTGCCGGGGTCGCGTAGAAGTACGTTCGGAAGTCCTCTTCCACGAGATCGAGCGGCGGCATTCCCGACGTGCGCCGGGGAAGGAGTCGCGCGACTGACCGAGAGCGGCTAAATCGTAAGCTCTAGCCAGCATGCGCTCCACAACGCGCGCAAGGCCTCCACGATGTCGGAGGGCTGAATCGTCAAGCCGCATTTGGCTCCAACCACCGAGACTTGGCGGGGAATCACTGGATCGACATTCTCGGAGTCCTCGCAAATGGAATTGAGGACGAGTCGTTGGAGGAATTCCGCGCGTGTCATGCGATAGCGTCCCTCTGGACAGTTTACAGCGACGTGATCTAACGATAGGTGCTGATGTTACCGCTCACAGGGCCGCGAGGATCCGCTGCGCGAGACTGGCGGGATCGAAGCCTGCGTGCCGGTAAATCTCATCCGGCTTGCCCGAGCGCGAGAAATCGTCCATGCCGAAGACGCGGCCGGCATGATCCTCAGGCAGCAGGAAAGGATAGAGGAATCCGCGCCATCCATTGTGCAGGGCGATGGCGTGCAGGCGCTCTTCCGCCGACAGAATCTCCTCGGCCTTCAGCGGATCGGTCCGCCGCAGTTCCTCGTAGAGTTGCGGTGATGTGACGGCGACAATCTTGATGTCGGCGCGTTCTTCCAAGCGGGGCAGGATCTCCAGCACGTTGGCCATCACCTGTCCGCCGCTGACCAGCAGCACACGCTTGGGTTTCGCGTTTTGCCAGTACGGTTTGAAGACGTAGGCGCCCTGAATCGCGGCGCGCGCGGGAGGCACGCCGTCCCCGCGACGCAGCACCGGCGTGCCCGGGCGGACCGCCGAAAACACCACCGGCTCGCCGCGTTCCATCGCGTGAAACAGCATCTCGACGGCTTCGTTGGCATCCAGCGGCTTGTATACCTTGATGCCCGGATAGGCGGTGAACAGCGACATCCAGAAAAGGCCGTGGTGCGTCGGGCCATCTTCGCCCGTCTCCGGACCATCGTGCGCCGCCAGCATGATAAAGAAACTGCGCGCCTCCGGATTCACCGCCCGGTTGATCAGGGTCATGCGCACCCCGTTGGCCATCATCGGGGTAAACACGCCATAAGTCGCAAAAGCGGTCATGGGCCGGAAGCCGCCCGGCAACACATCCTGCGCCATGGCGCACGAGAGCATGGCCATGTTCTGCTCGGCGATTCCGAAGCGGATGCCGCGCCCCAATTGGTTCTCATGGCTCATCACGCCATGCACCGTTTCGGCTTTGCCGGTGAGGATCGATTTCGCCAGATCGCCGGCCCCCACGTAGAAGAAGGCCGTATGGCGCATCAGCCAGGTGAAAAAGGCTTCCGTGGCTTTGCGCGTCGGAACCAGGGTGCCTTCCTGGAACACCAACTCGGGCGGCAGCACCTCGGGACGCGACAAGCTCGTGAAATCCGCCATCGGCCGCCCTGCCAGCGCGGTCCGCATCCGTTGCACAGACTCTTGCTCCGTCGGGATCTGCAGCGCAAGGGTCTGCAACCGCGCGTGCAGGTACTCGGCATCGCCGGGCCGCAGTTCGCTGATGATCGACTGGAGATCAGCCACCGCGTCACCGCGCACACCCGGAATGGAGAAGCCGAGTTTGCGCACGGCCTCGACGTATTCTTCGTGTGAGAGGGGCGTGCCGTGCGAGTCGGCAGTGCCCTCCAGCCGTCCATAACCGAATCCCTTGGCGGTGTGACAGATCAACACCGTGGGCCGCCCCGGCCCGAATCCGTCGGCCGCCAAGCGGTAGGCGTAAGCCAACTCGCGGAGATTGTGGCCGTCCGTTTCGATCACGTTCCACCCGTGCGCCAGCCAATGATTCAGGTAAGGAACCGGCAGCACTTCGGTAATCGGGCCATCGATGCCGAAGCCGTTGTAGTCGAGCGCGACGATTAAGTTCTCCACGCCCAGGTGGGCGGCGAGGTTGCGGGCTTCGTAGCTCAATCCTTCTTCGGTTTCGGCATCGCCGGCGATCACGAAGGCTTTGGTCTTCAGACCGCAGGACCGGTGGAGCAAGGCGAACCCAAGCGCGGCAGAGAAACCATGACCGGAAGATCCCGTAGAAGTATCGGCCAGCGCGTACTGCGATTCCACGTGTCCACTGGGACCACCCCAGCGGCGGAAATGCGCCAGTTCTTCGGGGAAAACCGCGGCCTTGCCTGCCGGGCCCTCTAAAGTGAAACCAGTCCGGCGCAGTGTCTCATACACCAGCGAAACGACGGCATGGAACAACGGCGAGCAGTGGCCCGCCGACCAGACTACGCGGCTGCGGCCAGGGTGCTTGGGATTCCAGGCATCGAAGTCCAGCGCGCCGCCCAGCAGCAACGCGATGACCATCTCGGCCTTTGAGGAGGAGCCTCCCGGATGCCCCGATTGCGCAGCATTGACCGCGGCGAACATCAGCCCGCGCGCCAGGCGGCACAGATTCGCTGCCTTGGCCTCCTGAATCGAATCGAGCGGATCGAGCGGCAGCCCGCGGATGTCCAGGTAGGCCCCTCCCTCCATGCGATAGTTCAGCCTTTCTGGGTCCAGGGCCGCCAGCGCGGAACGGCCCTCCTGGCTCAACAGGTTGAATCCTGCGGCAACGGTTGACGACATGGGCAACCTCCGTCAGCCCGATTTTAACAGCTTTTCAGGACCTATACTCTGAAATTGGCCCGATGCCGCTGCGCTTGCACCGCATTCGGGGCGACGTCCTCGTGCGCATCGGAAACACATCGGAGCTCAAATGAGCTATCAGGGTGCTGTGGACTCGGCCCGGCGGATGGGGTCGAAAGCAGTGGAGCAGCGGGCCCCCGCCTGCTTTGCGGGAATGCGCCGGGCCGGAAACGTACGAACCAGAACCACCGAACGCCTGTCACGGCCGCTTCAGAACGCCTTCCTAACCGGCCTGCGAATGTGTGCGGCGGATGCGATTCGCATGGCTTCATCACCCTCTTCATCTCGCGCAGGCACGCCACGGGGGTCCGGGACATGAATCAACAGGAACCGGCAATAGACAAAGATCGAATGTGTTTGCCGAAGATGGCGATCTGCGTTCGGGAGGAAGTTCGGCGGCTTCGGCGCTCGATCACTTCGGCGCGTTGTTCGAGCTCGTTGGGCCGAAGAAGCGTCGATTATCGCCTCGGGCGGGATCTCGATCACCTTGTGAAGCGCGCCGATTGAGGATGTCGAGACCGACATATACCAGCCTTCCTTTTTACGGGGCCGCGAACGCAGCTTTCTGAAGTGGTCGATTGAAGAAGGAGGCGAGGGGTTCGTGGCCGCGGGTCTGGTAACCAGATGCAGAGCGCCGCGGAGAACCCCGATATCCTGGTGCTGATGCCGCGGGACGTCTCAAGTCTGGGGGCGGAAACCGATCTGAGAGTACGATCATCCAATACCACGGTGACGACATGGCTCTCCCGGATTCCTCGGGGGAGCCACAGAATGTAAATTATCGGTTCCGGCGGTACGGCTATGTCAGGCGAGAACGCCTTAAAGTACTTACCCAAAGATCCCAACTTCGCCGAACGTGTTCGATCGAGCTTTGCAAGACAACAGGCGATGCAAACCCTGGGTGTCGAGATCGTGCGGCTTGACCCCGGTGAGATTGAATTGGCGATGCCCTACGATCGCGCGTATACCCAACAGCACGGGTTCATGCATGCCGGGATCATCACGGCAGCGCTCGATAGCGCCTGCGGTTACGCTGCGTTTTCGTTGATGCCGTCCGACGCAGCCGTGCTCACGGTGGAATTCAAGACGAATCTGCTCGCTCCGGCAAAGGGGGAGCGCTTCAGCTTTCGCGCCCAAGTGATCAAGCCGGGGCGGACGCTTACGGTTTGCGAAGCTCGAGCGTTCGCGATGGAAAACGGTGCAGGAACTTTGGTCGCGACAATGACAGGCACGCTGATGGCAGTCTTCCAACGCGAGGGACTCATGAGCTGAGGGCAGAACCTGCCCGTCCGGATCTGCGCCCATACCAACGTCAGGAGTATCAAAGCTATGAACGTCAAAAACGGCGAACTGTACCTGGATGACGTACAAGTCGGCCAGACATTCACGTCGGGGACCTATGTCATGGAAGCGGGGCGGCTGAAGGAATTCGCCGCCGAATTCGACCCGCAAGCGTTTCATCTCGACGAAACTGCGGCTAAGGAAAGCATCTTCCGGGGATTGGCTGCAAGCGGTTGGCACACCGCGGCGGTCGCGATGTGGCTTCTGACAACCAGTGGCTTGCGATTTGCGGACGGCATCCTGGGGCTTGGCGCGGAGATCTCCTGGCCTCGGCCCACACGTCCCGGAGACATTCTTCGTATGAATACCGAGATTGTTGAAATCAGGCCGTCCCGATCCAAGCCGGAACGCGGGATCGTGACCATTCGAAGTACTATGCTGAATCAAAACGGCGAGACAGTTTATTTACTGAAAGCCAACCTGATTGTGCCGAAGCAGCCGAGGTGAGGGGGGTATGCCAATGCGCGGATTTCGGACAGTCAGTGAGGAAACATGAGCCACCTGCCGGTCATGACCGTTACTGGAGGCGCTCGCGGGATCGGCGCCGCTACCGCTAAGCTTGCCGCCGCGCGCGGCTACGCCGTTTGCATCAACTATCAACAGAGTCGCGAGGCGGCCGAGAATCTGGTTCGCGATATTGAGAGTGCCGGCGGCCACGCGATCGCGGTTCAAGCCGATATCAGTTCCGAGCGCGGCGTTCTGGCGCTTTTTGAACGGGTGGATTCGGCATTGGGCAAGGTCTCTGCTCTGGTCAATAATGCGGCGACCCTGGAACCGCAAATGCGGCTCGATAGCATGCAGGCATCGCGGATCGAGCGAATCCTGGCCGTCAATGTATTCGGTTCGATCCTCTGCGCTCGCGAAGCGGTGAAGCGGATGTCCACGCGTCACGGGGGCAGCGGCGGGGGCATCGTCAATGTATCGTCGGGAGCCGCCAAGTATGGATCGCCGGACGAATACGTCGATTACGCAGCCAGCAAGGGAGCGATCGAAACATTTACGGTCGGCCTTGCAAAAGAAGTGGCTGAAGAGAACATTCGCGTGAATGCCGTGCGGCCGGGGCATATCTACACCGGGTTGCATGCCAAAGGGGGCGAGCCTCAACGTGTCGACAGGGTCAAGGCGTTCGTTCCCATGAAGCGGGGCGGGCAACCGGAAGAAGTCGCCAATGCCATTCTGTGGCTCCTCTCTGGAGAAGCCTCCTACGTCACCGGAACGATCCTGGATGTATCCGGCGGCCGCTGAGCGCTGCCTGATCGGAATGATGACGCAAATGGCGCCCCCTGGTAGATCATCGCGGATCGATCATCGGTTTCTAAGTCGCCACAGCGCTGCTGCCATGGTTCACCTCCATCGGGAACCTGGCGAAGGCCGGAGCTCCTGCCTGTTGTGCCGGCAGGAGCAGCGGGATGACCGTCCTTGAGAAAACGGGATCGGTCCGATCTCAGGCCAGTGCCCGCCGGCAGAACTCGAGACAGTTAGCAACTTCCTTCACCGCATCCGATCCCTCCGGAATGTCGTACTCGAGTTCGATCGACCCCGGCATGGTCCACTTGTTCTTCTCCACCGTCTGCAGAATCTGCGGGATCGGCGTCTCACCCGTGCCCCAGGGCAGGTTCAGCGCGCAATGCGCCACGCTCGTCCGGTCTTTGAGGTGGTAGCTCGCGATCCGGTCGTGAAACTTATTCAGGAAATCGAGCGGCGTTCCGCCAGGATCGCTCGCCGCCATAAAGTGTCCCAAGTCGACATTCGCCGTGTTGCCCTTGGAGGTCGCGAAGGCCTCGTCGAGAGCGGTCATGCTCCCTTGCTGGTGCGTGTGATATGCGGCGAACATCTTATATTTGAGAGCCCAGTCGCCTAAACGCTGGAAAATCACATGGGCATTGGGGCCGTTCGGCAATTCGAGGGTCACGTGGCTCGCGCCCAACGTTCTCGCCACAGTGAATGTGTAATCGAGGTCCTCGTCGGTATCTTGCCGGACGTCTTTGACCGCATAGATGCTCACGCCCGCATCGTTATACAGCTTGCGCAATTCCTTGAACACGTCCATCGACAATCCCAGCCGCCACTTGCGCTCTGCATCGACCGCGGCTTTCTGCTCGGGCGTCTGCTCACCACGGCCGCGCCCTCCACGTCCGCCCGGAAACGCGCCACCGCGCGCTCCTTCTGCGCCTGGACCGCCGCGACCCGCCGGACACGCCTTTCCGTTCCATTGTCCAGCCGCCTGATCGTTCCCGAATCCCGTTTTCATGCCCGCAACCGGCGGATAAGTTGGCGATGGGCCTCGGCTGCCGGGACCGCGCCCGCCAGCACCGCGCCCGCCTCGTCCGGCTGCTTCGGCAGCAGCAGCCGCGGGACTCGAGTCCCACTTACCTTTCTTTCGGGCCCAGTCGTTCACCGGACCACCCATCAGTTCGATGGCGCTAATGCCGGAATCAACGATGTATTTCAAGGTCGCTTCCGCGCTCTGATCCGGCATGCTGCGATAGCTATACGTGATCGTGCCGATCTGCACTCCCTTGATCTTGGAATTCGGCTTCGCCGCCGCTATGGATCTCGAAACGAACGCCGAGGCCAGCCCCGCGGCCAACCCCATTCTTCCGACATCTCGTCTGGTGTAGAGCATCTTCCCTCCCGCACTGACCTTGTCCGCATGCGATTGTTTCACACCGGATCAATTCAACGCAAACCTGTAAAGAGCGCCGGCGCACGCAGGAATCCGGACGACGGGGATCGCAGAGCGGAGGAGATCAGACGTCCGCCAGAGCCGTCTCCCAGAGTGATCGTATAGGGCGCACGGCGCGCTGATGAAGTGCCATCGCGTCTCCGTATTGCTTTTGGCGAGGCAAATCTACCGCGAGACTTTGCGGTACAAACATCCGAAGCGCGCCGCCTTGCGGGGGTTCGCGCCGGCGGCTCGGGCCGGCGGCCTTATCCGGTCGCCGCGGGGAAGTGGAGAGCCGTGAGTCTCGACGATTGGGCGCCGGTGGCGGGGACGAAGACGAGATTGCGCCAGCCGAGCAAGCGCGCAGGGCCACGAGACGTCGATGCCCTGCGA
>Ga0335085_10009102_pt1 | contig 15027 bp, 14 predicted proteins | sample Lox_Sample_45_FD_206712 | JGI IMG/M metagenome (GOLD analysis project Ga0335085, IMG submission 206712) | Soil microbial communities from Loxahatchee National Wildlife Refuge, Florida, United States - Lox_Sample_4.5 | ecosystem: Environmental > Terrestrial > Soil > Wetlands | place: USA... | reverse complement strand
CGCGCGCCAGCTCCGCGCGCACAAACTGTGCGCGGCGGCGCACCTGCCGCCGAACCACGGCCGGAGCGGCCTGCCAGGAAAGCGCCAGCCAGGTGATGAACGGGGGCCGTTCTCTCGCGCCGGTCCAAGCTTTCCGGGCCAGGGCGCGGGCCAGTTCGCGGCGGCCGCGCGCCGTGGTCTGGAAGACGCGGCGCTGGGGGCCGGCAGCGGGGCTTCTGTCGGAGGCCGCGCGCAGCAGGTGCCTGCGGGCGAGTTTTTCTAACGAGTAATAGACCTGCGGCCGCGAGATGCCCGCCCAGTCGCGGACCTGGCGGCGCTCCAGCTCGAGGTTGGCCTGGTAGCCGTGCATGGGCCGCTCCGCGAGCAGGCTGAGCAGCACCAGATCGGGAGTGGTCAGCGCAGGTTCGCGGCGCGGGGGGCGAGCGAAGGGCCGGCGCGCACCGCGCCAAACCGAAGGGGCCGGCCGCAATGCACCAAAGCCGCTGGGGCAGGACATGCCGTGCCCCTACCCGCGGGGACGCGCCGCGCGGCGGGAGCGGGCGGCGTGCACGCGGTCCGCTGCTTTCCGTTTGCGGCTCCAATACCACCACTGGCACTGCGGGGCCGGAAGGCGCGGATTCCGCGCCTGGGCCACGGCGGCGCTGAAGGTGTCGAGTACGCAGAGGTCCTGAGCCTGGCCGGTCTTGCGGCAGAGGGATTCGTAGAGCGCGAGCGGGGAGCGGCGGGCGAGCTGGGCCACGCTGCGCACGCCGAGGAGCTGGAAATCGCGGAGCATGGCCGGGCCGATGGAGACCAGATCGCCGAGATGGCGCCGATGGGACATGGAAAAAACCTCCTTGCCAGCGGGGTATCCTCCTGCTAGGCTGTACTAGTCTAGTTTAGACTACTGGACAAGGCAAGCACAAACCGGGAGGGAATGGCCCATGCACTGGATTGCCGCAGTCTTCGCCGCCGCTCTCCTGGCGGCCACGGGAAATCACCCCGGGCCGCGCCCCGCAGAGGAGAAGAAGCCCATGATCAAGAAGTCCACGCCGGTCCTGTTTGTGGAAGAAATCGAGCCCTGTGTGAAATTCTGGACGGAACGCCTGGGGTTTGCGAAGACCATCGAAGTGCCGGACGGCAACAAGCTGGCCTTCGTCAGTCTGGTGAAGGGCAACGTGGAGCTGATGTACCAATCGTACGCCAGCGCGGAGAAGGACGCTCCGGCCATGGCCGAGATCGCGCGCAAGGGCCCCACGTTTCTGTACATCGAAGTGGAGGATCTGGAGGCGGTCAAAGCCGCCGTGAAGGGCGCGGAAGTGGTGATGCCGGAACGCACCACGTTCTATGGCGCGAGAGAGATCGGGATCAAAGACCCGGGGGGGCACCACCTGACGTTTGCGCAGTTCGCAGCCGCACCCCAACACTGACACGGCCTGGCGCGGGGCGAGCCGCGCCGTGGCCTGGGGACGCCCGTGGCACTGTTGCGCGCTGTAAGCGGTGTGCTAACGTGCTGCGGCGATGAGCAAGCGGATAGGCGTGCTGCTGTCCGGCCGCGGCTCGAATTTCGAGGCCCTGGCGGAGAGTTGCGCGGCGGGGCGCATTCCGGACGCGCAGATCGCGCTGGTGGTGAGCAACCGCGAGGGCGCGCCGGGGATCGAGCGGGCGCGGGCGCGGGGGATCGCCGCCCAGGTGATTCCGTCGAAAGGGCTGGAACGCGAGGCCTACGACCGCCAGGTGGCCGTGGCACTGGAGAACGCGCGGGTGGATCTGGTGTGCCTGGCGGGATACATGCGGCTGCTCTCGCCGTACTTCGTGGCAAAATTTCCGCGGCGCATCCTGAACATTCATCCCTCGCTCTTGCCCGCGTTTCCGGGGCTGGAGGCGCAGCGGCAGGCTTTGGAGCACGGCGTAAAGTGGAGCGGGTGCACGGTGCACTTTGTGGACGAAAATCTGGATGCCGGACCCATTGTGTTGCAGGGGGCGGTGGCGGTGCGCGATGAAGACACGGTGGAGTCGCTTTCCGCGCGCATCCTGGCGGAGGAGCATCGCATTTACACCGAGGCCGTGGGCATTGTGCTGGGGGGGCGCTATCGCATCGAAGGGCGCCGGGTGTTGTTGTCGTAGGGGCGCGCTTGCCGCGCCCGCTGTCTCGGACGGGGATCGGAAGAGGGATGACCGAGAAATTCCAACCTGTGGACGCGCAGCTCGAATACCTGCGCAAAGGCGCGGCGGAGGTCATTCCCGAGGCGGAACTGCGGCAGAAACTCGAAACGTCGAGGAAATCGGGCCAGCCGCTGCGCGCGTATCTGGGCGTGGACCCGACGGCGCCGGACCTGCACCTGGGCCACACCGTGGTGCTGCGCAAGCTGAAACATTTTCAAGACCTGGGGCACACCGCGATTTTCCTGATCGGGGATTTTTCGGCGATGATCGGGGACCCCACGGGACAGTCGGAGACGCGTCCGCCGCTCTCGCGCGCGGAAGTGGAAGCGAACGCGAGGACCTATCTCGAGCAAGTGTACAAAATCCTGGACCGGCAGAAGACCGAGGTGCGCTACAACAGCGAGTGGCTCGGCAGACTCTCCAGCTACGACTTGGTGCGCCTGTGCGGCCACTACAGCCTGGCGCGGATGCTGGAGCGCGAGGATTTCCGCTCGCGTCTCCGGCAGAATCAGCCCATCTCCGTGCACGAATTGCTCTACCCGCTGCTGACGGCGCTTGACGCGGTGGAGCTGAAGTCCGACGTGGAGCTTGGGGCCACAGAGCAGAAATTCAACCTGCTGGTGCACCGCGACATTCAGCGCGAATACGGCCTGGCGGGCGAAGTGGCGCTGACCATGCCCATCCTGGTGGGGCTCGACGGCGTGCGGAAGATGTCCAAGAGCCTGGGCAATTACGTGGGCATCACCGAGCCGCCGGGGGAGATGTTCGGGAAGCTGATGTCCATCTCCGACGAGCTGATGTGGAGCTATTACGAACTGCTCACCGACATGCAGACGGCGGAACTGGCCGCGCTGCGCGCGGACGTGGAGAGCGTCAAGCGGCATCCCATGGACGCGAAGATGGAGCTGGCGCGGCGCATCGTGGCGGATTTTCACGGCGCGCAGGCGGGGCAGGAGGCCGCGGCCAATTTCCAGCGCGTGTTCCGCGACCGCGAGGCGCCGGAGTGGGTGCCGGTACGAAAAGTTCCGCGCGAAGGAAAGAAAAAACTTGCGGCGCTGATTGTAGAAGCGGGCCTGGCCCCATCGCGCGCTGAGGCGGAGCGCCTGATCAAACAGGGCGGCGTGGAGATGGATGGCGCGCGCATCGAAGACGTACGCCACGAGGTGGATTTATCACGGGCGTCGGATTTCCTGTTGCGCGCAGGGAAAAAGAAATTCCTGCGGATCGTGGTGGAATAATTCGCAGCGCCGGCCTACAGCCGGCTCTTCATGCATTCGTTGCCGCAAGAGGTCCGCGTCTGCGCTCCACGTACGTTCGCTGAAGGAAAAACCCACGGTCAGGAAGGCACTGACCGTGGCTACCCAGGCCCGCAAGAACACCGGCTGAAGACCGGCGTTACGTCGATCCACCGGAGCCGCGGGACACCGCCGCCCCGCGCTAGAGGGACCCACCGCGTTCGGCCAGGCGTTTCAGATGGTCGAGCATGCGGCGGTCACGCGCGCGGATGCTGGGGCGCATGAGGATAGGGTCGAGCCAGCGGCCCAGGCGGCCGGGAAACGAGTACCACTCGTGCATGGAGACACGCGTCAAATCACCGGCCGGCACGGAGGCCTCACCGGCCCCCCCAATCCCCGGCGCGTCTTCGACTTGCCAGATTTGCCGGCCGCGCACGCCGTAGGCGTCCTGAAATTCCCATTCGAGCGCGCGCAGCCACTCGTAGCGCTGGACCACGGCCACCAGGGAGACTTCGCGCTTGCCCAGCCGGCCGGTGATGCGCACCTTCTGGCCAGGGCGGAAATCCGATTCGCCGCCGGTGAGTTCAAACTGCGTGTCCATCTCCGGGGCGTACCACAGCGGCATGCGTTGCGGCACGAAGAAAACGAAGACGCGGTCGCGCGGCGCGGCGATCTCAACGGCCAGATGCAGGCTGCCCATGGCGGGAGAAATGTAGCCCTTCGACTTCGCGCAGGGCAAGCAGGGGGCGGGAGAAAATCCCACGGGCGCAGAGAATTTGCGACAGGCGGAACCTGACCGAATTCGTAGGGGCCCTCCAGAGAAAAGCCCACGGTCAGAAGAACACTGACCGTGGCTACGGGTGCCGGGCTCTCAGAGGCCGGCGCTTCGAAAAATGCATGCACACTTGCGCGGGGGCGCGCAGGCTTCCACAATGGCGGAGGAACAAAACCACCCGCGGCCCGGCCGGAGGGGAGGACCCGTGGAGCAGTCCGTGGAAGTGCGGATTTACGACCAGGTGTACCACCTGCAGGGAGAAAGCGATCCGGGACACGCGCAGGAGCTGGCGCGCTACGTGGACGAGCGCATGCGCGCGGTGGCGGAGGTGACCGGCGCGGTGGATTCGCTGCGCGTGGCCATGCTCGCCTCGCTGCACCTGGCGGACGAGATCTTCACGCTGCGTGCGCGGCTTGAGGAACTGGAATCAGAAATCCGCGAACGCGCCCAGCGCGCTCTAACACGCGTGAACCAGGCGCTGGAAAACTCGGCGTGAAACCCGCCGCATCCCGCGCGCATCTCCAGCATCAAGCGACAGCATGAACACCGCCCCAGCATTGACGAAGGGTTCATTCCGCGCTGCCCGCTTGGTCGCGCGATGCATGGCGCTGGCCGCGGCGGTCTGTTTGCAATTTGTGTGGGTGAGCGTGCTGGCCTGCGCCGTGCAGTGCGCCCGCGGCCAGTGTCTGGCCGCGGGGGATCACCTGCCCGGCAACCCGGCGTCCCATCACTGCGGAGAGAGCAACGCTCCTAGCGATCACGGCGGGAACCCGCCGCATGGCCCGCATTGTCCCGCGGCGCTTCACTACGGCCTGGAGACCGGGCCGGTGGTGCATTCCGCGAGGGCGGGGAACGCTTTGCCGCCGGCCACGGCGGCAGAAACCGCGCCTGTGCGGGCAGCGGCGGCCGCGACGACGGACACTCCCGTCCGCGAAATCTTTTCTTCCTTGTCTCCCAGTCCCCCGTTGATTCCGCTGCGGATTTAGTCTCCGTGATCGGCGGCACTCGTCCGCCGCCCCGCACCTCTTCGCGCGCTCCAGCCCCTCTTCCGCGCTTCACGGCGCGCTGCGTTCGGAGCTGATCAGGATGCACCTGGAGTTTCCATTGGCGCTGTTGCATGCGGCGCTGTCGCTGGCGATTGCTGCTCCGCCTGCCGCGACGCAGTCCGGGGATGCGGGGCAGACGGCGACGGCGCGGCCTGCCGGGGCCGCGGAGAAGCGCGAGCCGGCGGCCATGCACATGCAAGAGGCGTCCACGCTCGAGGAAACGATTGTGGAGCACCACGGCTCGGGCACCAGCGTGGAGCCGGCTTCAGCGCCCGCGCCGATGCTGATGACCCTGCGCAGCGGCTGGATGCTGATGCTGCATGGGGTGGCTTTTGTGCTCACGCAGCAGCAAAGCGGGCGGCGCGGCGCGGATAAATTCTTTTCCTCCAACTGGAGCATGGGTATGGCGCAACGCGACCTGGGCCGCGGCACGCTGACCCTGCGGGCCATGCTCAGCCTGGAACCGGCGACGATTTCCAACCGCAGCTACCCGGAACTGTTTCAGGTGGGAGAAACGGCTTATGGACGGCCGCTGGTGGACGCGCAGCACCCGCACAACTTCTTCATGGAGCTGGGCGGATTTTATGATCTGCGGCTGGGAAAGAACGCGCTGCTCTCCGCGTATGCCGCGGTCGTGGGAGACCCGGCGCTGGGCCCGCCGGCGTTTCCGCACCGCACGTCCGCGAGCGAAGATCCGCTGGCCGTGCTGGGCCACCATCTGCAGGACTCGACGCACATTTCCGCCGACGTGTTCACGCTCGGCGCGGCCTACCGCGTGGTGCGCGTGGAGTTTTCCGGCTTTCATGGGCGCGAGCCCGGAGAGAACCGCTGGACGATCGAGCAGGGCCGCCCGGATTCCTGGGCCGCGCGGCTGACGGTGAATCCGCTGAAGAACTGGAGCGCGCAGTATTCCATCGGCCGCGTGCACAGCCCGGAAGCGATCAGCCCGCAGGAGGACGTGCTGCGCATGACCGCATCGGTGGATTACAACCGCCCGCTGACGCGAGGGAACTGGGCTTCGATCGTGGTTTGGGGCCGGAACAAGACGCTTCCCGAAGGAGAGATCTTTAACAGCTACCTGTTGGAGAGCCTGCTGCGGTTTGCCGATCGCAACGCCGTCTGGACGCGGGTGGAAAACGTGGACCGCAGCACAGAGCTGCTGCTGGGGCAGAACCCGGCACCGCCCGGGTTTGTGGAGAAATTCCTGGCGCGGATCCAGGCGTATTCCATCGGCTACGACCGCGACCTGCTGGTGACCAAACGCACGCGGACCGCGCTGGGGGCCCAGGTGACGGTGTATGGCGTGCCGGGATCTCTCCAGCCGCTGTACGGAAACGTTCCTGTGGGCGTCGCGGTGTTTCTGCGCTTTCGGCCCGACCACCGGCAGTAGCCGCCGGACTGGAGGCCCGTTTCCGAGCAGCGGAGATTGCGCCCGCCCGTCCCCTTCACCTAAAGTGGCGGGGCCGTTCGGGTTGTCCAGGACCCTGCTGGAGGATCGGGCCTTCAGCGTTTTTGTGAGGAAAGGGGAAGGGATCGATGCGCTCATATCGTTTTGTCCTTGCAGTTTGCCTGGCGGTTTTTTTCTGTGGGCTGGACGCGCGCGGGCAAACCCAGCCGGGCGCGCCGCAGGCGCCGGTACGCATCACGCTGGAGGATGCGGTGCGCCTGGCGCTGGCGCACAACCACGCGCTGGCGGCGGCGCGCACCATCATCCAGCAGAGCCAGGCCCAGGAGATCACCGCCAACCTCCGGCCGAATCTGGCGCTGGTCTCCGACGCGCAATTCCTGCCGGTATTCAATCCGGACCGGTTTACGGCGGACTACGTGGACCAGTTGGCGCAGTTCGACATGGGGGTGAGTTACCTGTTCGAGCGCGGGAAGAAGCGGCAGCACCGGCTGCAGGCGGCGAAAGACGTGACTGCGCTGACCACTTCGCTGGTGGCGGACAACGAGCGCACGCTGACGTTTCAAACGGCCTCCGCCTTCGTGGCCGTGTTGCTGGCGGAAGCCAACCGGGACCTGGCCCGGGAGGATTTGAAGAGTTTTCAAAGCACTGTGGACATCAGCGACGCGCGGTTCAAGGCAGGAGACATCAGCGAAGGCGACTACCTGAAAATCAAACTGCAGCTGCTGCAGTTCCAGACCGATGTTTCCCAGGCGGAGTTGGCGTGCGTGCAATCGCTGGTGGGCCTGCGCGGGCTGCTGGGGTACGAGTCCGTCCCGCTGGACTACGACGTGGCCGGAACGCTCGCCTACGAACCGGTAAAAATCGCGCGGGAGGAGGCCCAGGGACTGGCCGCGGATCATCGTCCGGACCTGCGCGCGGCGGTGCAGGGTGTGGCGGCGGCGCACAGCCAGTACGAGCTGGCGGTGGCGAACGGAAAGATGGATTTCACCGGGCAGGTCAACTACACGCACCTGATCGGCCTGAGCACCCTCTCCTTCTTTGTGAACGTGGAACTGCCCACCTCGAACCGCAACCAGGGAGAGATCGCACGCACGCGCTCGGCAATCACCCAGGCGGAAGAGCTTCGCCGCGCGGCGGAAGAAACCGTGCAGGGCGACGTGGCCAGCGCCTACGACGGGGTGAAAACCAACGACCGCGTGGTGCAGCTCTACCGCTCCGGGTATCTGGATGAGTCGCGCCTCTCCCGGGAAATCAGCGAGTACGCCTATAAGCGCGGCGCGGCGAGCTTACTGGATTTTCTAGATGCGGAACGGAGTTACCGGGCCACGCAACTGGCCTACCGGCAGTCGGTGGCCTCTTACATGCTGGCGGTGGAGCAGTTGCGCGAAGCTGTCGGCTCGCGGAACCTGCCATGAGCCGGAGAAAGTCTAGCTTCGGGCGCCGAGCCCTGCGGATTCTCGGGTGGGACTGCGCAAAACACCTCAGAACTTGTCGGGAGGCTCCATCGCCCTGTGCAGCATCTTCAAGACTTGCATGTTTCGCGGCGGTATTCGCATTGGCGCTGGTGGCCTGCCTCGGCTTGCTCCCCGCAGCCCTTTCCACCAGCATCGGTTCCGATTCGCAGAAGCCGTTTGCCATCGTGGTGGTGGCGGGGCTGATCTCCAGGCTCTTCCTGGGCCGGATCGTAAGCCCGGTGCTCTACCAGATGGTGGCGCGGGACGGCGACGTGCTGCAGGTCTGACCGTTGTCAGGCGGCAGGACGCGGCTCGGGCGCTGCGGAGAACGATTCCTGCGTCCAGGTTTTCGCCCCGGAGAGGCTTCCCGGAAGCAGCCGGGCCGAATTCAGGATGAAGGTCATCTCGGAAGATACGTGGATGAATGCGGCAAGCAGCGGATTGAGATAGCCGAAAGCGGCCAGGGCCACACCCACGCTGTCCACAACGAGGGTCCCAACAAAATTCTGGCGAATGATGCGGCGGCAGCGCCGGGCGATGCGCACGGTCTCGACCAGTTTCTCCAGGTTGTTGCCGATCAGGACGATGTCTGCACTTTCGCGTGCCACGTCGGTTCCGGAGCCCATGGCCACGCCCACGGAGGCCTGCATCAGGGCTGGCCCGTCGTTCACTCCGTCGCCCACCATGGCCACTGTGTGTGAACTGTCTTGTAGCCGGAGCACGTACTTGAGCTTCTGTTCCGGCAGCAGCTCGGAGGCGATTTCGTCCACGCCCAGTTTGCCGCCCACGTCCTCGGCAACGTTTTTCGCGTCGCCGGTGAGTAGGATGGTCCTCAGTTTGAGCGCCTTTAACGCGGCCACGGCTTGGCGGGCTTCGGGCCGCACGGTATCCGCAATCACCAGCCAGCCGAGCAGGCGTCCCCCACGCGCCACAAACACCTGTGCGCCGGTCGTGACCGCGGCCGCTGGCGGCAGTGCTACACCGTGCTCGGCCATCAGCAGCGGATTGCCCACGAGGATTTCATCGGCCTTATAGCTCGCCGTCACACCCTTGCCCGGGGCGTAGTCGAATCTCTCCGGCTCCGCAGGCGAAAGCTTGCGTTTTTCCGCTTCCAGCATCACCGCGCGGGCGATGGGATGTTCGGAGCGCGACTCCGCGGTCAGCGCGGCCTGAAGCACGGCGGCGGTATCGCTGCCCGGGAGGGCGTGAATCTCCTGTACCTGGGGAGTGCCGAAGGTGAGCGTGCCGGTTTTGTCCAGCAAGACCAGATCCACCTCGGCGAGTTTTTCCATGTACAGCCCGCCTTTGACGATGGCGCCCTGGTGCGCGGCGCGACCGATGGCGCCGAGAATAGCCAGCGGGGTGCCCGCGGCGATCCCGCATGCGCCAGCCACAATGACCACGGAGATTGTGGAGCGCACGTTTTGCGTAATCAAAAAGGTAAGCGCCGCGGCCGCGAGAGCGAAGTAGACCAGATAGCCGGCGAAGCGGTCCGCAAGCCGCTGGATGGGGGCGCGCGATTGCTCCGCGCGCTCGACGGCCTCAATGATTTTTCCGAAGGTGGTATCCCGTCCGAGCTTCTCCACACGGATTTCCAGCGCGCCGGATTGGTTTATGGTGCCGCCGTACACCTGGGCCCCCGCCGTTTTCTCGACGGGCATGGACTCCCCAGTGATGGCGGCCTGGTCCACAAAGGAGTGGCCACCCACTACGGCGCCATCCACGGGAATACGGCTCCCCGGCTTGACCAGCACGATGTCGCCCACGGAGACCTCTCCCAAACGCACCTCAGTCCAAGCACCGCAGCGCTGGACGGCGGCAGTATCCGGGAGCAGATCGAGAAGCTTTTGGATGGAGCGGCGGCCGCGGCCCACGGTGAGCCCTTCGAGCACCTCGGCAGCAAGCACGAACAAGGTGATGACGAGCGCAGTGAATATCTCTCGAATGGCCAGCGCGGCAAGAATGGCGATGGCCATGGAAAGTTCCATGGTCATCCTGCGCTCCAGGATGTTCTCCACCGCCTCACGGTAGATTGGGAACCCTCCCACGAGGGCGCAGAGCACGCCCGCAACTGTCGCCAGGGGCGTGGGCGGCGCGCCGAGGAACCAGAAAACGGCTGCGGCCGCAGCCGTGAGGATAATCAAAGCCAGATCGGCCGCATGAATAAGGTGCTCTTCGTGACGGTCGCCTGCGGGCGCGCTAGGGGTCGGATCGTTCATGAGAGGTCCCTCGAAGCCGGCTGCTCACCTCAGATAGGTCCGTACCACGTCGATGACTTCCTCGGCTGCCTCGGCCTGCGGGGAATCCTTGTTCTGCCGCGGGGGGAGCACGTGGAACAGAATGTGTCCTTCGATCAGCTCGGACATCAGGCTGTTGAGCGCGCCGCGGCAAGCGGCCACGAGTTGGAGAATTTCCGCGCAGCGGCTCTCATCCTGCACGGCGCGCTCCAGCGCCTCCACCTGGCCGCGGATCCTCCGGACGCGACGGATCAGTTTTTCTTTTTCCCGTGCGGTGTGCGCCATGGTCCCACCGGCCTATATTATACCCCTGTACAGTATATTTCTGCCTGGAAAGAAGAAAACCCGCTGTGGCGCAGACCTAGAGTGGTGTGCCGCTCCGGCCGGACCGCTGCGAAACGATTACCGCCTAGCCGGCCCCCACGGGCCGCTGCGCCACCCCTGATACACTTCTGGAATGCAGCCGGGCCAACCCAGCCGGACCGCGCTCTCCGCAGCCGCGCATCGCGCCGCGCACCAGATTCTGGAAGAGGGGCGCATCTTCGCAGATCCGCTGGCGCTGCGCATCCTCGGCCAGGATGAGGAGAGTCTTCTACGGGAAGCGCAATCTCATCCCCTGCGGCGGGTGATGCGGCTGTTTATCGCCGTGCGCACGCGGTTTGCAGAGGATGCATTGGCCGCGGCCGTGGAGCGCGGCGCGCGCCAGCTTGTGGTGCTGGGCGCGGGATTGGATACCTACGCGTATCGAAGCCCGTTCGGCGACCGGCTGCGCGTTTTTGAGGTGGACTACCCCGCCACGCAGGCCTGGAAACGGCGGCAGCTTGCGGCCGCGGGCATCCCGGTTGCGGGCACGGTCACATTTGCGGCCGTGGATTTCGAACGCCAGAAACTGGCGGAGGGATTGGCCGAGGCTGGATTTGAATGTGGGCAGCAGACATTTTTCACCTGGCTGGGAGTGGTGCCCTATCTGACGGCAGAGGCGGTGTGGGAGACGCTGGGGTTCATCGCCGGGCTCTCGGGCGGAGCGCACGTGGTGTTCGACTACGGCGAGCCTCCTGAGGTGCTGGAGCCGGAGGCACGCCAGGCTTACGAGGCCTACCGCGCGCGTGTGGCATCGCTGGGAGAAGCCTGGATCTGTCATTTCGAGGCAGAGAAACTCCAGGCAACGCTGGCCGCTCTGGGATTTGTGGAGGTCGAAGATCTGGGACCGCCGGAGATCGCCGCCCGCTACTTTCCGAGTCGGGCAGAGCCGGCGCGCGACCGGGGCGGTCATATCCTCCGCGCAAGCACGCTCCGGCCGGCCAGGCCGGTGGGGAGGGGCCGTTGAAGCCAGGAAACTTCAAGCGGGCCGTCGCTGGGTGGTGACATGCGAGGGGCTATAATCACGCGGGGTATCTCCGGCGCCGGTAAGGTCACGGAAACGGCGCGGCAGTAACCCGCATCTAACCGAATTCGGGGTGGTGGGGATTGAAGGCACTACAGGGCAACAGGGGCGCGGGGCGGAACGCCAGAATTCTTCTGGCGCTCGGCCTGGCCGTTTGCACCCTGATCTTTGTCGCTCTCGCGACCAGCCATATTCACTCCGGCGGCCAGGACGACGCCGCCTGCCGGCTCTGCCAGGCCGCACACACCGGATGGGCCGTTGCCACGGCCGCGGAAGCGCTTCCAGCCCCGCTCATCCAACGCCCTGAGTTGCCCCGGTTGGAGACTTGCGCCGGGCTGGAATTCTTCCTGCACAATTCTCCGTCTCGTGCTCCTCCTTCCGCGTAGCAGCCAGATCCCAAACTGAAGGGGAAACCGCGACCGGCGAAACGCCTCGCCGGAGGCTTTGCCCGTTTGAGGGCAATTTCCCAAGACAGTCCTGGCCGATTCCGCGACGCGGATAGGGGGAGAGATGCGCAGAGGTCTTGGACATGCAGGATTGTTCGTGCTGGTGCTGTTGACCGGATGGTTTGTGGCGCCCGCCCGGGCGCAAACGGGAAATTCCGGGACCATCGAAGGCAGTGTGAAAGATCCCAGCGGGGCGGCCGTGCCGGCGGCGGAGGTGGAGATCGCCAATCCGGTGAGCCAGTACCGCCGCACGGCGACCACCGGGCAGGACGGCTCGTTCCACTTCACCAACGTGCCCTTCAATCCGTACCACCTGATCGTGAAGGCGAAGGGGTTCGCCGTGTTCACGGAAGACGTGGAGGTGCGCTCAGGCGTGCCGGTGACCGTGGCGATTGCGCTGAAGGTGGGGGCGGCCAGCACCACCGTGGTGGTGGAGGAGACCGGCGGCGACCTGATTGAAAATGACTCCACGTTTCACACCGACGTGGACCGAACGCTGTTTAACCGGCTGCCGCTGGAGAGCCAGTCGTCTTCGGTGAGCTCGCTGGTCACGCTGGCGACCCCCGGAGTGGCGGCCGACTCCAATGGACTGTTTCACGGGCTGGGCGACCACGCGGAGAACTCCTTTTCTGTGGACGGGCAGCCCATCACCGACCAGCAGAGCAAAGTGTTCTCCAACCAGATTCCCAGCGATTCCATCCAGTCGCTGGAAGTGATCTCCGGGGCGCCACCGGCGGAGTTCGGGGACAAGACCAGCCTGGTGATTAAGGTGACCACGCGCTCCGGCATGGGGGCCACCGAGCCGACGGGGAGCGTTTACTCCTCCTACGGCAGCTTCGGCACGGCGAATGCGGGCTTCGACGTGTCGTATGGGGGGAAAAACTGGGGCAACTTCGTTTCGGTGAGCGGGCTCAATTCCGGCCGGTTCCTGGATCCGCCGCAATTCAGCGTAATCCACTCCAAGGGGAATGAAGAGAATCTATTTGACCGCGTAGACTATCAGTTCAATTCCCAGGACACCTTGCATCTGAACCTGGGGTACTCGCGCTCGTGGTTCCAGACGCCAAATTCCTTCGATAACCTGCAGGAGGGCATACTGGATCCCTTCGGAAACCCGGTGCCGGCCACGGACCAGCGTTCGAAGATTGAGACATTCAACGTGGCGCCGACCTGGACACACCTGATCAATTCCTCGACGCTGTTTACGCTGACCGGGTTCGTGCGGCGCGACGCCTACGATTACTATCCCAGCGCCGACCCCTTCTCGGATTTGGCGCCGGCGAGTGTCCAACCCGTGGCGCCCAACACGAATCTGCCGAACCTGCAGAACGAAACCGTCTCCCAGAGCCGCTCGCTGCTCAACGCGGGCGCGCGCGCGGACCTTTCCTATGTGAAGGGAATCCACAATATCAAAGCGGGGGCCATGTATGAGCAGACGTTTCTGGACGAACATGACCGGCTGGGCATCGTCAATCAGTATCTGAATTCGCCCTGCCTCGACCCGACTGGAATGTTCCCGTCGGCATCCTTTGTGGGGGGCGTGCTGGTGAACGATCCGGCACAATGTGCCGGGTTGGGGCTGGAGGCGAACACAACGGCAAATCTGAACAACCCCAACCTGGCCCCCTTCAACCCTGCCTTGGCCTGCCTGGACCTGACGCGTCCGACCCCCGCGGCCTCCAGCGGCTGCACGAACACGACGGCCGCCCTGTTTCCCTTCAACGGCCACACGGATGTGAAGGAGCTGGCGCTCTACGTGCAGGACACCATCAGCGTGAAAGACTGGTCGTTCAACCTGGGCATTCGAGGGGATTTCTACAACGGGCTGACCGTGCACCGCGAGGCCGAGCCGCGCGTGGGCGTGGCCTACAACATCAAACGCACCAACACCGTGCTGCGCGCTTCTTACGCGCGCATTCTGGAGACGCCCTTCAATGAAAACCTGGTGCTCTCCAACTCCGGGTGCGCATCCCCGGTGCTCAACCCGCTGCTGCTGTGCGGAACCCCCGTGGGGCAAATCACGCCTTTTACCCCGGGCTGGCGGAATGAATTTCACGTGGGACTGCAGCAGGCCTTCGGGCGCTATCTGGTGGTGGACGGCGAGTACATCTGGAAGTACACGCACAACGCCTACGACTTCAGCGTCCTGGGCAACACGCCGATTACGTTTCCCATCGAGTGGGCGAGGTCGAAAATCCCGGGAGTGATGGGCCGCATCAGCGTGCCGAATTTCCACGGCTTCTCGGCGCTGGTGGTGATGTCCAGCGTGGCGGCGCGCTTCTTCGATCCACAGCTGGGAGGCGCGGGGGCCACGCCGGGCGGGCCTTTGGGCGTCTTCCGCATTGACCACGACGAGCACTTCAATCAGACCACGCACCTGCAGTACCAGCCATGGAAGCGCGGGCCGTGGTTCGGGTTCAACTGGCGGTATGACAGCGGCCTGGTGGCCGGGGCGGTGCCGTTTGCCGTGGACAGCACCACTCCTGTGGACCTGACCGGGCTGAGCGCAGCGCAGCAGATCGAGGCCGGCCTGTTCTGCGGGACACAGAAGCCCACGCTGGCCGTCCCGCTCACCACTTGCGCGCCGAATCTGTATGGTTCGACGCTGGTCAGCATTCCCGCGCCGGGCACGGAAAACGACGATCACAACCCCCAGCGCATCGCCCCGCGACATCTTTTTGACGCCGCCGTGGGCGACGACAATCTTTTCCACGGCGACCGCTACAAGTGGAGCCTGCGGTTTACGGTGATCAACTTCACCAACAAAGTGGCGCTCTATAATTTCATTTCCACCTTCAGCGGGACGCACTACGTGACCCCGCGCGCGGAGACCGTGGAGCTGGGCTTCCACTTTTGAGGCGCACCAAAGCGGAAATCACGGCGGGGGTAGGGCTCCC
>Ga0335085_10009101_pt1 | contig 15029 bp, 15 predicted proteins | sample Lox_Sample_45_FD_206712 | JGI IMG/M metagenome (GOLD analysis project Ga0335085, IMG submission 206712) | Soil microbial communities from Loxahatchee National Wildlife Refuge, Florida, United States - Lox_Sample_4.5 | ecosystem: Environmental > Terrestrial > Soil > Wetlands | place: USA... | reverse complement strand
CAAAGACCTGCGGCGCGTGTTCGAGTACCACGGGGCCGAGCACAAGACGATCTCCTGCTTCGAGGCGGGGCTGCCGCTGACGCCCCCCAACGCCCAGCGCTTCTCGCGCCTGCACCCGCGCTGCGGCACGAGCTTCCTGCTGGTCGTGATGATCGTCGCGATCTTCGTGTTCGCCCCGATCGGGCTGCCCGCCTGGTACTGGCTCGTGCTGACCCGCATCATCGGCGTGCCCCTGATCGCCGGCATCTCCTTCGAGCTGATCAAGTTCGCCGGGCGCAACCGCAGCCGCCCCTGGGTGAGGGCGCTGATGTGGCCCGGACTGAAGCTGCAGCTGCTGACCACGCAGGAGCCCGACCTGAGCCAGCTCGAGGTGGCGATCGCCGCCCTGGAGGCCGTGCTCGCGCTCGAGAAGCCGGGCGAGCTGACGGCCGATGACCTCGTCGGCGTCGAGGTCGTGGCCTGATGGTCGATTCCACGGCAGATCGCTCCTAGCCGTTGGTAGAGGAACTCGTCAGCCAGATCGAGACGAGCTTCAAAGAGCTCGAAGAACAGATGAGCGACCCGGAGGTGATCGCCGACCGGGAGCGCTACGCGGAGGTCGGTCGCGCCTACCGGCAGCTGCAGCCGGCGGCCGACCTGGCCGGCCAGTGGCGCGCTGCCACCGACGACGCGGCCGTGGCCGAGGAGCTGCTCGAACAGGACGGCGACGACGCCGACACGCGGCGGGAACTGCAGCAGGCCCGCGAGCGGGCGGAGGAGCTGGAAGAGCAGATCCGCGTGGCGATGGTCGAACGCGACCCCAACGACGACAAGAACGTGATCGTCGAAATCCAGGGCGGCGCCGGCGGCGAGGAGGCCGGGCTGTGGGCCGGCGACCTGCACCGGATGCTGACCCGCTACGCCGAGAGCCGGAGCTACCAGGTCGAGGACATGGACATCGGCGACGGCAAGTACACGTTCGCGGTCAAGGGCGACGGGGCCTACTCGGTGTTCAAGTTCGAGGGCGGCACCCACCGCGTCCAGCGCGTGCCCAAGACCGAGTCCCAGGGGCGCATCCACACCTCCACCGCCACGGTGGCCGTCCTGCCCGAGGTCGAAGACGTGGACGTCGAGATCAACCCCGCCGACCTGCAGATCGACGTGTACCGCTCCTCCGGCCCCGGCGGGCAGTCGGTCAACACGACCGACTCCGCCGTGCGCATCACCCACAAGCCCAGCGGGATCGTGGTCTCGATGCAGGACGAGAAGTCCCAGCTGCAGAACCGCGAGCGGGCGATGCGGGTGCTGCGGGCGCGGCTGTACGAGCGGGCGCTGGAGGAACAACAGGCGGAGCTCGCAGCCGACCGCCGCTCGCAGGTCGGGACCGGTGACCGCGCCGAGAAGATCCGCACCTACAACTACGGCGAGAACCGCGTCACCGACCACCGCATCAAGCTCACCGCCCACAACCTCGACCAGGTCCTGGAAGGCGACCTCGAGGCCTTCACCGAGGCGCTGCAGTCCGACGAGAAGCGCCGTCGCCTGCAGGCCCAGACGGCGGCATGAACGCCGCCGCCGCCCTGCGCTCCGCCAGCGGCGAGCTCGCCGCGGCCGGCTGCGAGGCCCCGCGTCTGGACGCGGAGGTGCTGCTCGCCGACCGCCTCGGCGTGCCGCGCTCGCGCCTGCACAGCGAACCCGAGCTGTTGCTCGATCCGGCCGTGCTCGAGGGCTTCCGCGCCGCCCTGCAGCGTCGGGGCGGCGGGCGCGAGCCGGTCGCCTACATCGTCAAGCGGCGCGACTTCCGGGCGCTCGAGCTGGAGGTCGACCCGCGCGCCCTGATCCCGCGCCCGGAGACCGAGCACCTGGTCGAAGCCGCCCTCGAGCTGCCCACCGGCTGGCGGGTGCTGGACGTCGGCACCGGCTGTGGCGCGGTGGCGCTCGCCCTGGCCCACGAGCGTCCCGACCTCGAGCTCCACGGCAGCGACCTCAGCCGCTCCGCGCTGGAGCTCGCGGCCGAGAACTCCCGGAGGCTCGGCCTGCCGGTCCGATGGCACCACGCCGACCTGCTCGACGGGCTCGAGGAGCCCTATCAGGCGGTGCTGGCCAACCTTCCCTACGTGGCCGAGCACGAACGCGATAGCCTCGCACCCGAGATCTTGCGCCATGAGCCACACGACGCCCTGTTCGCCGGCGCGGACGGGCTGAGCGCGATCCGCAGGCTGGCGGCCCAGCTGGCCGTGCGCACGGACGTCCGCCTCGCTGCCCTCGAGGTGGGGGCGGGACAGGCGGGCGCTGTCCGGCGGCTGTTGCTCGACAGCGGCTTCGACGCGGTCCACAGCGAGCGCGATCTGGCCGGCATCGAGCGGGTGCTCGTGGGGGAGCGGGCGGCCTCGTGAACCCCTCCCTCACCCGTGAGGACGCCCTGCGCCTGCAGGAGTGCGTGACCGCGGGGGGCGTGGCCGTGTTCCCGTCGGACACCGTCTACGGCGTCTGCTGCGACCCCGAGGATCACGATGCCGCGCGGCGCATGTACGAGCTCAAGGGCCGCCCCGCCGCGCGCTCCTGTGCGGTGATGTTCTTCTCGCTCTCGTGCGCCCTGGAGCAGCTCGAGCAGCTCACCGAGCCCGAGCGCCTGGCGCTGGAAGTGCTGCTGCCCGGACCCCTGACGCTGCTGCTGGCCAACCGCTCGCAGCGCTTCGGCGCCGCCTGCCGCAACGACCCCTCGACGCTCGGTCTGCGCGTGCCCCGGCTGCCGGAGGGACTGGCTGCGCTCGCCGCCGTCGAGGTCCCGGTGATGCAGACCAGCGCGAACTTGTCCGGCGAGCCCGACGCGCGCAGCCTCGGGGACGTCCCCCAGAGCCTGCTCGAGGGTGCCGACCTGGTGCTCGACGGGGGCGAGCTCCCGGGCCGGCCCTCGACGGTCGTGGACCTGCGCGACTTCGACGAGGAGCGCCGCTGGCACGTGCTGCGCGAAGGAGCGCTCCCGCGCGAATCGGTGCAGGAGATGCTCGCCCCGCTCGCGGCCTGAGGCCGGGCCGTGCCGTCGGGCCGCCCCGCCCCCTGAGACCGGATCACCCGCGCGCCCCCGCGCGCGGCCTGAGGCCGCCGGGGAGCGGTCGCGGGACCCTGATAGCCTCCTTGGGAGCTGCCGCGACTGGCGCTGGACGAGGTGGAAACGACCACCGGGGAGCGGTCAGCGAGCACGCCGCGCGCCTGGGCACTTACGAGTCAACCGCCTGCCTGAGGAGAGCGCCGATGACCGATCTGAGCCCCGACTACTTCAACCGCCCCCTCGAGGAGGTGGATCCGGAGGTCGCCGACGCGCTGCGGGGCGAGCTCGAGCGCCAGCAGGGCACGCTCGAGATGATCGCCTCGGAGAACTTTGTGCCCCGGGCCGTGCTCGAGTGCCAGGGCTCGGTGCTCACCAACAAGTACGCCGAGGGCTATCCGGGCCGGCGCTACTACGGCGGCTGCGAGTGGGTGGACGTCTCCGAGCAGCTCGCGATCGACCGCGCCAAGGCCCTGTTCGGCGCCGAGCACGCCAACGTGCAGCCGCACTCGGGCTCGCAGGCCAACGCGGCTGTCTACCACGCGCTGCTGGAGCCGGGGGACACGATCATGGGCCTGTCGCTGGCCCACGGGGGCCATCTCACCCACGGCATGCGGCTGAACGTGTCCGGGCGCCTGTACGAGGTGGTGGCCTACGAGGTCGACCGCGACAGCAGCCTGATCGACATGGACGAGGTGGCCCGCATCGCCCGCCAGGCGCGACCGAAGCTGCTGCTGGCGGGCTGGTCGGCCTATCCACGCCAGCTCGACTTCGCCGGCTTCAGGGAGATAGCCGACGAGGTCGGCGCCCTGCTGATGGTCGACATGGCGCACTTCGCCGGCCTCGTGGCCGCCGGCCTGCACCCCAACCCGGTGCCCCACGCCGACGTCGTCACGACGACCACCCACAAGACCCTCGGAGGGCCCCGCGCCGGGATCATCCTGTGCAAGCGGGAGCACGCCAAGAAGATCGACTCGGCGGTCTTCCCGGGCCAGCAGGGCGGGCCCCTGGAGCACGTGATCGCGGCCAAGGCCGTGGCCCTGCGGATCGCCGCCTCGGAGGGCTTCGTCGAGCGCCAGCAGCGCACGATCGCCGGCGCGCAGGCGCTCGCACGCGAGCTGTCCTCGGCGGGCGCGGGCGTGCGGGTGCTGACCGGTGGCACCGACGTGCACCTGCTGCTCGTCGACCTGCGCGACAGCGACCCGCCGCTCAGCGGCCGCGAGGCCGAGGATCGCCTGGCGGGGATCGGGATCACCGTCAACCGCAACGCGGTGCCGTTCGACCCGCGTCCGCCGCTGGAAGCCTCGGGCCTGCGCATCGGCACGCCCGCGCTGGTCACGCGCGGCGTCGCGGTCGAGGACTTCGAGGAGGTCGGGCGCATCCTCGCGACGGCCCTCGGGGCCGATCACGAGGCCCGCGAGCAGGAGCTCGCCGCGCGTGTGCAGGCGCTGGTCGAGCGCTATCCGCTGTATGAGTTCCTGGGAGCGCCGGTACGCGCCTGAGCGCCCGATCGCCCCGCACCGCTGCGGGGCCTGCGATGCTTAGGGCGAGCGATGGCCCACCCGACTGAGCTCGACGCGCTGTACGCGCTGTTGGTGGCGGCCGCTGTGAGCGCGCTGCTCACGCCCCTGACGATGCGCCTGGCACGTGGCCTGGGGATGATCGACGAACCCCGCGAGCGGGGCCTGTCCGACCGCCCCACGCCGCTGCTGGGAGGGCTCGCGATCTTCGGCGGGGTGCTGGTGGCGGCGCTCTGCTTCCTGCCCAGCGGCTACGCCAGCGAACCGCACCTGTGGAGCGGCGTGCTGCTCGGCGCGGCGATCATCACGGTCGTCGGCGCGCTCGACGACCGCTTCGACCTGCACCCGCTGCTGAAGCTCGCCGGCCAGATCCTGGCGGCGGTCGTGGTGGTGCACTTCGGCGTCGGCGTAAAGGCGGTCGTGCTGCCGTTCTTCGGGCACATCTCGCTCCCCAACGCGGGCATCACCGACGGCGGCCCGCTGCTCACGGTCCTGGGGCTGGTGGTGATGATGAACGTCGTCAACTTCTCCGACGGCGTCGACGGGCTGGCGGCGGGCGTGTGCGCGATCATCGCCGCCACGATGGCGATCATCGCCTTCGACCTCGACCGCCCCCAACCGGGCGTACTGGCGGCGCTGACGGCCGGAGCCGCGCTCGGCTTCCTGATCTACAACTTCCCGCCGGCGAAGAGCTTCATGGGCGACTGCGGCGCCAACCTGCTGGGCCTGCTGATGGGCGTGATCGCCGTCGAGGCGGCCGTCAAGACGGCGGCCGTGGTGTCGCTCGTGCTGCCGCTGATCCTGCTCGCGGTCCCGTTCCTGGACACGACCTTCGTGGTGCTCAAGCGCTTGAAGTACCGCCAGCCGGTGTACCGGCCGGACAGCGAGCACTTCCACCACCGGATGGCCCGCATCGGCTTCTCGAGCCGGCGCACGATCGCCTACCTGTACGCCTGGACGCTGATGCTGGCGGGGCTCGCGCTGGCGCTGCGGTTCGTCCCCTACAGCGACCACAAAGGCCACTTCAACACCGGCTGGACGCTCGTGATCATCGCCATCGTGATCGTCGTCGCGATCGCCAGCGTGTACCTCGTGTACGTGCTGGAGATCCTCAAGTTCAGGCGCCTGGACGCGATCCGCCTGCGCCGGCTGCGGCCCGACGCCTCACCAGCGCAGATCCAGCTGGACGTCGTGAAGGACTTCGAAACTGGTGAGTTCGAGGCGGTGACCAACCCCGGGGACCCGAAGGTGGATGTGTTCGACGGTCCGATGCGCCGCGGGGCTCAGCAGCGGATCAGCCAGCGGCAGGTGGATCAGGAGCGCGTAGGCGCAGAACAGCAGCGTGGCGGCACACAGCCGCCGGTCCCCGCCGAGGGCCGCTAGCGGCAGCAGCCAGATCGCGTACCACGGCAGCAGCCAGGCCGTGGACACCAGCAGCGCGAGCATCGCCCAGCCGGCCATCACGCGCCAGTCCGCGCCCCGCAGGGTGCGCCACATCGTCAGCGCCAGCACCACGCAGAAGCCCGCCAGGTACAGGTGCCGCCACCACGACGGCGTCCCCGAGAGGCCCACCAGGCGGGCGGTCTCGGCCGGCACGCTGTGGGTGGCCACGAGCTGTTGCTGCTCGCCAAGCGCGCCGAGGAAGCCGAGCGCGTGCGAGCCAAAGCCGATCAGCCCCACGGCCGCCAGCGCGAGGAGCGCCAGTGCCGCGCCCACCAGCACGGTTCCCCGCTGACGCCAGTGCCCGGGCGCCAGCACCACGAACGGCAGCATCACCCCCGCCACGATCTTCACGCCCATGCCTGCGACCACGGCCACCGCACTGCCACGCAGGCCGCCCGTGCCCGCGCCATCGGCGCCCCCGTCCGCCCGCGCGGCCCCCGCCGCGCGTTCGCGCGCCCAGCCGCGCGCCGCCAGCGCCAACGCGAGCGCCACCGCAGCCATCACGAGCGTGTCGTTGTGGGCCCCGCCGAGCGCCAGCTCGAGCAGCACCGGGTTCAGCCCCACGAACGCCACCGGCCACTTCGCCGGTCCTCCCAGCGCGCGGGCGGCGTAGCCCACCAGCGCGATCGCCCCGAGGCTCGCGACGGCGGCGATCGCCTTCATCGCCCACAGGCCGCCGGCGACGCCCAGCGGCGCGAGCGCGTAGCTGCCGAGCGTGAACAGGGGCCCGTAGGGGGAGTGCTTGAAGGGCCACCCGACGAACGGGAACACCGAGTCGGCGGGCGCTTCGGCCGGGAGGTGCGAGTACGGGTCCAGCCCGTGCAGGGCCCCCAGGCGGGCGTAGCCGAGGTAGCCGAACACGTCCTGGGAGATCAGCGGCGGCCCCAGCAGCAGGATCACGTGCGCGGCCACGATCGCCGCCACCAGCGCCCGCATCGGCAGCGCCCACGCCCACGCCAGCACGAGCGCGTAGCCGACGCACATCAACAGCGTCAGGTTCTGGAAGCCGTGGCTGCCCAGCGGCGAGGTCAGGCCCCCGAGCGGCCCCGCCAGCCACGAGGGCCAGCCCCCGACGCGGGAGGGGACGTACTGCGTGGGTGCGCTGGCGGCGCCTGCGCACAGAAGCAGCACGCTCGCCAGGATCCCGAGCAGGCCGAGTGCTCCCAGCGCCCGTGCCCAGCTCGGAGCGCTGACGGCGCCCGCCGAGCCGCTACGCCGTCCGCCGCGGCCGGCGACGCCCACCGGCGATATCGGGGTGGCCGCCTGCAAGGTGTCCATTCTGCCCCCTACCCCGCGGTGGCACGGTCCTGTGCGCCCGCTAAGGTTCTCTTTAAGCTTCAAGCAGCCAGGCCCCTGACTGGCGGGGTGCTGCGTGCCCCCCGACGTCGCAGCCGACCCGGCCGCCGTATGCGGGGTCCGTACCGTTCATGGCAAGCCGCATCGACAAGCGCTCACCGAGCTCGCCCCGGTCCCGGCGGCGCGAACGCGTGCTGATCCTGTCCGCCGACGTGGGCGAGGGTCACGCCGCCGCGGCCCGCGCGCTGGCCGAACAGATCACCGGCTCGCCCCACCCTGCTGAGGTGACCGTGATCGACGGCCTTGCCGCGATGGGCCCGTTCGTGCGCCCCGTGGTCGAGGACGGCTACCGGGTGCAGCTGCGGTTCATCCCCTGGACCTACACGATCGTCTACTGGCTGCTGGAGCACGTCGCGCCGGTCCGCGCCCTCGCCCGCACGCTGCTGTGCCGCTTCGGATCGCGCTCGCTGGCGCGCACGATCTCCCGGCACGACCCCGACGTGGTCGTCTCCACGTACCCCGCCGTGACCGTCGTGCTCGCCCGCCTGCGGCGCACCGGCGCCGTGAGATGCCCGACCGTGGCCACGATCACCGACCTCACGGGCCTGTTCTTCTGGGCCCAGCCCGGGATCGACATGCACCTGGTGATGTACGACGAGTCGGTGCCGTCGGTCGAGCGGATCGCCGGACACGGCAGCGTCAAGCTCGTCAGCCCGCTGATCTCGGCCGAGTTCCTGCAGCCGCGGCCCCCCGCCGAGGCCCGCCGCTCGCTGGGGCTGCCAGAGGACGGCCGCGTGGTGGTCGTCTCCGGCGGGGGCTGGGGCGTGGGGGACGTCGCCGGGGCCGTGCGCGAGTTCACGAGCGTGCCCGAGGTCGGGGCGATCGTCTGCCTGGCGGGCCGCAACCGCCACCTCGCCGAGCGCCTGGAGCGCGACTTCGCCGGCGACGAGCGCGTCCACGTGTACGGCTTCACCGATCGCATGCCCGACGTGCTGGCGGCAGCCGATGTGCTGGTGCACTCCACCGGCGGGGTCACCTGCCTGGAGGCGATGGCGGCGGGAACGCCGGTCGTCTCCTACGGCCTGCCCGTGGGCCACGCCCGCATCAACACCCGCGCGATGGCCGCCCTCGACCTGCTGCTGCTGGCCAACGACACCGACGAGCTGCGCGAACACGTGTGCGCCAGCTTTGCCCGCTCGGAGAACGGCAACGGCGCCAAGGCGACCGCGCCCGTGCCACCGCCGGCCTCGCCGGTGGAGGCCGTGCTGGAGGTCCCCCGGCGGGTGCGCCCGATTCCCCGCTGGCAGCTGCGTGCGATCGCCCTGGCCACGTGGGCGGCGCTGCTGTTCGTGGTCGGCTCGTGGGTGATGTCGACCGACGAGGTCACGTCCGTCGCGGCCAGGGTGCTCGACGTGCACGAACTGGCCCGCGTCAGCACCGACGAACCGGTGGTCGGCCTGGTCGTGCACGCGCCCTCGCCGCAGCTGGCGGCGGTCGCCGCGCGGCTGGCCGACAGCGGCGTCCACCTCACCCTCGCCGACGGCGCCAGCGTTCCCAGTGCCCACCGCATCACATCCGTGCGCGCGCTGGGCGACGAACTGCTCCCCGAGGTGCCCTCCTCGGCGCTGCTGCGCTGGCTGCGGACCCGTCACACGCTCGGCTCGCAGGCCCGCGCGCTCGGGCTGCACGGCCACTTCTTCTACCTGCGCCCCCGGAGCGGGCTGTCGGTCGGCCAGCTGGTCCTCGGACGCACCGCCGGCGCGATCCCGGTGAAGGGCGCCCTGCGCGTCCCGGCCACGGCCACGCTGCGTCGGCGTCAGCTGCGCGCCGGCGACGTCCTGGTCGTCGAACTGGACGGCTCGGCCGCGTCCATGGCGGGCCTCGAACGGATGGCCTCGACGCTCGCATCCGACGGGCTGCGACCCGAGCCACTCGGCTCGCTCGAGCGCTCCCCGGCGGTCAGCGCGAGCAGCAGCGGCGAGCGCACGAGCAGCACCGCGCCGGCCAGCAGTATCGCCAGCGACAGCGCCAGCGGGATGCCGCCGAGCGGCGTGTCGGAGAAGCTCTCGCCGAGCAGCAGCGGCGCCAGCACCACCGGCACCACCGTCTGAGTCACGAACACGACCGGGGCGACCTGGATCGCCGGGCGCGACTGCAGCGCGCTCATCTCGCTCAGCAGGCCGACGATCGAGGCGAACAGCGTCGACAGCGCCCACAGCAGGGCCGGCAGCGTGTGCCCGGTGGTGAGGTCGTCGGAGGCGAGCTTGGTCGCGATCCCGCTCCACGCGAACGCCAGCCCGGCGGACAGCATCGTCAGCTCGGCACGCGGATGGCCGACCAGGCGCAGGCCGTAGGGCACCAGGCTGGCGAGGCCGAGCGCCACCAGCACGAGCGTGATCGTCGACTGCTCGGAGGTGTGGGTGTGGGACACCGGCGGGGCGCAGAGCGCGATGCACACCACCCCGACCACGATCGCCAGCATCGCCACGTGCTCGGTGCGCCCGGCGTGCTCGCCGAGCATCCTTTCGGCCAGCACCAGCAGCACCAGCAGTCCCATCGCGAGCGCCGGCTGCACGACCACCAGCGGCGCCAGCGACAGCGCCAGCACCTGCAGCGGCCAGCCGAGCACCGTCAGCCCCGTGCCCAGCAGCCAGCGCGCCCGACGCAGCAGCCCCAGCAACAGCGCCGCCCGCAGATACTGCTCCCGCGGCGCGGTCTTGGCATCGGTCGCCTGAAAGGCGATCCCTAGGCTGTAGAAGATCGACGACCCGATCGCGGCCAGGATCCCGAGCGTCAAATCGACCATGAACGAGATCGATCATCGCAGCCGCGCAGCACCGATCACGGGGGCGCTGGCCGCGGGCGTCCTCGCCGCCCACGCGATCCCGGCCCTCGCCGGCCTCTCCCGCGACGACGGCAGGCCCGTGCTGCCGGCTCTCAGGACCGCCCTCGGGGTAGAGGACCGCACCCACGACCGCCGCGGCTTCCAGCTCACCTTCGACGACGGCCCCCACCCCGAGGGCACCCCGGCGGTGCTCGAGGTGCTCGCACGCCACGGGGTGCGCGCGACCTTCTTCCTGGTCGGCGAGCGCGTCCGCCACGCACCGGCGCTGGTCGGCGAGCTGCTCGCCGCCGGGCACGAGCTGGGCCTGCACTGCGACCGCCACCGCAACCTGCTGCGGCTCACCCCCGGCCAGGTCGCCGAGGACCTCGCCCGCGCCGAGGACGCGATCGCGGCGGCGGCCGGGCGCACGGTCACGCTCTACCGCCCGCCCTACGGCGTGCTCAACGCCGCCGCCCTGGTGCTCGCCCGCCGGCGCGGCTGGCGGACCCTGCTGTGGCGCCGTTGGGGCCAGGACTGGCAGGCGGGCGCCACCCCGGAGGGGATCGCCGCGCGCGTCTCCCGCGCGGCCTCACCCGGCGACGTGCTGCTGCTGCACGACGGCGACGACTACTCCGCTCCCGGTTCCTGGCGGCGCACGGCGGCGGCGCTCCCGCTGGTGCTCGAGCAGCTCGCCCGCGACGGCCTGGAGCCCTCGCCGGCGTAGACCTTCGGCCGCGCCCGCTTCGCGTTTCATTGGCGTACCCCCGCGACGGTAAAATCGCGGTTTGGCCGCGAGCACCCTGGAACACGCCTCTCCGAGCGCCGTCGCGCCCGCAGCGCGGGCCGAGCCGCTCGCGCCGGAGCCGGTCAAGCGCAGCCCCTGGTGGCTGGAGCTGCTGCTGGTCGCGTGGCTGGCGTGGGTCTATGACGCCACCACCAACCTCGCGCCCCTGCGCGTGCACGCCGCGCTCGCCCACGCCCGCGGCCTCTTGAACATCGAGCAGTGGCTGGGGATCGACCCCGAGCGCTCGCTCGACCACTGGCTGGCGGGCCACCAGACGCTCGGGCTGGTCGTCTCCGACTACTACGACAACGCCCACTTCGTCGTCACCTTCGCCCTGCTCGGCTGGCTGTGGTGGGCGCGGGCGGATATCTACCGGCCGCTGCGCAACATCCTGCTGCTCTGCAACGTGCTGGCGTTCGTCGTGTTCTGGCGCTTCCCGGTCGCCCCGCCGCGGATGCTCGGAGGCTTCACCGACGTGGTCGCCTCCAGCGGCGCGCTCGGCTCCTGGCACGGCCACAGCGGGCTCGCCGCGCACGCCAACGAGCTCGCCGCCCTGCCCTCGCTGCACCTCGCGTGGGCGGCGTGGTGCACGATGGCGGTGTGGCAGGCCACGCGCCGCGTCTGGGCCCGCGCCCTGGCGATCCTCTATCCCTGCCTGACGACCTTCGCGGTCATCTCCACGGGCAACCACTTCGTCCTCGACGTGGTCGCCGGGCTGGTCACGTTCGCCGCCTCGGTGGCGCTCGTGCGTCTCACCGAAGCCGGTCTGGCGCGCCGCCGGGAGCGCTCGGTCGCGGCCGCGGGGGCGGGCGAGCGGGTGCGCACGGCGGGCCCCTAGATACAGCCCGAAAAGCCCCTTTCGGGCGCCCGTGCCCGTTGTCACAAAGTTGTTACGAAGTCCTAAAGCGGCTAGACTGACAGCGCCGCCTGAGAGGTATTCGAGGGAGCACCTTCGACGGCCCCCCTCCGGGGAGCGCCTGGACCCTCGCGTCTGTAGGGTGGCTCGACCGATGCAAGTTAGCCATATCCAGGACGATCACGCGCGCGTGCCCGCAGACGGGTTGGGGCGGCGGATCCTCGCCAACCTCGACCTGGTCGTGCTCGCCGCCGCAGTCGTGGTCGGGTTCGCCGTCGGAGCCTCCACCTTCGGCCTGCTCGTGGGCGCGGGGGCTTGGCTGCTGCAGCGCCTCGTCGCGGTGGCCGACCGCAGGCTCATCGTCAGGGCCGCCGAGCCGGGCTCGCGCCTGGGGCTGAACTTCATCGACTCGTTCGCCCGTATCTGGCTGCTCGCGATCGGGATCATCGTCGCCGGCGCCGTCGGCAGCCACGATGACGGGCTCGCCGCCGCGCTGGTGATCCTGGCCGCCTACTCGGCGGCCTTCGCCGTGCGCGTCGCGCGCGGGCGGGAGGGAGGCCCCTCCTGATGGCCGCCGTCGCGGGAGCCCCGCCGCTCACCCCCGGCGCGGCCGAGACACCGCCGGGCGAGAAGCAGGGCATGAGCCCGCTGCGCAAGCTCGGGCTCGCGGTCGTGGGCGTGTGGCTCGGCGGGATCGTGCTGTTCGCGGTCCTGTTCGGGGTCACCGCGCACAAGGCCCCCGACGTCGCCAACAACGTCTTCACCCCGACCAACGAGTTCAAGCTCGACACCTGGTTCAAGCTCGGCCCGATCGCCTTCAACAAGGGCGTCCTGTATCTGCTGCTGGCCGCCGGCATCACGATCTGGGTGATGACCTACGTCGCCAAACGCCTGCAGCAGCGCCCGGGCCGGCTACAGGTGGCGGTCGAGTGGTACTACGACTTCACCCGCAACATGACGCGGGAAAGCCTCGACAGGCACATGGAAGAAAAGTACTTCCCCCTGATCGCGACGATCTTCGTCTTCATCCTCGTCTCGAACCTGATCGGTTACATCCCGCTACCGGTCAACTCGACCGACAAGTTCAACCTCTTCGGCGCCCACCTGCCGTCGTTCCAGATCTACGCGGCCGATACGAACGTCGCCTTCCCGCTGGTGCTCTCCCTGGGGGTCTTCATCATGTTCCTCAACGAGGGCATCAAACACCACGGTCCGATCGGGTACCTGAAAAGCCTGATGCCGGGCGGCGTCAAAGGGCCGATCGTGCTGCTGATCTTCCCGATCGAGATCCTGTCGGTCTTCCTGCGCCTGATCTCGCTGACGGTGAGGCTGTGGGCCAACCTGCTCGCCGGTCATCTGCTGATCGCGTTCATGGGCGGCACCCTCGGGGTGCTCGTCGGCCTTCAGCTCGTGTCCTGGTTCCTGCTCCCTGCCGGGATCGCGATCTTCCTCTTCGAGGCCGTCCTGATCGCGGGCCTGCAGGCTTTCATCTTTTCCATCCTGACCGCCATCTACATCGGCGGAGCGGTCGAATCCCACTAACGACGAGAAAGGAGCTCCACGATGCTTCATGAGCTACTCGCAGCGACCGGAGAACCCATCGAATACGGCAAGGCCGCGGGCCGGGCGATCGCGCTCGGCGTGGGCGCGGGTGGCGGTGCCGCCGGTGCGGGCGCCGGCATCGGGTCCGTGTTCAACGCCTCGATCCAGTCAAAGACGCGCCAGCCCGAGCTGCGGGCGGAGGTCGAGCGCGACCAGTGGCTGGGCTTCGCGCTCACCGAGGCCTGCTTCTTCTACGGCCTCGTCGGCGGCTTCATCGCCTTCTTCCTCTAGGCCACGATGATCTCCGCCGCCCTCACCCCGCTCGCCAACGGCTCGTTCCTGATCACCCCCAACGTGGGGATCATGATCTGGACGATCGTGGTCTTCACGATCTCGTTCCTGGTCCTGCGCAAGTGGGTGTTCCCGCTCATCGGCCAGGCGCTCGACGCGCGGGCCGAGAAGATCTCGGGCGAGATCGACGCGGCGGAACACACCCGCGCCGAGGCCGACAAGATCCTCGAGGAATACCGGGAGCGTCTGAAGGAGGCGCGTACCCAGGCCGAGGAGATCATGCAGCGCGCCCGCCAGGCCGCCGACACGCACGAGCACGAGGCCAAAGAGCGCGGCCAGGAGCTCATCGCCGAGGCCGCCAAACGGGCCGAACGCGACATCGAGACGGCGGGCAAGCGCGCGCTCGACGACCTCCGCCGCGAGGTTGCCGAGCTCACGATCATGGCCACCGAGAAGGTCACCCGCAAGGCGCTCGACAGCGAGGACCAGCGCCGCCTGGTCGAGGAAGCCCTGTCGGAGCTCGACCTGTCGGGGCTGTCCTCCGGGGCCCGCAACAACTGATGGACGAGCTCGCCCGCGTGTACGCCCGCTCCCTGTTCGAGGTCGCCCTCGAGCAGGGCAAGCTCGACGTGCTGCGCGAGCAGCTCGGCGAGTTCGTCGACGCGCTGGCCGAGAACCGTCAGCTGGCGGTGTTCTTCTTCTCGCCCTACTTCTCCACCAAGGAGAAGCAGGACGCGCTCGGTCGCGTGCTCGAGGGAGCCGACCCGGCGCTGATGAACTTCCTCGCGCTGCTGATCGAAAACCACCGCATGCCGGTCCTCTTCCGCGTCCGCCAGCAGTACGAGCGGCTGTGGGAGGAGGAGAACCGCACGCTCCCGGTCGAGATCACCAGCGCGGTCGCCCTCGACGAGCGCACCACCGAGGAGCTCGGACGCACGATCGGCGAGCGCACCGGCAGCCACGTCACGCTGGCGGCCCGCGTCGATCCCGACATCCTCGGCGGGATCGTCCTGCGCGTCGGCAACTCGATCCTCGACGCCTCAATCCGAAACCGGCTGGAGCAGCTGCGCAGGCAAGTTGCCCAGGCAGCCTCCTAGGAGAGACACCAAATGCAGATCAACCCCGACGAGATCACCTCCATCCTCAAGAGCCGCATCGAGGGGCTCGACACCGGACGCGCCGAGCTGACGGAGGTCGGCACCGTGCTGTCGGTCGCCGACGGGATCGCGCGCCTGCACGGGCTCGAGAACTGCATGTCCTTCGAGATGCTCGAGCTGCCCCACAACGTCACCGGCCTGGCGCTGAACCTCGAGTCCGACAACGTCGGGGCGGTGCTGTTCGGCGAATGGCAGCGCATCTCCGAGGGAGACACCGTCAAGCGCACCGGGGAGCTGCTCGACATCCCCGTCGGCGAGCAGCTGCTGGGGCGCATCGTCGACCCGCTC
>Ga0335085_10009100_pt1 | contig 15031 bp, 48 predicted proteins | sample Lox_Sample_45_FD_206712 | JGI IMG/M metagenome (GOLD analysis project Ga0335085, IMG submission 206712) | Soil microbial communities from Loxahatchee National Wildlife Refuge, Florida, United States - Lox_Sample_4.5 | ecosystem: Environmental > Terrestrial > Soil > Wetlands | place: USA... | reverse complement strand
TAAGATAATCTTCAACAGCAAAAGCATTAATTGATATACCCAGTAATACGATTATTGATAGTAGTTTCATTTGTGTTTATCCTTAAATTCAATCCTTGCCTTACGAATAACATCCTTAACTAGTTCCCGCTTATTCAAATATCTTTCAAGCTTCTTAACACACAGAACAAGAAGATAAGTTAATCCAGCAGCAACAGTTAGCATGCCGATGATTTGTAACGTTTCTAATACAATATCTGCGTTCATACAGTTTGATCAAAATAAGATCCTGGTTCAGGTGGAGGATCTTTCTTTATCTCCGATTTTAATTGAGCTGTTTCAACACCCATAAAATCATCACAAAGACGACAACGCTTGATTAGGATTTGAAAATGCTCAGTGGTAAAGATTCTACCAATTGGTAGGTGAGTATGATTATCTGTCATATTGGCCACACATATGGAAGATTGTCTGGTTCAATCCAGTTGTATCTACCATAAAACTCCTTGTTTTTACGTAGCAGATTTGATCTATGGCTTGCATGAATCGGTCCGCCAAACCAAGGTGGAAGTTTAAATCTTTCTTCCGTTTGTGTTGACACAAGATTCAAAAGAGCATCAATCTTTTCTGTACAAGTATCCTTATATCCACGAGCAATCCACTCTTGACACATGATCAACCCGTATCGAGCAAGCACACCTTCATGACCTCGCCACATCCTTGTAGCTGGATGATTAACCCAACCAGTTGATTGACCAGTAAGAGTTTTAAGGATCTGATATGCCTCAACCCGTTGCTTACCTAAACGCTTATAATCAAGGCATTTAGCGGAAGCTTGAAAGTCAGGATAAGGAAGAAACGTTTGCATTCTTATCTATTCTATCATGCTTGATGATTGATTACAAGTACAACCTGGAATGTTCTCATCACAAAGCTGGGATTTCTTCTTGCACTCACAATCGCAACACAGACACATTCCACACTCATAGCAAGCAAAGAATTCAGGATTAATAGCTTCACGTCGCTGTAAGGCTTTAATCTGTTTAGCCGTTAGTTTCTTCTTCACCTTTTAACCCCAAGCTTCTTTAAGATAGCACAATAGCATTTCTCGTTCTTATTACGTTTCCCATAATTAGGGACACGAACGTATTCGCCTCTTCGTCCCTTACATGGAGTAAGCAAACGATTATGAGCTAGGTCGTCCAATCCACACATGATGCTAATCTCAAGTGAGGTGAATGTCTTCATTTCGTTATATCTAATATAAAGAAAATAAGTTTCTCTGCAACCCAATCAAATGCTTCTTCCCACCAAGGTTTCTTCATATCTTTACACCAATGTATGCAGCAATCTCTGTATCAAGGGTTTTCTTTCCACCATTGTGCTCCTTGATCGCTCGCTGCAACAGAACCAAAACATGATCATCCAACCGATTGATGAATGATTTACCTGTTCGCTTACCACCAGCTTTTACATAGGTTTTAATTGCCTTTACGTTCAGAAACCTTGCCATTGTTACTTACCTTCCGTTTATAGTCTCGCACTCGAGACAGCAGTTCGAGGTATTCCACCGTAGTGATAAATTTAGCACGCACATCTTGTTCTAATGTTTCCTCAACATAATCCATGTTCATATGAGATTCACAATGGTCTTTCTTAAATGTAAGAGCAAGGTATTTGGTAGGTTTATGCATCTTCCGCATTAAATCTGAACGCGGATGCTCAACTATCTCGATGTGAATATCACTGATCATTTCTTATAGATAATGATACCAGATTCGGTAACATAATCCACCGATTTAGGCTTTTCAACTGGTTTCGTTTCAGTCACTTTGTCTCCCTTCAAATACTGTGCATGAGCAATGTGCACACTGTCCATAATCTTCTATCCCATGAAAGAACGCATATTCATGATCGTCCTTTACATGTCCACATCTACATTCATTCATCGGAGTTACCTCCTTAAAAATCCCGCGAAATCCTCACAAATTGCCAAATCACTAGCCCAAAGATAACAACAGCCATCAAAGCAACGAACACATACCAAAGCCCAACAGCAAGCAAAACATACTTAACGTACGGAGTTAAATTAACTCCGAGTTTTGCTAACGCGTCGACGAGTGCTTTTACTTGTGGATCCATTGTTAACTACCTCCCTTCTGGCAGCAAGAACTTCACATGCGCTTTATCATACTTCCAAACATCCATATCCTCAAAGAACACCGTTACAGTGCTCTTCGTTTTCTTAAGCACGAATCCTGATCCTTTATCTGGATACCAGAAGTCGTAAACCTTTTGTTTAGTTTTAATCTCGTTGAATTCCATTTTAAATTGAATTGGGATTGTTTGCACAGGCTTTCATTGCAGTCTTTCTCGCACCTGCAACTACTCCTGTCTCTTAGGCCATTGCTACTTTCTAACCACGCTTATGCTTTCACGTGTGCATTTTCCAGAGGAAGCCTCTGTACTTATGATGCTACGTCCGCAAATCTGTCAAAGAACTAATTCTTTTAAATAGACGCTTGACTTATCACGTTCGAAGGTTTCCCGTCGCTTGAACCGAAATTGCCTCGGCACGAACCGGCTTCTACTTGCCAAACTGGAAACACAGTTTGTTGATCAAGCATCTATTTCAAAGAACCAACATTCTTATTATACCATGAGATTGTTATCTTGTCAACCCCCCCTATAAAAATATTCTTCTAATGCAAAGTTATGCAAATACTACTTGGTACCAGCTTTGTATAACCCATATAAAATCAATGCTAATCCAAGCAGTCCAAGATATGGTGCAAAAGCGCTGTCCATATTAATTACTGTCCTTTTTAAAATACTTGGGTGTATTACTGCAATTTCCTCCACCTGGCCATGGTTTTCCAAGTTCAACCTTATGAAGCTTTGCCCACTTCCACCATACCTGCATGTATGTTTCATAATCAACACGTGCAGCTTTAAGAAGAGCAAGATCAGCTAAATATTTCTTACAATATACAAAGTGCTTAAGCCATCATATCATAGCGTTTTTAAGAACTCAATCAGTTCATCCTCACTTACAGGTTTAAAATTCCATTGATCCATACCTACGTTGATCATATGGTTCTTGTATTGTCCAGGCTTAACCTTCCAATCATCGTGCACGTGTCCGTTAAGCAGCAATCGTCCATCGTCCTCAATGTTCTTATTATCGAACTTCTGCTTGTGATATGGATCAGCTGTTCCACGATAGGGATAATGAGATAGGTTCGCTTCCGTACCGTTAGCCAATGTGATACGAAGCTTCTGATGCACTTCAGCAAACCCATACTCAAGGAATTTCTTTTCCTTGCGATCGTGATTACCTAAGATAAGAATCTTGGTTCCATTCAAGTTAGTAACAATGTGCTGGATTCGTTCTGGGCTTGCGAACGCTACATCACCCATATGATACACAGTGTCCTCTAGTTTAACCGTTTCATTCCAAATGCGGACAATCTCTCGATCCATCTCACCTGCATCCTTGAATGGACGGTTACAATACTTGATGATGTTGCCATGCCCGAAATGTGTGTCGCTTGTAAAGTATCTCATATCAAAGTCTCCAAATATTCTAAGTTGTCCATCGGATCAAAATAATCACAACCACAATTCCCATTAGTATATCCTCCACCACTGTATATATAAATAGATTCATTACAATATACATGCTGCGGAGTCCAAGGTCCGAGAGGATCTCCAGTAAATGAATGATTCTGTGCAGGAATATTTCTATGTCTTTCAGCCACATGTTTACACCGTTTACATGGAAGCTTAGGATTATCCTCAACGTGACTCATTCAAGTTCTCTAAGTATTTAAGATTATCCGGTACATAATTTTGACAGCCTACACCGGTTGTTTTCCCAAAAGCCAATTTATAACATTTATTACAAAAATAAGGAGTCATTGCAAAATTATGAAATTTATATTCGTGACCACATATACAAGGATAATTAAGATTCATGCTCCTTATCCTTATATTCTAAATATTCTAAATTAGTCATTGGACTAAACCAGCTTCGCTTTAAATATCTACCTGTTTCATCTATCTCACTAGTTGTACAAATAACGTTCGCTGCATACTCACCTGTTGCAACCCAATCCTCATGAAATGATCTAAGCTGCTTGCAATGCCTACAGATTTGATTAACGTCTTTTGACATTCGCTTTGTCATCTAATATCCGTTCAAGAAACCCTCATTCCCTAATATTTCAGGCGCAATCTTCATCATTATACTATTTTTACGACCATAATATAATTCCCACTTTCTATTCATCTAATCAAACTCTCCAAGTATTTTAAATTATCTATTTTAAATCCTGTACAATCGCATGGCATATAATCAAAAGCGTCTATAACTTTACAAATTTCCCCATCTATAATATCTTCATATGAATGTTCAGTTTCAACATGTCCACACCTACAAATGTTATTGTTCACTTAGTATCCTCTCATCACAGCTACGAATCCCATTGCTTGAAGCTTACAAGGCTTACAATGGTCAATATGATTAGCAAGCAACTCAATTTCTCTATCGCTTAATGGCTCCAACTCATCTAAAAATCTGTGCATCAACTTACACATATCATTCATACTAAGCTCTCTAAATATTTCAAATTATCACGTTCATACTTTTCACAGGGACAGTAATGCTTCATTTGAGCGCCATTACATTGTGATTCTATGTAAAGCCTATCAGCTGTATTCATATACCATTTAAACGTATATTTATGATATGTTTGTTTATTCCAATCTTCTTTGATAGATTTCTTCATCCATTGTCTAGCATTATGCCTGGACTTACGATGTCCGCACTTACAAAAGAAATTATCCTTCATTCTGTTTGTCTTTCCATTCTAAATATTCAAGGTTCGTCATAGGTTCAAACCAAGAAAGCTTTAAATACCTACCTTCTGCGTCCATCTCGCCAGTTACACAAACAACATTCGCTGCATGTTCACCAGTCGCTATCCAATCATCATGCTTACTGCGAAGCTGCTTACAATTCTTACAAATCAGATTGTATTCTTTTGGCATCCGCATTTTTTAATAACTCCAAATTGGTATATGCAGCAACGTGTACATTCCATAGCTCATCATCAAGACTTTCGAGGTACTCGTGTACCCTTCGATCCTTCTTACAAACTATGCAGATATCATTTAGATTCTTTTTCATTTTGCTTAGCTTTCCATTCTAAGTACTCAAGATTGTCTATGCACGCATAATGATCCGAACTTGGAACAAGGTTACGAACTTCCTCTTGTATTATATTACGTTGAAACCAGTTCATATGCGGACTATAATAAACCTTATGATCGCGATTCATTCGTCCGCAAATCAAACAGGCTTTATCAAGTATTGCTTTCGCGTCCTCTAAATTCATATAAATCCCTTAAAACCTTACGTTGATATTCCCATTCTAAATACTCGAGGTTATCAGACGGCACATACTCATCACATGATTTCTCATAACGTACTGAATCGCCGATCTTATAATGAATCAGCTTCCAGGTTCCACAACGACGACAAATACTATATAGTTTCGGATCTGGATTTGCTTCGTCTATGTATATTTTTTGCACTTAATTCCTCTAAGAATCTTAGGTTATCAACGCGAAACCGATTACATGGACAATGCTCTTCGTCTGCTTCGTATGACCCATCAAAGTTGGATAGATAAACAATCTGTCTATGCTCGCAAATCCCAAAGAATGAACTCCACGGATCCCAATTGTGCTCGTTCTCCATGTGTCCACAATCGCACTTAAACTCAACCTTATTTCTTACCATGTGCTCTTAAGAGCTCCTTAAGTGTCGTAAGGTTCTCTAGAAAGCACAAACCATCAATGAAACCTTCCTTCGAAGCCTTACGCAAAAGACAAATAGCTTGATCAATGTGTTTCTTCTCTGGCTTGTCAATTGGTGTAACAATATAAGCCCACGTGATATATCCACCCTTTGGATTTTCAATCGGTACATACTTGGTATGCATGGATTTATGATTATGACGTTCAATCAACCAATAACCATCACTATTATTTGTAACAGATTTATATTTATAAATCACAGACCCATTTTGATCTGCAAACTTACCTACTGGAAGATTATATGTTGTGATTTGTTCTTCGTTCATTTTCCCATTCCAAGTATTCAAGATTGTTCTTACAAAATGGATGGTCAGCTGTATAATGAAATGGTTGTTTACAAATAACGCATTTATCAAGAAGATCAAAAATTGACTTTTCTAAATCCTCAGCGATCTTCATGCTATATTCTTGAATCATCTTCTCAAGAAGATTATCGTATCGATCGTTCACGCTTCTCAACCTGCCATTCTAAGTATTGTAAATTGTCTTCACAAAACGGATGATCTGGTATCATGTTGTTCTCTATCATGTGTGTCGCTTTGTTACACACAACACAATACTTAGGATTATCTACATTAACCGTTTGCCATGTCACACCAGTGAATACCTGCATCTCGTGTAGCACAGCATCATAAACCACCATACCAACCAATGGATCTGCTGGCTTACTTGTGCTTAAGCTTTGACTCACGAATATCCTCTAAGTACTTAAGATTGTCTGGACGAAACACATCACATTCACAATCTAATCCAAGCTGACATGGACCTAGCAGAACATGATTAGGATACGCTGGATCACGAAGCCATACCTCATGATCCTTGCATTCATGTCCACAAAGGCAAGGGAAATCCTTTTTCATTTATCAAATAGCTTATCAATGATTGCAAGACGTTCCATCTTCTTATGCAGCTCAAGAAGCTTATTTACATCCTGTGTATGTGATGCTTCACCTATCTCAAATAATAGCTGAATGCGTTCATCCACCATGGCAAGCGTTGCACATTCACCACAATGATCAGCATCAAACTCTTTCCCATGTTTACCACATCTCACAGCTGGATCATTTAGAAAATCATTCATTCGAAATCCTTCTTAACCGGTGTTTCTTTTCTACGTCTTTCCTCTTCAAATTCTAAATACTCTAGATTAGACATTGGTTTATAATTAGTGCACTTTACATCTGATAATGCAGCGGTGAGCCTATCAATCAATGAATCATCCCAATCTGCTTCGCTATACTCAGTGAAGGTATAATCGATATGAACCTTGTACTCATCTCCACAATTCTTACATCGTCTGTTTTTGTTCATTTTTATATTCCAACCATTCAAGGTTATCCATTGGTTCATAGGTTTCTTGATCTGGTGCCATTGTTACAACTTTTCTCATAATACGTTCCCAAGCAAGGATAGGACAAAACCTTTTATAGCTGTGCATCTCAAGTGGTTCTAAGCAATTCCTACAAGGTCTTTCGTTCATTCTTAAATTCCAGCCATTCCAAATTAGTCATTGGTGTATAATAATCACACGGGCATTGTCCATACTCGCTATACCGACACCACGTTAGGAATATGCCCTCTTCGTTTGTACCTAAATCCTTATGATCTGCAGCCTCATGAAAGCAATTACAGGTTAGGTTGTTCATCAATAAACTGGCAATCCTAATAATGATAATAGATCAAGCAGCTGCGAACGTGTCAACTGATCCCAATCTATCTTCTTACCATCCGTTGTTTCTCGTCCATGCTTAATGTCATGGATAATCTCTTCCAGACGAGCAACAACCATCTCTGTAGCTGTTTGAATAACATGTGGTGTTGCCAAGCATCCACACTTACGACCGGGACATTTACATAGTTTGGTGGACATTACTTGTTCACCTCACTATAATATTTATCATGTGTTGCCCGCACAAGCCTAAGCAACTTATCATAGTCTCGAATCGCTGCGATCTTCGCAATTGCATTAAGCTTGCTGGATTCGAAAGCATATGGATGATCCAAGATACAATCTTGGATCATAGCATTAATTAGAATCTCAATCGGAAGACCAAGCGTTTTGTAAGCACTAATTATCTTAAGATCATTAAGATTATAGAACGCTGTACCCTTCTGATCATACTGGCGGGTGAATTGAATGTGTGCACCAACTGCGGCTTGCTTTACTTCATCGAACGTATACTTCTGTTCTCCTGCTGGGGTCCTGAATACTTCGCTCATTTTACTACCTCCTGTTTTTGTCTGATGTACTGCTGTTATATTTATTCTATCACATCTTCTACAAATTCTCAAGCACTTTGCTGCGGTGGATCAATACGTGGCTTCCTAAATTTCTTACTGTGCTTGAAATAAGATTCAATATGATAATGTGCAAACTTATATGAATCTTGGAACACGGACCTTGCGATAGCTGCGTTAGGTTTAAAAATATCCACGGGCTGTGTTAAACCTGGAGCAAGGTAGATGATCTTCGTCTTCCCAACCCTACGAGGGAAGGTAAACTTCTCATTGATAGCCATTGAACGGCGGACAATCTCAAGCATGGGAAACATATCATCCTCTAAATAGCTATTATCCTGCGTGACCTGTTCGTAGCTAAAGTTACTAACAATAATATAATCAAGATCTGGATGAACATTCACCAATGCCTTTGGCAGATAATCCTTGCGAAGAGCACCATCAATATAGTATTGATCATCAATCTTCTTAGGCTCAAACATCATGGGGATAGCACATGAAGCTCTGCATTTTTCAGATATCTTACCAGTGTTAAACAAGACGGTTTTATACGTCTTTAAATCGGTTGCTGATACATAGAACGGTATCACCGTCTTGCTGAAATCATCCTTATCACCCACCGCATTAGCTACATATCGTTCTAGTTGATCCCCTTTAATAAAACCCTTAAAGTTCTTTGCTCGATTTATAATAAACTCTTTTAAGATATCCAAACGGCCAACTGGATCAAGGAACTGCTTTGCTGTAAGCGTAAGCATCTTCTGAAGCATCATCTTGTTGTCCATGCCAGTTGCCATAAAGCTACCAATGATAGAACCAGCTGAAGCTCCAAGGATAACCTTCGGAGTGATACCTGCATCTCTCACTGCTGCTACCACAGCGCTGTGTCCATAAATACCTTTTAAAGATCCGCCAATTAAGATTAATCCGATCTTAAACTCATCATGCATTGTAATGACCAGTCCCATTCAATCGATTAAGCTCCTCGAGGTAGAGGAGATTGTCCAACCTAAATTCAATGCAGCAGCATTCGTTGCACCAACCATTCCACGGGCTACAGGATTTATGGTCGGTGTCTAAATGCCCACAATCACAATAAAGCTTTGGCGATGCAACCTTCTTACTTTTTGAACGCTTCATTGAACATAGCCAATCCATAGAGCATAGCAGCAAGCGTAGCTAATACAAACCTACCAATTGATAATGGCCAAATAGCTAATGCGAGCGTGATCCATGCTATCCATTTAATTACAGTCCAATTCATACCTTCTCCTTTCTCCAGCTCCAATTCTAATAATAACAGATTATCGCATTTAAATGTCTTACAATTGCAGAAGCTATCGTACACATGTCCGTAGCACATTGGGCTTCCGTTCCATAACCCGTGAGCTGATTTAACATAGCCACATTTACAAGCAAGAACCCTATTCTTCACTTGGATACATCCCAAATAAATCACCGTTCAAGGCAATGTTAAACCTTAAGAATTTGGTGCCAACGGGTATATGGTTCTTGGTATTCTTAACTACTTCAGCGTTGGACAAAGCTGCATGACCAGTGTAATGCTTGCAATCCTCAGCCTTGAACACTATCTCGGATCCATCGTGGAACAGGAAGGTAAATTTCATTCTCTAAATCCCTCACACTTACAATCTGGCACAGCACATTCATCAGCCTCATCACCTGGAATATGTCGAAACCAGGAATGCCCACAAGTACACATCTTGATCAAACTTGCCTACCCCCTCAATAAGTCATTGCAATCTACTCAGTGTTACCTAGTATTGCTAGAAAAGAATGAATCTATTGCATTCTTACCTATACCAGTAGATAAAGATTCTCATCTAAAGGCGTAGTTCAGCGTATGTTCTAGCTCATGCTTACGTACGCTAGGATTTCATCCTGCGCACTTATCCACCATGAGAGGTATCTTCGTACTCTATGGCTTCAGTGTTGCAGGTTTGGCACCGATAATACGAGACACCATGCTCTGTTCTATCATACTGGACGTTAGCGCATGGGCAATCAGAATAGAAACCCAGGTCCAAGTAGTTAAGTATTAGCTTGAGCAGTCGTTTAGCAGCCGCTATCATTATCCTCTTCATCCTCCAATTCATCTTCGAGCTCAGCAATCTCGTCCTCTAAATCAGCAACCTCTTGCTCCTTCTCACGAACCTTATCTTCTATCTGTTCCTGCTCCAGGTATAAATCATCAAGCTCGAATCGTGCATGGTCTAACGCCTCTTCCAACCGTACGATTTTCTCCTCAACGTTCTCAGCCTTGGCCATGATGTTCTCCTCATTTTGAATTGGTGCTGCTATACAGATATGGTTCCAATACTTCTTCGCTGGCATCGCTTGGCAACAGCGTTCGCACACCTTGCAATCAAAATTAAGTGGTTCGTTGCTCACTGTAATACTCGAGCATCTCTAAATTGTTCTGGAAGAACGGATGCTTGGTTGTCTCATGCTCAAACCTATTTACTCCGCACTTGCAACAACGCTCCTCGTGGAAATCACGGAGGGATTTATACATCTCATTCATCTTGGCAGCACCAAGCTTATTATACTCATCAAGCCAAGCCATCTCAAGCTTGGTACCACGAGACATTTGCTTGCTAAGATTTGATGCTACATACACCTTAATCCCACTCATACAATCCAACTCACAGGCTTGTAATCACTTAGGTATTCAGCTGCAAGCCAATACTTCTCCGTTTGAAGCTCGGGCAATACCTCCTGCTCACGTACCAAAGCCATGAAAGCGTTCACACCATCAACCCCAAACTTCTCTTCTACAGCAAGCAGCTCAGGAACATCGAACACGGAAATATCTACAGAATCCGCACAAGCATAGCCAAACGTATCATTCGCATTCAGCTGGATGCTGAAGGCATTATGGAGAAGCAACGCAGCAAGCCTATCATTCTTAGCTAGTGCTTCCATCGCTGGACCAACCTTGCGAATGATATCTAGTCGTTCCTCTAATGATAGGTTTTCAGCTGACATGAGCCAATTCCTTCCTAGTCTTGCGTCTCGTTCGGATAAACTCTCTCGCTTCCTTGCGCGTAAGAAATTCCTTTACAACCCCACCCTTCGGACCACGAACATACCACACTGTAAACTGACCATCACGCACCGGACCACAAATTGTTAAACCTGTTTTACATGCCATATAAATGCACCTCTCCCAGCGAAGCATTGTTATCTTCCTTTGTTCTTCTGTTCCTCTTCTAATATCTCTTTTGTTACCTCAGCAGCTATCCGTAAGCTATCGTTCAATTCACCCATGCACTTAAAAAGACCAACCATACCCTCATGCTTATACGTTTGTCGTAAAGCTCGACGGAGAATGATTTCATCTTCAAGGCCAATAAACCTGTTAGCCATCTAATTACTCTCTTTATTCTACACCATTAAAGCCTAAACTGCAACAACTATTTATCAGCCGCTCCAAGCCAAATAATAGTTCTGTGGATCTTTCTGAGCAAGAACATATTCAATCGTTTCTCTGACAATCTCTAGTGCTTCACGATACCATTTAAGGTTCTCATCCTCACCCTGTTCATTCTTCACCCGTTCTACCACGATATAAAGGCACGGACGATTAAGAACATCGCGACCTGGAATGAATCCTCTCACCCTTTGAACAGCATCAGCACCCAGATAGAACGTACCAAAACCATTTGAGTAGTTGTCAAATCCCTTCGCTCCAGCCTGCTTACCTTCTAATTCTTTTCTGAACACCTCTAAAGCTTGATTAGCATCAGTGACACCAACTCGTAGGCTATCCGCTGAGATATCATAGCAATCGTATTGACCATGAAACCCATTGGCATTATGATTGAAAGCAACAAGTGCTTCATTCACCTTCTTGAGAGCGGCTTTCCAATCGGGAGAGAATTCATACTCATCCTTATCGTGCTCAAAGATATCATACAGCGTAGGCAATCCCATCTTTTCTAGCACACGATTGATACCACTATCATTATATGAGCTGCGGAAATATCCAACTTGAAAGCAATCATGCTTAGGATGAATCTTAGACGTCATGCGAATATCTTCTTTTCCTATCTCAATCTCGCCATACTTTCCAAGTCCAAGCTTTTCAGCCAAAACAGCAGTTTGAGCAGAAGCTTTATCTTTCTGTTCTTGAGTGAGCTCTTCGTACTTCTTACCCTTCCCAACCTTTTTCCAAATAGCTTCTGATTTTGTTTCGTATTCTTTTTCCAATGCTTTAGACAATTTAAAATCAGTGTAATGAGAAAGATAAATATCGAGTCCCATATTATTCTCCTTGAGATTTAAATTCCAAATAACTTAAGTTATCCTGCTTGCCTTCTAAATCTGGATCAATAACATACCGCTTTGTAACTTTTCCATTGAAGTCATCAGGATACGTACTTGCTGTAATCCCATCCCAACCATTTGCTTTAATAAAATCATGCACCTTATGATACGAAGTAAAGAGCATCAACTTACCAGTTTTAGGATGTTTCCTGGATGGTAAGGTATCAGCTGTTCTAGTACCATTAAAACTTGGAAAAGTAACTATTCGATGAAGTTTGTTCATTGTTATACCGATAACCAACCAATTGATCGCGTGTTGTTCCAATTAACCTTAATATCACCAGCAAGCTTTTGAATCTCTTCATAAAGAGCATCACTCGTATAAATGATCGCATTCCCACGATCATAAATATCACCGTCAACAAAGTTATCACGCATCTTGAAATGAATCTGAAATGTACCATAGTCACTTTCATTGTCAACTCGTAAATAAACAATGCTAGCTTCATGCTTCTTATTAAAAGTATCAACTAACAATTGAGTCGCTTCTTTGCGATTCTTTTCTTTCGCAGCAGCTTGTAACTTCTCTTCAGTTCGATCAATGGCATAAGCTGTATAATCATGATTTCCAACTCGAAGAATGTAGATTTTAGCATTTTTTGTTGCATTATCCATCACTTCAACATTGCTAAAATTCCTGTTCAACTTGTTAACAATACGACGAACGGTTTTAAAATCAACCTCGTCAGAAGTTACTTCATAACCACGTGATTTGCTAGCTTGTTTCACATAATCAGGATTATAGAAATACTTTCCAGCGCATCCACAATAACAAGTGTCGGACTTACCTGAATAAACACATTCAATGTCATTGATATTAATCATTAGTTTGTTCCTCCAAAGGTACCTTTAACAAGATCAGCAATCTCTTCGCTTGGATCAGACATTGTGTCAAGGAATCGAGCCAAATCTGCACTGTTAACATGTCCATAACGTTTACCACTTCCGTCTGCAGCCCAACGAATCCATTTCGAACGAATTATCGCTTCAACTTCTTGATCGTTATATCCACGCTTACGAAGCATCTTTATACAAGGAATCCAATTTCCATTGTAATTGTCTGTCGAATATGCGTCTTGCAATTCTTCATTAAATTCTTTAATATCTTTCATTTAATTCTCCTTATGAAGTTCAGGTTCAAAAGCATCCGCTTCTGAAGTAAACGTTGCACCACAAGAACACTCGAAGATTGCTGACATCCATTGACGTTCGACTATGTGATCAGTTTGTTTTCTCATATATCTATTATAACAGAAGAAGATAAGAATGTAAATAGGTCCTTAGACCCAATTATTAAAGAATCAATATAATGGCCCTAAAAAGCTCAATTTCAGCTTAATTTTTCAACTACTTATTATCGACCACCACCTAAAGCATAATAAAGCACATAAAACCAACTAAAAATGCCGTGTAAGATAGCCCAAAGAATTGAATGATTGACACTCCACGAGATAGCTACAGCTATTGCTGATCCTAAGCTCAATCCTGTATGTCCTGAACATGATTTATTCATTATTTCCTCCAAATTGCTTTTAATGTAATAGCTGATCCTTTTAATATAAACCAAAAACGCTTAAACAACTTCTTGAACACTGTAACCGTTTGTTTGACCCTGTTCTCGAATGTTATAGCATCGCCTTTTTTTCCATTACAATCAGCGCACATTGGTTGCATATTGCTGATATCTTTTGTTCCGCCACGAGACTCAGGAATGATATGATCCCGGGTAAATAAAACAATTCGTTTATCATCAGTTCGAGCATACAAATTAAGAATAGGTCTTCCATTAGACATTTCTTTTCTAAAAAAAGAAGCTCGTAATCCACAACCCACGCATGTTATTCCTTTTTTCGCAAATACGATAAACCGACCAATCCTAAATGTTTCCCCATCAAGCACAACAGTACCTTTACCGACGTGCGGCAATACCATGCTTAAACAGTATGTTCCGTCGTTATGACTCATTCGTTACTTAACCCTGCATCAATCTTATCTGCTATCACGGAACACATAATCTCATCTCGACCAGTACTTGCACCTTCATCAAACATCTCAGCAAGTACATCATAAAGCCAGTCCGCCTCAACCTTTGTAAGCTCAACTGTTATTGTATTCTTAGGTTTACTCATTGACGTCCTCCAAGTTTATTGCTTCCGAAAATAAAGCCGTCTTTTTGAGATTAAGCATTTGATCCTCCCTGAATTAGTTTGTCTTACCCTCTTATTATACCATGAGAAGATAAGTTTGTAAACCCCTAAAACACATTTATTTTTGTTAAGGATTTTCAATCATATATCCAGAAAGATATACAATGCAAGAATTGGTTGAATTATCAACTAGTTTTTGGGAGGGATAGGATTCGAAGTGAATTGTTGGAGGACGCCAATGTCTACCATCGTCTGGTTCAAGCATAGCACAAGCAGAAAGAAGCAACATAACAAAAATAGCTATATAAATAAGACTGTTTCTCATCTTTACTTATCAATTATGGTGATTAAATCAGCTTCCCATGCTGCAACAGATTGCATTGTATTATAGAAGCGTTTTACAACATCATCTGGTACCCTTTTCTCTCTCTGTG
>Ga0335085_10009099_pt1 | contig 15035 bp, 11 predicted proteins | sample Lox_Sample_45_FD_206712 | JGI IMG/M metagenome (GOLD analysis project Ga0335085, IMG submission 206712) | Soil microbial communities from Loxahatchee National Wildlife Refuge, Florida, United States - Lox_Sample_4.5 | ecosystem: Environmental > Terrestrial > Soil > Wetlands | place: USA... | reverse complement strand
CCCATCGCGATGACGAGAACGAGCACCGTCAGGGCGGCCGAGACGAGCGTGCGCTTTCCGATCTCCGAGAGCTCCCGGCCTTCCCGCTTCTCCTCTTCGTGAGGCGTCGTCTGCGAGGCGAGCCGGGCGCCGTACCCCGTGGCCGAGACGGCCGAGGCGAGCGCCGCGCCGTCGAGGCTTCGGCCCGTGACGTGCGCGCGGGCCGTCCCGAGATTGACCAGGGCCTCCGTGACGCCGGGCACGCCGCGCAGGGCGCTCTCGATCGTCTGGACGCACGAGGCGCAGTGCATGCCCTCGATCGCCAGGTCGAGCGATTGGGAGCCGTCCTGGACTTCTCCCGGTGAGGACGGATCGGCGGGCGCCGCGGCTTGCGCCGGAGTGAAGAGCGGAAGCATCGTCTGGCTCCCTCTCTGGGCGGGAGAGGGCGAGGGGATGACCGGAGCCGCGTAGCTCTCGCGCGAGCCGCCGACGTAGGTCCAGGGTTCCTTCTCGAAGGCGACGGCGCAGCCGCGTGCGCAGAAGTAGTACGTGTGGCCGTCGTGCGCGCGCGTGGCCGCGGCCCTGGCGGGCTCGACCGTCATGCCGCAGACCGGGTCGGTTTCCATGCGGTGCGTCAGTACGCCGCGGAGGGGGCCGCCGGTTCGCCGACCGGCGCGCCGGGGCTTCTCCGGGCGAAGAGCGAGAGGACCGCCGTGTACGCGAAGCCGCTGAAGAAGACGAGCAGGAACGGGATGGCCGCCCAGTAGTTTTCCAGGGCGGCAAAGACGATGGCGCCCATGAAATAGAGGGAGAGAAGGACTTCGCCCGCCGTCGAGGAGCTTCGGACCGAGAGGTACTTCTTGCCGCGCCACTCCCCGCGGACGCCGACGATGCGGTACTTGGGCGTGCGGGCGAACTCGGACCTCCGGCCCCCGAGGGCCTCGAGCACCGCGCGCACGTTGTTGACGGACAAACCGATTCCGAGGGCCAGCAGCCAGGGCAGGATGCGGACCGTCTGCCGGAAGCTGCGCCCGATCTCGCGCTGCGAAAAAGCGTAGAACCCGAGGAACGAGAACGTGCCGGCGAGAAAGAGCGGGACATCCAGGATGACGAGCCTCTGCCAGCCGACGCGCTCCCGGATCACGATCGCAGGCACGATCAGGAGCGCCAGGAGCAGGCCGAAGAGGTAGGAGACGTTGGCCGTCAGGTGGAGGACGGCTTCGGCCTTGGCCTTCCACGGGTACGCGCTCCGGAGGATGGCCGGCAGGAGCTTGACGGCCGTCTGGATCGAGCCCTTGGCCCAGCGGTGCTGCTGCGACTTGAAGCCGTGAATGTCCACGGGCAGCTCGGCGGGCGCAACGACGTCCTTCAGGTAGACGAACCGCCAGCCTGCGAGCTGGGCGCGGTACGAGAGGTCGAGATCCTCCGTCAGCGTGTCGCTCTGCCAGCCGCCCGCGTCCACGAGGCACGCGCGCCGCCAGATGCCGGCCGTGCCGTTGAAGTTGAAGAACCTCCCCGACCGGCTGCGGGCCGTGTGCTCGACAACGAAGTGCCCGTCGAGGAGGACCGACTGGATCCGCGTCAGCAGCGAGTAGTCGCGGTTCAGGTGCTCCCAGCGGGCCTGCACCATGCCGACCCCGGGGTCCGCGAAGTGGGGCAGGGCCTGGCGCAGGAGGTCGGGGCGCGGCACGAAGTCGGCGTCGAGAATCAGGAGAAATTCTCCTCGCGCCGCCGCCAGTCCTGCCTGGAGAGCTCCCGCCTTGAAGCCGTCTCGGCGCTGGCGGTGCCGGTGCACGACGTCGGTGCCCCCCGCCTTGAGGCGCGCGGCCACGCTCCGGGCGATCTCCCGGGTCTCGTCCGTGGAGTCGTCGAGGATCTGGATCTCGAGCAGGTGCCTCGGATAGTCGAGCGCGGCCGCGGCCTCGACCAGCCGCTCGACGACATAGACTTCGTTGTAGATCGGCAGCTGAACAGTGACGCGCGGGAGAGGATCGAGAAGGCCCTTCGGGCGCGGAGCGTCCGAGCGATGCCGCTCGTACAGCCACATCATGAGGATGCGGTGCGCGCCGTAGGCGGCGAGCAGCCCGAGGACGAGGTAGTAAGCGACGAGCGTCGCGATTTCGCCGGTGTGCGTGACCATCAGTCTTCCGGGACGAGTCGGGGCGCGGCGCCCTGGCTGCTGCTGGCCGCCGGCGAACTGACTTTCGCCGGTCTGGCGGCCCTGCCGGACGCCCGCGCGCGGCCGGCTCCTTATCTCCTCCTGTTCGCGGCCTCGGCGCTCCTGGCGCTTTGGGCCGCCCGCAGTCTATCCGGTTCGTCGCTCTCCTTCCTGCTCCTGTGCGGGGGGCTCTTCCGGGCGACCCTGCTGCTGCGGGCTCCCGATCTCTCCGACGACGTGTACCGCTTCGCGTTCGACGGCCGGGTCGCGGCGGCCGGGATCTCGCCCTACCTCCACGCGCCGGAGGACCCGGCGGTCGCGGGCGTCGCGAAGGACCTGCTGCGCCGGGTCGCCCACCGCTCGGTCAAGACCGTGTACCCGCCGGTCGCGCAGGCTCTCTTCCGGGCCGGGGCCCTGGCCGCGCCGCGGGAGGTTCTGGCCCTGAAGGCCCTGTTCGCCCTGGCCGACCTGTCGGTCGTGCTCCTCGTGTTCCGCATGGGCGGGCCCTCCGGAGGCTTCGCCGCCGCGCTCTACGCGTTTCACCCGCTGCCGGTCACGGAAACGGCGGGGCAGGGGCACCCCGACGCCCTCGGCGTGGCTCTGCTGCTCGCCTCGCTCCTGTTTCTGGCCGCCGGGCGACGGGCGCGCGCCGGCGCCGCGTTCGCCCTGGCGGTCCTCACGAAGTACGTCCCGGCAGCCGGCGCGCTGCCGCTGCTGCGGCGGGGACGCGCCGCCCTCGGCGCCGCGGCTCTCGGCACCCTGGCAGTCGTCTGGTGGGCCGCCGCGCGGGGCGGTGCGTCGCCCGCCGGCGGGCTGTCGGAGTACGCCACGCGCTGGAGCTTCAACTCGGTCGTGTACGCGGGGACCCTGGCCGCCGTCGAAGCGACGCAGCTGCCCGAGCGGGCCAAGGATCTCTTCCTCGCCGTAAAGGAGAGGCTCAACCACCCCGCCTGGACGCAGGAGGTCTTCCCGTATTTCTACTCCGCGTTCTTTGCGCGCGCCCTCCTCGCCATCGCGCTGGCCATCCTGCTCGTGGCCATCGACCGGCGCTTCCGCGGGGAGTCGGCCGAGAGGCCGGTGTTCTTTTCGCTGGCGGCCCTGACGCTGCTCGCGCCCACGCTGCACCCCTGGTACCTGTTGTGGCTCCTGCCGTTTGCCGCGAGGGCCAGGCATGCGGCCTTTCTGTGGCTGGCGAGCGCCGCGCCTCTCGCCTACGCGCTGCTTGACCCGGTTCCCTGGCTGCCCGCGCCGCTCGTGTACGCGATCGAGTTCGGCCCCTTCGCGGTCCTTCTCGCCATGACGCTCCGGCGGGGGTTGGCTTGAATCCGCCCGTCCGCTATCGCGCCACCCTCGCCTATGTCGGGACCTTCTTCCACGGCTGGCAGCGGCAGAGCAACGCCGACCGCACCGTGCAGGCCCTTGTCGAGAAGGCCCTTCGTAAGCTCGCGGGCGGTCCCGTCGTCGTCAACGCCGCCGGTCGCACGGACACGGGGGTGCACGCGGACGGGCAGGTCGTCCACTTCGACCTGGACCGCCGCTTCCCGCCCGTGGACCTGCGCGACGGCGTCAACAGCCTGCTTCCGTGGGACGTGAAGATGCTCGACGTGCGCGAGGCGGCTCCGGAGTTCCATGCCCGGCGGGACGCTCTCTGGAAGGAGTACCTCTACCGCTGGAGCCGCGCCGACGTCGTCGCGCCGAAGGATGCCCTGTTCGTCGTTCCGATTTCGCCCCGGGCCCAGGCCTCGCGCATGGCCCGGGCGGCCAGGACGCTGCCGGGTGACCACGATTTCCGAGTCTTCGGCGTGAGGCTTCCCCGGGCGGATTCCGGCCGCCGCAACCTCCACGCGGTGGCGATCGTGGAACGCGGAGAGGAGATCCGCGCCCTGTTCCGGGGCGACGCTTTCCTGCGCGGCATGGTGCGGTCGCTGTGCGGCGTCCTCGGCGACGTGGCCCGGGGCAAGGCGCCGCCCGAGAGGATGGAGGAGCTGCTCGCGACGGGCGACCGGAAGCTCCTCTCTCCCAAGGCCCCCGCGAGCGGCCTGACGCTCGTCCGCGTCGCCTACAGGGGCGATTTGCCCTAAACTGAATCCGTGATCGACAAAGACCTGGTGGCCTCGGCGGGCACCGCGGAGCGCGAGCTCCTCGAGGCCGTGGACCTGTCGCGCCTGCCCCGGCACGTGGCGATCATCATGGACGGCAATGGCCGGTGGGCGAAGCAACGCGGCTCGCCCCGCGTCGAGGGCCACCGGGCCGGCATCGCGTCGGTGCGCGAGGCGGTGGAGACGTGCGCCCGGCTCGAGCTGACGGCCCTGACCCTCTACGCTTTCTCGGTCGAAAACTGGAAGCGGCCGCGCTTCGAGATCGTGACCCTGATGTCGCTCCTGAAGGAATATCTGAACCGCGAGCTCGGCAACCTCCTGAAAAACGACATTCGATTCCGAGTCGTCGGGCGGATGAACGAGCTCGACGCCTCGGTGCAGAAGGAGCTGGCCAAGGGGCTGGCCGCGACCTCGGCCTGCCGCGGGATGACGTTCAACATCGCCTTGAACTACGGCGGGCGCACGGAGATCGTGGACGCCTGCCGCTCGATCGCCCACGACGTCGAGGCCGGGCGCCTGACGCCCGAGCAGATCGACGAGGAAACCCTCGGTTCTCGCCTCGGCACGGCGGGCCTGCCCGACCCGGACCTGCTGATCCGCACGAGCGGGGAGATGCGCATCTCGAACTTCCTGCTCTGGCAGATCGCGTACAGCGAGATCTGGGTGACGCCCACGCTCTGGCCGGACTTCCGCAAGAGACATCTCTTCGAAGCCATCCTGGCGTTCCAGAAGCGGGAGCGCCGCTACGGCGGCGTGATCGACGGGCGGGAGTCGGGCGAGGCGGCGGGCTGACGTGAGCGCTTGGCGCTGAAGCGGGAGCTCGCGGCGGCGGTCGCGATCCCGATCGTCTTCGCGATTCTCTTCTTCGCGCCGCCGATTGCGTTCCATCTCGTCGCGGCGGCGATCGCACTGGCCGCTCTCTGGGAGTTCTATCGCCTGGCCGAGAAGACGGGGATGCCGCCGGCGAAAACCGTGGGGATGCTCGCCGGGGCGGCGGTGTTCCTGGGAGCTCCGCTTCTGTGGAGCCAGGGCTTCATCGGTTCGGTAAAGCTCGGCGTGTTCTCCGTCCAGCCGCCGCACGCGGCGACCGGCGTGGTCGTCGGCGCCATTCTCCTTGCCACTCTGTCCTCGGCGGGAGTCCTGTTCTCCGGCGTCGCTCCGCCGGCGGCCCTCGGCGGAGCCGCCGCAACGGCTTTCGGCCCCCTCCTGATCGCCCTGCCGGCGGTCTCATGGTCCTACCTTCGATGGTTCTCTCCCCGAGCCGTCGTCTTTCTGTTCGGCGTGGTCTGGGTCTGCGACTCCTGCGCCTACTACGGCGGGCGGAGCTTCGGGAGCGTCAAGCTGGCGCCCTCGGTTTCGCCGAACAAGACCTGGGAGGGCACGATCTCGGGCTTCCTCGGCGCGACTGCCTTCGGCGCGGCGGCGGGGACGTGGCTCCTCCTGCCACAGCTCGGCCCGTGGCGGGGCGCGCTCGCCGGAGCCCTGGCCTCCTCGGCCGGCCAGCTGGGCGATCTGGTCGAGTCGCTGTGGAAGCGGGCCGCGGGCGTCAAGGACTCGGGCGCCTTCCTGCCCGGGCATGGCGGCTTCTACGACCGGATCGACTCGCTTCTCTTCGCCGGGCCGGTGCTCGCGGCGTTCGTCGCGGCGCTGCCCCGACCGCTATAATTGCGGGTTTTCGATGAAGAACCTCTCCGTCCTCGGCTCCACGGGGTCGATCGGCTGCTCGACGCTCGACGTCGTCGAGCGGATGCCGGATCGGTTCCGGGTCGTTGCGCTCGCCTCGGGCCGCTCGGTCGAGAAACTGGCCGAGCAAACCGCGCGGCACCGGCCGAAGATCGTGTCCGTCGCGGGGCGCGAGGATGCGAAGAAGCTCGAAGGCCTGCTGCCGGCAGGCGTCTCGACCCGCATCGTGTCGGGTCGAGAGGGCCTGGACGAGGTCGCCTCTTTCCATGAAGCCGACGTCGTCGTGGGCGGCCTCGTGGGGGCGCTCGGCCTGAGGTCGGCGTACGCGGCGGCTCGCGCCGGCAAGAGGCTGGCGATGGCCAACAAGGAGCCTCTCGTCGTCGCCGGCGACCTGATCCTCGAGGCTGCGAGGAAGAGCGGTGCGGAGCTCCTTCCCGTGGACTCGGAGCACTGTGCGATTCATCAGGCCTTGCGCAGCGGCGCGCCCGGCGAGGCGGCCCGGCTGGTTCTGACCGCCTCGGGCGGGCCGTTCCGCGAGCGGCCGCTCGCGTCCTTCGACGGCATCCGCGTGGAGGACGCTCTGGCCCACCCGACGTGGAAGATGGGCCCGAAGATCACGATCGACTCGGCGACGATGATGAACAAGGGCCTGGAGATCATCGAGGCCCACTTCCTGTTCGGTCTCCCGGGAGACCGGATCGACGTCGTGGTGCACCCCCAGTCGGCCGTCCACTCGATCGTCGAGTTCGTGGACGGCTCGCAGGTGGCGCAGCTCGCGTTGAACGACATGCGCTTTCCGATCCTCTACGCGCTCGCGTATCCCGAAAGGCTGCCCAATTCCTTCGGCCGGCTCGACCTCGTGGCTCTTTCGCGGCTGGATTTCTTCGCTCTCGATCCGGAGCGCTACCCCGCCGTGGAGCTGGCGCGCGCGGCGCTCGCCGAGGGGGGAGGCGCGCCGGCCGTCCTGAACGCGGCCAACGAGATCGCCGTGGCGGCCTTCCTCGCGGGGAAGATTTCTTTTCCGGAAATCGTTCAGGTCGTTGCCGAAACCCGGGAGCGGGAGGGGCGGGTGCAGGCGCCCGGCACGGTCGAAGAGGCGGAAGCGATCGACGTGGCGGCCCGCCGGCGCGCCACGGAAGTCGCCGGCAGGCTCTGCGGCCCGGCGGCCGTGCATGGAGGGTAGGAAGATCTCTTGAACATTCTCGGCAACTCGCTCGCTCTCGTCCTCGTCCTGTCGGTCCTCGTGTTCGTCCACGAGTTCGGCCACTTCGCGGTGGCCAAGGCCTTTCGGTTTCCGGTGGAGGTCTTCTCCTTCGGCTTCGGCAAGCGCCTCTTCGGGTGGAAACGCGGCGGCACCGACTACCGGGTGTCCGCCATCCCGCTCGGCGGCTACGTGCGCGTCGTGGGCCTGGGCCCGGACGAGTCGAGCCTGGCCGAAGGGACGTCCACCGAGGCGCCTCCGACGGGAAAGCGCTGGCAGCGCGCGCTCATCCTGCTCGCGGGCCCGGTGATGAACGGCGTGCTCGCGCTCGTCCTCCACGCGGCGGCGTTCGCCGTCGGGGTCAGCGTGCTCGCTTACCAGCTCACCCCCGCCGTGATCCAGAAGGTCGAGCCCGGCGGACCCGGAGCGCTGGCAGGCTTCCAGCCCGGCGACCGGATCGTCTCGATCGGCGGCACCGAGACCCCGCGCTGGCGCGACGCCGAGTTCCTGTTTGCGATGAATGCTCGCGAGCCGCTCGACGTCGAGGTGGATCGCGGAGGCTCCGGCAAGTTCCTCAAGGTGACGCCGCGCGCCGTCGGGAAGTACGACGTGGGCAGCGTCGGCCTGTACCCGGACTTCGGACACGACGTCAAGGCCCGCGTCGCCCAGGTCATCCCCGGCGGCCCGGCCGACAAGGCCGGCATCAAGCGTGGCGACGTCATCGAGTCGATCGGCGGCAAGCCCATCCGCGGCAACCCGGACGAGATCTTCACGGCCTTCGTCGGGGCGATCGGGCAGGCGGCGCCGGGCCCCTTCCCGGTCGTGTACCTGCGCGACGGCCAGACGTTGACCGCGTCGGTCAAGCCCCGCAAAGAGGGCGACTCGTGGAAGGTCGACGTGCAGGTCGGCGCGGACTTGCCCGAGGTCATCGAGCGCTTCCCGCCCGGCCAGGCGATCGTGGAGGGCTGGAGGCGCGTCCAGACCGACTTCAAGACGACGCTCTCGATCGTGGCCCGTCTCTTCCGGGGCCGGGCGAGCATCAAGTCCATGTCGGGGCCGCTCGACATCGCCAAGTTCTCGGGCGAAGCGGCGCGCACCGGCGCGGCGTCGCTGGTCGCCCTGATGGCCGCGATCTCGCTGCAGCTGGGGATCTTCAACCTGCTGCCGATTCCGATCCTGGACGGCGGACACCTCTTCCTCCTGGCGATCGAGGGCGCCGTACGCCGGGACTTCTCCCTGCGCGTGAAGGAGCGGATCCTCCAGGTCGGCTTCCTCATGATCGTCGCGCTGCTGGCGGTCGTCCTCTACAACGACCTGGCCAAGAACCTGCCGGAGAAGTGGTGGCCGTTCTAGGGCCGCGGGCCGAGTGAGCGCCTGGCGTGAGCGAGAGAGAGAGCCTTCCGCAGGGCCGCCAGTGGCGGCGAACCCTCGCGGCCGCCACAGGGGTGACGGTCGTGCTGGCGGTCGTGCTGGCGTTTGCCGCGCTGCGGCGCCCGGACGGAATCGAAACGAGCGTGACACGCGCCGCTCGCCGCGATCTCGTCGTCCCGCTGCTTTCTGACGGCACGCTCGAGCCGGCGTCCTCGGGAGAGATCCGGGCGGAGGAGCGCGCCACCGTGGCGGCCGTCCGCGTGAAAGAGGGCGCCCGAGTCACGAAGGGCATGCCGCTCGTCGAGCTGTCCGTGCCGGCCCTCGCGACGCAGGCGAGGGATGCCCGCGCCCTGGCCGAGGGGCTGGCGGCCGAACGCGCCCGCGTCGCGGGCGACCTGGACGCCGAGAGGGCTGAGGCCGCGAGGCTCCAGAAGATCTTCGAAGCCGACGGCCGGCTGCTCGCCGAGGGGGCCATCCCGCGGTCCACGCGCGATGCCGACGAGGTGGCGGCCAAGCGCGCCCGCGAGAAAGCGGGCGCCCTCGAGGCCGAGCTCGCCTCGCTGTCGGGGCCCGGCTCCCGGGTGGAGCTCGCCCGGGCCACCGCCGATGAGCTCGAGCGGCGCGTGGCGGCCCTGACCGTCAGGGCGCCGGCCGATGGGGTCGCCTACGGGCTGCCACGCCGGGCGGGGGAGAGCGTCGAGGCCGGCCAGCTCGTCGCCAACGTGGCGGACCCGGACCGCCTCCGGGTGCGCGTGCGCGTGGATCAGCCGGACCTGCCCCGCGTCGCGGCGGGCCAGCGGCTCGTCGTGACGTTCGACGGGCTGCCGGACCGCCGGTGGGAAGGCCGCGTGACGGTCGTGTCGCCGGGCCTGCGGGAAGCCGCGGGACGCCAGGTCGGAGAGGTGCTGGGCGAGATCGCGGACCCGACCGCAGCGCTGCCTCCCAACGCCTCGGTCAACGTCTCGATCATCGTGGCCGAGAAGAAAGCCGCGCTGCTGGTGCCCCGCCCCGCGGTCCAGCGGGACGGCGAGAAGCGTTACGTCTGGGTGGATCGCGACGGGCGGGCCCGCCGGGCGGACGTGACCCTCGGCATCATCGGCGTGAACGACGTGGAAATCGTGACGGGCCTGGCCGAGGGGGACCGGGTCCTCCAGCCGGGAGCCTCGCCGCTTTCCGAAGGCGTGCGCGTCTCCCATCGGGCTCCCTAGAGCCCTCCGCCGCCATGTTCTCGCCCGAGACGCTCGAGACGGCCCTTCACCGCTTCCGGACCCACCCGGTGCAGGTGGCCCTGACGCTCGCAGGGCTCGTGGTCGGCACGGCGGCCATCATCGTGATCGTGGCCCTCGGCCTGACGGGCCGCGCGTTCGTCATGGCCCAGATCGAGGGTGTGGGCTCGCACCTGGTCTGGGCGGACTACCAGGGCACGGTCACCTCCGGGGTCTCCCGCCAGCTCGCCGACAACATCACCGAGGGCGACGTGAAGGTCGTCGAGGCGAGGAAGGACCTCTTCGTCGGCGTGACGCCCCTGGTGACCCTCCAGGGCAGAGTCTCCACGCTGTCCCGGGCAACGACGCTGAATGTCCTGGGCACGACCCCCAACTATCCGGTCATCCGCCGCAACGTGCGGATCGTCCAGGGGCGCTTCCTCGACGACGACGACATGCTGCAGCGCGCCCGGGTCTGCGTGGTCAACAAGCCCCTGTACGACCAGCTCTTCGGCCAGGACACGTCGCCCGACAAGACGATCCGGACGCTCGGGCTGACTCTCCAGGTGGTCGGGGTCTTCGAGAAGCAAGTGGACACGATGGGACAGGGCGAAGTCATCCCCGAGTCCATCTTCATCCCCTTGACGGTCGCGTGGTTCTTCGCCCCGACCCATCGCGTGGACGAGATCTTTGCGGAGGCGCGCGACCTCTCCGAGATCGAGCGGGCCGCCGGCGTCATGGGAGACATCCTGCGGGACCGCCACCACGCCGGCTCCGTCTATCGGGTCAAGACGATGACGACCGTGCTGAAGGTGGCCCGCGCCATCTCGTTCGGCCTGATCGTCATCTTCATCGTTGCCGCAGCCGTGTCCGTGGTGGTCGGTGCGGTCGGCATCATGAACATCCTCCTCGCGTCGGTCGAGCAACGGACCCGCGAGATCGGCCTGCGCATGTCGATCGGGGCGCGTCGGCGCGACATCCTCCGGCAGTTCCTGCTCGAAGCCCTGATGCTGGGCGTGGCGGGCTCCTCGCTGGGCGTGCTGCTCGGCGTTGGCCTGCCTGTCGCCGCGCGACTGGTCTTCCGTCAGGTCGCGATCGAAGTCTCCTCGCTCTCCGCGGTCCTCGCGTTCGTCTTCTCCTGCCTCGTCACCGTCCTGTTCGGCGTCTTCCCAGCCTACCGCGCCGCGACCTTGAACCCCACGGAGGCCCTTCGCCATGAATGACCGCCTGGCACTCTTCGCCGTCGCCCTGCTTCTGGCCGCCGCCCCCGCCGCGGCGGCTCCTCCTCCCGAGGCGCGGACCCTCTCGGCTCGAGAGGCCGTGCGTCTGGCGCTCGAGCGCGCCCCGGAGATCGCGGTGGCCGAGAGCTCGACGCGCGAGGCCGAGGCCGGCGCCGAAGAGACCGCGAGCGCGCTTCGCCCCCGGCTGGCTCTCAACACGACGCCCGGCTACTCGGTCGGCCTGCCGCTCTCGCTGGCCGGCGAGGTCCCCTCGGCGTTCGGCGCCCGGGCCGGCATCACCCTCTACGACGTCTCCCTGCGCGGACAGGCCCTCGAGGCGCGTGCTCGCCTGGCCGAGACGTCGGCAACGCTGACCGAAGCGCGCTCCGAGGTCGTTCGCCGCACCGTGAGCGCGTGCGCCAAACTCCGGGCCGACACCGAGCGCGAAGCGGCCGCGCGGCGGCGGCTGGAGGCGCGCGAGGCCATGACCCGACGCGCCCGCGCCCTGCTGCGCGAGGGCCGGGTGACCGATCTCGACGCCGACCGGGCCGCCCTGGACGAGGCCCGAGCCCGACAGAAACTCGATGCGGTGCTCTCCGACCTCGAGCTCGACCGGTTCGAGCTCGCCCGCCTCGTCGGCCTGCCGCCGGGCACGCCGATCGCGGTGGTGGAGGATCCGGCGGAGTCGCTGCCGGAGCCTTCGGCTGGCCAGGCTCTGTCTCTCGCGATGGCGCGTGACGCGGCGCTCAAGTCCTTCCGCGAACAGGCCGACGCGCTCACGCGCTCGGCCAGGCTCTTGGACCAGCTCTTCAAGCCCTCGGTCAACGCGGAGATTCGGTACGCTTACGTGCCGCGGGCCTTCGGATACGACAAGTACTATCTGTCCTTTCAGGAGAACGTGGCTTCGGTCGGCGTGTCCGTCGTGCTGCCGGTCCTGACCGGCGGCCGCGAGAGTGCTCGCGCCGCCCAGTCGCGGGCCCGCCTGGCCCACGTGGAGGCCGAGCTCCACGTCCGCGAAGGGGAGCTGGCTTCGGAGGTCCGGTCCGCCGAGGCCGCGGCCGAGCAGGCGCACCTCATGCTTTCCCTGTCGCGCCGCGGCGCCGCTCTCGCGGAGGAGAGCCTGCGGCAGGCTCGGGCGCTCGCCCGGGAGGGCCGGGGCGGGGGCGATGCCGTCGAGCAGGCCGGGCTGGCTCTCGTGGAGAGCCAGGAGGAGGCCCTCGCGGCCTGGCGGGAGGACATCGCCGCGCGCGTGCGCCTCCTCAAGCTGACCGGCGAGCTTCTGCCGGCCTTCGAAGCGGACTCGTCGGGCGGCCGCTGACCCGAAGTTCCGAACTGGCAGGTGGTTCGGCGGCCGGTTTCGTGTAAAAATTGCCTTGAGTTGCAAAGGCGAGGGGTTTCCCCTTAAGCTCCCGGGCCTTTATGAATGAAAGTCGTAGCGGTGGGCGTGTGCCGTCAGCGGCGGCACCGGCCGAGGGCGTAGGAAACGCCGTCTCGGCCGCGCAGCGCTATCTGCTTTCTATCCAGGCGCCCGACGGTCACTGGTGCGGGGAGCTCGAGGGCGACACCATCCTCGAGTCCGAGTACATCCTGACCCTCCATTTCCTGGGACGCACCGGCGAGACCCGGGTCCGGAAGGCCGCGGAGCACCTCCGCCGCAAGCAGCTTCCGGGGGGCGGCTGGGCCATCTACGAGGGCGGGCCGGCCGAGGTGTCGGCGTCGGTCAAGGCTTACTTTGCCCTGAAGCTCGTCGGGGACGACGCCGACGCTCCCCACATGGTCAAGGCGCGACGGATCATCCGGAACCTGGGGGGCATCGAGGCCACCAACTCGTTCACGCGGATCTACCTCTCGATCTTCGGGCAGTGGGACTGGGAGGAATGCCCGGCGGTTCCGCCGGAGCTCGTCCTCCTGCCGGACTGGTTCCCCTTCAACATCTACAAGATGTCCTCGTGGTCGCGCGGCATCGTGGTGCCCCTGGCCGTGCTCTGGGCCAACAAGCCCTCCTGTACGGTTCCGCAGCGCGCGGCCATCCCGGAGCTCTCGACCGGCGTGACGCCGGCCCGCAAGTCGTACACGAAATTCCGCGAGGTCTTCTGGGGGATCTTCTTCACGGTCGTGGACCGCCTCCTGAAGGCGCTCGAGGACACGCGCCTCCTGCCCTGGCGCAAGCAGGCGCTCGACGCCTGCGAGGCCTGGATCCACGAGCGCTTGAAGGGCAGCGACGGCCTGGGGGCGATCTTCCCGCCCATCATCAACACGATCATCGCCTTCCGGTGCCTGGGCTACGCCCTGGACGATCCGCGGCTCCTGGCCCAGGTGCGGGAGCTCGAGAAGCTCGAGCTCGAGGATGAAGAAACGCTTCACATCCAGCCGTGCTTCTCTCCGGTGTGGGATACGGCGATCGCCATCGTGGCGTTGGGGGCGTCGGGCCTGCCCGTCGACGACGAGGCCATGCAGCGCGCCACGCGCTGGCTGCTCGACCACGAAGTCAGGACCGAGGGCGACTGGAAGGTGCGCAACCCCGAGGGAGAGCCGGGCGGGTGGTACTTCGAGTACGCCAACGAGCCGTACCCCGACACCGACGACACGGCCGAAGTCCTGACGGCCCTGTCCGTCGCGCGCTTCGCAAGCGAGCCCGAGAACGAGAAACGGTCCGAGGCGATCGAGCGCGGCCGCCGCTGGATGCTCACCATGCAGAACCGGGACGGCGGCTGGGGCGCTTTCGACCGCGGCTGCGACAACGAGATCTTCACGCTGATCCCGTTTGCGGATCACAACGCGATGATCGATCCGAGCTGCGAGGACATCACGGGCCGAGCGCTCGAGGCCTTCCACAGCATGGGAGACCGACCGGACCATCCGGCCGTCAACTCGGCGGTGCGCTTCCTCGAGTCGAAGCAGGAAGCGGACGGCACGTGGTACGGGCGCTGGGGCTGCAATTACCTCTACGGGACGTGGCTCGCATTGCGCGGCTTGAAGAGCGCCGGCGTGGACCTGTCCGCGGAGCGCTACGCGCGGGCCGGCGCCTGGCTGGTGAGGCATCAGAACGCGGATGGCGGCTGGGGCGAGCTGCCGCGCTCCTACGACGACCCGTCCACGAAGGGCATCGGCCCGTCGACGCCCTCGCAGACCGCCTGGGCGCTCATGGCTCTGTTCGCCCTCGGGGACACGAGCTCCGATGTCGTGCAGCGCGGCGTGGACTACCTGCTCCGGGCCCAGCGCTACGACGGCTCCTGGAAGGACGAGCACTGGACCGGCACCGGGTTCCCGAAGGTTTTCTACCTTCGCTACCACCTGTACGCGACGTACTTCCCGCTCTGGGCCCTGGCGATGTTCAAGCGCCACGCCGGCGCGGAACGCCCGGCCGCTGCGGCCGTCCGCGAGGCCCCGCGCGGGACGCCCCGAGCCACCCCGGTCCGCGTGCGCGTCCGGCCTGTCGAGGAGTAAGGAACGATGCGCTTTCCCGTCCATCTCATGACGGACACGATCCAGAACTCGGTGCGCAACGCGATCCGGGGGCAGAAGCGGTACCCGTTCGTTCTGATGCTCGAGCCTCTCTACACCTGCAACCTGGCCTGCATCGGCTGCGCCATCGAGCGGCACACCGGCAAGCTGAAGGATCGCCTGTCCCTCGAGAAGTGTTTGGAGGCGGTGGACGTTTCCCAGGCCCCGGTCGTGTCGATCTGCGGCGGCGAGCCCACGATCTACCCGGAGCTGCCGGAGCTCGTGTCCGAGATCATCAAGCGCAAACGCCAGATCTACCTCTGCACCAACGGGCTCCTCCTCGATGAAACTGTCTTCGACGTCATCCCGCCGCACAAGCGGCTCATGATCAACGTCCACCTGGACGGCATGCGGGAGACGCACGACAAGGTTTGCGATCGGGAAGGCGTGTTCGACAAGGCGGTCGCGATGATCCGGCAGGGCCTCGAGCTCGGACACCACGTGATGGCGAACACGACCATCTTCAAGGAGACGAGCGTCGAGGAAGTCGAGGAGCTCTGCAACCTCCTGACCGGCATGGGCGTGGACGGCATGCTCGTCTCGCCCGGCTATCACTACGAGTCGGTGGACGCCGACATCTTCCTGACGAAATCCGAGATGCACCAGAAGTTCCGG
>Ga0335085_10009097_pt1 | contig 15039 bp, 14 predicted proteins | sample Lox_Sample_45_FD_206712 | JGI IMG/M metagenome (GOLD analysis project Ga0335085, IMG submission 206712) | Soil microbial communities from Loxahatchee National Wildlife Refuge, Florida, United States - Lox_Sample_4.5 | ecosystem: Environmental > Terrestrial > Soil > Wetlands | place: USA... | reverse complement strand
ACATCCTTGCAATTGACTCAGGGCGATGCTCCTCAAGTGCGCATTGTGGTGCTGAAATCGTACGACCAGGCAGTTGCATTTTTGAACCAACTCAACCGCCTGCTTTTGGCTCTGGGCTTCGCCGCGGTGGTCGGCGGCAGCGTTCTGGTGTTTTTCATCTCCCACACTTTCACCCGTCCCTTGGGCAGCCTGGTGGCGGGCGTGCGCGGCCTTGAGCAGGGCGACTTTGATTATCCACTTGATCCTCGCGGGGGGGACGAAGTTGCGGAAGTGACCGGGGCCTTCAAGCGCATGCGGGCCAGCCTGCAAGAAACGCAGCGCGAACTGCTGGAAGCAGAGCGTCTGGCAACTATCGGCCGCATGGCGAGTTCAATTTCGCACGATTTGCGTCACTCGCTGGCCGCCATCGTGGCCAATGCCGAGTTTCTGTGCGAAAGCCGTCTCACGCCCGAACAGCGCGAGGAGCTTTATCAGGAGGTCAGAGTCGCCGTTAACCAGATGACAGATCTGATTGACTCTCTGCTGGAGTTCTCTCGTACGCCGGAATCGTTGCGCCCCTCCTACGGGAATGTCACGGATACTGTGGAACGCGCCGTGCAGACTATTCGCTCCCATCCCGAATTTCATAACGTACAAATCTTAGTCCGGCAGGAAGGTAACAGTTCCGGATGGTTCGACGGCCGCAAGCTGGAGCGCGTTTTTCACAATTTGCTGGTCAATGCGTGTGAAGCAACTCCGAGCGGCTTGGGACGCATTGAGATTTCCATGCGCGCCGTCGGCGATGGCCTGGAAATTCGGGTGGGCGACAATGGGCGGGGAATCCCGGAATCCATACGAGCCCGGCTTTTCGAACCTTTCGTGAGCGCCGGCAAAGAAAACGGGACCGGCCTTGGCCTCACTGTCGTGCAGAAAATCGTTCAGGATCATGGCGGCGATGTGGTCGTGGAAAAAACCTCACCCGAGGGGACTATTTTCAGATTTTGGCTCCCGCTCACGGCATCTCCGGCTGCAACCCCAGAAGGCAATGTCGAACATGAGCTGCCCCTGCCTCCGATGGCTCAGACAAAACCCGAAGGACGGCGGTAGGATTCTCTTTCCGACTGCATAGTGGCTTATCTTCAGTTCTTGGTAGGGAGGCGAACCGTGAAAATTGGCAATCGTGTGCCTTTTCGCAAATGCGGAGTTGCGACGGCAGCATTGTCGCTGATGTTTGCAAGTACGCCCGGTTTTACGCAGAGTACTGGTTCTCCGCCTGCCGCACCCCCACCGGACGAAATGGCTTCTGCCATTCAAGAACTCCGAGTTCAGGTGAACGAACTTCGTTCCGTGGTGACGGAAATGCGCAGCGAAGCTGCGCAGTATCGCCAGGAAACGCAGGAGTTGCGCCGCGAGCTGCAGGCCACGCGCAGTCAACTGGCGCTCACGAATCCTGGAGCACCCTCGAGTGGAGCGCAGACGCCGGCTTCCATGACGGCGGAAGCCCAGCCGCAGAGTGGAGGCGCTCCTCCCCGCCAACTCGAAGACCGAGTCGCCTCGTTGGAAGAATCGTCGCAGCTCCTGAACAGCAAAGTTGACGAGCAGTATCAGACCAAAATTGAAAGCGCCTCGAAATACCGGGTGCGCCTTTCCGGCATCGTTCTGCTGAACCTTTTCAGCAACCGCGGCATGGCTGACAGTCAGGATGTACCCACTTATGCGACCGTGCCCAACCCCTATTACTCCGCAGGGAATGTCGGCGCGACGCTGCGGCAATCGGAAATCGGACTCGAAGTCTTCGGACCTCGGCTGCTGGGCGCCAGGACCGAAGGAAATCTGCAGGCCGATTTTGCCGGTGGTTTCCCCTTTGCCTCCAACGGTGTAAATTCAGGACTGTTTCGCTTGCGCATCGCCAGCATGCGCATGGATTGGGAGCACACCTCCATTGTGGCCGGGCAGGACAACCTGTTTCTTTCGCCGCAATCTCCCAGTTCCTTCGCTTCGCTGGCGGTTCCCGCTTTGAGCTACGCCGGCAATCTTTGGGGCTGGATTCCCCAGGTTCGGGTAGAGCATCGTTTTGAATTTGCGGACAATCAGGCAGTGCTCGTCCAAGGCGGATTTCTCGATAACCTGACAGGGCAACCACCTTACACTTCCTACGGTCGCCTCCCCCAGGCCGGGGAGCAATCCGGCCAGCCTGGGTTTGGCGGGCGAGTGGCGTGGAATCGGAACCTCTTCGGCCGTCCTTTAACCCTGGGTGGGGCGGGTTATTTCAGCCGCCAGAACTGGGGATTCGACCGCTATATCAATGGCTGGGCGGGCATGATGGATTGGGACGTCCCCCTGGCGCCGCGGGTGACTCTTTCCGGGGAGTTTTATCGCGGGCTTGCTGCCGGTGGCTTGGGTGGAGGCTTCGGGCAAAGCATTCTGTGGAGCGGCAGTGCGCTCGATCCGAACACACAGGTCGTCGGCTTGGATTCTATCGGCGGATGGTCGCAACTGAAATTCAGAGCAACTGCCAAGCTGGAGTTCAATGGCGCTTTCGGGATGGACAATGCGTTTGGTTCGGACTTGCGGGCGTTTCCCGCCAGCCAGAGTTACATTGATCCCACGCTGGCGCGCAACCAAGTGGCGCTGGCAAATTTCATCTACCGGCCACGCTCGAATCTTTTGTTTTCCAGCGAATACCGGCACCTGAAGACGTTTCATATCAACGACAATATCAATGCGGCAAGCCAGCTCAATCTCATGATGGGTATCTTGTTCTGAGTATGCCGAAACTGCTTCCATGGCTGGGTATAGCATTGCTGCTGTGCGGTTCGGCTTGCGCTCAGGATCTAACGGTTACCGCCCGCGTTGCTCTCCTGAAGAATGGAAACAGCCGCGAGATGAACACTGCGGGTAGCGTTGTGCTGTGGTTGATTCCGAGCGGCGGTTCAGAAGCCAGGCTGCCGGCCGCAGCCGTTTACCCCCATCCCCAACTGGTGCAGAAGCACAAAAGCTTTCAACCGCATTTGCTGGTGGTGCCGGTTGGTTCGGTAGTGGAGTTTCCCAACCGCGATCCGTTTTTTCACAATGTGTTTTCGCTGTTTGAAGGAAAACGCTTTGACCTGGGCCTCTATGAAGCCGGCAAAACGAAGGATGTTCTGTTCGATAAGCCGGGGGTCTCCTACATTTTCTGCGATATCCACGCAGAAATGAGTGCCGTGGTGATTGCCTTAACCACGCCCTACTACGGGATTTCCGACGCGCGCGGACAGGTATTGATCCCGGACGTTCCCCCCGGCCGTTATACGCTGCACGTATGGTACGAAGCGGCGCTGCCCGAACAACTGAACGCCCTTACTCGGGAGCTGACCATCTCCGATCGAAATTCCAGCCTGGGCGTTCTTCGTCTGAGCGCTGCCAACCTGCGCGAGACTCACAAGAACAAATACGGTCAGGACTATGATCCACCCGCGCCCGATAATCCTGCGTATCCGCAGCCCTAGGAGGGCGCTTCGCCGGCGGCGAAATGGCCGTCAGGAGTTGGCGGCATCGCGGCGGAGGCGGCGGCTCTCTGCCAGCACCGACATTGAGTGCATTAAGTTCTGAAGGGTCACGATGCCTACCAGGTGCTGATCCTCAACAATCGGAATGAGGCTGATGTTGCGCGCGTTGAGTTTGCGGAAGGCCGAGGCCAGAGACTCTGTCTTATTAGCCACGTCAAACAGGCGGTTCATCGCCGATTGCACATAGCCGTTGCCTTCGGAGCGCAGGGCGGCAAGAATCCGCTGCCGTGAGATGACCCCCACCATGTCGCCTCCGCGCACCACCGGGAAGTCATCCTGCAACGAGTGCACCGCCTTGTCGAGCGCATCTTCGAGAGTGTCGGCAGGAGAGAGCGTGGCAAAGTCGCGCAGCATAATGTCTTCCAGGTGCACGGTTTCGAGCACCGACTGGAAAACTGCCGAGCGCTCCTCCAGCTGCGCCGCCAGAAAAAGAAAGAAACCGATGAGGATCAACCAGGTGTTCTTCCACATGCCCACCAGCATGAAGAGCATGGCAAATGCCTGGCCCACGAACACAGCGCGGCGGGTGGCTTGAACCGGATCCATGCGGCGAGTAAGAACTGCACGCAGCACGCGGCCTCCATCCATGGGATAAGCGGGAAGAAGATTGAAGAGCGCGAGCCACGCGTTGCTCCACACCAGACTGCGCGGCAAGTTGAGCGAGGTCACAAAAGGTTGCTTCCACAGTCCGATTTCCGGAGCGACCGCCAGCAGAATGCTGCCGGAAACAAACGCGATGAACAGGTTCACCAGAGGGCCAGCCAGCGCTACGCGGATATCCCGCTTCCAGGTGAGCGCGCCGGGGAGGACCGGCTGACGGGTTTCGTCGAAGAGCGTGACCCCGCCAATTGGCAGAAGGATAATGGCTTTAGCGGGAACACCAGCGTGCATACCGGTGAGGGCGTGTCCCATCTCGTGCAGCACCACGCAGCCGAAAATAATGCCTACGAGTGCCAGTCCGCGAGGTCCGGCGCTGGCGGTGGTGTGGGCCGCCGACTCCGTGAGCCAGACGAACGCGAGCAGAAACAAGAAAGTGAGATGGATGCGGATTTCGACGCCGAATAGCCGTCCCGCCGGAATGGACCAACTTCGCATAGGTGAGTATCGCAATCTCTATTTTATAGTTAGAAGCCGTGGCTGGAGGGGGACTTTGAAAAAAGGGCAACACCGGCGTGGCGTTATGCCTTCGTTGGCGCTGGATGCCAGGTGACGTCAATACCACTATGCGCGTGATCGCAGGCAAATATCGGAGCCGGCCGCTGGGGTCCCTGCGGGGTCTCGATCTTCGCCCCACTGCCGACCGGCTGCGCGAGACATTGTTCAACGTGCTAACGGCGGGAAATCCCTTGGCCTTGGAAGGAACGGTGTGGCTAGACCTCTACGCGGGAACCGGCGCCGTGGGGATTGAGGCGCTCAGCCGCGGAGCGGATAAAGTGTACTTCGTAGAATCGTCGCCACGAGTGGTGGAGTTGATCAGGAAGAATCTGTCGTTACTGGACATCACGACGGGATTCGAGATATTGAAGCAGGATGTCTGCCATGCACTCGCCAAATTCGAAAAGAACTCCATGGATTTTGCTTTCCTCGATCCGCCTTACCGAATGCGAAATGAGTATCAGCGGACTCTGGAGAGCTTGGGCGGATCGCGATGGCTAAAAGAGAACGGTCTGGTGATCGCCGAGCACGATAAGAAATTTGATCCCGGGCAGAGCTTTGGACCTCTGCAGCGAGTGCGGCAGTTGAAGCAGGGAGACGCGGCGCTAAGCTTTTACAGGTACGAATAGGGCCTGCGGCCGATTCAAACCGCGACCTACATTAAAATATCGTCGGCCTTTCGAACGATCGGGTGCTGCATCTCCTGCAACTCGTCCTTCACCCGGTTCAGACCGTACACGCATTCCTCGAACTTTTGCGACAGGTTGGCGAACAAAGGCGCCACCTTCGTGTATTCAAAGACGTCGAACTTCGAAACCACGTAGTAGCTTTCCTTCCCCGCCTTCATCCAATCCACAAAATTTTCCAGGCGGTTGTGACGCAGGTGGAAGTGATTAATACTCTCCGGGAACATGCCGGTGAAGAACAAAGTGTAATCGCCGATGTGCTTGCGCACCTGGCGCTCGCGGTCAAACGAAGGCGCAGGGCCAAATACCGGGTCGGATTCCAGCAGCATTTCGCCGACATCGGACAGCGGACGCCCGGTAGCGTTACGAATTTTCAATAGCTGCTCCATGTCGCAAAACTCCGAGAGCAGGTGAGCGACATACGCCACGATCTGCGGATCGCGGATGCCGATCTCTTCCGCGTAGTGCTTGCCCACTAACTCCAGAAAAAACTGCTGCAATGGATGCGACTCAGATACCATGGCTCACCCCCGGCCGGTTCCTCATCTCCACCTCAACTTCTCTCGATGCTGGCTCAGCTGGCCAGCAAAGGCAAGTCACTTTCGTGGACCCTTGCTGGCTCTACCGTGCCACCTTATTAGAATGCAGCAGCCATTGCGAAGTTGTAATTTCGATTGCTGGCAACCGCACCGGTCGGCTGCTAATCCGCGGGAGACATCGTGCGTGCTTGCCCCTCCCCACAAACACTATCGGCACAGGGAAGTAATTGATCGAGCGCAAAAGCATTTCCAGGTACACGTTGGTCGTTGGTCGACGGTTGTAGGCCCAATGGGATTGCGCCGGATTCGTGGAGACTTAATTCCCACGTCAGCCTCCAAAAGCGGCGGCGAACGTGGGGCACAATTACGGGTATCGGGACACACATTGTGCCCCAGGTTCGCCGCCCCGATTTTGGCCGGCTAACCTGGGCTTAGGAATATCCGCCCGCTCGTCCCATCAGTTTTCAGTTCACGATCTCGCGCCGTCCACTGTGATTCGATTTTCACGAGTCCAACTTCCCGCAGCGCGTAATGACGATAGCTGCTCCACTTCCAATCGAGCGCGGATTGCACCAACCCTCGTTTCACGGGGTTTCTGTGCAGGTACCGCAGTTTGATCGTGAACTCGCGGTAGTCTCTTACGTTGCGGTCGTGGTAACGCTTCTGCCAGAAGCTCCCATCACGGCGCAACCGTTTTGCTAAAGACAATTGTAGATAGTGCATCGCGTCGGCTAGTTTGGCTTGCGGCGGCTCGCTTAAGAGCAAGTGAACATGCTCGGGCATCACGATGTAACCGTAAACGCACATTTCGAAATTCCGCCGCATGTCTTCGAGGCATTGGAGAAAGAGGTCGCAGCCATCTGGATCCCGGAAGTAAGGGCGGCGGTCATAGCAGCTGAAAGTGACGAAGTGGGAGTGTCCGGATTCCTGAAAACGAAACAGACCGCGCGTCATAAGAAGCTCACGGCTGACGGATTGAGGGAGATCGGCCCACGTTAGCCGCCAAAAGCGGCGGCGAACGTGGGGCACAAGGTAAGGATAAAGTCGCGGAGTATCTTAGTCTGTGATGGATGAACATCTGCCGGTGGATTGTCAGGTTCGCGCCATCATATACATTGTGCCCCAGGTTCGCCGCCCCGATTTTGGGCGGCCAACCTGGGCTTAGCGGGGCAGGAACCCAGGTTAGCGGCAAAAAGCGCCGAACCTGTGGCACATAATCACAAACTTCTACGCCGGCGCCAGCACCGCTGGTGTCAGCTTGCCCTGACGGAACGCTCGCAAATATTCGCCGCAATATTCGTCGCGGCCGAGGAGGGCTTCGGCGGCCAGCACGTTGATCATCATCTGCGGATCGCAGGGATCGACGATGGCTGCGTCCAGGCCGTGGGCCATCAACAAAAGCATAAAAGTTTCATTCAGCAGCTTGCGTTGCGGAACGCCGAAGGAAACGTTGCTCACGCCTGCGCTGAAATGCACGCCAGGGTAGCGCTGCGCAATCTGGCTGATGGCGAACATCAACTTCGCCCCTTGATCCTGGCTGGTGGAGATGGGCATGACGCAGGCATCCACGTAAAGGTCGTCCAAGGCGAAGCCTTCTCTAGTCAGGCGATCGAGCAGCCGGCTGGCAATGTCAACGCGGTCTTCGATGTCCGACGGGGGACCCGTTTCCGACATGCAGAGCGCAATCACTTTGGGCTTGTGCTCTTTGAGCACCGGCAGGATGGCCCAGCGCACCGGCTCATCGCTGATGGAGTTCACCATCGGCCGTTCTTTGCACAAGGGCAGAGCTTTGCTCAGGGCTTTGGGGTCGGCGCTGTCCAGGCAGAGCGGGATATCAACCACCCCCTGCACCAAGTCCACCAGCCAGCTAAGCAGTTCCACTTCCTGGTCGGGCACGCCGCCATTGACGTCGAGCATGTGCGCTCCGGCTTCGGCCTGTTTGCGGGCCAGGTCTCTAAAGAAAGCAGCGTCTCTTTTGCGGGCTGCTTCGCCGACTTTTTTCCGAGTGCAGTTGATGAGTTCGCCGATGATGAGCATAAGTTCTTCCTCAGTCCTGAGATTTGTTAATAGCGGTTGGAGCTAGAAGATCAATTCTCTTGCAAACGTTATCCAGCCCCACAAAGCGATTGGCGAGCGCGTTGGTGCGGTCCAGGCACCAGTCGCGCGGAGGTACCAGGGTGTGCGCAAATTTTTTGGGATCGTCGCCGACGGCCAGCGTTCCCAGATAAACCAGATTCCAGATGCAGGGCAGGTCGGGGCGGGCTTCGCAGTTGCCGTCCACGCGCGAGCCGCCGCAGGGGCCGTTGCGCAGTTCTTTGTAGCACCAGCGCATGGAACAACCGGAGTAGTTGAGGTGATCCTGAATGCAGTCGCCACAACTCACGCAGCCCAGCGTGGCTTTGCGGTAGAGCGAGGAGGGCTCCAGCACTCCGTACCAAAAGCCATGACGCCAGGTGTTGCTCTTTGCCTCACCGTTGGGTTTGATGCGCAATCCAAAGAACCTCGCTCCGAAGGAACCCTCACGGATGAAATGCTTGTGCACCATCTCCGAAAGCCGCTGGGAGAAAGACGCACGCGGCTTGATGCGAGTAAGCTGATAGTCTCCACTGGTCTTGCTCAGGCCGTCGCCGTTCTGCGGCAGAAGATAGAACTCGTTGGCGCGCGCAAAGACCAGCTCATCCAGGCGGCCGCGCCAGTCTTTGCCGATCCCCTCGGCGCGCTCGGTAATGGCGTTGAAGTCTTTATAAGTAAGGCCAAAGCCCCCAATGTGAGCTCCGGCGAAGCCGAGATCTTTGACCGCTGCCACCATGAGCGCGGCGCGCTCCAGGCGCTGCGGCTTCTTCTCGCCTTCTAGCCGCTTGATGAACTCGTCGGTGATCACGCAGCCGGCAACTTCACCCGCCTGCATCATCTGCGCGATTTTGGCGGTGGGGACGTAAACATTCGCCAGCACCGGAATATGGCCGATGCCTTCGCGGTCCATGTATTGCTTCAGTTCATACAGTTTGCGTAGGTTGTAGCCGAGCTGCGTGATGATGTACTGCGCCCCTGCCCTGATCTTGAGCTGCAGCTTGTAGAACTGCATCATCAGGTCAGATTCGCGGACCTTGAAGGGATTGACCACTGCGCCGGCGAAGAAGTTGAACGGCGTGGTGTGCGCGGTTCGCGGACCCTGGCTGAATTCGAGGCCTCCGCGCAGGGCATGGATGAGCCAAAGCATCAGCACCGAATCGAGATCGTAAACCGGTTTCGATTTGCCTTCGAAGCCATCCTTCTGCGCATCTCCGGTAATCGCCAGGACGTTTTCGACTCCCGCACGTGCCAGAGTGTGCAGCCGCGCTTCGATGAACGAGCGGTTGCCGTCTTTCCCGGTCAGGTGCGCGATGGGAGTGAGCCCATGTTCCACCACGAACGAAACAAAAGATTCTGGCGGGAGTGCGGGATTGCCTCCGGGTAAGTCAGTCAGGCTGATGACTTTGATACCGTTGTCTTGCTGCGCGGCATCTTTAACAAACGCTTCTGCTTCGGTGACGTTATGATCACGGCCGAGAACCAACTCGGCGGTACAGAGGAACTGGCGCTTCTCCAGCGCCGATCGCAAGTGATTCGTGGCCTGCGGTTGGGTTTCTGCCGAGGCAGCGGGCACAGAACTCTCGGTGGGGACAGCATTGTCCATGGCGAACACCCATCAGAACTAACTTAATCTTTGGCTGAGAGGTTCCCAGTGGTCTGTGATTTCACTCACGGAGGGTTGTGACTCGGGCCAGGGCAGTGGTAACGGAATCTAACGCTTTACTGGCATTAGTGGTTATGGTGCCGAAGGTGTGCTTTGGCGTCCGGCCAAAATTCAACGAAGGCGTTCTTGGCCATGAGCCCCAGGAATCCGTACAGCGTTCGCAGCATGGCCGCACGTGTAGTGGCTTCGCTATCCGCCCGCCAGGTATTTGAAAGGAAATTGTTGCCCGCGGTTGCCATATAACGCGCATAGGCCGGGGTGCGCACTCCCTCGCGGTTATGGGCGAGGAAGGTCATGGCGATTACGCTTTTCACGCGCCCGCTGAAGGGCTTATCGTAGGCGCGAAAATAACGCGGGTCTTCTCCCCAGATCGCACCTAAGCTGGCTTCCATGGCATTTCCCGTGGAGACTCCGGTCAGGCGCATGCCATAGCGTTTGCCGAAACCGTCCCAATGGGGTCCATATTCTTTCGGACGGTTGAAAGCCGTGCCCCACGCTGCGCTGAGCACACCCACTCCCAAGGTCTGAGGGCCGACAGTGCTGTGCACAAACCAGTGGAAACGCTGTTCCGGCGAAATGGGGTGGTACAGACCACTGGAAGCCAAAGGAGCGTCTTGGGAAGACGAATTTTTGCTGGCGTGATCGGTTCGCGGAGTTTGCGCGCCAACGAGCGCCGGTGCTGCAATCAGCAGGATGAGGGACCACCAGCGACGTGTCTGCACGTTTGTTTGTTGCACGAGAGCTGAAGAAGTTGCTTGGTTACCGGAAATAGATGAGCCAATCCGAACCGGTTCGTGCTGAGCGCTGAGCAGTGAACGTTACATCTGGTGCCATCGAAGGGACTCGAACCCCCACACCCTTGCGGGTACATGGACCTGAACCATGCGCGTCTGCCAATTCCGCCACGATGGCAATTCGGTGAGCGGCCCCATTGTAAATCGGCCGCCGAGCAGGAAAGAACTGCATGCCTATTCTACAAGGCCGCACCCGAGTTTCAAAATGTTTGGATTGCTTAGCCTTCCAGCTTTGCGGTCATGGAGATTTTGGCATTCAGTACCTTCGACACCGGGCAGCCCGATTTAGCCGCATCAGCCGCCTTTTGGAAAGCAGCCTCATCGGCATTGGGAACGCGTCCGACAACATCCAGGTGAACGGTCGTGATGGCCCAGCCGGATTCCAACTTTTCCAGGCTGAGTGTGGCCGTGGTATTGATGCTGGCGGGCGTCAGGTTCGCGGCTCCCAGCTGCGCCGAAAGAGCCATGGAAAAGCAGGCCGCGTGGGCTGCCGCGATCAGTTCCTCGGGATTGGTCCCGGGAGTGTTTTCGAATCGCGTGACAAAGGAATAAGGTGTGCTGGAAAGCACGCCGCTATCGGCGGAGACTGCGCCCTTGCCGTCCTTGAGCCCGCCCTTCCAAACTGCGCTTGCCTTGCGTTGCATTGCGATCTCCTTAAGCAGAGGTGAAGTGTGAGCAGCCATTGTAGATGGAAGGGCGGCTGTCTGTCAGGTCAGTTTAGGATTAGTAAAAGTCCGAGCAGCTCAAATAGAAGCCACAGTGCGAGCAGACCAATTTGCAGCGATGCTCTTGCAGTTCGGACGAACAATTGGGGCAAAAGCAGGAGGGATCGGCGGGCTGCCCTGTAAAGGCGACCGGAACAGACAGTGGCAAACGGCCGACATCAGGCGATAGCTTGGAGTGATTTTCGCTCGTCACGCGGCTCGTTACCGTGAAGGGATCAGGGATCTAGGACTCCTTGGCGGAAGCAAGATTGCTATTCCAGCAGTCGGCCACGATCAACCACGCTCCCAGACGCCGCCACACGCGCAAGTATTTTCCGCGCTGCGGTACCGTGGTGCCGTTGCCTCTGGAAATCGCTCCCGTGTAGCGCCCCACCTCGACCGCCATGTCTCCGGCGAGGGTGATCTGCGATGTTTCGAAACGCAAATCGTGATGCCCCTCTTCCCCCAATTCTCGCATCAGGCGCTCAATCGCTTTCAATCCGTGAGCCGCCTCGCGGTTGGGAGCCATGAGCTGACCATCGGACGCGAATAGCGCGGCGCACTGATCGTAGTTTCCGGTGTTGAAGGCAGTACAAAGATCCTGCGTAAAACCACGGATCGCAGACTCGACATCCAGAAACGAACTGGTATTGAGGCTAGCGGTCGCGCTAGCGAACGGGCGATACATGAAGACTACCTCCTGGGGAAGAGGCCTATCCTGGGAACGCCTTGCCCATCGGCCAAGAACGGGCGACGCGCACTAAACGAATGCTTCCGAGTCTAGCGCAAAAGCCTGTGGAAGAAATCAGGAGATTTGTCAATTTTGGCAGAGCATGCGTCATCGGCCAGTACCAAGGCAGCTACGTAACGAAAGTACCATTACGGGCCAGAAACTGTGCCAAGGAGGTGCGAGTGGGTATAAATTGACCGCAGGAGGAGTGAGTCGTTATGAATTGTGGCATTTTTAAATACCCGGCTTCGGTGGTTCTGCTGTTAGTCGCGATGGCGTTTTTGCCTGGAACTTCGTTTGCCAAGCACAACGAGGTCTTGGGAGAGCTTCGGCTCAAGGGCGCAACCAAGGTCGAAAAAGACTCGGGCGTCTGGGTGGACGGCCAATATCTGGGATATCTCAAGGAGCTCAAAGGGTCGAAGAGAGTGCTCCTACTTCCCGGAACCCACGACGTAAGCGTCAGGCAGGCCGGTTATGAAGACTTTGCCCAACAAGTCACACTGCAACCCGGCGAAAAGTCCGTGCTGAAAGTGCACATGGCAAAGACCCTGGGCATTCAATATCCGAAGGTCACCGCCGAAATTCAGATGGTGGTGGAACCGCAGCGGGCGGCAGTATTCGTCGACGGACAACTTATTGGCCATGTCGCTGAGTTTGAAGGGATTGGGAAAGCGCTGCTGGTGGCTCCCGGCAAGCGAAAGATCACCATCAGCCTGCCCGGCTACCAGACGTTTGAGACCGAGGTGGACCTGGCCCCGCACCAGAAGTTCCGGCTCATGACCAACCTGATGTGGGATGACGTCGCCGAAAACTCCAACCCGCGCTAGTTTCGCGGATAGGGAAAGACGCTCGAACTACAAAGGGCACAAAGGCTCACGAAGGTTATTCCAAGGCGCTGCCTTCGTGAAGCGTTGTGCCCTTTGTGGTTAAATCCCATAGACAGTATATCCCCGCGTTGCAATACCTCTTGACGAACCGCCCGCCTTCTGGCTACGATACTTCAAGTTTGCTCTTCGGAGCAGACCTTGGATTTCATGCAGAGTGGCTGAGGGACGAGCCCTAGGAAGCCACGACAACCGGATCGGAAGTCATCTTTCGGTCGCCCGGTGTCAACTCTCACCCTAGACAGGGGGAACATGAGATTCGGGGTGCAGAGTTTTTCGGCACTTCCGGTCCTCTTTTCCACGTCCAGGGAAAAGAGGATTTAGCTTTTTGGGGCATTTTTCCCATCGCTCGTCCCACAGCCGCACGCGTTGGCAAGAAAGCGAGCGGCGAATGTCTTACGAATTGCGATGTCGGGAATGCGGGAAGACCTGGGGAAACCAGCCCCGTTCCATCTGCCACGATTGTTTCTCTCCCCTGGAAGTCTCCTATGATTACGAAGCCCTGCGGGGCAACTTCACCCGCGAAAAGATTGCCCAAGGCCCGGCCAACATGTGGCGCTACTCGGCGCTGCTGCCGCTGCCCAAGAACTACGAACCTACCGTGCCGGCCGGATTTACCCCGCTGCTGAAGGCGCCCCGCTTGGCACGCCAATGGGGAGCGAAGAATCTCTATCTGAAGAATGACGCCGTTTGTGTTCCGACGCTGAGCTTCAAGGATCGCGTGGTGGCGGTGGCCTTGGCCAATGCCCAGAGTTTTGGCTTCGAGACGGTTGCCTGCTCTTCCACCGGCAATCTGGCAAACTCGGTGGCGGCCCAAGCATCGCGCAATGGGTTGCAGGCGTGGATTTTTATTCCCGCCGATCTTGAGCCGGCGAAGATCGTGAATTCGTTGGTCTACGGCGCAAAAGTGGTGCGGATTTCCGGGAGCTATGACCAGGTGAACCGGCTATGCTCGCAGATCGCCGACGAGCGGCAATGGGGCTTCGTCAACGTGAACCTGCGGCCGTATTACGCGGAAGGCTCGAAGACGGTTGGCTATGAAATCGCCGAGCAACTGGGCTGGCGGCTGCCGGACAACGTAGTGGTTCCGATGGCCGGCGGCTCACTGATCACCAAGATCAAGAAAGCATTTGACGAGTTGATTCTGCTCGGCTTGGTGGAAGCTAAGCCATTCAAGATTTTTGGCGCCCAAGCGACCGGGTGCTCGCCAATCTCGACTGCCGTCAAGGCGGGCAATCCCGATATCGAGCCGCAAAAACCCTCGACCCTGGCGCGCTCACTGGCCATCGGCAACCCGGCCGACGGGCACTACGCCATCAAGACGATTACCAAAACCGGCGGGTGGGCAGAAGATATTTCGGACGCGGATGTGGTCGAATCCATGCAGCTTTTGGCCGAGAGCGAAGGCGTGTTCACCGAAACCGCGGGCGGCGTGACCGTTGGTTGCGCGCGCAAGCTCTTCCGCCAGGGCCGCATCAAGCCGGAAGAGACGACGGTGCTGTGCATCACTGGCAACGGATTGAAAACGACCGACGTGCTCAGCGGCCAGTTCGAGGCCGAGGCGCCCATTGCGCCCAAGCTGGCTGAATTCGAACGCTATCTGGGAAAGACTTTGGATGTTGCCGAAGCAGTGGGAGCCTAAAAATGACCATTACAGTGCAGATTCCGACGGCGCTGCGCCGCCACACCGCCGGAACCGGTAAGATCACCTGTTCGGCGGCGAATCTTGGTGAGTTGTTTTCCGTCCTTGACCAGCAGTTTCCCGATCTCAAACCGCACCTGCGCGACGAGGCCGGGGAGATCCGCCGCTTTCTGAACGTGTATGTGAATGAGGAAGACATCCGCTTCCTCGGCGGCAAAACGTACGCTTTCAATGACGGCGACGAGGTTTTGCTGGTGCCTTCGATCGCGGGCGGGACGGCCTAGCTCTTCTGCCCTCCAGTCATCCTGAGCGGAGCAGGCACGCTCGCGAAGCTTGAGTGCCTGCGGAGTCTAAGGACCCCATAGCCGCACGCGGTGGCTCAAGCCTGGCATGGGATTTTCCGTTTACGTTCGTCTCCCCGCAACTAACCATGAGCGCAAGAAGAGAATTCCCGGCGATGCCGGCGGCTGCGCAGGCTCGGCAGGGTCCTCTGCACATGGGCTGCCCTTCGCGCAACCCACGCTTCGCTCAGGACGACAGAACTTTCGTGGGACTTCCAATTGACCGACTGCAACACGAGTGCTTCGTTTCGCGAACCATCCTCCGCTACAGGGTAGCGGATTTAAAAACTCTTGCTGAATC